>Ga0075011_10001288_pt1 | contig 13493 bp, 8 predicted proteins | sample TARM_MetaG_T_14_FD_72354 | JGI IMG/M metagenome (GOLD analysis project Ga0075011, IMG submission 72354) | Freshwater microbial communities from Pennsylvania, USA, analyzing microbe dynamics in response to fracking - TARM_MetaG_T_14 | ecosystem: Environmental > Aquatic > Freshwater > River...
AGGCCCGTGACATCGCGTAGCAGGCCCGAGCGGTCCCAGGCTTGAATCTCGATGGTCACCGGGTAGCGGGTGTGCGCCCGCTCGCCCCACTCCACTTCGATAATGCGCTGGGGCTCTTCCATGCGCAATTGGAGAATGTTGGTGCAGTCCTGGCGGTGCACGGTCACGCCGCGCCCTTGGGTAATAAAGCCGACAATCGGCTCGCCGGGCACCGGGCGGCAGCAGTTCGCCATGCTGGTTTTCAGGTTGCCCACCCCAAGCACGGTAATGTCGCTTTGGGTGGCCTTGCTGGGCTGGCGCCGAGGCTTGGCCAGCAGGCGGTCCAGCTGTTCCTGGTCGTCGGTTTCCCCAAACAGTTGCTGGGCTTGATGCAGCACTTGACCAATTCGCAGGTCGCCCGCCCCCAGCGCCGCGTACATATCGTCGGCGTTTTGGTAATTGACGGCTTTGGCGAGCTTGGGCAGGTCCAGCCCTTCCACATCCAGGCGGCGCATTTCACGCTCGAAAAGCGCTCGGCCTTCGTCCAGGTTCTGGTCGCGGGCCTGATGTTTGAACCACGCTTGAATCTTGGCCCGCGCCCGGGAGGTGCGCACGTAACCCAAACTGGGGTTGAGCCAGTCGCGGCTGGGGCCGCCTTTGGTAGCGGTGAGAATCTCGATCTGCTGGCCGGTTTTCAGCTTGTAGGTCAGCGGGACGATGCGACCATTGACCTTGGCACCCCGGCAGCGATGGCCAATTTCGGTGTGAACCCGGTAGGCAAAATCAATCGGCGTAGCAATACGCGGCAGGTCAATGACGTGCCCATCCGGGGTGAATACGTAGATGCGGTCAGGGGCGACATCGCTGGAGAGGCCTTCACGCAGGTCGCCAAAGCCGCCCACTTCGTCCTGCCACTCCAACACTTGGCGCAGCCAGGCGATTTTTTCTTCATAGCTGCGGCTTTTGGCGTTGGTGTCGTGGCCTTTATAGCGCCAGTGGGCACAAACGCCCAACTCGGCTTCGTCGTGCATAGAGAAGGTGCGGATCTGTATCTCCAGCACCTTGTTCTCCGGCCCCATGACGGCGGTATGCAGCGACTGATAGCCGTTTTTCTTAGGGTTGGCGATGTAGTCGTCAAACTCGTTGGGCACGTGGTGCCAGCGGGAGTGAACGATCCCCAATACGGTGTAGCAGTCGGTCACTTCCGGCACCAGAATACGCACGGCGCGCACATCGTGAACCTGGGAAAAATCGATTCGCTTGCGCTTCATTTTGCGCCAGATGGAGTAGATATGCTTGGCTCGCCCACTCACGTCGTAGCGGTGAATATGCTGAGCTTCCATCAAGCCTTTGAGCGTTTCGACCACGTCGTGAATATAGCGGTCGCGATCAAGGCGCTTCTCCGCCAATAGCTTGGCGATGGCCTTGTATTCCTCTTCGTGGAGATAACGAAACGAGAGGTCTTCGAGCTCCCATTTGATCTGGCCAATGCCCAGGCGGTGGGCCAGCGGCGCGTAGATATCCGCCACTTCCCTGGCGACCTGTAAGCATTTCTCACGGGGAGCGTCTTTGACTTGGCGCAGCGCGCAGGTGCGCTCGGCAATTTTGATCAGGGCGACGCGCACGTCGCCCACCATATTCACCAGCATTTTGCGCAGGTTTTCCTGCTGGTTGTGCTGGCTCATGCCATGGTTAGGTGCCAATGGGTAGCTGATGGCGGCCATTTGCAGCACGCCATCAATGAGCTTGGCGACTTCATCCCCAAAGCGCTTGGTGACCGCCTCCAGACTCAGCAGACCTTCCCGAACGGCACGGTAAAGCACGGCTGCCTCAAGGGTCGATTGGTCGAGCTTCAGGTCGGCGAGTATATCCGCCATCTCAAGCCCCATACGGAAACTAGAGCCCGGCGACAGCCACACGCGATGGGTGCGAGGCGCTTCTCGATCTAGCTGTTCGGCAAGCTCACAGGCTTGAACCAAACGCTCGGGTTCACGTAGGCGCACATCTTCTTGAAGGCGCGTTAACCATTGTTGTATGTCCACCTTTCCGCTTTCTGTTAGCGGCTGGTCTTCACGCACTTTCACCATGACTATGACTCATCCTTTTAGGGTGGCAGCTTTCACACTGCTGCCACCAAGGCTTGCTGCAAAGGGCAAACTAGCCCGCGTATTCAAACAGCATCAGCGTTTCCATGTGGGCAGTGTGCAGAAACATATCTGCCACTGTGACTTGCTTGACGCGATATCCCGCATGCACAAGGTGTGCCGCATCCCTGGCCAGCGTGGCCGGATCACAGGAAATATAGGCCACCTTCGCCACCTTATGGCGTCCCACTGCTTGGCAAATAGCCTCCGCCCCGCTGCGTGGGGGATCTAATACCAACGCATCCACCGAACGCTCGCGAAGCAGTGTTTTTACCGCTATTGCATCGTTTAGATCTGCCTGTTGAACGCTCACATTGAGCTGGTTCAGCGCTGCGTTAGTGCCAAGGCGCTCTACCATGGCGATGTTACCTTCTACCGCGTGCACGCTGGCGCCTGCAGCGGCCAGAGGAAGGCTGAAGTTCCCCATCCCGGCAAACAGGTCGAGTAGCTGCATCCCAGGTGCTGGCGTTAACCATGCTACCACCTGAGACACCATCTTTTGATTGACCTCGGCATTTACCTGTAAAAAATCACCGGGGGCAAACTGCAGCACCAACTCAGACTCAGCGCTTTCTTGGGCGGGCGACACACCAAGCGCACTCAGCGAAAAGCGCTCTTCCAGCGCAGGCTCTGCCCCATGCCAGTGCAAGGACGGTGACTCACGCCCTAGCCATGCGCCTAATCTCACTTGGTGCTGGTCAGCAAACCCTTGCCAGCGCTGCCAATCCTGCGGCTGCTCTTTTAACTGCCTGACCAGCACCACCGTAGCCTGGGGCGTCGCCAGCAGTTCAATATGCCCTACCGCGCGGGGTGCATCCAGTTCAGTAAGCAGTTGCTTTAGTGGGGCTATCAGTGCTTGAAGGGCAGGTACCAATACATGGCAGTGGTCAATATCCACTAGTCGGTGACTATTTGCAGCCCGAAACCCCAACCGAACGGTACCCTGACTATCGACCTTCACCCCTAGACGCGCCCGACGGCGGTAGCTTTCTTGCTGACCATTGATTGCCGCCACCTCATCCAGCGTTATGCCTTGGCGCGCCATCAATTCGCTGACGACCTCACGCTTGTGGGCACGCTGGGCGTCTACTGCCAAGTGCTGCAAATCACAGCCACCGCAGTGGCCAAAATGAGCACAAGGTGGCTCTACTCGCTGCGGCGAGGCAGTGACCAGGGTTTTTACGTGCGCTTCATCAAAGCGCTTACGGGTGACGTGCACCGCCACTTCGACCTGCTCACCAGGCAGCGCTTGGTCGACAAAGACGGTTTTGCCCGCCGAGTTATGGCTCACGCCACGCCCGTCATGAGCTAGCCGCTCAATCATTAACGGCGCATCAGCGTCAGCGGTGGCTGCTGGCTGCTTGGCAGGCGCTGTATTACTGCTTGGCTGACGTGCCAGCCCTGAATGGCCGGAGGCAGGCCGTGGCGGCCGCCGCTTACCCAACATAGCCATCTATACCTCCGGGGCAAATAAGCCCGTGGAGAGATAGCGATCACCACGGTCACAGACAATAAACACGATGACCGCATTTTCGGTTTGTTCAGCAATGCGCAGTGCACCCGCTAGGCTTCCGCCAGATGAAACGCCTGCCAGAATGCCCTCTTCTCGGGCCAGGCGGCGCATATGCGCTTCCGCTTCTTGCTGGCCGATATCCAGGGTGGTATCCACGCGCGGCGCTTCAAAAATCGCTGGCAGATACTCTTTAGGCCAGCGACGAATGCCGGGGATACTGGCCCCGTCAGCGGGCTGCAAGCCCACAATCTGAATCGCGCTGTTCTGCTCTTTAAGATAGCGCGACACGCCCATAATGGTACCGGTGGTGCCCATTGAGCTCACAAAGTGGGTCACTTCACCGTCGGTTTGCTGCCATATTTCTGGCCCGGTAGTGCGGTAGTGCGCCAGCGGGTTATCTGGATTAGCAAACTGATTGAGCGGCTTACCTTCACCCCGGGCAATCATGGCATCTGCGATGTCACGAGCCTCTTCCATACCGCCTTCTTTACTGGCCGTAATCAGCTTAGCGCCGTAGGCCGCCATGGCCTGCTTGCGCTCGGCGGAAGCATTTTCCGGCATAATCAGGGTCATGTTGTACCCTTTTAGAGCCGCCGCCATAGCAAGCGCAATACCGGTATTGCCGGAAGTCGCCTCAATTAACGTATCCCCTGGGGAAATTTCCCCACGAGCTTCCGCTTCACTCAGCATAGAGAGCGCGGGACGATCTTTCACCGAGCCCGCGGGGTTATTGCCTTCGAGTTTGGCAAGCAGCGTATTGTTCTTCCCAGCGGTAATTCGCTTCAGGCGAACCAACGGCGTATTGCCGACCACATCTTCAAGCGTGGGATAATTCATCGAACATTCCTTATCGTAACCGTTATGCTGCATTATATCGGTGCTGCCTGTGACTGGACAGGCAACCTACTAGATTCAACGAGCTTCTTTCATGTCATTAAACACGCGTCTGCTGTTTGCCCTGCTTGGCTTTCCACTACTGGTTTACGCCGTTATGGCGATACTGTTTGTTATTCAGAGCGATCACACCGGCCGTAACGTCCTTAAAGACCGTCTCACCAGCGCCGGTGATCTATTAGCCCCCAGCCTTAACACTGCGATGGTAGACGGAGATTTACAGCACCTTGAAGAGCTGGCTAGACAGCTATTGGAACATCGCGGACTGCGGGCCGTGACCCTGTTTGACGAACTAGGTAACCGCCTGCTAGTGATGGGCCACTCTATGCCGCCCCCACCTCGGCTACATGCGCCAGAAGCAACGACCATTACCATGGAAGAGGATACCTGGCGGTTGCAGCTGCCGTTGACCAGTGAAGCAATGGGCGACATTCGCCGCGTGACTAACGGCTGGCTAGAAGCCGAAATGGATATTCGCGCGCTAACACTTGAACGCTACCGGCTAATTGCGAGTTTAAGCCTAGGCGGCATGCTGCTGGGGCTGCTGCTGTTTTTAATTGCTTTTGCCATTAGCCGCTATGCAAGCCGCCCTATTGAAGAGGCTAACCAAGCCCTTTACCGCCTCTCCCGTGGCGATTACAGCCTAGTGATGCCCGCAGCCAAACCCACCGAGTTCAAACAGCTTGCTAACCACATTAACCGCTTAGCGGAACATTTTCAGCAAGCCCAGCGGGATATGCAGAGCCAGATTGAGCAGGCTACCAGCGAGCTGCAGGAGTCGATGGAAACCATCGAAGAGCAGAATATCAAGCTAGACCTTGCTCACCGCAGCGCGCTGCGCGCCAATGCTGTTAAATCCGAATTTCTGGCCAATATGAGCCACGAGATCCGCACACCGCTCAACGGCATTATTGGTTTTTGCCGCTTGCTGGGCCGTTCATCCCTCGACACCCGGCAAGAAGAGTGGCTGGAGCACGTTCGCCGCGCCTGCGATAACCTACTGATGCTGGTGAATGATGTCTTGGACTTCTCCAAACTGGAAGCCGACCGGCTGACTCTGGAAGAGGTCGATGTCGATATTGTTGCCCTGGTTGACGAAATTATTGGCTTGCACGCCCCTGAAGCACAGCGCAAGCAGCTGCACTTGGTCGCCATGGTATATGACGATGTGCCGACTCCCTTATGCGGCGACCCGTTACGCATTCATCAAGTGTTGAACAATCTGCTAGGCAACGCACTAAAATTTACCAACGAAGGCGAGATCATCATTCGCGTTATGCTGGATAGCCAAGAGGGCCAGCATGTCGTACTGCATATTAGCGTGAGCGATACCGGCATTGGTTTAAGCGATGAGCACCAGCAGCAGCTCTTTAGCGCGTTCTCACAAGCCGAACCGAGTCACTCTCGCCAGTTCGGCGGCAGCGGTTTAGGGCTGACCATTTGCCGCCAGCTTATTCAGCGGATGGGTGGGGAGATTACGGTAGAAAGCGAGCTGGGTAAGGGGTCGACTTTCTCATTTACCCTGCCTCTTCTGGCACACCAGGCGGCTGAGCGCCCGCCGGAGCTGACGCTAGATAACCCCACTATTCGCCTTCACGAAACGCACCCGCCCACTCGCCATGTGCTAGAGCATTTGCTAGTACGCTGGGGCGCGCGCCCAGTCTCGTTTATTAATGCCGGCAATGAATCGCTGCTGATGCTATGTCTGGCGCAGAGTGACTTTGAAGGGGATCGCAAAGCGTACTGGCAGTCCGTGATTGCGCAAACTCCCTGCCCGGTCATTATTCTGGCGAATACTACTAGCTTTGACCTACCCACGTGGGAATTTCCCTACGGCGGCGAAATGCTGTGCAAACCGTTTACTCGGACGCAGCTTGTGACCACCCTGCGTCAGTTGCTGCAACTGCAACCACTCCCCCTTGCCAGTGAAGCAGTCAGCAAACCGCCGCTTGCCCCTCGCCTAACAATTTTGATTGTCGACGATAACTCGTCAAACCGTGAACTGTTAAAAGCGATGCTGGAGAGCGATACGCTACACATTGTGCTAGCAGAAAGCGGCCAAGAAGCACTGGAGTTTGCGCGCCACCAAATTGCCGATATGGTATTGATGGATATCCGCATGCCGGGGATGGACGGCATACAGGCCACACAAGCGCTGCGGCGTATTAATAATAGCTGGGCGCGCTGCCCTATTATTGCCGTGACGGCCCATGTGCTGAGCACTGAACGACAGCAGTGGCTGGCCGAAGGGCTGGATGATGTGCTGGTCAAACCCATCGACGATGCCCAGCTACAACAGCTGTTGCAGCGCTTTTTAGGAATTGCACCACGAAAAGCAGCCCCTACTGAAGCAGCTTCCACTCGTCAGTCACAGGTTCCCACCGCTCCCCCTAGCTCGCTGCCAGCGGTCGATTTGATGCTAGGAGCACGCCTGGCAGGAGGCAGGGAGACCTTAGCCAAGCAGCAACTGGTACGGCTCATTGACAGCCTGCCGGAGAGCGAGCAGCAGATACGCGACGCCTTTCAGGCAAGCGATCTAACGGCGCTACTGGACTGGGTGCATGGACTAAACGGAGCCAGCCGCTACTGCGGCGCACCAGAACTAGCCCTGCTGGTGGAAACCCTAGAAACGCGCCTGCGTACCAGTGGCCTACGCCATGTAGAGGCACTGCTTGACGAACTATACGCCGCCATGACGCGCCTTAGCCAAGAGCGCGATTCACTGGTGAGCTGATAACTGCCCAGTATGAGGCATATTATCAGCTCTCTAAAATAACAAAGGCGACGGCGTAGTCGGCTTCATCACTCAGCGTAATATGCGCGGCGGTCGCCCCGCTGGCGGTGAACCGCCGCTGCGCTTCACCGCTCAGTTTAAGGCTGGGCTTCCCCAGGGCATCATTGATTACCTGAATATCGCCCCACTGAATCCCCTGGCGAAGCCCAAGGCCCAGGGCTTTCACAAAAGCCTCTTTCGCCGCAAAGCGCTTGGCGAGATAGGCGACTGCTTGTCCCTTCTCCTGCCACACCGCCTGTTCGTCGGGCCCTAAGATACGCTGAGCAAAGCGCGGGCCGTGACGCGTCACGGCCTGGCGAAAACGCTCAACTCGGGCAATGTCCGAGCCAATTCCCACAATCATGTTAATGGCCGCAGCAGTGGTGACTGTCGCCGTGATCGTGGTCATGTTCGTGGTCGTGGGCGTCCAACGCGGCCATTAAGCCCGCTTCTTGGCCCGCGATCATCAGGCGTTTCATCTCTTGCACGGCTTCTTTCAAGCCGACAAACAGCGCACGGGAGATAATAGCGTGGCCGATATTGAGCTCGTTCACCCCTGGCAGCGCCGCGATGGCTTCTACATTGTGGTAATGCAGCCCATGACCGGCATTGACCACCAAGCCCAGAGATACGGCGTGTACCGCCGCCGCGCTGAGGCGGTCATACTCGGCGTTGGCCTCGGCACTCCCCGGCTTTGCCTCTGCATAGGCTCCGGTGTGTAACTCGATGGTAGGCGCGCCTGCGCGCTTGGCCGCATCAATTTGTGCTTCATCCGGGTCGATAAACAGCGATACATCGCAGCCAATCGCAGCGAGACGCTGGCAAGCACTGGCGATATGATCGAAACCGCCGACGATATCCAGCCCGCCCTCGGTGGTCAGCTCTTCGCGCTTCTCGGGCACCAAGCACACATGGGCCGGGCGCACTTCTTCTGCCAGCGCCAGCATCTCTTCGGTGACCGCCATTTCAAGATTCATGCGCGTATTGAGCACCTCCGCCAGCAGGCGCACGTCACGGGGCTGAATATGGCGGCGGTCTTCGCGTAGGTGGACGGTAATCCCATCGGCTCCAGCTTCTTCCGCCAACAGCGCTGCCTGAACCGGGTCAGGATAACGAGTGCCACGGGCCTGACGCAGCGTGGCAATATGGTCGATGTTAACGCCGAGTAATATCCGTGGGGGATGCATAGCGGGTCTCCAATCAATAAGCAGCGATAGGTCGTTATCGCGATCAATAGTAACGGTGGTTCACTAACGATGACGGCGGCGGGCTAAATCTAGCATCAGCTCGCGAGAGCGTAATGCCGTTGGGCCAAGATGGGGGGCCAGCGCTGCCCGCATGACCGCTTTCAGAGCGCTCGCTAAGCCCGTAGGCTGCCAGTCGCCTTGCTCTATGTAGCGTAAGGTGCGACCTTCAATACCCTGTTCCGCTGCCACAAAAGCACGGCTGTCAGCATCAAAGCGATAGCGTTGGTGCGGGTCCAGCGCTCCGCCTTCAAGGGTACAGAAACGCGGCGTGGCCTCAAGCGCCTCCAATAGCGCCCACTCATAGCGTCTAAGCGCCAAGCCCCGCTCCGCAGGTACCGGCAGCGCATCTAGCAAAGCACTATAAAAAGCAAAGACATCGGTGGCGGCCAGTTCAAGCGGGAGTAAGCGAGTAGCGATTTCATTGGCGTAAAGACCACACAGCAGGCCTTCGCCTGCCAGCAGCGCGGTGTGACCTCGCGATTCCATCAACGTTAACCGCTTTAACTCTCGATCTCCCCGCCATGACACAAATAGCGGGGTGAACGGCTGCAGCCGCTGGCGAGATTTAGAACCGGGCCGCTGGCCGCCGTGGGCAACCGCCCGGATGCGGCCATGGTTGAGCGTTAATAAGTCGACCAGCGCGCTGGTTTCACGATATGCCCGACGGTGCAGCAGAAACGCAGGCTCGGCGGTCATGGCGGTGCTCAATCGAGATCGTAACCCAGGCTCTTCAGTGCCCGCTCGTCATCCGACCAGCCGCGCTTCACCTTCACCCACATATTCAGCATGACCTTAGTACCCAGCGCACGCTCCATATCCAAGCGCGCCTCGCGGCCAATGCTCTTGATCCGGTCGCCGTTCTCACCGATCAGGATCACCTTCTGCCCCTGGCGCTCCACCAAAATCAGCGCGCTGATATGAGTGACGCGCTCGGTTTCGCGAAACTCTTCGATCTCGACCGTCATCTGGTAAGGCAGCTCGTCACCTAGCTGGCGCATGACTTTCTCACGCACCAGTTCGGCCGCCATAAAGCGCAGGCTCTTGTCGGTGATTTGATCTTCTGGGAAGAAGTGGATGCTCTCCGGCAGGTGCTTGGCGACTTCCTCTTCCAGGGTCTCTACCTGGGTGCCGTGCTTGGCGGAGATGGGCACAACGGCAGCAAACTCACGGCGTGCGCCTACCTCGGCCAGCCAAGGCAGCAGGTCGGCTTTATCCTGGAGACGATCGACCTTATTGACCGCTAGAATTACCGGCGCTTTCACATGCTCTAAACGCTTTAACACGGCCTGGTCTTCGTCGGTCCAGCGAGTGCGGTCGATGATGAACACCACGCAGTCCACATCGCGAAGCGCCTGGGTCGCCGCCTGGTTCATGAAGCGGTTGATGGCCTTGTTGCGATCTTTGGACATGATGTGCATGCCCGGCGTGTCGACGTAGATAAACTGCGTCTCTTCAACGGTTTTAATGCCCATCACTTGGTGGCGGGTGGTTTGTGGCCGCCGCGAGGTAATCGAAATTTTCTGCCCCAGAATCCGGTTCATGAGGGTTGATTTGCCTACGTTGGGACGGCCAACGATGGCCACGAATCCGCAGGTTTGGCTCATGATTTGTCACCAGGGGGTTGTTCGAGATAGGACAGTGCTTCTTCCGCAGCCTGCTGTTCAGCGTGGCGGCGGCTGGGGCCTTTACCAGTGGTATGCTCGCTTAGTAGCTCGATGTAGCACTCCACGGTAAAGGTCTGGGCATGCGCCTCTCCCTTTACAGAGACCACTTCATAGCGCGGCAGCGCCGCTTGGCGCGACTGCAAAAACTCTTGTAAGCGTGTTTTGGGGTCTTTTTGGGTATCTTGCAGCGAAATATTTTCTAGACGCTCGGCATACCACGCCAGCACGCGCTCGCGTACCGCATCCATACCGGCATCCAGATAAATCGCGCCAATCACCGCTTCTACGGCGTCCGCTAGAATCGATTCACGGCGGTGGCCGCCACTCTTCATCTCACCGGAGCCTAAACGTAAACACTCGCCAAAGGCCATTTCCCGCGCCAGTTCGGCGAGGGTTTGGCCTTTTACCAAGCGGGCACGCAGGCGGGAAAGCTGCCCTTCCCGCGCCTGGGGAAAGCGCTGAAACAACGCTTCGGCAATCACGAAATTGACGATAGAGTCACCTAGAAATTCCAGGCGCTCATTGTTACGACCACCGTAGCTGCGATGGGTCATGGCCAGTTCCAAAAGCGTTGGGTCGCCAAAGGTATGGCCGATTCGTCGGCAAAAAGCGGTTAAGGAATTACTCACAGTGCTCCTACGTCATTGACGTTAACTAAGATAACCACACTAACGGTTTGTAAATTATGCTGCTTCATTCAATACGCCGTACGCTGGTGAAGCTGGGCAGGCCGCCATCCCAGTGCATCCAAACAGCAAACGCGCGGCCCACAATGTTATCTTCGGGCACAAAGCCCCAGTAGCGGCTGTCATTGGAATGGTCGCGGTTATCCCCCATGGTGAAGTAGTGGCCTTCAGGCACGACGACTTCGCGCATTTGCGGGCCTGGGTCACGGGGGTTGTTATAAATAAAGTGGCTGACTTCGCCTAACTGCTCTTCCAGCAGTAGCTGCTGGGGAGAGAGCTCTGGGCCCTCTTCAATCAGTGCTTTGGTGACCGGCTCGCCGTTCACATAGAGCTGCTTGCCTTCATAGCGAATACGGTCGCCGGGCAGGCCCACCACGCGCTTAATAAAGTTCACCGATGGTTCTTCGGGGAAGCGGAACACCATCACATCGCCCCGCTCAGGGTCGTCTACTTCCAAAAAGCGGTTATGGACAACAGGCAGCCGAAGCCCATAGGCAAATTTATTCACTAGAATAAAGTCACCGATTTCCAGGGTAGGCTTCATGGAACCAGAGGGAATCTGAAACGGCTCTACGATAAAGCTACGCACCACCAACACGACGAGTAGCACCGGAAAAAACGAACGCGAGTAATCAACTGGCCACGGTTCTTTTAGGAGCTTTTCCCGAGTCGGCGCATCCAGGCCTTCCATGGTGGCCGTTTCAGCTTTGGCCACACGCTCACGGCGCTTTGGCCGAAGCACCAGCACATCCAGCAGGTAAATGGCTCCAGAGAGTGCAACGGCGAGTACCAGTAATAGTGAAAAATCCATGTGGGGTTCGTATCCCTAGTCGTTTACCTTGAGCACAGCAAGGAAGGCATCTTGGGGAATTTCAACACGCCCCACCTGTTTCATCCGTTTCTTACCGGCTTTCTGTTTCTCTAGCAGCTTTTTCTTACGGCTGACGTCGCCGCCGTAACACTTAGCCGTGACGTTTTTACGTAGAGCCTTCACCGTAGAACGAGCAACCACCTGACCACCAATCGCTGCCTGAATCGCTACGTCAAACATCTGACGCGGAATCAGCTCTTTCATCTTCTCCACCAGCAAACGGCCACGGTTGTGGGCGTGGTCGCGGTGGATAATAACCGCCAGGGCGTCGACTTTATCGCCGTTAATCAATACATCTAGACGCACCAGTTTCGCCGCTTCAAAGCGTTCGAAGTTGTACTCCAGCGATGCATAACCGCGAGAGATGGATTTTAAACGGTCAAAGAAGTCCATGACCACTTCCGACATGGGCAGCTCATAGGTCAGCTGAATCTGGTTACCTAAAAACTGCATGTCCAACTGGGTGCCACGACGCTGCTCGCACTCGGCGATGACGTTACCTACAAACTCCTGAGGCACCAGAATGCTGGCACGCACGATGGGCTCGCGCATCTGCTCTACATCGGCCATATCAGGCAGCTTGGAGGGGTTGGAGACGTACTGGATGTCGCCGTTCTTCATGGCGAGTTCATAGACAACCGTTGGCGCGGTGGTCAGCAGATCCAAATCGTACTCACGCTCCAGGCGCTCTTGGATGATCTCCATGTGCAGCGTGCCGAGGAAGCCCACGCGGAAACCAAAGCCCAGTGCATCGGAGTTTTCCGGCTCGTACTCAAGAGAAGCATCGTTAAGGGCGAGCTTTTCCAGGGCATCGCGGAAATCTTCATAATCGTCCGCGCTCACTGGGAACATACCGGCGTAAACCTGCGGCTTCACTTTCTGGAAACCTGGCAGACGCGGCACGTCTGGGGTCTTGGTGTGGGTGATGGTATCGCCCACGGGTGCCCCATGAATCTCTTTGATACCGGCCACGATAAAGCCGACTTCACCGGCACGGAGGATATTGGTCTCTTTGCGCAGCGGGGTGAAAATACCCACTTCCGTGGCGTTCCAGTCGCGGCCAGTCGACTTGATGCGAATTTTGTCGCCTTTGCGCAGCGTGCCGTCAAACAGGCGCACCAGCGAGACAACGCCCAGGTAGTTATCGAACCAGGAGTCGATAATTAGCGCTTGGAGAGGTGCATCGGGGTCACCCTTGGGCGGCGGAATATCGCGCACTAAGCGCTCTAGCAGCGCGTCAATGCCGATACCGCTTTTCGCTGATACCTGGCAGGCATCGGTCGCATCTAAGCCGATAATCTCCTCTACTTCCTGGGCGACCCGGTCGGGGTCGGCCTGGGGAAGGTCAATTTTATTAAGTACCGGTAGTACTTCCAGGCCCTGCTCAATCGCGGTATAGCAGTTAGCCACTGACTGTGCTTCCACACCTTGGGCGGCATCAACCACCAGCAGCGCCCCTTCACAGGCGTACAGCGAGCGCGAGACTTCATAGGAGAAGTCAACGTGCCCTGGGGTATCGATAAAGTTGAGCTGGTAGACCTGTCCATCGGCAGCGGTATAGTCCAGCGTTACCGACTGCGCCTTAATAGTAATGCCCCGCTCACGCTCGATATCCATGGAGTCGAGCACTTGCTCCTTCAGCTCACGTTCCGTCAAACCGCCACAGGTTTGAATCAGACGATCAGAGAGCGTCGATTTACCGTGGTCGATATGCGCGATGAT
>Ga0075011_10001289_pt1 | contig 13490 bp, 6 predicted proteins | sample TARM_MetaG_T_14_FD_72354 | JGI IMG/M metagenome (GOLD analysis project Ga0075011, IMG submission 72354) | Freshwater microbial communities from Pennsylvania, USA, analyzing microbe dynamics in response to fracking - TARM_MetaG_T_14 | ecosystem: Environmental > Aquatic > Freshwater > River...
TTATAAGGCCATATATGGGAAATTAAATAAATATTTTAAAAAAATTAAAAAAATTCATTTTCTTACTCGGTACTTCGAAAAAAGCGTGTTATACTAAAAAAAATCAAACAGGAGAAAAAATCAAAAATGAAAGGAAAGAGGGCATATGGGAGAATTTAAAGCAAAAATGGCTAATATGACAGACTGGTTTATGCAAGCACCCCTAAAACAAAAGATCACACTGATTGTGGGATGTCTTCTGATAGTGGCAGGTTTAAGTTTTGCCATATACCAAGCTTTACCGCAAGAAGATGCTGTTCAACAAGCAACTCAAGAAGAAACAGAAGTGACGGTTGATGCAATAGAGGATACCGAAACGGTAACAGAAACAACTGATATCGACTTGACATCTACACCAACCACTAATGAAGCAATAGTTCAGCCAAGTGAAGATACCTCAGCATTCGAATCAAATGCAGCAACAGTTGAGGTTAATGATTCAGCAGATGTATATTATGCTGACGATGGGGCAATTTATGAAAGCGAACCAGTTTATGAAGAGCCGGTATATGAAGAACCAGTAAGTGAGCCGTCATCAGGTGGCGGTGACTGGTCAGAACAGCCGGGAGCAGATAATTCGACACCGATTGATACTACTGGATCGGACGGAAGTGCATTATTCACAGAGTAAAAGAGACAGAGTAAAGAAAGAGAAAGAAGAGGAGTAAGAAAATGAAGAGATTTAAATTAATGGCTTTGGCAGCAGTCACCGCACTGTGCTTAACCGCTACCCCGGTTACTGCCGAAGAAACGCTTAGTACCAATGTTGTTTATAGCGATGTTAATTACTGTACGCATATTCAAAATGTTGGGTGGCAGGAATGGAAAACTGAAGGCATCTTCAGTGGTACTTATGGACAAGGTTTGCGGTTGGAAGGGATTAAAATCGTTATTGATAATATTGCTGGCGCAGATGAAGGTCTTGTCGGTATTCGATATCGAACCCATGTACAAAACCTTGGCTGGCAGGATTGGAAATACGATGGCGAAATGTCAGGTACTGAAGGATTAGGATATCGGCTTGAAGCGATTCAGATCGAGTTGACCGGAGAAAACGCAGATCTGTATGATGTTTATTATAAAGTTCATGCTGAAAACTTTGGCAATCTCGATTGGGCTAAGAATGGCGAAATGTCTGGGACCGCTGGATATGGTTATCGGTTGGAAGCAATTAAGATTGAAATTGTTCAAAAAGGAAGTGACCCATCAACAAATTTCAGTGATTCAATGCAAAGTTTTTATGACCTTTCTGTAGACGGCCCGATTGAATCAATCTTTAAGGGAAGTGATGATGACGCAACCCCAATAGATAATACCGGATCTGATGGGAGTCCGCTGTTTGATGATGACAATGCAAGTTAATAAAATTAAGTAGCAAAAGATAAGAGAAGAATCGATTTGATTCTTCTTTTTTTTATGACAAAGATAAAGTAAGGAGGAGAAAAGCTTGAGAAAAAACAGTACACTAAAAACGCGACTGCTTATGGTACTAATATTTCTTGTGATGTTATCCAGCATGAGTTCTGTTAACGCAGCAATGGTAGATAATTCCAGTTCAGTGCCCGGTAATGCCGTTTATACAGATTTCGCATTTTATTACTCGGATCAGTACCTTTGGAAAGCAACTCTTTATGTTGCCAAAAGCGATGAGGTATATTTGGCTGATACTGATGATGCAACACAGGAATATACAATGGATGATTTTTACCAGATTGGTGATGAACCCACGTATATTTCACCCACATCAAATTTGAGATCCGGTTGGTATGATGGGAAAAGACCAAACAGTGATGTAACACAACTTTATATGTCATTAGATGATAAAGTGGATACACTACAACAGCTAGATGCCAATGGGGGGAATTACGAGGCTCTTCCAAATGTGGAATTAGTTCCAAGGTCAACTGTTAATATATTAGTGGATCCAGGTGTTCCTCTGGTGCCAAACCTAAGTGATGGGGATATTTTAAACGATGGCGTAATTGTTAAAGATCCCAACATGGTAGGAAATATAGATGAGGTAAAGAAATATTTTGCTAATGAAGATGTGGCATATGGTCTTCTTAATCATATAATAGATACAGAAATGGGAACAACAGTTGAGGACTATTTAAGCAACTTAGAGTTCACAATTAATGGAGAAACTAGAACAGATTGGAAGGTCGAAGGGCTACTCCCCAAAAATGTTGAAACCACAAACGCTGAAGGGAAAACTGTTTCAAATACTACCAGTGCTGTTCAATGGCTGATCGTTTATGAGCCGGTATCAATTATCTATGTTAAAGATACAAACAGAGCCGATGAAGCATATTTTGCGTATGCACTCTCTGCAACAGATTACTCAGTTATGCAGATCAAACATCAAATGGACTGGAGATATAACGAAAATGTCATGTCCGCATGGGTCGGATTACAGCCGGATGCCTGGAAACCTAACGAAGAACGCCAAACTGTTGCTCGTCTTGCATTTTACTTACTAGGTAATGCGGTAATAACAGACAAGACGTGGTATGGCATGGATGCAAGCCAAAACATGCCTGATGGTAATGCGGCAGTCCCATATAACAGGTGGACTTCAGTGGATCAGCTCTTATATGGGGGATGGGGGATGGCCAGGCTTAAAGCCCCGGTAGCAACGAATAATAGCCCGCCGGATATGGAATACAGGCCCAATACAGATGTTATTTACAGTACGCCGATAATGTCAAATATGAATGCCGGCCTAGATAGTGATACGATAACTGTTACCTATGAGATTACGGGTCCAGGTGGTTATTACTACAAAGACACCGATGAATTAGTTGCACCAGTTGGGACTGAAGTAATCAGTTATTTCAAATGGCACACACCCGATGTAGATACATTAACGGAATATAATTTAAAAATCACCGTTAGTCCTTATCCATTGGTCACAATAGGAAATACACAAGAAGACCATAGTTCCGCTAAAGTGAAGACAGGTAGTTATGAATATGTGAATAAAACACTAACCATACGGCCATTGGAAGAGGTGACGCCGCCTGATCCAAAGGTCGATGATGTAATGTATGGAGATTTCAATGACGGGCTGATACCACCTGTTCCTAATGACTATGATGGAAATCCAGATGAAATCGAAGCAGCACAAATAATATCTTTCTCGGCTGTGAGTGAGGCTCCATACTATAAAGATCAAAAAATAGATATTCAAGTGGTGTCAAATGAAGATACAAATTATCTGATGCTAACCAATGAAACGACTGGCGATTCTGTTCAGTTGACGCCCGATACTGTTGGCCAAGGTATTCTGGAATCTATGACATCACGGGTAACCGCAGGCGAAATAGTATGGACATTAACCTTTAATCCATCGACAATAGGAAATAACCATTATGTAGTAACACCGCTTAATCAAACATATGGTTCAGGCGAGTCTAAATCACTAGATATTGAAGTGGTAGAAGATCCGGATTACCCGATCATATATGATGTATTGATTTCTCCTCTTCAGGATATATATGATCTCTTTTATGAAGTGGTTCCAACGCCGTTAGTTTATGAGGTTTACTTTGATACCGATGGTGGAACAAAAATGGACCCCCTGGTTCTTGAATATTTGTCCTTAGTCGAACGGCCTATAGACCCGCAAAAGGAAGGGTACGATTTCAAAGGCTGGTATAAAGATCCTGGTTGTACTGATCCTTGGGTATTTGAGACAGATCGCGTGGAATGTGTCACGACACTGTATGCGGATTGGGAAATAAAAGATTTCACTGTCTCGTTTGATACATTGGGAGGCAGCACAATTGCTGATCAAATTGTTCAATACGGCGAGTGTGTAGTTGAACCTTCCAATCCTACCAGAACAGGGTACGATTTCAATGGATGGTTTACTGATGTAGCTTGCACAGTGCCTTGGAATTTTGAACTTTATACAGTAAGCGAAGATACTGTTTTGTATTCAAAATGGGTCAATTCAAGTTATGAAGTGACATTTGACAGCCAAGGCGGGTCTGCAGTTAATAGTATTGAGGCTTTATACGACACGACAATAAAGGAACCTAACCCACCAACAAGACTTGGATATGAATTTGCAGGTTGGTACCATGAAGCCAGCTGTGCGAATGAATGGATCTGGGAAACTGATCGAGTCATGGGAGATACTACGCTTTATGCAAACTGGATTGTATCAAACTGTACAATCAGCTTTGAACCAGTTGGATCAACGATAATACCTGATCAGATAGTACCGTCAGGTGGGAAAATTACGAAACCGGTTGTACCTAATATAGATGGATACGATTTGATTGGCTGGTTTACGGAGGATACCTATCTTAACGAATGGGATTTTGATACAACGACAGTCATTGAAGACACGGTATTGTATCCATATCTAAAAGCAGATGAATCGAAAATTATTTTCCATCCAAATGGCGGAACAATGATTTCAGAAGAGTATGATGGTTGGACAGATAAAGAAATTATTACTCGTACAATGCCATTAGTTAATCGCTACGGGTATACGTTCCTCGGCTGGCATCAAAAAAGTGATTTCTCAGATGCAGAAGTAACCAGCCTTCCGGACAAATATCCAGTTGGCAATATCGATTACTATGCTGAATGGTCTATTAATCAGTATGTAGTTAATTTTATAGAAAATGAAGGGACACCGGTTGGATCACAAACACTTGATTATCAGTCATTAATCAATGAGAGTTTAACAACTACAACACGAGCTGGATATTCTTTTGCAGGCTGGTTTACGGATACAAGCTATTCAACACAATGGGATTTTGCAAATGATAAAATAGCGGGAAATATGACGCTCTATGCGAAGTGGGATGCGGACGCACTGATGGTAAGTTTTGAGGAGAATGGTGGAACACCAGAAATTGCCGACGTGTCGGCATATTATGATGACACAATCAATGAGCCAGTCTCAATAACACGCTACGGATATACCTTCATTGGCTGGTACTCAGATTCGGGATTCTCAAATCAATGGGATTTCTTGAATGATCCAGTGCTAGGCAACATGACATTGTATGCACAATGGTCCATGGATCTGTATGCCTTAATTGATATCTTCCCAGATGAAGGATTAGCTGAAGCGGTACGGCTGGAAATTAACACTCATGCTGATCGATTAAGCAACCCGATACCATCTATCTATGACAAAGTGGTAACAGACTTTGATTTAGACCAGGTTACGGAAATTGTTGTTACTGGGACAGAGGGCAAAGCAACCAGTATTTTCTTTAGCGAGGTACATGCTGCTGGAGAAATAGCAGATATAGCAAGCCTTCAAGGAATTGGGCGATTAAAGAACCTTAAAACTTTGGAGCTGACAAATTATTCAATCACAGAAATACCGGAAGAAATCGAGTCACTTACAAGTCTTGAGAGCTTAAATTTAAGCGGCAATGAAATAGAAACTGTTTCAGACGGCCTATGGGACCTTAATTCGCTTGAAACATTAAATCTAAGCAACAATAATATTGATGAAATAGGCGATGGAATAGCCCGGCTTGAAAATATCACAACTGTTGATTTTAGCTATAACGAGATTGAGGAATTACCAACTGCATTATGGGATGCAGAAACAATTGTCAGTTTGAATCTCAGTAACAATCAGATTGAAGAAATCTCCCAGGACATTGGGAATCTTGAAAATCTAAAAACGCTGAATATTTCATCTAATGAACTAACTGAGTTGACATACTCAATAGGTGACATTACTGGGATTGAGTACATCAACGCCTCAAGCAATTACTTAGATGATATTCCAACATCATATGGTAATTTAACCAACCTAAAAACATTTGATATTAGTGATAATGAATATACGGAAATTGATAAAAATATCATGACTAAGTGGGAATCGCTTGAGAATTTCAATATTTCTTCAAATCAAATTGAGGAAATACCGGTAACCATTAATAAGCTCACATCATTAATAAGTTTCAATGCGAGTGATAACCTAATTGACTCGGTACCAAAACAGATTACCCAAATTGAAACATTGAGGGATTTAAACCTGTCAGATAACAGTGATTTGAAATATTTGCCGTTATCAATGGGTGATTTAGAATTAGATTCCTTGTCTGTAGAAGGAACAATCATTGATCAGTTGCCGTTATCAATGGAACCAGACGATGTGGTTATTAGTCCTGCAGGATTACCATACGGATATCAGACAACTTTTGATGCCAATGGTGGTGACACAACAATTGACAGTGTACGAACAGATTATGAAATGAAAATGGATAAGCCGGAAAATAAACCTAAAAAGGCTGGCTATGAATTCCTGGGATGGTATATTGATCCGGAATGTACGGTAGCATGGGATTTTGGATTAGATCAAATTTTTGATACAACAATTGTCTATGCTAAATGGGATGCTTCAGAAGCTAAAATTCGCTTCGAAAGTAACCTGGGAACATCATGTGTTGGTCTTGTAGGTCTGACCGATGAAGTCATCAGTGATCGTACAATGCCAACAACTAGCCGTGAAGGATATACCTTCGAAGGCTGGTTTGATAATGAAAGCTTCGGTGGAAGTGCAGTTACACAGTTGCCAAATAAATTCCCACCTGAAGAAACGATATATTACGCCAAATGGCAGGCTAATCCTTCAACAATTGTATTCCATGAAAATGGAGGCGATGAACTTGGAGATATGAACGGTACAACTGATGAAGTCATATCAGATAGAACGATGCCGACGCCGGTGAGAAACGGATATACCTTCAAAGGCTGGTTTGAAAATTCGGACCTGACTGGAGAAGTAACGCAGTTGCCGCCTAAATATCCTATTGTTGGAGACGAATACTTCGCTAAATGGGAGGCAAACCCTTCTACAATTACCTTCGTTGAAAATCAAGGGACAGCAGTTGATGATATGACTGGCGTTACTGACCAGGTAATCACTGATCGAAGTATGCCAGCAATTAGTCCAGTTGGATATTATACCTTTGAAGGCTGGTATGATAATGCAAGCTTCACTGGAAGTCCAGTAACAGAGCTTCCAGAAACATATCCGGCAAACGGAACATCTTATTATGCCCGATTTGAATTAATCAAATACACCGTAAGCTTTGATGCGAATGGGGGTACAGTAAGTCCTACAAGTGTTATTGGCCAACATGGATTACCGGTTGGAACATTACCTACTCCAACACAATACGGATATACCTTCGCTGGCTGGTATACAGCTGCAAGTGGGGGAACACAGGTAACAAGCGCGACACCGATTACCTCTGACATTACATTCTATGCTCATTGGACAATCAATAGTTACACTATGACATTCAATGCGACTGGTGGCACAATAAGCGGAAGCAGCAGCATTACCAAAACATATCTAAGTGCGGTAGGAACCTTGCCAACGGCAAGTAAAACAGGATATACCTTCTCTGGCTGGTATACAGCTACGAGCGGGGGTACTCAAATTACTACTTCAACTCAGATAACAATGAATCAGACAGTTTACGCACAATGGTCACCAATACCACTAACAATAAGTTACAATGGTAATGGAGGGTCAGTGTCCCCAAGTAGCCAGACTGTTTATTATGGTAATTCAATCGGTTCGATGCCGACGCCATATAGAACAGGATATACATTTACTGGATGGTATACGGCTGCAAGCGGTGGATCAAGTGTACCAGCTTCAACTGTTATTTACTCAAACCAAACCTACTATGCTCAATGGATAATTAATACTTACACAGTGACATTCTACGGCAATGGTGGAACGCCATCCGCACAGTCAAAATCAGTAACATATGGAAGTAGTATTGGAACATTGCCAACGCCAAGTCGATCTGGATACGATTTTGATGGCTGGTTTACCGCTTCAAGTGGGGGATCGCAAATCACATCGAGTACAATCGTCACAGGTAATGTTTCGTACTATGCTCACTGGACAGCACAGACGCGAACCGTAACATTCAATGCTAATGGCGGATCGGTTAGTCCTACAAGTAAAACGGTAAACAATGGAAGTGCAGTCGGCACTTTACCTACACCAACTAGAAGCGGATATGATTTCACTGGCTGGTACACAACATCAAGTGGGGGATCGCAAGTTACCGCTGCCACTATTGTTACTTCAAATGTGACATATTATGCTCATTGGGAAGAAGTGCCGATGGTACACGTTCAAACCACGGCGGTTTTGTCAAATCGTTATGATACAACTTTTATGAATTGCGGTAAAGATGGTAAAGGCTGCTTATATGGCGGTTCGCATCCACCATACAACACGGCGGTAACGCATGTTTATGTTGATTATGGAGTGTATGGGAAATTTACTGAAACATCATGGTCGCCAATTCATTTAGCACCATCTCCAGATGGCGTTGAATTCTGGTTACAGTATTGGTATATTGATGTTGATTTCTATGTTCCAGAAGGAATTGGTAAAGTATATCGTGATTCTGGATTCATGAACGGTAGCAGCCACGCTTACTTATGTAATTACACACCAAATCCAGCAACATCATTCAATTATTATTAAGCAAGGAGTATAAATGGAGCAAAAAAGAAAAATAAATAAAAAGCTTGTGTTTGTGATTGTATTATTTACAATCATAGGCACTGGCTTGAAAGTATTCGAATATCAGATTGGATACCTTATTGGTAGTATCAATGACAAATATTATCATGTTCCATTAGCATTTACCAAAGAGAATATGTTGGGCGAATGGGGCGGTGATATGCCAATCGAAGAATTTAGGAAGTCAGATTTAGATCCGGATCATGAGTTAGGTGGGAGTTATACTCTCGCCTTAAATGAAGATGATACATTTACACTGACAGATGATATCGATGGCGTACTAATGGATGAAGGAACCTATTTGGTCATCGAGGACACTCAGGTTGCTAAGAATATGGTTTTTTATGATGATGCTGGTGGAGAAGTTGCTTATTATGGATACCTCTTCGACTTTACAACTGCAGGAGAAAATGTAGTTTATCTATACACTGAAGAACAAGAGATTTATTATGTCGGCGTTCAATATTATGACTTCGATACGAATGAGTTTAATGAGGAAGTGCTTGAAAACATGACAGATGAAGAAATTGCAAACTTGGAAAGCGAACACGATCACGATTAAAAAACAGAATGGCATTTAAGAAAATCCGGTGTGGGGATCCCTTGCACCGGATAAATAAACTAAAGAAAGGATATGCTTATGACAACATCACTTAACCGAAAAAAAGTGGCCATACTGATATTGGTTATAATAGCAGTTACAAGTTTGATGCTATTAGTGCCTCCTCAAGAAGTCCAGGCGATAGATACTATAGAAACGGCAGAAGACTCAACTGGAAACATCATCATAACGATCCACACGAACAAAGATGTAGATAAAATTGTTATGCATACCAATAAAGGTGATATTGACATTACGCCATCAAGTGAATATGGTGCTGATGAAGAGGATTTAAGAGGCAATAATCAAGTATTGGATGTCAATGGAGACATGCTAGTAAATGAACTTGATTATGAAATAGAAAAGGCACATGTTGAAGGAAGCTGCAAGGACTTTACGGCTAAAGAACGGTGTCCTCATTGTGGGGCCACGGACATTGATGACGATGGAGACATTGATGAAGATGACCTGGCAATACTGGAGTCCCATCTTGAAGGGAGCTTTTCTTGTGAACTAGACGATTGTTATTTTCACGGTAAACGGACTTATCGTGAAGAAGATCCGGAGGATTCAAGTCGATATATATGGACAATCAACTATACCCCCACAATAGCAGGGATTGATGAAATGACATTTACACCACAATCATACACTTCAACCGGAGTAGTTAGTGGTGAAGTAAAAACACTCACAATTCACGCTGAAGAGTATAAAAATCCGGAAGTCGTGAAATATTGGGTTTCGCCGGAGAATCAAGACAAATACCTGGTTGAATATAAATCAGGTAAGCCCATTATAATATATGCAGTTACACCTTTAGAAACTGATAAGGTAAAATTCCATATTGAAAATGAGTTAGATCCAACAGATGTGACAGAGGTTGAAGTTACAGAGTGGGATTCAATTGATTATGATACAGCAGAAAAAACATGGAAATTTTATTATGATACTTCAAACCGTGGTTGGCGAAATATCGAAATTACAGCCTATGGAGAGCAATCAGAAGATAATGGAGGATGGCTTGAAGGAACCACGATAACTATGCATGAACGGATTGTAGATCCCCAGGTTTTAACTTGTAATACTACAACGACAGCTGGATTACTTGAAGTATGGTACGTTCCATGGTCTTACACCGACGCAGATGGAAATTCTCATTCCGGATCAACAAGGCATGAACGGCAATGGTACAATCATACAACAACTGCAGTATGTAATGATGATACTGACTATGTATACTTCACAACATCAGGCGGAAGCAGTTATTCATATAGTTACTCAACATCAGGCGACACTCGAACGTTTACAAAGTCATGGACTGATTTAAGCGCAGGAGCCACGGGTAAGGCAGAGGCATATTGCACAATTGGAACGACCCCGGATCCTGTTTATGAATATGATGTTATCTACAATGCTAATGGCGGGTTGCCGGTTGATCCGACAACAGCAGAATATGATACTTTACTTTCATCTCCACCAACGCCAGAACGGGCCGGTTATGATTTCGTTGGCTGGTATAAAGAAGAACGTTGTATCAATGAATGGGATTTTTCATCAGATACAGTAAAAGGCACCACTACTTTATTTGCTAAGTGGGAAGCAAAGATCTACACAGTCACTTTTGATACCCAGGATGGAGAGGAAAGTACCACTAAAAATTCTGGCTATGATCAAACAATCAATGCTCCAAACGATCCGGAGCGAGAAAATTATGAATTTGATGGCTGGTTTAAAAATGCTGCCTGTACAAGCCGATGGGATTTTGGTGCAGATCGAATTTATGACGACACGACGCTCTATGCAAAATGGACGCCTAATACTGTGAAAGTATCCTTTGTCACAAAAGGCGGAAATGATATTGCGCCAATAGCAGCTATCTATGGCCAGGTTATGCCGGAGCTTGAAGAACCAACTCTAACCGGATATCAGTTCGACGGCTGGTACAAAGATGATGCTTGCACGATTCCTTGGGATATTGACAACGAATTGGTAACTGAGCCAACCGTTTTATATGCAAAATGGTCACTAGGCTATTATACAGTATCATTTGTTGATTCTGTCAATACGGATACAGTTTATGACAGTATTGAAACCAATGCCAATCAATTAATAGAAGCAACGGATGTTATCCCAGAACGAGCCGGATATACTTTCACGAACTGGTTCCAGGATCCTGAATGTACAAAACTTTGGGTGTTTAGCCTTAATAAAGTTCATAGCGCGACAATTTTATATGCTGGCTGGACTTCTAATCAGGCTACAATTTCCTTTGTTACCAACGGAGGGAGTACGATATCATCAATTAGTGGTAGAACAGATGAAATAATCAGTGATCGCGAATTTCCAGGAACCAGCCGGCTAGGATACACGTTCATGGGCTGGTATGAAAATGAAGATTTTAACGGTGATGTGGTGACAGAATTACCAGAAACATATCCGCCGAATGAAACGGTCTATTATGCAAAATGGAGCGCAAACGCAGCATGGATTATGTTTGACACAAATGAAGGGACTGCGGTTGATAGTATGAGTGGCATCACTGATCAGGAAATCAGTGATACAACAATGCCAGAAACATCACGAGAAGGATATACCTTTCTGGGGTGGTTTAAAGAAACAGACTTTTCCGGGAGCGTTATCCAGAATCTTCCTGAAAAATTCCCTGCTAATGTGACCACATATCACGCTAAATGGGTAGGAAACCGGTCCTATATTCAGTTTATCACTGGAGGTAAAGGTTATATCTCACGAATGGCCGGATATACCGATGACATCATTGCAGATCGAACCTTGCCTGAGATAAGTGCTTCCGGGTACACATTTGCGGGCTGGTTTGATAATGCTGAATTTTCTGGGGATCCTCTTGACCAGTTGCCGGAAAAATTCCCGATTGGAACTCAATATCTGTATGCTAAATGGGAGGCCAGTACATCGACATTCCATTTTGAAAGCAACACGACAGATACGGTTGATGACATTGTGGGTGTGACAGATGAAGCGGTGACAGATCGTTCGATGCCTGTTTTAACTAGATCAGGCTATTCATTTTCTGGTTGGTTTGAAGAGGAGGACTTTAGTGGATATGAGGTCACTGAACTTCCCGAATTATTCCCAGTAGACGGGCAAACATATTATGCCTCCTGGACACCAAATTTATCAACGCTTGTGTTTGTTACCAATGGTGGCGAAGCAATTGATAATATGTACGGTGGAACAGACGAAGTAATAACGGACCGGACAATGCCAGTGCCAGTAAGAGAAGGATATTCGTTCATGGGCTGGTATGAAAATGAAGATTTAAGTGGTGATGTAGTAATCGAACTTCCGGAATCATACCCAATTGATGGAAAAACATACTATGCGAGTTGGGCAATCAACTCCTATACGGTTGTTTTTGATTCCCAGGGTGGCAGCATTGTTACCTCACAAATTGCACTCTATGATACTCTAATCACGGAGCCAAGCGATCCGACAAAATCCGGATATGTGATGCATGGCTGGTATTTAGAACCAGAGTGTATCAATCAATTTGATTTTACTATTGATACAGTAACGGATAATATGACGTTGTATGCTAAGTGGGCTGAAGAAAGTATTGTGTAAAAAGAAAAACGCTAAGAAAAGAGGCTGTAATATGACAGTCTCTTTTTTTATTTAAAGCAAGGAGCTGAAAATATGTTTGGTAAGAAAAAAATCATTCAACAATATGAAGAGGAAATTGAACTATATAAACAAAGATCAAAATTTGCAGAAAAATATGATTCGCTACTTCAAGAAAACAGTCAAAATGCTTACTTTATAACACAAAACCATGATGGAATGATCACCAATGACAAATTACGATCAATCTTGCAAATAAGAGGACAAGAGGCGACAAATGTTAGTGAATTTACATCGATGGAAATTTATAATGCATTAGCGCAAGCAAAGATATATTTAAATATTCCGATTGAGGCAATAGACTCACAAAACCCTGATGGAGAAAAAAGAACATATTCAGAAATGCCTTTAAGTTTATATAGGCCAATTTCGCCCCGACAAATGTTTTCTTCGAATCATACGATTGAATTGATTCTGGCTGGAAATTATAACGCGGCATTGCACGAGTTTTCAGATTGCATTTATGATTATGGCTGTGAAAATGGGAAAATTATATCCATAAACGAATATACGCTATATAACAACATTATTTCATGCTTTATGGCTGTAATAAATCCTGAGACGGCAGATAAGAAACAAGTAATGTGACAATAATATAAAGAAAAGGAGAACATTACTATGAAAAAATATCGATTAGCCTATGATAATTTG
>Ga0075011_10001292_pt1 | contig 13476 bp, 13 predicted proteins | sample TARM_MetaG_T_14_FD_72354 | JGI IMG/M metagenome (GOLD analysis project Ga0075011, IMG submission 72354) | Freshwater microbial communities from Pennsylvania, USA, analyzing microbe dynamics in response to fracking - TARM_MetaG_T_14 | ecosystem: Environmental > Aquatic > Freshwater > River...
AAATCTATAAGTTTGATGCTAAATCTTCAAACCCAAGCAGTCTAAATTCAGAGGTGGTTTAAGTTTCAATTCGCAACTTTCTTACATTAAAAACTGACGACTTCTGCGCTTCGCTTGACAGTTCATATGTTTTCATCACTCTTTAAAGCAATTCTCAAGCCTTTTTGGGGTTATGAAAGAAGTCTATTCTATCTTTTTTTAATCCTTACATGTCAAACTCTTTCTCATCCACAGCGTTGTCTATCGAGGTACTTTTGGGTTAATTAATCCACGGAATGGTAAAATACAAATATCTAAGAGTCATCAATCAAAAAGGTTTGAAGAACATGAGCGAGAACAAAGATTTTTTACGCGTCAAAGTTGAAGAGGATTTAAAATCCGGTAAGTATCAAGAAGTAATCACGCGGTTTCCTCCCGAGCCCAACGGATTTCCGCACATCGGACACGCGAAGTCTATCTGTATCAATTTCGGCATTGCGCGCGATTATCACGGGCATTGTAACCTTCGTATGGACGACACCAACCCGACCACCGAAGACATGCGCTACGTCGAAGCGCTCAAAGATGCGGTCACATGGCTGGGATTTTCGTGGGCAGACGAAGTGCGTTTTGCCTCGGATTATTTCCCCAAAATCTACGACTATGCCGTACAACTGGTGAAAATGGGCAAAGCCTACGTCGATAGTCTGGGCGAAGAAGAGATCCGCGAATACCGTGGAAGCGTTACCGAAGCCGGTCGCCGAAGCGTGTATGCAAATCGTAGCATCGAAGAAAATCTAGACCTGTTAGAACGCATGCGAAAAGGCGAGTTTAAAGATGGCGAACACGTTTTGCGTGCTAAGATCGACATGAGTGCCGCCAATATGAAAATGCGCGATCCGCTTTTATACCGCATCCGCCACGCGCACCATTTTAGAACCAAAGATGAGTGGTGTATCTACCCGATGTACGATTTTGCGCACTGTTTATCGGACTACATCGAGGGCGTCACGCACTCCATCTGTACACTGGAATTTGAAAACAACCGCGACATTTACGACTGGGTTTTAGACGCTTTAGAGCTCACCCCGCCTCGCCCGTACCAATACGAATTTGCGCGCCTTGGTATGAACTACACGGTGATGAGCAAACGCAAACTTTTGGAACTGGTAAACGGCAATTACGTCAACGGTTGGGACGACCCGCGTTTACCTACCATCGCAGGCTACAAACGAAGAGGCTATACGCCCGAAGCCATCATCGCATTTTGCGACCAAATCGGCATCGCTAAAGCCAATTCGATGGTCGATGTGGCACAATTGGAATTTTGCATTAGGGACGATCTCAACCCCAAAGTACCCCGCGTTATGTGTGTGATAGACCCGCTCAAAGTCGTCATCGAAAACTATGAAGGCGAAGAGGAGATCGATGCGTCGTATTACCCGCACGATGTACCCAAAGAGGGTTCACGTAAGCTTCCTTTTTCGCGTGAGATTTACATTGAGCGAGACGATTTTTCGGAAAATCCTGTTGAGGGCTATTACCGTCTGACACCCCATCAACCCGTACGTCTTAAGCATGCGTACATTCTTACATGTAAAGAGGTCATCAAAGATAAAAACGGAAAGATCATTGAGATCAAAGCCGTGTATCACCCAGACTCCAAAAGTGGCACCGATATGAGTGGTATCAAAACCAAAAGTGCGATCCATTGGGTGAGTGCAAAGCACGCCAAAAAAGCCGAAGTGAGACTGTATGAGCGTCTGTACAAGGTCGATGCACCGGAAAACGTGGAAGACCTCAATCCCGATTCTTTACATGTCATCCCAAATGCCTTTATCGAACCTGCGGTCATCACCGAAAAACCGGACGTGCGTTTTCAGTTTGAACGCCAAGGCTATTTTTACGCCGACCCCATCGATTATACCGACGAAAAACCTGTCTTCAATAAAATCGTAGGGCTTAAAGATTCGTGGGCAAAAAAGAGCGAAACCGCAAAATCTTCCCCCAAAACAGAGAGCAAAAAAGCACATGTTGAAGGCGATGTGGCACCCATGAGTGACGATGAAAAAGCACGTTTTGAAGCGTACACGAAAAGCGGGCTCAACAGCGAGATCGCCAATACGTTAGCACGCGATGCGGAACTCTCTCGTTTTTACGAAGCAACGCTTTTACATGTAAAAAGTCCAACAAGCATCGCCAATATCGTAGCCAACGATGTTGCACGCGAACTTAAACGCGAGGTTGAGTTGAAATTTGGCGCCAAAGAAGTCGCCGAATTGGTTTCGATGATGGACGAAGGCGTGATCTCCAGTAAGATCGCCAAACAGGTCTTTGAAACAATGGCACAAACAGGAAAAAATCCGACTCACATCGTCGAAACACAGGGGCTCAAACAGATCAGCGACCCTGCTCTTTTAAAACCGTTGATCGACGAGGTGATCGCTAAAAATCCCGAAAACGTCGCTAAATACAAAGCGGGCAATACCAACCTTTTTGGCTTTTTTGTAGGACAGGTACTTAAAAACAGCGGCGGCAAAGCCAATCCAAGCGTGGTCAATTCCCTCGTGGGCGAGGCATTGAAATAATGTACCGATGGTCATTTTCTCCGATGCGTGACCTAAGCCTTAACGATCTTCGTATGGCACTGTTAAATTTTATCGCCGCCAAGCAAGCCAACGAGCCTTTCATCGTGCGCGTTGACGATGCCGATAAAGGACATGGCGTTGAAGATAAAGAGCACGATACTTTGGATATGTTGGCACTCTTTGGTATTTCGTACACACAGTTGTACTACCAAAGCCGCAATTTCAAATACCACCTCCAGTTTGCCTCCACGTTGTTGGATCAACACAAAGCCTTTATCTGTTTTTGTCCCGAAAACAAAACCCCTTACGACGGTACATGTGAAAACTTAAGCTCCGAAGAGGTTTTGAATAACCCCAATCCGTTTGTCCTTCGCATGAAAAAACGGACAAAAGACGAAGATAGCTTCGTCATCATGACGACCGACAAATACCCCTCGTCTCTTTTTGCCCGCGCGTGCGACGATATGCTCCAAGGCGTTACGACGATTATCGATGAAGAAACCCACCGAAGCGACGCTTCCAAAGAAGAGTGGATTCGCACGAGTTTAGGCTACGATCAAGCGATGCGCTACGTGTACGTCCCCGCATTTCAAGACGCAAAGCAGAGCGTGCAAGGGCTTTTAGACGATGGATTTATGCCCGAAGCGATCGCCAATTACCTGCTGATGCCAAACCGCATCCTCACATTGGAAGCCATGATCGCGACATGTGATCCGCAAAGTGATCTTCTTACTTCGTTCGAGATGGAGACGCTGCGTGCGATCAACCGTGAACATATTCAAAAACTAGACGATTCTCGACATGTTAAAAAATAAATATCCGAAGGAGATTGTAAAATGATCGTATTATCCACTCTCGTTGAAGCGTTAGCCTCCTTATTGCATACCGTCATCAACATCTATATTTGGATCGTGATTATCGCGGCATTGCTTTCGTTTGTCAGACCCGATCCGTACAATCCGATCGTTCAAGTCTTGTACCGCTTGACGAACCCCGTTTACGCATTGATTCGCCGTTACGTTCCGACCTTGATCGGCGGTATCGATTTAGCACCGCTCATCGTCATTTTAGCGTTACAATTCATCGACTTATTTGCCGTAAAACTCTTATTCGCGCTTGCCAATGCTTTATAAATTCGTATTAAGCCTTTGCTTTTGCTTGCCGCTTTTGGCAAGCGATCCCGTGACGTTGGCCTTTTTTCAAGATAAGCCTCGAAGCCTCGCGAAAGATTTTTACATCTACGAATACCTGCAACGCCCCGAAACAACGCCGCAAGAAGCCAAAGCGTTGTTTGGCGCGGTGCATACGATGAATATGCGTTTTTTTCATCTTTTTGCCAAAAAGATGGACAATCCGACCTACAAGAAAATCTCTAAATGCGTCGATTTGGACGTCAACGCCCTTTTAAAAGAGGATAACGAATGCTTTAACATCGGCATTACGCTCAACAAAATCAGTGCTTTAGCGAAAACGCAATTGCCGATTATTCTTTCCAAACTCTCGGCGAAAAGCACGTTGATTCCCATTGTTAAACTAATGCAAAGCGACGATGTTTACGCCGAAGCACTCAAAAATCCCGACGCTTTTTTAACGCTTTTCAACGGCAGCATCTCCGCGTATAAAGACGGTATTTTCGACCAAACATCGTTGGATTCGGCTTACCTTAGTGCCCTTTCAAACAATCCGAAATTTAACGCTTTTGCGATGAGCATCGTGCAAAACGACAAACTCGATACGCTCCGAGAGTCGCTTCTTCACTTCAGGCCTTCCTTACATGTCAAGTCCAAAACGCTCTTTTATTTAGGTCTCAACGCACTCCGATACGCGCAGGTCGATCAAGCGATGCTCTTTTTTGAACAAAGTATTGAGAGTGCTTCCAAACAAGAAGAGAAAGATAAAGCGCTTTTTTGGCAATACCTTGCGTCCAAAAACGCCAACGCCTTGCAACGCCTCGCCCAAAGTCGCGACGTCAATATCTACTCGCTTTACGCACGCGAAGCGTTGGAACTTCCTTTTCCCGAAATCGTTTCGCCCGTTTTTGAAGGCTCGCATCCGAGCTTTGACGTGAGCGATCCTTTTGCATGGCCACGCGTCATGAACCGCGTTTATACGATGAAAAGCGAAGAGGTACAAACCCTAGCCCAGAGCTTTCGTTACGCCGATACGTTGCCGCATTATGTTTATTTGATGGAGCGCGTCACGCATTACGCTAAAAACTACTATCCGATTCCCTACCCCGAAGAGATCTCCGGCTATTCGACGCACCGCCAAGCCTTGATGTTGGCGATCGCCAGACAAGAGAGCCGTTTTATCCCCTCGGTGGTTTCAACCTCTTACGCGCTGGGTATGATGCAGTTTATGCCTTTTGTCGCACGCGACATTGCCGCAAAAGAGAAGATAGAAGATTTTGATATTAAAGCGATGTTTCATCCGCATATCGCCTATTTGTTCGGCAACATTCACCTCAATTTCTTGGAAAAGAGTCTTTACCATCCGCTCTTTGTTGCGTATGCCTACAACGGCGGTATCGGCTTTACGAAGCGTCATTTACTAGGAGGTGCGTTTAAAGAAGGGGCGTATGAGCCCTTTTGGAGTTTGGAGACGATGCAAAACGAAGAGAGCCGCGAATACGGTAAAAAGGTGCTCGCGAACTACGTCGTTTATCGCGAGCTTTTGGGAGAGAGCGTTTCGATTAAAAATCTTTTTGAAACGTTGCTGATACCCTCTGTGACCGATCGTTTTCGAAACTAATCTCCATTTTGATCGTTTCGGTTTTCGGAGCCTCGACCAACACGTACTTCGTCCACCCGTTGGACGACGGTACGAGTTTTAACAAAAGATCGCCTTGTTCTAAGGGCGTCACGGAAAGCGCCTTTTGCCCGTTAATTTTAAAATTTTGAAGCATAATCGGTAAGGTCGGTCCATCGCCGGTCGCCAAATAGGTCCCGACGATAAATTTTTCGCTCTCTTGGTTCACGTCTTCGTGCGTTAAAGGATTTAAATACGTGACCGTCACGAACGTTTTGGAGGTTGCGGAGTTGACGATTTCCAACTTTTTCGAGTTGGTCATACTGTAATCGAGAACTTTTTCATTTTCGGCATCCACGAGTTTGGATGCACAGCCGAACATCGAGAAACTTATTAAGGCGATTCCCATAAAACGATAAACTCTGTGCTGCATCAATTTAGACTCAATTTTTATTTGATATAATAAAACGTTTTTTTAAAAAGTCATCATAACATAAAAAGCAGGAAAAAATGAAGTCTTTAGCCGTGGCATTCACCGGACCCTCCGATAGTGGGAAAACAACGCTCATTTTAAAAGTGGCGGCACTTTTAAAACGCGATTATACGCTCGCCATCGTCAAAAACGATCCAAGCGACAAAGCACACTTCGACGTCGAGGGAAAGGACAGTTGGAAATTTTCGCAAACGGGAGCGGAGGTCGTCGTCACATCTCCGACGCGTACGACGCTTTTTTCAAAACGCCACAAAACGTTAGACGAGATTATCGCGATGCTCGGCAATTTCGATTTTTTACTCGTCGAAGGGCTTAAAACGTTACCGCTACCGCGCATCGCCGTTTTTCGAGAAAAACTCAATGAGAGCTACTTTGACTGTTCCGACGCCATCGCCGTCGATGAAACCGTCAACCTCAACGATTATGCGCTCCCCTCGACGATTACGATACTGGATTTAAACAACCCCGAGCAAGTCGTTGCTTGGATTATGCAAAACGCTAAAAAGGTACGATAACATGACAGAAATTTACGAAGCGATTAAGCGCTCCGCCGCACGCATTAAAGAAGCCATCGCATTTGACGATACGGGATACTCCGAAAATATCAATTCAACGGGCGATACGCAGTTGAAACTGGACATCAAAAGCGATCTAATCATCGAAGAGGAGTTTGCAAAAGTCGCTTGCATCAAAGAGATCGTCAGCGAAGAAAAAGAGGGAAAAACCCCTTTACATGTAGACGGAATTTACAGCATCGGATACGATCCGTTAGATGGTTCGAGCCTTATCGACGTCAATTTGAGCGTAGGCTCCATTTTCGGTATTTACGAAGGCGGTTTTGCGGGTAAAAACCTCAAAGCGGCGGTTTACGTCGTCTACGGACCGCGCGTCGAATTGGTCATTGCGCACGAAAACGTTACGCTTTACCGCTTGAACCAAAAAAGCGAATTTGTTTTGATCAAAGAGATCAAACTGGGAGCTAAAGGCAAACTCAACGCTCCGGGTGCGACGCAAATGGGTTGGGAGCCGCGTCATAAAGCCCTTATCGACGCCATTTTCGCAGACGGCTATCGCTTGCGTTACTCCGGCGGCATGGTTCCGGACTTGCACCAAATTTTGCTTAAAGGCGGCGGATTGTTCTCGTATCCCGCCACCAGCGACGTACCCAAAGGCAAGCTTCGTATGATTTTCGAAGTGTTTCCGTTTGCTTTCGTTTACGAAAAAGCCGGCGGTGCCGCGATCAACGGAAAAACGCGTCTGTTAGACCTCACGCCTTCACATCCGCACGATACGACGCCGTGCTTTTTCGGCTCTCAAACGGAAATAGAACGCGTTAAGCAGTGCTATGCAAAGTGACGTAAGCGATATTTTTGAACAGACGCTTCAAGAGAAAAAAAGCGAACTTCAAACATGTCAAAATGCCCAAAACGTTTTGACATGTAGCGACTGCGACAAAATGTTCGAATGCGAAATCCGCAAAGCCTACGTCAAAGCGGTTTACGAGAGTATGTCCAAAGGTCAAGGCGGCGGATTTGAGTTTTGAGTTTATAGTGTTGACACGTTTTGAAAGCAAAGCTTTAAAAACTACGTTAACATCGGGCAATCCTCAGCGAAATGCCCGCGCACCTTCGGTGCTCTAAGTCTTTGCAAACTATTTTTTGTAAAATGCTAATCAATTTTTAACTAGGAAAAACGATGTCCCAAAAAGCTTATATTACCACCCCTATTTATTACGTCAACGACGTACCGCATATCGGACATGCGTACACGACGATTATCGCCGACACGATGGCGCGTTATTACCGTTTGAAGGGCTATGAAACGTTCTTTTTAACCGGAACCGACGAGCACGGTCAAAAAATCGAAGAAGCCGCCAAAGCGCGCAACAAAACGCCTCAGGCCTATGCCGACGAAATCAGCGGAAAATTTCGTGCGTTATGGGATAGCTTTGAAATTAGCTACGATAAATTTATCCGTACTACCGACGCCGAGCACAAAGCGGGCGTTCAAAAAGCGTTTGAAGTGATGTTTGCAAACGGCGACATCTACAAAGGCGAGTATGAGGGTCATTATTGCGTCAGTTGCGAGACGTTCTTTACCGACACGCAACTGGTTGACGAAGACAAATGTCCCGACTGTGGTAAACTCACGCGCTTGGTCAAAGAGGAGAGCTACTTTTTTAAACTTTCTAAATACCAAGAAGACCTTATCAAATGGTATAACAACGACGAAAAATGCGTCCTTCCCAAAGGCAAAAAAAACGAAGTCATCAGCTTCGTAAAACAAGGTTTGCGCGATCTTTCCATTACGCGTACGAGTTTTGACTGGGGTATTAAACTCCCCTCGTCCATGAACGATAGCAAACACGTGATGTATGTTTGGCTGGATGCACTCTTAAACTACGTCACCGCTTTAGGATACGGTAACGACGAAAAGAACATGCACTTTTGGCCCGCAACTGTTCAATTGGTCGGGAAAGATATTTTGCGCTTCCATGCGATCTATTGGCCGGCATTTTTAATGAGTTTAGGGCTTGCTTTACCCAAACATGTTGCCGCACACGGTTGGTGGACGCGCAACGGAGAGAAGATGAGCAAAAGCAAAGGTAACGTCGTCAATCCCAAAGAGGTCGCCGACGCATACGGATTGGAAAATTTCCGCTACTTTATGCTTCGCGAAGTGCCCTTCGGACAAGACGGCGATTTTAGCCAAAAAGCCTTAATGGATCGTATCAACTCCGACCTCGGAAACGAACTGGGCAATCTTTTAAACCGTATCATCGGTATGAGCGGCAAATACAGCGAAGGTATCGTTACGTCCAAAGACGTCGAAACCTTTCATGCGGCGGAACTTAAAGCGGTTGACGAGATTTTAAACAACGTCGAGGCTTATTTGCAAGAGATGCAAACCAACCGCTATTTGGAAGAGCTTTGGAAAACCCTCAGCATCGCAAATCAAGCCATTACGGTTCACGAACCGTGGGTCAAAATCAAAGAAGGCAAAATCGACCAAGCTTTGGCGCTCGTCGCACTGGTATCTAATATTTTGGCACGCGTGAGCATTTTATTGCATCCGATCATGCCTAGAACCACGACGACGATCGCCCGTGCGCTCGGTTTTGAAATTACGACGGCCGCATACGACCGTTTTGTGCTTCGCAAAGACTTTTTAGACACGTTTACCATCGAAAAAGTACCGCCTTTATTCCCGCGCATCGAAGAAGAGTTGATGGCGCAACCCACGCCGCCTGCCCCTGAAGCGACGCCGACACCGGTAAAAAATGCCAAAAAAGAGCATAAAGCCGAGTCGATCATCACGATCGATCAATTCTTTGAAACTTCACTCAAAATCGGAACGATCTTGGAAGCTAGCATTGTAGAGGGTAGCGATCGCCTCTTAAAACTCACCGTCGACGTTGGAGAAAACGAACCGCGCCAAATCGTTGCGGGCATTCGAGAATACTACACGCCAGAATCGCTCATCAATACTCAAGTGTGCGTCGTCGCCAATCTCAAACCGGCAACGATTAAAGGACTACTTAGCCAAGGAATGCTTTTAGCGGCTAAAGATAAAGAAGGCCTTTGCCTGATTCGCCCCGAAAAACCGCGCGCAAACGGCGCATCCGTTGGATGAAAATAAAAAATTTCGTCCGCATCGTCGACGGTAGGCTTCGAACCGAACCGCCCGTCGATGCTTTTGCTTCGATTCAATTTGAACTTTCACGCCTGATGTCGGGCGATCTTTTTATCGACACTCAAGCTTCCAGACAAACACTGCATGCCGCTATCGACAAAGGCGCTTATGCCGTGCTAAGCACGCTTTCTTACGTCGATGAAGACACCGAATGCGCATGGATCGAAGTCGATAGTATAGAAACGACGCTGGTACGATTGTTGCGCTACCTCATCAACGAAAAGCATCTACGTCTTTTTCTGTTTTCGCCGATCCAAGCCTCTTTGTTCGAGCATCTGCATACGCCTAAACAGTTGAAACGGCTCAAAGGCGATCTTCTCTTCATCGCACGAACGATTTTACAAGCTAAAGTTGACGACGCTTTTTATACGAGCGACGATGTTCTCGCCTCTAAAATCGCGCCCGATGTCCTACGTATCCAGACCGCATTATCGTCTTTCGTACCGGTGAACTCCAAAGGTATTTTTTTAAGCTCCTTTCACTATCGCGAACGGTACTTAAACGAACAAAAATTGCCGGCGCATTACGTCGAAGAGTGCTTATCGCTTCTGTCTTTTTGCGACAAACACTCCTTGGCGTACGCCGTGGAACAACTCACGTTTTGCGAGCATTTTTACCCGCAGTTTGTTACACCTTCGCTTGCGAGAAAAGAGTTCGGAATGAGCGATCGTGCTTTGATTTTCGAGCCTAACGCCTCTTTAATGCCCAAGCATTTTGACTACCTTGCCCATTGCGTCGATTCTTCGACAACCGTGCTCTGCCTTCCGGAAATAAGCGATTTTACGCCTCCGACCGACACGTTTAAGACGCTACGTTTTGAAACGTATGAAAAACTGAAAGAGACACTGGCACGCACGCGTTTTTCGTACGCTTTGATTTTAGGCGACAAAGAGTCCTTTGAGCCGTTTTACGCAACGGCGATTACACGACAACCGACCCTCTTTTAAAGGAGTTTTTTAGTATGTTAAGTATTGATAACAAAGGAGCGATAGCGCTTCCGGAAGCCTTATTGGAACGTATTTGCGCGGAGCATACCGACAAAGAAGTCGAATTGGTCATCGTCGATGCAAAAAGTATGCATGCACTCAATCTCGAACACCGCAACGTCGATAAAACCACCGACGTCTTAAGCTTCCCGATCGACGACTTTCCGCACTCACCGCTTGGCTCTATCGTGATTAACTACGAACTTGCTTTTCAAAAAGCTACTGAGCTCGGACATGAAAAGGAAGAAGAAATCACACTTTTATTTATTCACGGCTTGCTACATCTTTTGGGATTCGATCATGAAACGGATCACGGAGAGATGCGAAAAAACGAAGAGGAGTTGATTTTCCGTTATGCGCTTCCCAAGAGTTTGATCGTACGTACGGAAGAGGTTTAAATGCTTCACATCGGTATCGTTATTTTTCCTCAGGTCGAGGAGCTTGATTTTGTCGCACCGTTTGAAGTGTTAAGCTATATGAATAAGATTCAACCAAACAGCACGCGCGTTTTGCTGATCGCTCCAAGTTTGGAGCCGATAGAAGCTTTTAACGGTCTTAAAATTATCCCTCACGAAAGCTACGAAACGGCACCTTCGCTTGATATTTTAATTTTCCCCGGAGGAAAAGGTCGCATCCGCTGGATGAAAGATGCGTCGACACTTGCCTTTTTACATCGACAGTACCCCTCTCTTTCCTACCTTGCATCCGTATGCACGGGGGCTTTTTTTCTTGCCGAAGCGGGACTGCTACAAGGGAAAAAAGCGACAACCCATGCTAAGGCTTTTAACGAACTTGCCGATTACGGCGTTCAGGTCGTCTCGTCCAAAATCGTTTGTGAAGGAAAAATTATCAGTGCCGGAGGCGTTAGTTCGGGATTGGAACTTGGATTTTATCTTTTAAAAGAGCTTTTCGGTACACAAGCGGCACGAGAGGTTGCGGAAAATATCGAATACACCGTCGATATAGACACTTTGTAAACGCCGGACTACTTTTTAGACTCTTTGGGCTTCTCCGGTAAAGTAATATAACCCATTTCATAGAGCTTATCGTAAATTTTAGAAGCAATCGGTCCACCCTCGCTTCCGCCGTGCCCTCCGTGTTCGACCAAGACGGTTACGACGTATTGCGGATTTTCGTAAGGGCCGTACGTCGTCAGCCATGCATGCGAACGTTGGTAATACTCCATATCCTCTTCACGCATTCGCTTTTTCTCGGTTTGAGAGATACCTACGACTTGCGCCGTACCCGTTTTGGCCGCGATTTTAAACGGAGCCGTCAAACGTAAGTGGTTTAATCCCGTTCCGCCTTGAACGTTAGCGACTTCGTACATACCTTCGCGCGTTACTTTTAAAAAACGTTTTTCGTTTTCGCTGACGATCGTAGAATCAACCGGAAAATCAATGGTCGTATCGTTTACTTTACGTAAAAAATGCGGCGTAACGCCGTTACCCGTCGCTAAAAATGCGGTATACTTGGCAATTTGCACGGGCGTCACCAAAAAATATCCCTGCCCTATCGACGTAATCAGCGTCTCGCCTTGAGACCAACCTCTCCCGTAACGCTCTTTTTTCCATTCGCGACTCGGTACCGTACCCGTAAACTCACGCGGAAGATCGATGCCCGTTTTAGCGGCAAAGCCGATTTTAGATAAAAACGGTGCAATATTATCGATACCGACTTTAAGGCTTGTTTTATAAAAGTAGTCGTCGCAACTTTGTCGGATCGCTTTCACGTACGAGATCATACCGTGGCCCTCTTTTTTCCAATCGCGGAAAATACGACCGCCAAGCTCCATCGCTCCTGTCGACTCGATCATTGTCGAGGGGGTAATAATCCCCGTATTAAGCATCGCCATTCCTACGCCCATTTTAACGATAGAACCGGGAGGATAAAGTCCGTTCACAAGTTTATTGGTAAAAGGATGATTCAAATCGTTTGCTAGTAACGACCACTCTTCTTGCGAAATGCCGTTGACGAATTTATTGAGATCGTATTCGGGGAAACTTGCCGCGGCTAAAATAGCACCGTTTTGGACGTTCATAACAACCACGGCACCGCTATCGTCTCCAAAAAGCGTCGTAATATATTGTTGTAATTCCAAATCAAGACTGAGTACCAAATCGTTGCTGGTCGGCAAGGTTTTGCTCACGACTTCGATCTCTTGATTAAAGGCCGTTACTTTGGTTCTTTTCTCGCCTTTAACCCCTTGCAATACGGCATTGTAATACTTTTCGATGCCCGTTTTTCCGGAAAATCCTACCAGCTTTGCGGTAGCGTCTTCCGCCACGTCTTGGGTATTGGCGCGACCGACGTAACCGATGACATGTGAGGCTAAATTGCCGTAAGGATAATGACGTTTGGAAGCAATTTGAATCCTGAGATTTTCATGTTGGGCAATGCGTGCGAAATGCGGGATCAGCTTGTCGTATGGAATAAAAGGAATCACGTCGACGTAATCGTGGTTATACGCCGAGTCGGTTCGCAAATACTCTTTCGTCATCTCTTTCACGCTAAAATCGGTCAATAAGGACGCCAAAAATGCTATCTCATCATCTAAAACGTTACGTTGCGACTTCAAACTCAACCGCGGCTTAATACCGATCGAAAAACCTAAACGGTTGACGGAGAGAGGTTTGAGATTGCGGTCTAAAATAACACCCCGAAGCGGAGCCAATTCATCGACTTTAACGGCATTTTGTTTTGCAATCTCTTCATAATAAGCGTTTGATTTGATGCTGATGTAATAAACGCGCACCAATAAAACCGTCCAAACGATAAAAAAGAGGCCTAAAACTATTTTGATTCTCACCGAGACACCCTAAAAAGCATAAATGAGAGCAACGAATCCAGCGCAATAGAGTAAAAGTAGTAATTGGAAAAATAAGGAAACGTTTCGTTATTTAAATAGGCCAAAAAACAATTCAACACATAGTGCCCGATATACGCAACGATCACGTAACTCGCTAAAATACAATTATCACATGTAATC
>Ga0075011_10001293_pt1 | contig 13476 bp, 10 predicted proteins | sample TARM_MetaG_T_14_FD_72354 | JGI IMG/M metagenome (GOLD analysis project Ga0075011, IMG submission 72354) | Freshwater microbial communities from Pennsylvania, USA, analyzing microbe dynamics in response to fracking - TARM_MetaG_T_14 | ecosystem: Environmental > Aquatic > Freshwater > River...
GCCCCCTCAGCAGTCGACGTTGGTGCCACGCTGCAGGACATGATGCCGACCCATCCGGCAGGCCACATCGAAGGCGTGCCGCATGGCCTCCGTGCTGGCCTTGCCCTGGCCGGCGATATCGAAGGCGGTGCCGTGGGCGGGGGTGGTGATGGGGATCGGCAGGCCGCCCTGCACGGTGACACCGCGCTCGAAACCCAGCAGCTTGAGGGCGATCTGTCCCTGGTCGTGGTACATGGTGACCACGGCATCGAATTCGCCGTCGCGGGCGCGGCGGAACAGGGTGTCGGCGGGGAAGGGGCCCTGGGCCGGATAGCCCGCCGCCACGCAGGCCTCGATGGCCGGGGCGATGACGTCGATCTCCTCGCGACCGCAGGTGCCCCCCTCGCCGGCGTGGGGATTGAGCGCCGCCACCGCGATGCGGGGAGTGGCCACCCCGGCCGCCACCAGGGCGTCATGGATCAAACGCGTGGCGCTCAGGATGCGTTCCGGGGTGACGAAGGAGGCGGCTTCACTGAGCGGCACATGGGAGGAAATGCGCGAGGTCCAGAGAGGACCGAGGGTATTGAACTCGCAGACGTCGCCCTGAACCTCCAGGTACTCGGCGAAGAAGTGCAGCTCGTCCTCGTGACGCAGCCCACCCTGCTTCATCGCCAGCTTGTTGAGCGGGGCGAAGCAGATGGCATCGATCCGGCCGTCGCGGGCGGCGTCCAGGCAGTGGGCCAGGATCTTCAGCACCGAGGCACCGCAGGCGGCGTCGACCCGGCCGTACTCGACCTCCTCGCGCCTTATGCTGTCCAGTGGCAGCAGCACGGGGCCGGCCTGCCCGCGAGCCTCTGCCCAGGTCGCGATCTCGGGCAGCTCATGACGCGTGCCGGCGACGCGTTGGCCCTCTTGCCACAGCCAGGGGTCGCCCACCACCACGATGTTGGCCTGGGCCACCGCCTCGCGGTCGGCCAGCAGCCTGGCGACCAGTTCCGGGCCGATGCCCGCCGGGTCGCCCAAAGTCAGGGCCACACAGGGTCTTGCTTGGGTCATCTTGCACTCTCCTCGTGATTGAGCTCACGCTTCCTGCCAGGCGGCACCATCCGGATAGACGTGGCGCGACAGCGACTCGGGGTAGAGGGTGATGCTGTAGCCCGGTGCGGTCGGCACCTGGTAGCGGCCGTTGCGGATCACCACGGGGTGCTCGAAGTGCTCGTGGAGGTGATCGACGTATTCGAGGATGCGCCCCTCCAGGGAGCCCGAGACGGCTATGTAGTCGAACAGCGATATGTGCTGCACGTACTCGCAGAGGCCGACGCCACCGGCATGGGGACAGACCGGCACGCCGTGCTTGGCGGCCAGCAGCAGCACCACGATGACCTCGTTCAGGCCGCCGAGGCGCGCGCTGTCGATCTGGCAGTAGTCGATGGCGCCGGCCTGCAGCAGCTGCTTGAACATCACCCGATTGTGGCAGTGTTCGCCGGTGGCGACGCCGATGCCGCCCAGGCGGCGGCGAATCTCGGCATGGCCCAGAATGTCGTCGGGGCTGGTCGGCTCCTCGATCCACAGCGGGTCGAACTCGGCCAGCTGGCGCATGTTGGCGATCGCCTCGTCGACGTCCCACATCTGGTTGGCGTCCATCATCAGGGTGCGCTCCCAGCCGATCTCCTCGCGCAGAATCTGCGCGCGACGGCGGTCCTCCTCGAGGTTGCCACCCACCTTCTGCTTGAAGTGGGTCCAGCCCTCGGCCAGCGCCTCCCGCGCCAGGCGGCGCACCTTGTCGTCGTCGTAGCCGAGCCAGCCGGCCGAGGTGGTATAGGCAGGGTATCCCTGCTCGCGCATCTCCTGCTCGCGGGCGGCGCAGCCTGCAACATTGCGCCGCAGCAGCCCCAGGGCCTCCTCGGGGGTCAGGGCGTCGGTGACGAAGCGGAAGTCGAGGCTGCGGACCAGTTGCTCGGGGGACATGTCGACCAGGAGCTTCCAGACCGGCTTGCCCTCCGACTTGGCCCACAGGTCCCAGATGGCGTTGACGATGGCCGCCGTGGCCAGGTGGATCACGCCCTTCTCCGGGCCGGTCCAGCGCAGTTGGCTGTCACCGCTGGTGAGCCGCCGCCAGAAGGTGCCCATCTCGGCGGTGATGGACTCCAGCGTCTCGCCTTCGATCAGGTAGGCCAGCGACTCCACGGCCTTGACGCAGAGCTCGTTGCCGCGACCGATGGTGAAGGTCAGGCCGTGTCCTTCGAGGCCGCTCTCGGCATCGGTGTGCAGGGTGACATAGGTGGCCGAGTAGTCCGGTGCCGCATTCATGGCATCCGAGCCGTCCAGGGAGCGCGAGGTCGGAAAGCGGATATCCTGGACCTCGAGGCGGGTAATGGTGGTCATGGTGGTGGATTTCCGTGCAAGGGCTTGGGTGAAAGGGGCGAGTGGCCATCAGCCTAGGCGGGCTTATTGATAACCTTCCAATCGTTTTTTTCTCAATGCTGATCGATATTGGTTATCAGTGTGGCGGTAGTGTGGCGGTGCGGTCCCCGCGCTGTGCAGGCTCCCGCGGTGACTCGCCCCTTGCCGGGCGCGGCTGTGCCGAGGGCGGTGCGACGAAAGTCTTATACGTGATTTTGGATTCATAATTCATATTGTGTGGGCCAATCACAATTTCGGGGGAGAGCACATGACGCGACAAGCGGCAGAACAGGGTATGGCAGGTCGTCAAGGGCCGGAACTGCAGGATCCGGCACTGTTCCGTGAGCACGCCTACGTCGATGGGCGCTGGATCGATGCCAGCGACGAGGCGGTCATCGAGGTGATCAATCCGGCCAGCGAGACGCTCCTGGGTAGCGTGCCCCGCCTGACCCAGGCGCAGGTGAGCGAGGCCGTCGAGGCGGCCGATCGCGCCTTTCCCGCCTGGAAGGCCAAGTCCTGCAAGGAGCGCGCCGTCATCCTGCGACGCTGGTATGAGCTGTGCATGGCCCATCAGGAGGATCTGGCCCGCATCCTGACCCTGGAGCAGGGCAAGCCGCTGGCCGAGGCCCGGGGCGAGATCGCCTATGGTTCCGCCTTCATCGAGTGGTTCTCGGAGGAGGCCAAGCGGATCTACGGCGACGTCATTCCCGCCCATGCCACGGATCGCCGCATCGTGGTCACCAAGGAACCGGTCGGGGTGGTGGCGGCCATCACGCCCTGGAACTTCCCCAACGCGATGATCACCCGCAAGGCCGCCGCCGCCATGGCCGCCGGCTGCACGGTGGTGGTCAAGCCGGCCTCCAGCACCCCCTTCTCGGCGCTGGCGCTGGCGGAGCTGGCCGAGCGTGCCGGCGTGCCCCGCGGGGTACTCAACGTGGTCACCGGCAGTGCCCGGGTGGTGGGGGATGAGCTGACGGCCAACCCGCTGGTCCGCAAGCTCTCCTTCACCGGTTCCACCGAGGTGGGCAAGGTGCTGCTCACCGCCTGTGCCCAGACGGTCAAGAAGGTCTCCATGGAGCTGGGGGGCAATGCGCCCTTCATCATCTTCGAGGATGCCGATCTCGATCAGGCGGTGGCCGGGGTCATGGCCTCCAAGTTCCGCAATACCGGTCAGACCTGCGTGTGCGCCAATCGCATCTTCGTCCATGATCGGATCTATGATGCCTTCGCCGAGCGCCTCGCCCAGGCGGTGGCGGCGCAGCGGGTCGGCAGCGGCGTCGAGGAGGGGGTGACCCTGGGGCCGCTGATCGACCAGTCTGCGGTGGCCAAGGTCGAGGAGCATATCGTCGATGCCCAGGAGCGCGGGGCGAGCGTCTATCTGGGCGGACAGCGCCATGCGCTGGGCGGCAACTTCTTCGAGCCGACGATCCTCACCGATGTGTCCAGCGACGCCCGGCTGATGAACGAGGAGACCTTCGGCCCCGTGGCACCGCTGCTGCGCTTCAGCGACGAGCAGGAGGTGATCCGTCTGGCCAACGACACCCCCTATGGCCTGGCCAGCTACTTCTATACTCGCGATGTGGGTCGGGTGTGGCGGGTGGCCGAGGCCCTGGAGTGCGGCATCGTGGGCATCAACGAGGGCATCATCTCCAGCGAGCTGGCCCCCTTCGGTGGCGTCAAGGAGTCCGGCATCGGTCGTGAAGGCTCCAAGTACGGCATCGAGGACTACATCGAAATCAAATACCTCTGCATGGGTGGGCTCTGATGCCCGGCCGCACAATGACACGGGAGACGACATGAGCGACGCGCAGTTGACGACACCGCGAGTGGGCATGGTCGGGATCGGCCTGATGGGCCACGGCATCGCCACCAATATCCAGCGGGCCGGCTGGCCGCTGGCCTTCCTCGATCATCCCGGCAATCAGCCGGTCGATGAGCTCCTCGCCCAGGGAGCGACGCCGTTCGCCACGGGGGCGGAGCTGGCCCGCCATGCCGAGGTCATCATTCTCTGTGTGACCGGTTCGCCCCAGGTGGAGGACGTGCTGTTCCGCGAGGACGGGGTGCTGCAGGGGCTCCGGCCCGGTACCGTGATCATCGATTGCTCCACGGCGATACCCAGTTCGACGCTGCGCATCGCCGAGGCGGTGGAGGCGGCGGGCGGACGCTTCCTGGATGCCCCCATGACGCGCACCCCCAAGGAGGCCGCCGAGGGGCGGCTCAACCTGCTGGTGGGCGGGGATCGCGAACTGTTCGAGGCGCAGCTGCCGCTGCTCGAGAGTTTCGCCGAGAACATCACCCATGCCGGTCCGGTCGGGGCCGGTCACCAGCTGAAGCTGCTGCACAACTTCGTCTCGGTGGGCTTCTCCACCGTGCTGGCCGAGGCGGCGGCCTGTGCCGTGCGCGGCGGCATCGAGCCCGGGGTGTTCGTCGATGTCCTGGCCCAGGGCGGCGGGGCGGGCACCGTGCTCGAGCGACTGCGCCCCTACATCCAGGCCCGCGACGCTTCCGGCTTCCGCTTCAGCATCGCCAACGCCCACAAGGATCTGGGCTATTACCTGGCCATGGCCGACGATCTGGGCGCGGCGCGGGAGGCCGCGGCGGGCATCGACAAGGTGCTGGGCGAGGCCGAATCGGCGGGGCATGCCCAGGCCACGCTCCCCGAGCTGATCCGCCTGCTCGGGGAGCGCGACGCCTGACGGCGGCAGGGCGCGCGGTCGCTTGATCCCGGTGTCGGGCAGTGCTTGGGTTGAGCGATCGATAGCGGTTATCAGAGGGGCGGAGTCTTGGACAAACTGTCATCGATCGGCCTGTGCGGCTGGATGCGCTTCAAGCACTTGCTGCTGCTGATTCACCTCGACAAGCGCCGCAACATGCATGCCGCCGCCCGTCAGATGCACCTCAGCCAGCCGGCGGCCAGCAAGATGCTGCGTGATCTGGAGGCCTACTTCGGTTTCACGATCTTCGAGCGCCAGCCGCGTGCCATGGTCCCGACCGAGCTGGGCGCCCAGCTGGTGCGCCACGCCGAGATCCTGCTCAACGACACCGAGCGGATGGTCGAGGATATCCAGCGGATGCGCGAGGGCGGCTACGGCCGCCTGCGGATCGGCGCCATTCCCGCGGCCGCCCCGGAGATCCTGCCGGCGGCGATCGCCGCGCTCAAGCGGCCGCGGCCGCGGCTGTCGGTGAGCATCGACGAGCAGAGCAGCGATCGCCTGTTGCAGGCCCTGGAGTACAAGCAGCTCGACCTGGTGATCGGCCGGCTCACGGCGGTGAGCCAGCATAACCTGTTCGACTTCGAACCGCTGCTCGAGGAGCCGTTGCGCGTGGTGGCGGGTAGCGATCACCCGCTGGCCGGTCAGGCGCGGGTCACGCTTGCGGCGCTGCGCCACTGGCCGTGGATACTGCATCCGCCCACCAGCCCCATGCGCCAGGTCTTCGAGGCCGCGCTGGCCGATGCCGGCATCGCCTCGCCCGACGACACCATCGAAACCACCTCGACCCAGACCACTCTGCAACTGCTGCTGGGCTCGACGATGCTGGCGGTGCTGCCCTGGTCGGTGCTCAAGCGCCCCCTGGCCAGCGGCCAGTATGCGGTGCTGCCGCTGACCATCGGCAAGCCGCTTGACTACTACGGCATCATCACCCGCAAGCATGAGCCGCTGTCCAGCGCCGCCGCGGAGCTGGTCACCGAGCTGCGCCAGCGGGTCGCGTCCGCCAAGCCGCTCGTGCCGGGTGCCTCGCCGGCAGGGATCTGACCGGCCTCGTCGCCTTCTAGACGATGCCGTGGGGCACCTAGACGAAAGTCGGCATTGATGAAATGAATTATGTGTTCATAATTACACTATGCCAGGGTCGGTGGTGACCTTCTGACCCGGACATGCCGAGCACGCCGGCTGTCGCCACGCTTGGTGACAACGGCGCGAGCCCGACAACGACAAACAGGGTAATTCAGAGATGACGAAGACAACTTGGGTTGGCAAGACCGCGCTCTCCGGGGCGCTCTGCCTGGCACTGATCAGCAGCGCCAACGCCTGGGAGCCGCAGCGTAACGTCGAGTTCGTGGTGCCCTACAGCGCCGGCGGTGGCAGCGACATCAACGCGCGCATGCTGGTCGAGGCGATTCGCGAGACCGGGCTGGTCAATCGCAACATCCTGGTCAACAACCGTCCCGGCGGCTCCGGTGCGGTGGGCAACAGCTACACCTACAGCCAGCGCGGCAATGGCCACATCCTCATGACCCTCAACGGTGGTCAGATGATGAGCATGGTGGTCAACAACGCCGCCGTGCAGCTCGAGGACCTCACGCCGCTCGCCACTCTATCGCTGGATACGCTCTTCGTCGGCGTCAAGGCCGACGGCGAGATCGGTGACCTCGACGCCCTGATCGAGCGCGCCCAGCAGGACCCGGGCGGCGTCACCATCGGTGGGGCCGGCCGCGGCGGTGAGGATCACCTCGCCTTCTCGATGCTCGACGGCAACCTTGGGGTCGACTTCCAGTACGTGCCCTTCGACGGCACCGGCGATGTCACGGCGGCACTGCTGGGCGGGCATATCGACGCGGCCATCTTCAAGCTGGGCTCGCGGGTCGATCAGAGCATGATTCGCTTCCTGGCCACCTATGCGGAAGAGCGCCTCGATGCGCCCTTCGACGAGGTACCGACCTTCGCCGAACTGGGCTACGACGACCTCGAGCTGATGATCTTCCGCGGCTACGCCGGTCCGCCCGACATGCCCAGCGAAGCCGTCGAATATTGGGAGAACGTCTTCCGCGCCGCCGCGGAAACGGATAAGTGGACCAAGGACTATGTCGAGAGCAACGGCCTGATTCCCACCTTCATGGGGGCCGAGGAGAGCGCCGAGTACTACCGCGCCGAGCTGGAGCGGTATCGGGCGATGTTCCAAGAGGCCGGCTTGATCGACTGATACGCGGGGCCTGGTCGCCGGCTGGCGCCACGCCCCAGTCGTTCCCCTGCGGCCGCCTTGTCCCCTCATCCGAACCGACTGCACAACAGGCGGCGGAGAGGGCAGAGGCGGCCGCCACCGTCAAGAGGCGCACGCCATGTCAAGCGTGAATCAAGCATCGGCCGGCAGCGGCCGGCCCTGGATCTCACTGCTGGTCACCCTGGGCATCATCGCGATGGGGCTCGCCTGGGCCGGCTTCGGCTGGCTCCAGTACGGGGTGTGGATGCACAACGGCCCCGGGGCCGGCTTCTTCCCCCTGGTGATGGGCCTCGGCGCCGCTCTGCTCGGTGGCTACGAGTTGCTGCGCCGCCGATGGGCTACCGATCGGGTGGGGCTGCGCAACCTCTGGCCCGCCGTGGCCATGGGCATGGCCGTCGCCACTATCCCGCTGTTCGGCATGGTGTTGGCGATGACGCTGTTCATCGTGCTGTGGATGGCGCTGATCGAGCGTCAGCCGTGGCTCAAGTCGGTGGTGATCGGGGCCTGCACGGGCGGCGTGATCTACCTGCTGTTCGGCCTGTGGCTGATGGTGGCGTTCCCTCCGGGCGCCCTCATCGAGCTGTTCCGATAATCGAGCGAAGAGTCCCTTATGGATATCCTACAGTCCTTGATGCTGGGGTTTGCCACCTCGCTGACATTCAGCAATATCCTGGCCGCGCTGGTCGGGGCCAGTCTGGGAATCATCGTGGGCGCCATCCCCGGGCTCGGTTCCGTCACCGGTATCGCCCTGCTGCTCCCGCTCACCTTCCAGATGGATCCCATCACCGGCATCATCATGCTCGGGGCCCTCTACTATGGCTGCATGTATGGCGGCTCCTACAGCGCCATCCTGCTCAACATTCCCGGCGATGCGCCGGCCGTGGTGACCTCGCTGGACGGCTACCCGCTGTCGCAGCAGGGGCGGGGCGGCAAGGCGCTGTTCACCGCCAATATCTCCTCCTTCATCGGCGGTACCGTGGGCATCATCATGCTCACCTTCATGGGCCCCATCCTGGCCCACGTCGGCCTGATGTTTGGCCCGGCCGAGGTGGCGGCGCTGATCCTGCTGGCGCTCTGCTCCATCGGCTGGCTGCTGGGCGACAATCCGGTCAAGGGACTGATCTCGACCTTCATCGGCGTGATGCTGGCCACCATCGGCATCGGCACGGCCTTCGGTCAGCCGCGCTTCACCTTCGACTCGATGCACCTGCTCAACGGCATCTCCTTCATTCCGCTGGTGATCGGCATGTTCGGGCTCAGCCAGGTGCTGGTGATGATGGTCAACCGGGTGGATCCCGCAGCACAGGGGCTGTCCAGCCGCCTGGGGCTGAAGGAGAGTCTGCTCGATCGCCAGGAATTGCGCAGCATCCTGCCCGCTTCGCTGCGTTCCGGGGTGCTCGGCAACCTGGTGGGCATCCTGCCGGGGGCCGGGGCCACCACCGGTTCCTTCCTCTCCTACGTGCTGCAGAAGAAAGTGGGCCGCAACGGCAGCGAGCTCGGCAAGGGACGCCTCGAAGGGGTGGCCGCCTCGGAGGCGGGCAACAACGCCGCCGCTGCCGGCTCCTTCGCGCCCCTGCTGTCGCTGGGTATTCCCGGCTCGGGCACGGCGGCGGTGCTGCTCGGTGGGCTGATGATGTGGGGGCTGCAGCCCGGCCCGCTGCTGTTCCAGACCAACCCCGATTTTGTCTGGGGCCTGATCTCCTCCATGTACCTGGGCAACGTCATGGCGGTGCTGGCGGCCCTGGCGATCATTCCGTTCCTGGTCAAGCTGCTGCTGATCCCTGCCTCGATCATGATCCCGGTGATCGCCGTGGTCTGCGTGGTCGGTTCCTACAGCGTCAACAACAGCATGTTCGATGTCTGGTTCATGCTCGGCGCCGGGGTGGTGGCGTTCTTCATGACCGCCGCCCGCTACCCGATCGCGCCGCTGCTGCTGGCCTTCGTGCTCACGCCTCGCCTCGAGACCAGTCTGCGCCAGGCGCTCGACATCTCCCGCGGCGACCCGATGATCTTCCTGAGAAGCCCGATCGCGGCCACTCTGCTGACCCTCATCCTGCTGTTCGTGCTCTATCCGCTCGGCAAGAAGCTGTTCGTGGCGGCACGCCAGCGCAGACGCAAGGCGACAGCCGAATGAGCCTGGCCAGCGCCTCGGCGCTGGCGCAGTCGACCGATGTGACACCCTGTCACCCAGAGTAGAGACGCCGACATGACTATCCGCAACGACGCAGCCGTCGCCTTCTTCACCCAACTGCTGGGTGCCAAGGGGGTGGTGGCCGAGGCCGCCGATCAGGAACGCTACGTGCGCGATTGGGCCGGCGGCCGCCTGGGCATGCCGCTGGCCGTGGTGCGCCCCGGGACCACCGACGAGGTGGCCGAGGTGGTGCGCTACTGCCACGAGCAGGGCATCCGCATGGTACCTCAGGGCGGGCACACCGGCCTGGTGAAGGGCGCCCTGCCGGACGACCACCTGCCTGAGGTCGTCATCAGCCTCGAGCGCATGACGCGCATTCGCCACCTCGATCCGCTCAACTTCACCATGGCGGTGGATGGCGGTTGCATCCTCGAGGAGGTCAAGCGGGCCGCCGAGGAGGCGGACTGCTTCTTTCCGCTCTCGCTGGGGGCCCAGGGCAGCTGCCAGATCGGCGGCAACATCGCCACCAACGCCGGGGGCGTCAACGTGCTGCGCTACGGCATGATGCGCGAGCTGGTGCTGGGCCTCGAGGTGGTGCTGCCCGACGGCGAGATCTGGAGCAGCATGAAAGGACTGCACAAGGACAACCGTGGTTACAGCCTGCAGCAGCTGTTCATCGGCAGCGAGGGCACCCTGGGCATCGTCACCGGGGCCGTGCTCAAGCTGACGCCGCGGCCCCAGCAGTCCCAGACGGCCCTGCTGGCGGTTCCTTCGGTGGAGGCCGCAGTCCAGCTCTATGCCCTGGCGCGTCGCGTCGGTAGCGACCTGCTCTCCGCCTTCGAGCTGATTCCGCGTCAGTGCCTGGAGCTGGCCTTCGAGGCCGCGCCACAGCTCTCCGATCCGCTCGACGAGGCCTATCCCTACTATGTCCTGCTCGAGCTGGCGGCCAGTGGGCCCGTGGACCTGCCCGGCATGCTCGAGAGGCTGCTGGAAGCGGGCATGGAGGAGGAGACGGTGCTGGATGGCGTGCTGGCCTCGAGCGTCGCCCAGGCCGATCAGCTGTGGTTGATCCGCGAGAGCATGGTGGAGGGGCAGTTGCTGCGCGGGGCGCATCTGCGCACCGACGTCTCGGTGCCTATCTCGGCGATCGCCGAGTGTGTGGATCAGGCCACCGCGGCCGTGACGACGCTTTCCCCCGACGCCCTGGTGGTCGCCTATGGTCATATCGGTGACGGCAACCTGCACATCAACGTGCTGCCGCCCGCCGAGACGCCGGCGGAGGCGCTGCCGGCGCTGTTCGAGCGGCTGGAGAGCGCGATCTTCACCGTCGTGGACGGTTTCGACGGCAGCATCAGCGCCGAGCATGGCATCGGACGCAGCAAGCAGGCCGCCTACCTGGCCAGGCTCTCCGCCACCGAGCGCCGGCTGCTGGCCGGTATCAAGGCGGTGTTCGATCCCGATGAGCTGATGGGGGCGGGACGCATCCTGCCGCTGACCGAACGATCGTCGTCATCCTCATGAACCCTGAGTCGTCCGCGCTTTCTACCTCATGACAGGAGCCTCCATGCAAGCCATCCATCCCCGCGACTGCCTGCCCGAGGACCTCGACCGCGCCCTGCTGGTCGGCCGGGTGTGGCGTGATGCGCCTCACGCCGGTCCGGCCATCGTGGTGGTGCGCCAGGGCCGGGTCCTCGACGTCTCCGCCGAGGTCGCGACGCTCGCCGACCTGCTCGACCGCGAGGATCCCGCGGCCTTCGTCGCCGGCCTCGACGGCGAGGACCTCGGGACCGTCGAGACCCTGCTCGAACACTCCCTGGCCGCGCCCAGGCGCGCGCCTTGCCTGCTCGCCCCCTGCGACCTCCAGGCGATCAAGGCCTGCGGGGTGACCTTTGCGGTGAGCCTGCTCGAGCGGGTAATCGAGGAGCAGGCCGGTGGCGATCCCCAGCGCGCTGGCCAGCTGCGCCGCGAGATCCAGGCGCTGATCGGCGGCGACCTGTCGCAGATCCGCCCCGGCTCGCCAGCGGCCATGGCGCTCAAGGCCGAGCTGCAGGCCAAGGGGGCCTGGTCCCAGTACATGGAGGTGGGCATCGGCCCCGATGCCGAGGTGTTCACTAAGGCCCAGCCGCTCTCGTCGGTGGGCTTCGGCGAGCGTGTCGGTCTGCATCCCGCCTCCCAGTGGAACAACCCCGAACCGGAGATCGTGCTGGCGGTGGATTCGCGGGGCACGCCCCGGGGCGCGAGCCTCGGCAACGACGTCAACCTGCGCGACATCGAGGGGCGCAGCGCCCTGCTGCTGGGCAAGGCCAAGGACAACAACGCCTCCTGTGCCATCGGCCCCTTCGTGCGCTTGTTCGACGACCATTTCACCCTGGATACGGTGCGCCAGGCCAAGGTCGCGCTACGCATCGAGGGCGCCGACGACGGCTTCGTGCTGGAGGACTCGAGCGACATGCGCGAGATCAGCCGCGATCCGCTGGAGCTGGTCGGCCAGACCCTCGGGGCCCACCACCAGTACCCGGACGGCGTCATGCTGTTTCTCGGCACCATGTTCTCGCCGATCCAGGACCGCGACGGGGCGGGGCAGGGCTTCACCCATCACCTGGGGGACCGGGTGACCATCGCCACCCCGGCCCTCGGCGCCCTGGTCAACGGGGTCGAGCGCAGCGACCGGCTGCCGCCCTGGACCTTCGGCCTGCGCGCCCTCTATGCCCATCTGGCGCGACCCACCTCGTGACACCCCTATTGGATTGATTTAAGGAGGAGAGCATGACCCTCACCGGACAGCTTCTGATCGGCCAGCAGGCCGTGACCGGCAGCCGCGGCGAGATCCGCGCCGTCAATCCCGCCAGCGGCGAGACCCTGGACCCCGTCTACCGTGGCGGCGGTGCGGCCGAGGTCGAGCAGGCCTGCGCGCTCGCCGAGGCGGCCTTCGCCAGCTACCGCGAGACCTCGCTGGAGGCGCGCGCCGCCTTTCTCGAGACCATCGCCGGCGAGATCGAGGCCCTGGGCGAGCCCCTGATCACACGCGCCATGGCCGAGACCGGCCTGCCCCGGGCACGCCTCGAGGGCGAACGCGGCCGCACCTGCGGCCAGCTGCGCCTGTTCGCCGCGGTGGTGCGCGCCGGCGAGTGGCTCGACGTGCGCCTCGACCCGGCGCTGCCCGAGCGGCAGCCCATGCCCCGCGTCGACCTGCGCCAGCGCCATATCGCCCTGGGCCCGGTGGCGGTGTTCGGCGCCTCCAACTTCCCTCTGGCCTTCAGCGTGGCCGGCGGCGATACCGCCTCCGCGCTGGCCGCCGGCTGCCCGGTGGTGGTCAAGGCCCACTCCGCCCATCCCGGCACCTCCGAGCTGGTGGGCCGCGCCGTCCAGGCCGCGGTGGCCCAGTGCGACCTGCCCGAGGGCGTCTTCTCGCTGCTGTTCGGCGCCGGCCGCGAGGTGGGGCAAGCCTTGGTGGCGAACCCGCGTATCCAGGCGGTGGGCTTCACCGGCTCCCGGGCCGGCGGCCTGGCCTTGCTGGCCACCGCCCAGGCGCGGCCCCAGCCGATCCCGGTCTACGCCGAGATGAGCTCCATCAACCCGGTATTTCTGCTGCCGGAGGCGCTCGAGGCCCGCGGCCGGGAGATCGCCGAGGGCTTCGTCGCCTCGCTCACCATGGGCGCCGGGCAGTTCTGCACCAATCCCGGCCTGGTGATCGGGGTCAAGGGCGAAGCGCTCGACGCCTTCGCCGCCGCTGCCGGCGGGGCGGTCACCGCCAGCGCCGCCCAGACCATGCTCACCCCGGGCATCCATGCCGCCTACGAGCAGGGCGTCGGCGCCTTCGCCGCCAGCGGCCAGGCCCGTGAGGTGGCCCGCGGCCAGGCCGGCGAGGGCTCCCACCAGGGCCAGACCGGGCTCTTCGTCGCCGGCGCCGCCGACTTCCTGGGCAGCGAGGCGCTCCAGGCCGAGGTGTTCGGAGCGACATCGCTGGTCATCGAGTGCGCCGACCTCGACGAGATGGTCGCGGTGGCCGAGCGGCTCGAGGG
>Ga0075011_10001296_pt1 | contig 13472 bp, 9 predicted proteins | sample TARM_MetaG_T_14_FD_72354 | JGI IMG/M metagenome (GOLD analysis project Ga0075011, IMG submission 72354) | Freshwater microbial communities from Pennsylvania, USA, analyzing microbe dynamics in response to fracking - TARM_MetaG_T_14 | ecosystem: Environmental > Aquatic > Freshwater > River...
GCCCAAGGCAACCATACTGAAGCCGTTAAAGTCATTAAACAAACCTTGCCACTGCCGCTATCTATTGGCCGAGTTTGCCCTGCTTTTTGTGAGGCACAATGTCGCCGCGGACTGGTCGATGAGCCCATCGCTATTCGCCAATTAAAACGCCACGCCGCCGATCTCGATTTAGCTGATGGCGAAAAAGGCGGCACGAGTTATGTGCCGCTACGCCAAGCCGACACGGGCAAAAAAGTCGCGATTATTGGGGCGGGCCCAGCAGGATTAAGTGCAGGATATTACTTATCAAACCAAGGCCATAGCGTTGAGATATTCGAAGCTATGCCACAAGCAGGTGGCTGGCTGCGTTATGGCATTCCTGAATATCGTTTACCTAAGGCGATACTCGATAAAGAAATCGCACTCTTGTGCCATAACGGTTTAACCATACACACAGAAACGCGCCTCGGCCATGAGGTGCATTTAAATCAATTAGTTGAAGATTTCGATGCCGTCTGTCTTGCTATTGGCGCCCAAAAAGCCGTGCCTATGGATTACTCCGGCAGCACGCTCAAAGGTTGTTACTTAGGCGTTGATTATTTAAAAGATCATTGTCTCGAAAAGACACTTGTTTTAGGTAAAAAAGTCGCCGTCATTGGTGGCGGCAATACGGCTATCGATTGCGCCCGCACTGCGGTACGTGAAGGCTGCGATGTCACCTTAATTTACCGTCGCACCCGCGCAGAAATGCCCGCCGAAGCTTACGAAGTACACGAGGCCGAAGTCGAAGGGGTGAAATTTCATTTCTTAACCAACCCAATTGAAAACCATAGCGATGCGCAAGGCAGAGTCCACGCCGTCACCTTTGCCAAAATGGCGCTCGGCGAAGCAGATGCCTCTGGCAGACGCGCTCCCGTTGATACCGGTGAAACCTTTACCCAGGATTTTGATACTGTGATAGCCGCAGTATCGCAAACTCCCGACCTGAGTTTTATGCAAGATCCCGCCAGCCCTTTAAGCCAAGGCACACTTGCCCTCAGCCGCTGGAATACCTTCATTGGCTGCGAGCACACTATGTCATCCGGGGTTGAAAAGCTCTTTGTGGTGGGCGATGCGCGCCGCGGTCCTGCCACCGCAGTTGCCGCCATAGGTGATGGCCATAAAGCCGCCATCGCCATAGATAAATTACTCAAACAAGGCCTAAGTTGCGAGCTGCATGCCAATGCATTTAATTCCGCTAAAGCCATCAGCAAAGCGGTAACACAAGACTTGCCCGCAACCGATCTTTATCCCGCCGTACCGCGTAAAGCCCGTTTAACCATGCCCGAACTCAGTGCGGTGCAGCGTTTACTCAATTACGGCGAAGTCGAGCTAGGCTTTGCTCCCGATACCGCCATGCAAGAAGCCGCGCGCTGCCTTGAATGCGCCTGCCAAGCCAATACGGATTGTAAATTAAGGGACTATGCGACCGACTACCATGTCGAACCTAAGTCACTCAGCACTCAAAGCGCGCGCAAGTTTTCGGTCGATAAATCGAGTCCATTCATTCAATTTGATGCAAATCGTTGTATTAGCTGCGGTAAATGCGTTGATGTGTGCCAGTTGCAGAGTGGTCATTGTGCGATTCAATTTGCCCATGATTCCTATCAAGCACTGCCGCAAGACCTAAGCGAAACCATCGAACGCCGCGCACCGAGAGTCGGCTTTAGCGCCAACATGGCCGACAGCAAATGTGTGCAATGCGGTAACTGTGTACAGGTTTGCCCAACGGGCGCGCTCGTCGATGCGCGGGATAAACGCCAAGGCGATGAAACGCCACTCAAAACCGCCTCAACGATTTGTACCTATTGCGGCGTAGGCTGTCGGCTTGACCTTAAAATCGATACCAGCACGAATCAAATCCGTCATATCGAGGGCAATAAAGAGTCTGTGGTAAACCAAGGCATGTTGTGTGTGAAAGGCCGGTTTGGTTTCGATTTTATTCACAGTGAAAAACGCCTCACCACGCCACTCATTCGTAAAAATGGCCAGCTCACGCCAAGTAGTTGGCCTGAAGCCATCACCTATGTGGCCGAACATTTACAGCAAATAAAACAGCAACATGGCAGCAATGCACTGGCAAGCTTGGCCTCGGCAAAAGCCACCAATGAAGAAAACTTCCTCCTGCAAAAATTTGTCAGAAGCATACTCGGCACCAATAACATCGACCATTGCGCCCGTCTGTGCCATTCATCCACAGTCACTGGGCTACAGCAAAGTATCGGCAGTGGCGCCATGACCAATGACATTCCGAGCATTCAAGCATCGGATGTGATTTTTATCATAGGCTCAGACACCAGCAGTGCTCACCCGATCATCGCCTCGAAAATTAAGCAAGCCGTGGCTTTGCATGGCGCAAGATTAATGGTGGCCGATCCTAAACGTGTCGCCATTGCCGACAGTGCACAGCTTTATGTCGCCCACAGACCCGGCACTGACGTCATGTTACTCAATGCGATTATGGCGGAAATCATCCGCAACGACTGGCAAGATAAAAGCTACATTGCCGCACGCACCGAAGGCGTGGATGCTCTCTACGCTGAACTCGCAAAAGCAGATTACAGCCTAGAAAACGCGGCCTTGATAACTGGCGTTACAGCCGAAGATATCGCCTGTATCGCCCGCACCATAGGCACGGCCGAAAAAACCGCAGTCTACTATGCAATGGGGATCACTCAGCACACGACGGGACACGACAATGTCACCGCCATATCCAATCTACAACTTCTGTGCGGCAATATTGGGGTTGAGGGTGCGGGGATTAACCCACTTCGTGGACAGAGTAATGTGCAAGGTGCCTGCGACATGGGCGCACTACCCAACTTCTTTAGTGGTTACCAAAAAGTCACTGACATTCATGCCAGAATGCGTTTCGAGGCACATTGGCAAACGCCGTTATCGGGGGAGATTGGCGTAACCGCAACCCACATGATGCATGATATTTCCAAAGGGACCATTAAAGCTTTGTATGTGATGGGCGAAAACCCCGTATTGAGCGATCCTGACCAAGCCCATGTGCTTAGGGCCCTTAACGCTATCGACTTTTTAGTGGTGCAGGATATCTTTCTCACCGAAACAGCCGAGCTTGCCGATGTGGTTCTGCCCGCCGCCGCGTTTGTCGAAAAACGCGGTCATTTCACCAATACAGAACGGCGAGTGCAGCGACTCGAACAAGCCCTGTTACCGCCAGGCGAAGCCCTGCCCGATTGGCAAATTGTCCAAGCCATTGCCAATGCGATGGGCGCCGCTTGGGATTACCCCAATGAAGAAGCGATTTGGCAGGAAATCAATGAGCTAACACCACAATATCGTGGCATTACTTGGCAGCGATTAAGCACTGGAGATGACGGCAAAATTCCCCAAGGCATTCAATGGCCTTGTCCAGATGCAACCCATCCGGGAACGCCTATCATGCACCAAAATCAATTCACCCGCGGCTTAGGTAAGTTCACGCCTGTGAGTTATCGCTTACCCGCAGAAATGCCCTGCAGTGAGTACCCGCTCACCCTCTCAACCGGACGTTTACTGGAACAGTTCCACACAGGCACCTTAACCCGTAAAACAGCGGGGCTCGACTTACTCGGCTCGCCTAAAGTGATGATTTCAGTCTATGACGCTGAGCAACTCGGCATAGGCAATGGCGATAAAATCAAACTCACTACCCGTCGCGGCGAAATTGAAATCGACGCCTTTGTGACGAAAAGAGCGCAAGCTGGCGTGCTATTCCTGCCCTTCCATTTTGTTGAAGCAGCGGCGAATAAACTCACCATTAATGCGCTCGACCCTGTGGCTTTTATCCCAGAGTATAAGGTCTGCTCTGTGAGGGTAGAACGGGTTGCCGAGAAGATTGATTAAGGCGAAAGAGCTAAGCTGAATTAACGATTAACGCTTTAAAAAATAAACGAGCCAAATAAAAACGGGAGACCTTAAGTCTCCCGTTTTTTTATTTAGATTGATGTAATTAAATCCTAAACTGTCCCACTAATTTACCTAAGTTAATACCTTCCTCTGATACCGTCAGACTCACTCTGGCCGCATCTTCACTGGAGTGCAGTAGCTCATTCACAATCTCTTGGATGGCATACACGTTACGGTTAATTTCTTCGGTCACTGAGCTTTGCTCTGTCGCCGCAGCCGCGATTTGGGTACTCATATCGTTAATCGCCGTCACAGCCGAAGTCACTGAACCCAGACTGTCGGAAATCGTGCGAGAAGAATCCACCGAACGCACGCAGCTTTGTTGACTCTCTTCCATCGCTTTCACGGCTTGGGTCACTAGCTTATGTAATGCCGATAACATCTCATTGATTTCTAACGTACTCGCTTGAGTGCGGCTGGCCAAGTTACGCACCTCATCGGCGACCACAGCAAAACCTCGGCCCTGTTCACCGGCACGGGCCGCTTCGATGGCGGCGTTTAATGCCAATAGGTTGGTCTGCTCGGCAATACCACCAATCACTGACAGTACGCTGTTGATTTTCTGGGATTGCTCGCTGAGTGATTTGATACTGCCCGCCGCATTATTGATTTGCGACATTAAAGACGCAATCTCCTCAAGCGAAGCATCAACACAGCGCTGGGCATTAGCCACATCGCCCGTTGCTGCGTGGGTCGCCTCAGCCACTTGAGTGGTATTTTTTGCCACTTCGTTAGCGGTGGACGACATCTCAGTAATCGCCGTCACCACCTGATCGGTTTCATTGTTATGACTGACTAACTGACTCGACATAACTTTAGTTTGCGCATGAATCGCATTAGCCGCTGTTTTCACTTTAGCGGTCGCCGTCGCCACATCGCCGATGATATTTTGCAGCTTATCGACAAAGAGGTTAAAGGAACGTCCAAGTTGAGCGATTTCGTCCTCCCCTTTTACGGCGAGTCGTTTGGTTAAATCCCCTTCGCCCTTAGCGATATCATTCAAGTTATCAGCCATATTCTTGATTGGCACGACCATACGGTGGGCAGCGATCATGATGATAAAGCCAGTAATACCCGTAAGGAACAGTGCTATCAGTAAAATGGCGAAGGATTTATCTGCCATTTGTTCTGTCACTGTGGCGCGATATTCCTCAACAACGGCATCGATATCATCGATATAGGCCCCAGTACCTAACATCCAGTCTGTGCCCGGGATCATCATGGCGTAGCTGATCTTCTCAATCTGCTCATTAGTATTGGGTTTTTGGTAGTAGTAGGAGAAATTACCATCGCCACGTTTAGCGGCGTCGAGCAGGCCGACGATAATTTTAGTTCCGCGGGGATCTGTCATATCCATCTTGTTTTGCCCTTCTAAACTTGGGATTAGGGCATGAAAGATGCTTTTACCTTGGGAATCATAAATAAAGAAGTAACCCGCGCTACCGAAACGTATGTCTCTGAGTGCTTGATTCACATTGCCTTGTTCTTTTAACGACAATTGATAATTCACTATGCCTGCAGCAATTTCGGTGGCTTCTTTGATTTGTTGTTTGCGCTCACCAACGAGCTTAGTTTTAAAAGTGACCACTTCAGCGGCAAGTGCATCTTGTTCGACATAATAGGAAACCGATATCAATATGAATAATGCGAAGATCAAAGGGAACAGCGATAGCAATAGTAATTTATTGCGTAAACTCAACTTAGACATGCTTGAATGCTCCAAAGGAATACAACTTGTATCTTTGGAGTATAGCTAACATTGTTATTTCTCTATGCGCTTAAAGTAACAAAATCTTAATCTTGCTCAAGAAACCTGCAATTAATCGCCCCTCAGTTCACAGCAGATTTAGCAAGATCCCACACAAGCTAAAGCCTACAACCAGCACCAGCATGGGTGGTTTAAATAACTTTAATGCACCAAAACCGAGCAATACCAAGGCCATATCTTTGCCCGAGAATACCGCCTGAGAAAAAACCGGTTGATAAAACGCGGCCGCGAGTAAGCCAACAACGCAGGCATTGACGCCAGCTATCGCACCAGCAATTTTCGGTCTTGCCGCAATCGCATGCCAACTCTTCAGCCCCACCAGCATAAGGAGAAATCCGGGTAAAAAAATGGCCGCAGTCGCGATACAAGCCCCAATGAAAGGTTTATCTAGCATGACTTCGGCGCCTAAAAAGGTCGCGAATGTGAACATAGGCCCAGGCACTGCTTGGGCAAAGGCATAACCCGTTAGAAAACGATCGCCGCCCATGGTATCGCCCACTGCTGTTTCTAGCAGAGGTAGCACAACATGACCGCCACCGAACACTAAACTCCCTACGCGGTAAAACTCGCTGAAAATCCAAGCCTCAGGTCCGAAATCCACCATAAAAAAACTGCCGATGAGCAGCACGAAAAAGAGCAGTAAATAGAGATAATTCAAGCGAATCGGTGCAAGCGGTGCAGTGTCATCTTGCGTCGCACTCAATTTATAAATACCGATAGTCGCAGCGCCGAGTAACAGCAGGATTTGCGTCCACATAAATGGCGCAATTAAAATTGCCGCAGCACTGATGAGCATTAACAAGCGGGCGGATTTGCGTTGGCAGAACTGCTTAAACATGGCAAGAACGGCATCGGCAACCACAACGACGGCCATCAATTTAAGCCCATAAATCATTCCTTGAACATAATGATTAGCGAGCCACGCCGACGTTGTTACCGCCAGTAAGTACATCAAAATAAAGGAAGGTAGCGTAAAACCAGCAAAGGCAGCAAGCGCCCCCACCAGCCCACCTCTTTGATAACCAATAGCAAAGCCCACTTGGCTCGACCCTGGCCCCGGCATAAATTGGCTTAAGGCGACGAGACTGGCGTAACGCTTATCATCGAGCCAACCGAGTTCATTAACAAAGGTCTGGCGAAAATAACCAATGTGCGCCGCAGGCCCGCCAAAACTCATCAAGCCTAAGGTAAAAAAGCGTAGGAAAATCTGTAGCATAAATCGCCGCCATTCAATGCATAAAGTGCTGAAGATTATGCCACTAAAAAGACATTTTGATGAAGTTTCACGCGAGCAACGCAGATAAAAGCATAACAAGGGCCCCACACAGCAGAGCCCTTAAGATAGTTTGAGCGGATTTCAAGAATAATAAAGCGATTTAGAACAAATACTTACTGATAAATTGATGGGCTAAAAGATTAATCCTTCACCAACATAGCTAAGACTTCAAAATGATCGGTATGCGGGAACAAATCAAATAGCTGCACCTTGGTTAAGTGATAACCTTGAATATGCTCAAGATCTTTCGCTAAGGTTTTGGGATTACAGCTGGAATAGAGAATCGCCTTAGGCGCAAACTCGCTTAATGACTGGCATAAAGCCTCGCCAATGCCACGCCTTGGTGGATTAACTATGATCAAATCCGGCTTATCGGCAGCACTTTTGCCCTTGGCAAAGTCGGTGGAATCGAGCGCCATAAATTGCACGTTTTCGAGCCCCATCATTTGCGCTGACATTTGCGCGCAGACAATCGCCTCGGCTTCAATTTCAATCCCTGTGAGTGTTATGTCTTTGGATGCGCAGTGCAGTCCGAAACCGCCGACACCACAAAACAGATCCCATAACGAGCGAGGAGAAAACTCGGCGACCCACTCACGGGCGGTTTGATATAACTGAGCCGCAACCTGCGGATTGGTCTGGAAAAAACTCTTAGGCCGAATGAACAAAGGCACATGATTAAAACGTTCTTCAAGCCTAGTATTCTCAGTTAAAAAAATCTCTTCATCGCCCTCAAGTATCGCCATATGAATCGGTTGAATATTGACTGACACTACTTTTATCTGCGGATATTCGGCCAGTAATGCAGGTAATTCGCGTTCGATACGTTCAATGCCATTGTGGGATCGCAGCACAAAACGCAGTAGATACTCGCCGCGCACTTGGCTGCGGGTCAGCAGAATAAACTTAAGCTCGCCCTTGGCTTTATCAACCCGATAGGGAGGAAGCCCCGCCTGCTGCACAAAGCGGGTTAAACGGTGCAACAAGGCTTGCATATCAGCGGGATATAACAGGCAATCGCAAAGTTCTACCGCATCACCACTTGGGCTCACAATCCCCAACACGGGTTCATGGGCGGCGCCGAGTACTACCATTTTGGCTTTATTACGAAAGCCGCTGTCATCGCCAGTAATGGGAGGCAGAAAAAGTTCTGCCGAATTTGCGGGAATAAAAGGCGCGAGTAATTGCTGTAACGTTTGGGTTTTAACCGCTACTTGCTGCGCTAGAGGCTGCTGAATATGCCGGCAAGAAAGGCACTGACCTTGATTAAAATAACCACATTGCTTAACGGCATTCACAATAGCAGCACTCACGACAGATCCTAGATTCAGTAAAAAAGCGCCACACTGTAGCGGTTTTACGGGTAAAAATCATCTCGAAACACACTCAACCAGTATCAAGGGCGCAATTTTAGGCTTCTTCAAGACAAGCTGAGTTTATCAACATCGGCAATCGCCTCGCGCTTACCAAGGGCCTTTTCAATCCATTCAAGTACTTCTGCCGAGGTGCTGCGAAACGTCGTTAACTTACCGCCGTATAAACTGAGGATGCGAGGATGGGAAATCGATGTTTTCATCAAGGTATCCCGCGGCCGCTCAAAGGCTAGGCTATTTTGCTTAGGTAAAACCCGAATGCCGCAGAAGGTTTGAGTTATCTTCGCCTTAAGCTCATCAATCTCCGGCGTTAGCGGGAAGTAATGCTTATAAATTCCAAGCAGATAATTAATTTCAGACTCAGTCGCTTCGGGTGGTTTATCTAAAGAAGCCAGTTCCGTTTCTGTGGTGCCAACCAAAGTTTGCCCATACCAAGGCATCACAAATATGACGCGCTTATCGAAGCAAGACTCTAAATACAAGATGCCATCGGGCGCAGGAATATCCAGTAGCACATGGGCGCCTTGCACCCAATCGAGTTCAACACCCGCAAGTGGAGGCAAGACTTTGCTTAAAACCGCATTCACCCATGGGCCGGCAGCATTGATCACTAGACTCGCTTCGGCTTTATGGATTTCGCCCCTGTGGCTAAAACTCAGCTCACAAGCCTCGCGCCTATGTTCCAGCTCAAGAAATTCAGCCTCGGCATAGACTTCGGCGCCCAATGCCTGCGCGCTGCGCGCCACCGCTTGAGTTAACAACTTATCGTCGGTCTGCGCATCCCAATACTGAAACACCGCCTTTAATCCATTGAGTTTCAATCCTTTAAAACGATGCCAATGCACGGCAGGCACAGACACAAATTGGCCCAAGGGATCAAACTCACTCAGCAGCGCATACATGCTTAAGCCCGCGCGAATAGTCCAGGGACTGCGCTGACTGTTGTCATACACTGGAATATAAAAAGGCACAGCTTTAACCAGAGTGGGCGCTAGATTGAGTAAATGGCGCCGTTCAAGCAAGGACTTACGGACTAAATTGATTTGCCCCGTTTCTAAATAGCGCAAGCCGCCATGGATAAGCTTGCTGGAATTAGCCGAGGTTTGGCCGCCAATTTCGCCCTTTTCAATCAGCAAGGTAGAATAGCCCGCCGCTACCGCATATTGGGCAATGCCGACACCGCTGATCCCACCGCCAATAATGGCTATATCGAAACTGGCCATAACTCACTCTCGCTAACGTTCCATAGACGACCGACCTACTGAGCCTCATTCAATCAAGCTCAGTCGAACAGCTAATAAGCGTTAATATGTCAATAAGTTAGTCTTAGATCAAATCTCGACGATAAGAGTTTAATCAATACTGGCATGTAATTGTTTAAGTGCTTGATCGCACATGGCCTTTAAGGCTTTTAACTCGCTCGCCTCGCCGCCGACTTTGCAACGCATTAAATGGGGGATTTCACTTGCCTGCGTTTTGAGCGCAATTCCTGCGGCCGTTAAGGCGAGCACTCTCACACGCTCATCTTGTTCGCTGCGACCGCGAGTCACTAATCCCTTGGATTCTAACCGCTTTAGCAATGGCGTTAACGTGCCTGAATCAAGGAAGAGTTTATCCCCTAAGGTTTTGACACTAATGCCCTGCTCTTCCCATAACACTAGCATGACCAAGTATTGCGGATAGGTTAGATCTAATTTATCCAACAAAGGGCGATAGGCTCGCACCATAGCATTCGCGGCGCTGTAAAGTGAGAAGCACACTTGGTTTTCAAGGCATAAGGCATTATCTGCGCTGGTATTTTCGGCCATATCGACAGGATTAACACGGGTGTTGGGTTGAGTTGTTGCCATAGGAAGATCCGACAAATTAAATATATTGTGCACAATATACTTGCATTCATACCAAAGATCGAATTATAGTTTATCACAATTGAATTGCACGCAACTCAAATCAACTTACTTAATCCTTAACCTTAGAAGGTCTAATATTATGAAAACACTTTATGAAACACGTGCCACAGCAAAAGCGGGTCGTCAGGGTCAAGTTAGCACTGATGATGGTTTACTGGATGTGGCGTTAGCCTATCCAAAAGCCATGGGCGGTAGCGGACTTGCCACTAACCCAGAACAACTGTTTGCCGCAGGTTATGCTGCCTGTTTCTCAAACGCCGTTCTGCATGTCGCTAAAATCGGCAAAGTCGATATTACCGAAGCGCCAGTCAGTGCGGTTGTCGGCATAGGTGCCAATGATGCCGGCGGTTTTGCATTAGCGGTTGCTTTAGAAGTTAGCTTAGATTTACCGCAAGAAGCTGCTGAAGCATTAGTGCGTCACGCGCATCAAGTTTGTCCATACTCGAACGCTACACGTAATAATATCGACGTGAAACTGAGCGTAAATGGCGTAGCCTTAGGTTAACCCCATCTTCGAGCCAGCAATAAAGCACCTTATATTTTATAGGGTGCTTTATCTTTATTAATCAATAACGATTCTGGCTGAGTCAATACAACTCAGATTGTAAAAGCCTATATGAAAGTCGGAGTGAAAGTCGGTGTAAAGGCGGCTAACCGCAGATCAGCCTGAGAGTTTCAAACCTGATAATAGTAAACCCAAGTTCGAGGCCCAGAATGTGACCCGCAAAAGCATGATGAGCCAAAGTGTGCACCGCACTATTTCTACCCTAATTCTGCCCTAAATTTCTTTCTGCCCTAGAATTTCTGCCCTAGCTAAACGTTTACCAAAGATAAACTTGTTTCAGTTCCCAAAAAATTGTTATTCGCGAGTTAACTAACACTTCTTAATATCTAATTTAATCAAAATGATTGATTTAAGTAGAGTAAGAGTTAATTGAACCGTTTGACGATACTTAAACCCACTCTCAGTGGGAGGCGCTATGACAAAATATCTATCTAAAATCTCGCTGTTTTGCTCTTTATTATTCCTCTTTGCCTTTTCCATCCCGAGCTGGGCCGAAACAGCGCCAGCAAGCTCAGCGGATCAAACTTGGCATTATGTGAATGCTCAAGGTGAGCTCAAAATTAAGCTGTATTTCTTCTGGTCCAAAACCTGCCCACATTGTGCAGAGGCCCATCCTTTTATTGATTCATTACCGCAAAAGTATCCTTGGATAGAACTCGAATCCCATATGGTGTCCGCTCCAGGCGTGCAGGATATTTGGCAAACTATCGCCGCAAAAACCACGACAGAGGCGCGTTCTGTGCCCTATATGGCCAGCTGCGAAAAAGCCGTGGTGGGCTATTCGAGCGAAGCAGTCACCGGCGAGTTTCTCGTCAATCGACTGAAAAATTGCTATTTATCCCTTGGCGGTAAACTCAGCGAAGCGGACTTGCCCACCAAAGGCGTTGTCAGTACGAGCGCGACTACAGAAACCGATGCGCCGCTATTTGGCACCTGCGGCACAGATAATGGCGAAGGCACCTGCGATGCCACCAGCTTGGGTGACGCTACAGAACCGTCGTCAGTGCAATCTGAAGTGCAGCCCGTTGAGTTGCCCTTAGTGGGCGTAGTGACACCTGAGACTATGTCTTTACCGCTGCTCACCTTAGTGCTCGCAGGCGTGGATGCCTTTAATCCCTGCGCCTTCTTCGTTTTACTGTTTTTATTGTCGATCATGGTTAATGCCAAGAGTCGCAGTCGCATGTTACTCGTCGGCGGGATTTTCGTGTTCTTCTCAGGCTTTATCTATTTCCTGTTTATGACCGCATGGCTGAACATCTTCCAGCTGTTGGGCGCTGGCAGTGATGGCGGCATGATCATCTTAGCGGCGGGTTGTTTGGCCTTAATCGCAGGGGTCATCAACATTAAAGATTACTTCTTTACTAAGGGGGAAGTGACGCTGTCGATGTCGGCGGAAAACCGGACGAGCTTGATAAAGCGCATGGGTAAACTGTCAAATTCGAGTAGCTTAGGCGCCTTACTTATTGGATCGACCGTACTAGCAGTCCTCGCCAACGCCTATGAACTGCTCTGTACCGCGGGCTTCCCGATGATCTACACCAGCGTGCTCTCTATGCACAATCTGCCAGACATTGAACGCTATATGTATCTGGTTTTATATAACATTGTTTACGTGATCCCGCTGGCGATTATCGTTATCGTCTTCAGCGCGACCTTAGGTAAACGTAAACTGACTGAAAAAGAAGGCCAAGCCCTAAAACTCATGTCAGGTGTGATGATGTTGGGTATGGGTATCGCACTGGTTATCGACCCTACCGCACTGCAAAATGTGGCGCTGGCACTGGGGTTGATCTTAGGCTCACTGGGGATCACAGCCATTATTGTCATCGGCCGCAAACTGTTTTCGGCCAAGGCTAAGTAATTGGTGAAATAATGGATGATTGGCAAATTTATGGCTAACGACTAAAGTTAACCTTGGGTTTGCCGATAAAGGGATCCAGCTTACAATCGAGGTTAGTTATGTCTATTTCACTGAACACCCAAGCTATCGCACCTAATCTAGAAAATGGTGCAGTTGGCGTTAAGGTTGCTCAATTAGCCAAAGAGCAGCAAAAAGCCGAAGGTAAAATCGCGGTAGATTTAATTGCAGCTGCGGCGCCAAAACCGGTAGGTAATGCAGGCCACAACATCAACACTACGGCCTAATTGTTAGCAATACAGCATTTAAAAAAGCGCCTCTGATTATCAGGGCGCTTTTTTTTGTTATTTTTCTATAAAACGTCAGGCGAATTTAAGAAAAAGCGTTGCCATTCACATGCATAATTGTAAATGTCCACACCACGAACGCCAGTGGGATATGCACTAAGGCATAGAAAAACTGATCGAGTCGTCCCATTCCTTTTGCTAACCAAATCAAATACAAGTGTAATCCAATTACCAGCGGGAACAGGGCTAATAGCGGATACAGAGCGACAGGGCTGGCATCGGAAAACAGGCTATGACTTAATAAAGCCCAAGCCACCATGACAGCGGTCGTTAGCGGTGGTGTTGCAATGCGATATTGCTCTGGATAGGGAAACATCCTACGACCTCTTGAGTCTCAATCGGTAAACTTACGTTTTAGGTTTTCGCGCAATCAACTGTGCTTTATAACTGCTGTGAGTGGACTGCGGATCACATAATCGACCTTCAAAGTAATGTAAAG
>Ga0075011_10001297_pt1 | contig 13451 bp, 16 predicted proteins | sample TARM_MetaG_T_14_FD_72354 | JGI IMG/M metagenome (GOLD analysis project Ga0075011, IMG submission 72354) | Freshwater microbial communities from Pennsylvania, USA, analyzing microbe dynamics in response to fracking - TARM_MetaG_T_14 | ecosystem: Environmental > Aquatic > Freshwater > River...
GCGCCTCAGACTAACAATGCAACCCCTGCGTCGCTGCGCTCCGACTGCCTGTCCGAATGATCGTGGAACAGGTGTCCGGATCAGCGTGGGCTGAGTGTCCGAATGGCGTGGAATCCGCACCCTCGACCATGCCATCCAGTACGGCCGACGTAATCGTCACACCGCTCAATGGAACCCAAGACGCTGTGATCGCATCCGCGCTGAGCCGAGCGCCATCTGTTCATGAAGCAGACAGCAAGTCACTCCAGGCCAGCCAGGACGAATACAACCGGGCGTACCGAAAATTCTGCCAGGGTGCGACCATGGAGATGTCCGAGCGCGAGTGGGAAATCGTTGCCCTCGGCGGCCCCAAAGGCATTCCAGCATCGATGCGCGGGAAGTGCATGCACAGCAAGTAACTTCGCGACCTTAAAGGGCGGCTCAATTCTGAAGAGAACGAGCCGCCCTTTTTTTTGGCGCTGAACTACATCCCAGACGCTATACGCTCACACCAGTCCTGCCAGTGACCGGACATAAGGTGCTTCTGTAGGTGAGTTACCCCAATAACGGGAAGGCGCCAATAATTGCCGCATGCATAGGGGTGCCGTAGAGGGCATAGCCAATGCAAACCCCTGCAGCAACCCCCAGCCCCATCACCGATGGCATAAGCCATCGCAGTTGAAGCCCCCAGAGCTCCTCGTCGAAGAAACCCACATTGGGCGACGCAACAACAGAAAACGGCGCATTGTTCAGAGGACTGTCAGCAGAAAACGGTCCGCCGCCGCCCCTAGGATTCGACGCAGCGGTGCGCCGGCTAGCTGCTGATGGACGAGATCGAGTGAAATCACTATCGAGGTCGAGGTCATCGAAATTTACCAGCGTCGATATCTCACCAATGGTTTTATCGCCTTCGTAAATGGCGCGCTCTGCATTGCTTACGCTTGCAGGAGTAGGCTTTGCACGGGTTGCAAGATTAGATGCGCGTGTTCTCATTGGATCGCTGCCAGTCAGATTGATGCCGGAACGCTAGGACAAAACAACCCACATGTGGTGTTTAGTTTGACCCCTAAACGGGGTCGGGACTCGGCACTTGCATTCCTCAAAACCGCAGTACGCTGCCCAACGAACGAGGCAATACGTTGAAAAGATCAAATCAAGGTGCCCTGCCCTTTCTTCTGGGCTTTTTCCTGGCAGCAATCCCGCTGACCTTTTGGCTGCTCAGCTTGTCGACAGATGAGAGCAACAGCGCGGAGTTCCTTGGAGCCTTAATTGTCGAGCTTTGCTCGGGGGTTGCGGCACGTGAGCTTTATCTTCGAATCGCCGGCAGGAAACCAAACTAACGGGATCACGACAATGGCAGCCATCAACGACCTTCATAGCTTCTGGAAACTGCACAAGGCCGAAGACTCATCCTTAGTCGGTGATACCAAGTTAATTTGGCTCGCGCCAGACCTCGTGGAGGAGGAAGAAGGGTTCAACCTGCGCGATTATGATCGCCCTGACACTGTCGCCCACATCGAGCGCCTTGCTGAAGCGTGGGCAAGTGGCGATCAGATGCCGCCATTGGAAGTGAAGATCAAAGATGGCCGCTGCTTTGTTCGCGATGGCCACTGCCGGCTTCGCGCTGCTAAGCTCGCGAACTCCCGCGGAGCTGGCGTCCGACGCTTGAGCGTCATCGAGCTCAAAGGGAGTGACGACGTTGCCAACATCCGTCTCCTCACATCGAACGATTCTCTGAAGCTGACGCCCATTCAGCGTGCAGTTGGCTACCAGCGCCTTCGCAACATGGGGTGGGAGATCCTGGAGATTGCCAAAGAGCTCAAAACCTCTGACACCAACATCCGCGAGACCATGAAGCTGCTGACGCTCCCTCAGGAGGTGCAGGCCATGATCGAGGACGGCATTATCAATGCCCAGTTCGCCCTCAAGATGTATCGCATACACGGCGCAACTGCCATGGTTGAGCTCCTAAACGAGGCGATTGCCCGGCGCACGCTGGAAGAGGAAACCTCAAGTGGAAATGCTGGCTCCAATAGCGCAAATGATGAAGAGGGATCCAGCGATGGGGCCAGCGCCGGGGCGGCTTCCACAACTGTCAAGCAGCCCCTGCGAATTACGACCAAGGACATCAGCCTCAAGAAGCGCCCCTTACCCAGGACCTTCATGAAGCAAATGGTGCCCCAGGTTTCCCAGCTTCGAAGCCACCTGATGGCCACTGCCAAACCTGATACCAGTGGCAATGTTGCGGTGAAGATTCCGGTCGACGTGTATGAGAGCTTTATGAAACTGGCTAGCATGGTTGACGAGCCCGACCAGGAACAGTCCTCGAACAACGAAGGCGACCCCGGCAAGCAGATGGAGCTGCAGGCCTAACCCACCCAAAGTGAGGGCCGTATTTTCAATCGAGCCCTCACCTTCCGATCACCCAAGTCCGCAGAAGCAACTTCTGCCACCCCTCAGGGGGTTGCATCTTTTGAATGCCGGTTACTCTCAGGTCATGAAGAGTAATTTTGAGGTATTCCCGTGAGTCGACACTTAGGAGCTTGGCAGGAAATCCTGCCCGAGCCGCTGTCCGGCGCTCGGCTGGTGCTTTCAGAAAGCGATATCGGCACAACCCTCCCTGTACCAATGCACGGCCGGGTAGACCAGGTCTTCTACTCCCGCGGCTGGCTGATTCCGGTAGACACCAAAACCCGGAAGCACCCACGGGTATTCGTGAAGGACATCATTCAGCTGTCTGTGTATGCGTTCATCCTGTCGCGCATCAGCGTACGCTTGTTCGGCAGGTCTATTCCGGTTTCAAGCTCCGGTTATGTTCGGTGCGTGAGTGGAAAAAAGGTGCAGTACATTGCTGTGAACCTGCTCAGCGGAAGCCAGGTCATTGCCCTCTGGAATCGCTACTGGGAGCTGAAGAAATTCGGACTCAGAGCAAGGCCGAAGCCTGCCCCGGAGCACCACTGCATCATGTGCCCGAAGAAGGATAACTGCCCTCGCGGCAGGCTAATCCCCAGCAGGTCACTGTGATGCAGCCAACCGGCGGCAGATTAACCAAAGTGGAAGGTGAGCCATGAACATGAAAAGCCAAAGACGCCACCCACAGTCTGTTTCAGCAACTGAGCTGTCAAAGCTTGGCCAGTGTGAGCTGATGGTTTCGATAGACATGGCTGACAAGGCAACAGACGCGATGCGCCAGGCAAGCGCACGAGGCGATGCCGAGCATGACCGCTTCCACGTTCGGGCGGTCCTTAATGCGGGCACGAAAAATCTGGCGGGGCAGCTTTAGCCCATTTTTGGGGTCAAATCGACCAACATTCATCGGGATAGCGATGGCACCTTAGCTCTCAAGCGAGGTGCCAGTACGCATGACAACCCTGATTATTGTTGAGTCCCCAAATAAAACGAAGAAGATCGAGTCATACCTTGGCAGCGGTTACAAGGTCATGGCCTCAGTCGGACACATCCGGGATCTACCGGATGATGAAATGGGCGTTGAGCCGCCAAGTTTTAGACCTAAGTACGTTGCCTCGAAACGGTCACAACCAGTTATTGCAAGACTGAGGAAAGCCGCTCAAGAGGCTGACCAGGTGCTACTGGCAACAGACCCAGATCGCGAAGGTGAAGCCATTGCCTGGCACCTTCTGGATAGCTTACGACTGAAGTCCTACAAGCGGGTCAAGTTCAACTCGATCACGAAGGACGCCATCAAGCAGGCGATCAACAACCCCGGCGAGATCGACATGGCTCTGGTCGCGGCCCAAGAAGCTCGGCGGGTACTCGATCGACTGGTTGGCTACACAGTATCCCCCTTGCTGAAGACCATGACCGGTGGCGTCACAGCCATGTCTGCAGGCCGTGTGCAAACACCGGCCGTTCTCATGGTGGTACTGGCCGAACGAGCTATCGCAGGCTTCAAGCCGATCGATCACTACAAGCTCAAGGCAGTCTTTCCCTGGCCAGGGAAACAAGGGACAACCTGGAGCGCATCATGGCAGCACAAGCCTCTGCAGAAGGCCCTTGGCCTGGACGAAACTGAGCACTTCACCGACAAAGCATTTGTGACTCAGGTAGCTGGCGCTCTCCAGCAGCAAAATCAGTTCATGATCTACAAGGTTGATCGCAAAGAGACCTTCCGAAAGCCTCCGTCACCATTCAGCACAAGCCTCCTGCAGCAAGTCGCAAATACGAAGCTAGGCCTCGGCGTGGATGAAACGATGGCCGCAGCTCAATCGCTGTTCGACCATGGGCTCATAACGTACCACCGGACAGACTCCCTCAATCTCGAAGAAGGTGCTTCTGAAGAGATCAGACAGTGGCTTCGATGCAACGGGTTTGATGTACCTGATGTGCGCAACACCTGGAACTCAAAGGAAGGGGCGCAGGAGGCTCACGAAGCCATTCGCCCGACCGACGTAAGCAACAAACAACCCTCTGAGTTCCCGGCCGACAGCCATGCCGGGAAACTTTACAGACTGATTTGGGAGCGGGCGGTCGCGTCCCAAATGGAGCCAGCAAAGTACTTTTCCACCACCGCGATTCTCGTCAGCGCCCTTAAAGTCCAGGGGCAAAACCTGCAGTTCATTGCTCGGGGGCGAACCCTTCTATCTGAGGGCTGGCTAAAGCTCACCCCTGAGCGGCCTGGTGAAGACGACGATGGGAACGAAAAAGATGAAGCCGATGATGAAGGATCGGAAAGTGCCCTGCCTGAGCTTCAAGAAGGGGCCCGCGTCTCTTGCCTGAAGGGAGACGCAATCACCGCAACAACAAAGCCACCGGCCAGGCTGACTATTGCAAGCCTTGTTCGAGAACTTGAGCGACACGGGATAGGCCGCCCCTCCACCTTCGCCAGCATCATCAAGATCATCATCGATCGCGGCTACATCGAGGTGAAGGCCAAGAAAGTCTTCGCTACGCCACTTGGCGTCAAAGTTGCTGACTTGCTCTCAGCCAAGTTCAGCTTTGCCAGCTTGGACTTCACCCGAGTAATGGAAGGAGGCCTGGACAAGATCGCCGCTGGCCAAACCTCGTATCTAACCGTTGTGAAGTACCAGCACGAGATTCTCAGCCGGGAGGTAGAGGCAGTGAATGCCACCCTTGACCATGCGACAATCGCTGCCGCCCGAAAGGAAGCCTTTGGCGACCTCACGGACTGTCCGGCCTGCGGCAAAGGCAGCCTGGTGCGGCGCAAGGGAAGCTCGGGCCACTACTGGTCATGCACGGCCTACCCGGCCTGCACAGCCAGCTGCAATGATCTGTCTGGTCGAGGAAAGGAACCAGAGCCCGACCTCACCACGATACGCACCAAGGACACTTCAGCTCCTGTCATCGAGTCCGCCGAAGATTGCCCGAAGTGCGGCAAGCACAAGCTACGGCAGCGAAAGGGAACAAACGGTCTATTCTGGAGCTGTGGAGGATTCCCACGATGCAAGGCCAGCTTCAATGACCAGGACGGCAAGCCCGACCTTGAAACCAAGAAAAACACTGAGCGGAAGTAGTACGAATGAGCTCTTGCACAACAATTGAAGTTTCCGGCTTTATCGAGATCCGTGGGGCGGAAATCCCCTTGATCGTTGACCTGGCAATGTCCAACCACGAGCACCAGATTGTTATCAATCCAGCTCACCTGGGTGTTCAGGGCGACTATGTATCCGATGACCTTGTCGTATCCGCCATTGAGCTTGAAGCATGCGGCCTTCCTCCCAGTAAGGCTTGCGAGACCATCAACAAACTGATCACCAGCTCTCCGCTCAAGGTCGACAATCAGCGCACCATGGGCGCTCTTCACAACCTCTTTGCGATTGCTTCGGTCGAGCTCGAATTCGTCATTGAGCCTTGCCTCCCAAAGCCAGGCGCATACACATGAGCGACACCCCTGATAAGGCAAAAATTCAGCGCCTGCTGGATCTGAGCGCTAAAATTGAGCGCTTCAGCGTGAAGATTCAAATGGGTGTTCCCCCAAGCCCATCTGACTACGACAGCCTCACCGATGACCAACGTGAGTTCTCGGACCTATTGAGTCACTTTGGTTTGCGACCGCCTATTGCCGGATAGAGCAGTAGCATTTTTTGCAGTCCCCTTATTATCAAACAGCCCACAATGTGATGGGTCACTAGGAGTATGAAAATGAACAAGACTGAACTCGTCCAGGCCGTGGCAGCAGCCGCCGGTATGACCCTGGCTGATGCCGGCAAAGCTGTAAACGCTGTCATCGAGACCATCACCGACACCCTGAAAAAGGGTGATGATGTAGTGCTGGTTGGTTTCGGCACTTTTACTGTTAAGGAGCGTGCCGCTCGCACCGGCCGCAACCCTTCCAATGGGAAGGCGATCGAGATCGCTGCGGCCAAGGTGCCTGGCTTCAAACCGGGCAAGGGTCTCAAAGACAGCGTCAACTAATCGGGTAGGTAGAGATGCTTATTTTGACTCGACGCATTGGCGAAACGCTCAATATCGGTGACGACATATCCATAACGGTGCTGGGCGTGCAAGGCAACCAGGTGCGCTTAGGCTCGAAAGCGCCAAAAGATGTACAAGTGCACCGGGAAGAGATCTACAAGCGGATTCAAAAGGAAAAGGCCCAGGACGAGTTGTGATTGGGTAGTTACCTTGAATCTACGGAAAAGGCCTCATCGTGAGGCCTTTTTTGTGCCCGTAGAAAATTGGCAAGCATCAGCCCTAACGGGATGAACTTGCATATCGGACGGTCTCAGTACCCTCCTCTTATCTCAGAGGAGCAAGCATGCGCATTTCGCCAGAAGAAGCAGTCAGACTTGGGCTGATTGATCCGAGCGACGGCAAGACGATATCGACCACATCAAGACGTGGCCAACCCATCCTAAGCAAGGCAGTAGCAAGCCTCAACCAAGCAAAATTGCAGGCCTTAAGCGAGGGCGATCGCGATTCAAAATCCCGCCAAGACAGCGCCATCATGGATGACGCAGGAAAGGGCAGAACTAGAGCCGGGGGTAAAGGTCTCGCCGCAGGCTCAAAGGGCTATGTGGAGCAGGACACGTCCCCGCAGAAGATACTTTTCGACGCGCTCTGCGTGAGGCTGCCTGGCAGGGTGAAGTGGGAGGCTGTGGATCTGGTCCCAGGCAGAGAGTTTAGCGCTGACATCTTCATCCCCCCTTATGTCGTCGTGGAAATGGACGGGTTCGCTTTTCACCGGTCTAAGAAAGCGTTCCAGTCCGATCGCGACAGGCAGAATTTGTTTGTCTCGCTCGGCTACCGCCCTATCAGGGCATACGCCAAGCAGGTCCTAGACGCGACACGACTGACTGAGTTGGTCGATCTGATTGAGCGAACCGTGCTACTGGATGAAGGTCATGCATGACAGGGGCCAGGCTCCCCTGCCAGAAGATCATTCCGAATAGAGTGGATGATCAAAGCCGCTTCCTTGGCTACCTCCACCTCGACTGGGATAAGGTTTGGATTTCCAGCGCTCGCCACCTTCATTCCGCTTTCGGCCAGGCGGAAACGAGGCGAATCAGCGCCCTCCTCGATCCGGGCGACTCGAAGCCAGATGGCAGCCTCCCGAAGTGTTTGCGCGGTGGGCGGGCTCTTGAGGTAATGCATCACCAGAGTAATGGCGGAGCCCTTCACTCCATGCTTTGCAGCATGCGTTAGGAATAGCTCTGCCTTGTTCGGGTCTGCAGCAAATTCCTCTCGCCCGGAGAAGTATTTTTCCCCGAGCAGTTCGGAAGCTTGCGGGTCTCCCTTGCAAGAGAGACTGCGAAGTTCAGCAAGAGCGTTCCCGACAATGATCTGGTCACCAGTCGAGATGCCATGGGCAAGCATTCTGGCTGCATCAACATGAGGCTCGGCCGAACCGAGCACAACAGTCGGCAATAGGGCGATAAGGAAAAGTCGTTTCATAGAGTAATGCTGCCATCTGGCCTGCGCCGCAGGGGGTTAATTTGCCCCCCTGCAGGCGGGCCAAACTCAGTGGTTTCGGCCGGTCAGGTTGCTGTCGCCCTTGCTTTGGATCGCCGATGTCTGCCCAGGAACCAATCCCGAGTGAGAGACATGCATTCCGCCATGTTCCGGCCTGCCCACCTGGCCCTGCTGAGCTAAAACCATGGCTCCAAGAGCTTGAAGTGCTGCAGCACCGGGATCCACTGGAATACCCCCCATGACCGGCCCTTGTGCAGGAGCGGAGGCGTGGACTGGCGCAGGCTTGCCCGTAACGAGCCGATAGCACTTCACCACCATGGCCGGGATAAACATGAAGGTGAAAATACTCACCACCGCCACGGCTGTCACCAGCGTAACTGCGTAAGTCAGCTGCTCCAGCATCCAGAAGAAGCCCTTAAGGATCAGCCCCAAAATCACCGAAATTGCATCCTGAATTCCCGGCGGCAAAAAACTGATATCGATCTGAGACAGCGCCGAGAAACCGATGGCCACTGCCAAGAGCGTGCACATCCCTTTGAACGCAATGCGGATGTCGGCCCAACTGGGCATCGCATGGAGGCCAATGATCATGGCTATCAGGAACCAAAGGAACCCCCTCGCCCCGTCCATGAGATTCCCGATGAGGAGTGCCGAGGCGCCAGCGATAGCATGCTGGTACGTAGGAGAGGCATCGGTGAGCTCGAACGCGTGCAACAGGGTTTCGGGCGCTCGTCCCCAAGGGATGACCAAGATGAAGATGGCGTAAGCCATAAGCAACGGAGCAATGCCCTGAATCACCAACCCTACCGCATGGAAGGTGGAGCCCGGCCTGTATGCGAAGTTGACGTACCCCAGCTGGCCGGTCTCGCGGTTTGGCTTGTAGAGCTTCATTTCGACGATGCGCATGCCAAACAACAAGCACGCTGACGCGTGTGCCAGCTCGTGAATTGGAGTTCCAACGATCCCGGTGGCTTGATAAACCCCGAACACATCCTTGGCTAGGTAACCCGTGATTCGATCCAAGACCAGGATTACTACCGGAGGGAGCAGAAAGATGTAGGCGATGTACTGCAGGGTTAAAAGCAGACTTTCTTCTGTGAACATGGAGCTCTCCTTATTACTGCGACAAGGATGAGCCCTGCTGTTCTAAGCATGGTGTTGATTTGACCCCTAAACAGGGCCAGACAGAGGTCTTGCATATCAGTAGATGGCGTTAGTGTGAGTGGTGAGGGCTTCGGCTCTATACCACTGCAGATCACATACCGATCAGTCAGAAAAAACTGGGTAATCCCTAGCTAGGAAGTGGCCTTATGACATCGCTACATGTAAATTTCCGGCCACACGGTATGTTTCAATTTGCTACCGCCACTAACTGATCGGCAAGGAGCCGTCATGGATAGTAGTTTTCGACTCACAGCCCTCAGCTGCGCCTTGCTCACCGCTGCTGGCTGCAGCACACAGCAGATGGAAGGCCTGAACAACTTCGGCAAAAAATATGGCACCTACGCGCTATGCGGCGCAGGGGCTGTCGCTGGCGCAGCGATCGGCTATGCCACCACAGACAAGGATGCCGACACCAACACTCGCCTCAAGCGCACAACCGCCGGCGGTGCAATTGGCGGTGCAATCGGCTGTGCACTCGGCTATGCCTGGCAGTCACGCCTCCAGGAGCTCGACCGCATTGCCAAGGAAGAGAACCTGAAGATCAACACCGAGCAGCTCACTGTTGCTTCCGGCGCGGTTGTCTCCGCTGTGCCCAAGGACGCCGGTCTGGTTACCCAGATCGAGGACACCGGCATGTTTGCGAATGGATCTGATCAGCTGACTGCTAGCGGTCAAAGGGCTGTAGACAAACTGGCTCAGATGTATGCCAAAGCCGCCACCACTGATACAACTCTTGCGGCAAAAGAGCTTGCCGAGCGCCGCCTGCTCGTAGTTGGCCACAGTGATGCGACTGGTAGCGCTGAGTTCAACCAAAAGCTATCCGAGCGCCGGGCAAAAACTGTCGGGAAGGTGCTGGTGAAGGCAGGTATTCCGGCTGCCTCGATCTATTACCAAGGCGCGGGGTCCTCACGCCCAATCGCCGACAATAGCGACCCTCTGATGCGTGGACAAAACCGCCGGGTCGAGATCGTCGAACTGGCGAATGAGCAGGCGCTCGTAATGCGCGCCCAATCGGAAGCAGGGAACACTAAGTACCTGCAGTACGGGACCGCCCCAACCGTCAAGCCCCGCGTAGCGAGCCAAGCAACCACTGTGGCGGCCACCCCTACGCAGCCAGCACCAGCATCAGGCCAGGCTTCAACCGCAGCCCCCGCAAAAGCTGCTAATCCCCGCACTCAGCAGGCTCCGAAAGTCGACTTTGCCGGCCAGCCGGTCACGTCCTACAGCTGGACCCTGGCTCAGAACATCAAGCCGAAGTCCACCGGCTTTGAGCTGATCAGTAAGGCCAACGCAAGTCAAATGCCTATGTCCAGTTGCGAAGCCGACATGCCTCGCAACAGCGGCGAGGTCCTCAGCATGGCTAACGACAAGCCACTTGTGCGCCACGCAACCCGAGACTACCTGCCCGGCTACAACAACAGGGTTTGGGCCAACACCGTAAACGGTCACCTGGTAACCGTGTCTCCGGTATCGATCCTTCGCGACAACGCCCAGGTCGACCGCCAGCCACTCCTGCAGGTCGTCCAGAACTACGACCAGAACACCAAAAACAAAGCCCAGTCGATCAAGGCTGTTGCCAACACCTACGAAGGCGAGACCCAGGTTCTGTACCGAGTTTTCTCCCAAGACGCTAAGGCGGCTGTGTCCTGTATGGACATTGTCTTTAGCAAAGGCAACGCCCAGGTCAACGACGGCGCCCTCTTCTACTCGGCGGGTTCTGAAGCCTATGTGGCTTCCTACAAGCCAGTACCTGCCACCAACTAAAACTTCAGGGACATCCAAAGATGGAAGACATAAGCTTTGCCGCTTTCAAAGCGCTCATCCTTGCAAACCAGATGCTGACCGCCGGCATTGTGTCGTTGCTGATCAGCGCCGTTGTGATCTGGAAATATTGGGAAGAGGTTTCGTACTTCCTCATCCGCATGTGGCACAGCATGCCCCTCATCGGGACAGTTGCCCGCTTGGCCCGCCGACCCGGCACCGTTGACCAGGACGGCTGGATCAATCACGAAGTGACCCTCTGCAACGCCTACTACCGTGAATACAAGAAGCACGTTAAGGGGCCCAATGACTACGAGTCCGCCAAGGATTACCTTGCTAAAGCGGGCGAATCCGGGCGCAGCAAGCGTCCGCTATGGGTATTTTTCTTGGTGGTGACGCTGATCCTGATTGAGGCGATGGGCTTCGCTTACGTGCTGGCCGGATGGATGAATATGGATGCATCCACCAATGACCGTCATTGGCTGACTGCAGGAACTGCAGCATTGCTGGCAATTGCCTCTGCTGGTCTGGCTGAAGTCACCGGCCACGCCATTCACCACAACAACCTCGTGGCTCGCGCACGCCACTGGTGGCAAGGCGAAGAGCCGTCCAAGCGCTCGCGCACTCTGCAGTCGCTTCCACCGATCGATCTGGCAAAGTCCTTCGAGGACAACGACAAGCCGATCTACGAGCAGCTCCTGAGCCGCGTTGATAACGTAAAGCCGCAGGTGACAGGCCGCTATACCGCGATGGCCACTTGTGCAGCATTCGTGATCTTCATGGCTGTTGGCGCCTTCGTTGTTCGTTCGTTCGCTCTGGAAAGCATCGAGACCGAAATGGTCAACAGCATGAAGTCCGAAGTGATGGCACAGTCCGGCAGTGGCGTCGGCTCTCCATTCGATCTGCCTGAAGAATCCCAGGCTATCAATGACGAAGCTGATGACCAGACCATTCAGGACAAGATGGACGCTATACGTGCTGCCAGCCTGACCACCTACGTGATGCTGTCGGTGATCTACCTTGCCATCCAGTTCATCTCGATCTGGCTTGCAAGTCGTTACCACTTCGCCGGCGTGCACTCCAAAGTCGCCTACCGCCTGAGCCATGAGTTCGCCACTCTGGAAGAGATGATGGAGGCCATGGACCAGAAACGTATTGCAATCGCTAGCCATGCAGACGACAAGATCCGCCGACTGCAAACAGCCATGCGCGATCGCCAGGCGACCGACAACGGTGTTTACTCAGCGCTGGAGGGAGAGAACACTTCCCACCGCAACTTCCTTTCCTTCCTTGAATTCAAGGCCGGCAAAGTGACCCAGCGCAAGCAGCCTATCGCCCCTGCCCAGGCTCCAGCACCAGCACCAGCACCAGCACCAGCACAAGCTGCGACCATACCGACTGAAGATTCACCAGCTCAAGTTGCCGCTGCCGCACCTGCTGCCGCTCCTGCAATCGAGGTCGTAGAACCTGCCTCCGCCCCGACGCCAGCAGCGGCTCCAGCGATCAAAGCCGGCGACTACCACGATGTCACCGGACTCTCAGATGAGAGCATCGCCGCCGCCAGCCGCGGCCTCGGTCTCTCTGAGGAGCAGCTGCGTGACATCCGTGACCAGCAGGTTGCGCTGCGGTCGATTGGCTTGTTCCCGGCCAAGAAGGAGGTAACCGTATAGTGAACCTCGCTAAATCCTTGCTCCTAGCGATGGTGCTGCCTTGCGCAGCGCTCGCCGCGGACAGAAATGACCTTCAGAGCTGCTACGAGCGGAACGGAATGACCGAGGTCAAGCCGGCAGGCTCTGGGCGAGAGTTGGTGGTCATCATTGACCAAACGATCCCCATGCCCGATGACCTGCAGCGCAGCTCGTGGGGTCAGATCGATCGTTTCGTGCAACCTGGTGACCGAGTGAAACTGTACACGTTCTCGGCCTTCCTGCCCGGCGAGTACCTTCGCCTGGCATACGCTGGCGAACTGGATAAGCCGCTTGTTGGTGAGGTACGCGACGACGTTAGCCAGCGGAAACTTCGCTCCCTGGATCAGTGCCTGACAACCCAGAAAAAGGCCTTCCAGGGCGGCTTTGGGAAGATGTTCGTCAAGAGTTTGCGTGAAGCACGCCAAGACATCCCGAAAAGCGAAATCATGAACTCTCTGCGCAAGGTTGGAGAGGACATGAAGCGGGAGCACGGCGTGGATGATCGAGTGGTTTTCCTGATTTCCGACATGCTTGAGCATTCTGACTACACCAGCTTCTACGCGTCGAATCAGATCAAGCAGCTGAACGTAGCCAATGAGATGAAGCTTGCGGCTTCCAAGGGTCTGCAGGCAGACCTACAGGGTGCACGGGTCTACGTCACCGGCGCCGGCCTGGTGACCGACTCGGTCAAGCATGCATACCGCTCTGGAAAGACCATGGATGCACTCAACGACTTCTGGCGCCAGTACCTGAGCATCTCAAACGCAACGCTTGAGGGCTTCGGCACTCCTAGCCTGAGCACTGACCTGCGTTAATCGGGTCGTTGAGCAAAAAGAGAAACCCGCCTAGGCGGGTTTTTTATTGGTGCGCCAGGCATGGCGCGTAGCGCCGTGACTGGCGCTGTTCGGTTCACTGTGGTGGTGAGCTGGACGACTAGGAGGTGAAAGTCCTCTACACACCCGGCAAGGG
>Ga0075011_10001299_pt1 | contig 13436 bp, 9 predicted proteins | sample TARM_MetaG_T_14_FD_72354 | JGI IMG/M metagenome (GOLD analysis project Ga0075011, IMG submission 72354) | Freshwater microbial communities from Pennsylvania, USA, analyzing microbe dynamics in response to fracking - TARM_MetaG_T_14 | ecosystem: Environmental > Aquatic > Freshwater > River...
GCCAAGCCCCGCCCATCGCAGCAAAGACCCCGCCATGAGCTGGAAAATCACCTTCTACGCCCCCCGCGCCGTGGTTCAGGCTGCCCTGATCGCCCACGAGGACATGTTCGACTGGGATCCCGACATCGTCATCGCGGGCAGCGAGATCGCCGAGGACAAGCCCGAGGACTGGCAGCTCGAAGCCTGGCTCGCCAACGAACCCGACGACGACGCGCGCGCCGCGCTCACTGCCCTGTTCGAAACCGAATCCGGCACCTGCGCCCCCGCGATGATCGAGGAAGAGCTGGAAGACCAGGACTGGGTCACGCTCAGCCAGCAGGGCGTCGAGCCGATCCACGAAGGCCCGTTCTACGTCCACACCCCCGAATACCCGGACAGCGACGATCCGGGCTTGCGCAACTTCCTGATCCCCACCAGCCAGGCCTTCGGCACCGGCCAGCACGCAACAACCGCCGGGTGCCTGGCCATGCTCGCCCACATGAAGGCCCATGGCGCCGTCGTGCGCAATCTTGCCGACATCGGCACGGGCACGGGCCTGCTCGCCTTTGCCGGGCTTCATCTCTGGCCCGGCGCGCGCGCCATCGCCAGCGACATCGACGCGGTCTGCGCCCCGGTGGTGGTCACGAATGCGCAAGCCAACGGCGTTCCGCTCGGCGATGGTCCGGGCAAGCTTGCGATGGTGGTCGCAGCCGGCATGGACCATCCGCTGCTCCAGCTCTCGGCCCCTTACGACCTGCTGATCGCCAATATCCTGGCCGGGCCCCTGATCGAACTGGCCCCGCACTTTGCCGCCGCCGTCGCGCCGGGCGGTCATGTCCTGCTCGCCGGGCTGCTGGCCACGCAGGAAAAGGCCGTGCGCGCCGCCTATGCCCGCGCCGGCTTGCGGCTGGCCGCCCGCACGGTGCGCGGCGACTGGTCGATCCTCTGGCTGCGCCGCCGCCCCAGCCCGCGTATCCGCGCAACCAAGACCGGACCGCTGCCTGCCTGGTCGCAAAAGTGGTGATCTGAAACCCCGGTGGAGGGCGCAGGATCAGGTCCGGCGCCCTCCCCGATCACATCCGGCAACTCAGCCCCGGCTCCCCACGATCGCCAGCCCGAACGCGACAAAGATCGCCCCGGTCACCCGGTTGAACCAGCGCCTTGGCCCCTCGCGCATCAGGACCCCGGCCATCGAACGCCCGCCCAGCGCATAGAGCAGGTAGGAGCTGACCTCGATCATCCCGAACGTGACGACCAGAATCGCAAACTGAAGCACCTTGGGCTGCGCCGGATCGATGAACTGCGGCAGAAAGGCCCCGGCAAAAAGCAGGGCCTTGGGATTGCTGATCCCGATCAGGAAGCCGGTGCGGAACAGGTGCAAGGGCGAAGGCACCTGAACCGGCCCATCCGCAGCGGCCAGATCGATGGGCGCCGTATCAGCCCGCCACGAGCGATAACCCAGATAGAGCAGATAGCCCGCCCCCACGATCTTGAGCGCGAGGAACACGCCGGGAAAGGCCACCAGCACCGCCGAAAGCCCCGCCGCCGAGAGCGTGAGCAAGGTCAGCACCGCGAGGAAACATCCGCTCATCGCCAGCATCGCCCGGCCAAAGCCGAGCGTGACGCTGCGCGACATGACATGGAGCATGTTGGGCCCCGGCGAGGTCGAAATAAAGAACACGGTGACCACGTAGAGCCACCAGGTATGCCACGCCATCGCCAGAACTCCCCTTTTTGCCGCTACCCCGCCGCGCGCACGATGTCCGCCCAGGCCGCCTCGTCGATCACCTCGATACCCAGTTCGGCAGCCTTCTTGAGCTTCGAGCCCGCCCCCGGCCCGGCCACGATCAGGTCGGTTTTGGGCGAGACGGAGCCTGCCGCCCGTGCGCCCAAAGCCTCGGCCTGGGCCTTGGCCTCGTCGCGGCTCATCGTTTCGAGCTTGCCGGTAAAGACCACCGTCTTGCCCGCCACCGCGCTCGCGCGCGTCTCGACGATATAGTCGGGCGGCGTCACTTCCGACAAGAGATCATCCCAGACCGCGCGGTTGTGCGCCTCGTGGAAGAAATCGCCCAGCGCCTCGACCACCACCGGCCCGACGCCGTCGATGCCCAGCAGTTCGCCGCGCGCGTCTTCGTCGCCGACCTGGTCACCATCCCCGTGCGCGCGCTCGGCCACGGCCCGCAAGGCAGGCAGCGTCACGAACCGCTTCATCAGGTCGCGCGCGGTCACCGCGCCGACATGGCGGATACCCAGCCCGAACAGCAGCCGCGCCGCATCGGGCGTGCGCTTGGCCTCGATCGCGGCGATCAGGTTGTCGACCGACTTGTCCTTCCAGCCCTCGCGCCCGACGATCTCGTCGCGCCGCTTGCGCAGGCGGAAGATGTCTGCCGGGCTTTCCAGCCAGCCCAGCGCGAAGAATTCGGCGATGGTCTTCTCGCCCAGCCCCTCGATATCGAGCGCGGCGCGGCTGACGAAGTGCTTGAGCCGCTCGGTCCGCTGCGCCGGGCAGACCAGACCGCCCGTGCAGCGCACGTCGACCTCGCCCTCCTCGGCCACGGCCTCGCTGCCGCATTCGGGGCAATGATCGGGGAACACGAATGCCGGGCGATCTTCCGCGCGCGTCGTATTTTCAACCACTTGCGGGATGACATCGCCAGCGCGTTGCAAGACCACGCGGTCCCCCACGCGCACGCCCAGACGGGCGATCTCGTCGCGGTTGTGCAGCGTGACATTGGTGACCGTCACCCCGCCCACCAGCACGGGCGCAAGGCGCCCTACCGGGGTTAGCTTGCCAGTGCGGCCCACCTGAATGTCGATGGCCTCCAGCGTGGTTTCGGCGCGCTCGGCGGGAAACTTGTGGGCCATGCCCCAGCGCGGCGCCTTGGCGACAAAGCCCAGCCGCCTTTGCCATTCAAGGCTGTCGACCTTGTAGACGACGCCATCAATATCATACGGCAAATCAGGCCTTTGCGCCTGGATCGCGCGATAATGGGCGAGCATCTGCGCGACATCCTCGCACCGCACCAGCAGCGGCGAAACCGGCACGCCCCAGCGCGCGATCACCTGCATCACGCCGAACTGGGTTTCAGCCGGAACCGTGCTCGCCGCGCCCCAGCCATGGGCCCAGAAGCGCAAGGGGCGGCTGGCGGTCACGCTGGCGTCCTTCTGGCGCAGCGATCCGGCAGCGGCATTGCGCGGATTGGCGAAAGTCTTGTCGCCACGCTCTTCCTGCGCGGCATTGAGCGCGAGGAAATCGGCCTTGGCCATGAAGACCTCGCCCCGGATCTCGAACACGGCGGGCGGCACTTCGCCCGGTGCCATGACAAGTTTCTGCGGTATGTCCTTGATATGGGCGACATTGGGCGTCACATCCTCGCCCACCTGCCCGTCGCCGCGCGTTGCCGCACGGACGAGCACGCCATCCTCGTAGCGCAGCGAGCACGAGAGCCCGTCGATCTTGTCCTCGGCGGTCATCGCCACGGGTTCATCGGCGGGCAACGCCAGAAAGCGCCGCACACGCGCGACGAATTCCTCGACTTCCTCGTCGGTAAAGGCGTTGTCGAGGCTCATCATGCGAACCTCGTGGGTCACCTTGCCCAAGGGCGAGGCGGAAACCTCGAAGCCGACACTGCGCGAGGGGCTGTCGGCACGGACGAGATGGGGAAAGGCCGCTTCCAGCTCGGCATTGCGGCGCACGAGGGCGTCGAACTCGGCGTCGGAAATCTCCGGCTCGTCCTGCGCGTGATAGCGGCGGTTGTGATGGGCGATCTGCCGCGCCAGCCGCATCAGCTCGTTGGCTGCCGCCGCTTCATCCAGATTTGCCGGATCGCTCATTTCACGTTTTTCCCAGTATCGTCGCAACCAATCGCTGCCGGATACGCAATCCGAGGGCTTCGTAAAGCCGGATCGCCCCCTGATTGTCGGCATAACTGTGGAGGAACGGCACATCGCCGCGCGCGAGGAACCCGGTCATCACATGTCCGATCAGCCGCGCGGCATGGCCGGCCCCGCGAAATTCGGGCCATGTCGCCACCCCGCTCACTTCGGCAAAGCCGGGGGCCGGGCGCATCCGCGCGCCCGCCATCGCCGCCAGACGGCCATCGGGCGCGCGGATGCCATAGAACTGGCCATAGCGCCATGTTTCGGGGCCCCAGGGGCCGGGTTTGGTGGCAAGGGCCAGCGCGGTCATCTCGGGCACGTCGGCCTCGCCCAAGGGCACGATTTCGGGCCCCGTGCGCGCACTGGCGGGCAGCGGCCCGTCGGCGATCATCTGGACCAGTTCGGCCCGGCGCTGGGCGACAAGGCCGGGCGGCGCGGGGGCATCCTCGGGCTCGACCAGCCAGATCGTATCGGCCGGATCGACAAGCAGGCGGACCAGATCGGCCTCGCCGCCGGGCGGGGCCGCCGCAAACGGGCCATAGGAGGGGGCAATGCGCAGCGCCTGTCCGGCGCGGCGCGCGAGCGCGGCCTGCGGCCCGGTCAGCGCATGCCACACGGGGCGGTCGAGAGGGTGGTTCATGCCTGTTCCAGCAAACGGTCGGCCTGGGCGCGGGCCTCGTCGGTGACTTCGGCGCCCGAGAGCATCCGCGCGATTTCTTCCTTGCGTTCGCCCTTGTCGAGCATCGTGACAGCCGTGCGCGTGACCGTCCCCTCGCTCGACTTGGCGATCAGGAAATGGGCGCCCCCGCGCGCGGCCACTTGCGGGCTGTGCGTCACGGCGAGCAGTTGCCCGCCCTGCGCCAGCCGGGCGAGGCGTTCGCCGATGGCGCTGGCCACGGCGCCGCCCACACCCCGGTCGATCTCGTCGAAGATGACCGTGGCAGCGCCGCCTTCCTCGGCCAGCGCGACCTTGAGCGCGAGAATGAAGCGCGACAATTCGCCCCCCGAAGCGATCTTGCCCAGCGGGGCGAAATCGCTGCCCGGATTGGTCGAGATCAGGAATTCGACGCCATCGACACCCTGCGGCCCCCAGCGATCCTCGGGCAGGCGGACGACGGCGGTGTGAAAGCGCGCCGCATCGAGCCGCAGCGGCGCCAGTTCGGCGGCCACGGCCTTGTCGAGCCGCCGCGCGGCCTCCGCGCGCTGGACCGAGAGCGTCTCGGCCTTGGCGCGATAATCGAGCCCGGCATCCATGGCCTGACGGGCCAGCCCTGCGATCCGCGCCTCGCCGCCCTCGATGGCGTCGAGCGCGGTCTGCAAGGCCTCGCGCCGGGCGGGCAGTTCGTCGACCGTGCAGCCGTGCTTGCGTGCGGCGGCGCGCAAGTCGAACAGGCGGGTCTCGATCCGGTCGAGCAGGGCCGGGTCATGGGCCAGCGCCTCGGCAGCGGCGGCCAGCTTGTCTTCGGCCTCCCCCGCTTCGATGATCGCGCGGTCGAGCGCTTCGAGCGCCTCGGTCAGCAACGGATGCTCGCCCGCGATCCGGTCGAGCCGCCGCGCCGCGCTGCGCAAGGCGTCCAGCGGCGAATCCGGGCCCGACCAGACCTGATCGAGCGCGGCCAGATCGCCCGAGAGCCGCTCGCCCTTCTGCATGCCCGAGCGCTGGAGCGCGAGGTCTTCCTCCTCCCCCGGCTTGGGGGCGAGGCTGTCGAGTTCGGCAAGGTGCGCGGTGATCAGGTCCTGTTCGGCCACGGCGGCAGCCAGATGGGCGCGGGCCTGTGCCAGCGCGGTTTCCGCCTTGCGCCATATCTCCCACGCAGACTGGACCGCGGCGCTTTCCGCGCGGGCATAGCGGTCGAGCAGCAGGCGGTGTCCGCGCGCGTTGACCAGCCCGCGATCATCGTGCTGGCCATGGAGTTCGACAAGGAAGCGCGCCAGATCGCGCAGCAGCGCGACGCCCACAGGCTGGTCGTTGATCCACGCCCGGCTTCCCCCGTCGGCCTTCAGGCGGCGGCGGATGAGCAGCGGTTCGCCCGCCTCCCACGCGATTTCAGCCTCTTCGAGCAGGGCGGCGACGCCTTCGGGCCGCACGGCGAATTCGAAAGTGGCGGTCACGCTCGCCTGATCAGTGCCTGTGCGCACAAGGCCGCTGTCGGCCCGGTCGCCCAGAATCAGCCCCAACGAATCCAGCAGGATCGATTTGCCCGCCCCGGTCTCGCCGGTGAGAACGCCCAGACCGCCCGGAAATGCGAGGTCGAGCGCCTCGATCAGGACGACATTACGGATGGAAAGCCCGGTCAGCATTCGATTGTGTCTAATGCCTGCGCGGCTCCGCGTCACCCCCAATGTTCACGTCTTGTTTCACATTGGTGACACTCTGTCGCGTCCACGCAACCTGAGGGGCCTATCAGAGTCGGAACGCAACCGCGGCAGGAAGGGGCGCCGGTCATGGAAAACGTGGGAAAGACACCCGGTAACATGCTGGAAAACGGCAAATTGGCACCGATGAGCGAGTGGATCAAGGGCCTCCCCGAATGGCTCGATCTGCCCGAACCGCGCGGATTTCGCCCCAAGCGCCGGGTCCGCACGGTGTGGATCTCGGACCTTCACCTGGGCACGCGCGGCTGCAATGCGCAGATGCTGCTCGATTTCCTCGCCTCGATCGAATGCGAGACGCTCTATCTCGTGGGCGACATCGTCGATGGCTGGCGCCTCTCGCGCGGGTGGTACTGGCCCGACGCGCACAACGAAATCGTCCGCCGCGTGCTCAAGATGGCCCATCGCGGCACCCGTGTCGTGCTGATCGCGGGCAATCACGACGAAATGCTGCGCCCTTATGCGGGGATGACCTTCGGCGGCGTCGAACTCGCGCTCGACACCATCCATGTCACCGCCGACGGGCGCCGCCTGCTGGTCACCCATGGCGACGGGTTCGACGGGGTGGTGCTCTATGCCCGCTGGCTCGCCTTTCTGGGTGACGCGGCCTACGAAGTGCTGCTCAAGGCCAATCGCTGGGTCAATCTGGTCCGCCGCCAGTTCAAGCTGCCCTACTGGTCGCTGTCGGCCTACATGAAGAAGCGCGTGAAGAACGCCGTCCAGTTCATCTGCGACTTCGAGGAAGCCGTGGCCCATGCCGCGCGCGACATGGGGGTCGACGGGGTGGTCTGCGGCCACATCCACTGCGCCGAAATTCGCCAGATCGGTGACGTGACCTATTACAACGACGGTGACTGGGTGGAAAGCTGCACCGCGCTGGTCGAGGACTTCTGCGGGGCGATGAGCATCGTCGACTGGGCCGCCGAACAGGCCCGGCTGAACCCGGCGCCCGTTGCCCAGGCCGAGCCAGCCGCCCTTCCCGTTCCGCAGGCTGAACCGGTCGCATGAGGCCGGTCGCATGAGGATCGCGATCTGCACCGATGCCTGGCACCCGCAAGTCAACGGCGTGGTCCGCACGCTCTCGACGACAGTGGCCCTGCTGCGCGCGCGCGGGCACGAGGTCTGCCTCGTCACGCCCGAGCAGTTCCGCACGCTGGCCCTGCCCGGCTACAGCGAGATCCGCCTTGCCATGGCCCCGCGTTTCGGCACGCGGCGCATCTTGCGGGCCTTTGCGCCCGACATCGTCCATATCGCCACCGAAGGGCCGATCGGCTGGGCCGCGCGCAGCTGGTGCAAGGCCGAAGGGATGCCGTTTACCAGCGCATTCCACACCCGTTTCCCGGATTATGCGGCGATGCGCACCGGGCTCAGCCCCGAAGCGTTCTGGCCGGTCATGCGGCGGTTTCACGCGCGCAGCAGCGCGGTTCTGGTCGCCACGCCCAGCCTTGCGGCGGAACTGGCCGGGCATGGCCTGTGCCAGACGCGGTTGTGGTCGCGCGGGATCGAGCCTGCGCAGTTCCGCCCCGCCCTTACGCCCGAACGCGCAGGCACGCCCTGGGCCGACCTGCCGGGCCCCTTGCTGCTCTATGTCGGGCGCGTGGCGGTCGAGAAGAACCTCGGCGCGTTCCTTGAGGCACCCGTTGTCGGAACCAAACTGGTTGTCGGCGACGGGCCCGACCTCGCCATGCTCAGGGCCCGCCATCCCCAGGCCCTGTTTGCCGGGGCCATGGCAGGCGAAGACCTCGCCCGCGTCTATCGCGCCGCCGATTGCTTCGTCTTTCCCAGCCGGACCGACACTTTCGGGCTGGTGATGATCGAGGCCATGGCCTGCGGGGTGCCGGTCGCGGCCTTCCCGGTGCCCGGCCCGCTCGACATCGTGGGCCCACAGGGACGTGGCCCGTTCGGCACGCTGGCCTCGCCGGTCGGCATGCTCGACGAGGACCTGCCCCGCGCCATTGCCGGGGCGCTCGCCTGCGACCGCGCCGCCGTCGCCGCCCACGGGGCCAGCTATTCGTGGGAGGCGGCGACCGACCAGTTCGAGGCCGCTCTGCGCGATGCGGTCGAGACATGGGCCCGGACGAACTGGGCGATCATGGCGGCCTGAGCCGCCCGATCCCTGATCCGGTAGAGCAGACACGAAAAACGGCGGGACCGCTGGCCCCGCCGTTTTGCATGTCTGCTCTGGCAAAGCGCCCGGATCAGGCCGCCGAGAGCTTGTCGCCCTTGGCATTCACCAGCTTGAACGCGCGCTTGTACCATTCGCTGCCCGGATAGTTGTGGCCCAGCACGGCGGCGGCGCGGTGCGCTTCCTCGGGAACGCCGAGCGCCAGATAGGCTTCGACCAGACGGAAAAGCGCCTCGGGCGTGTGGCTCGTGGTCTGGTACTTGTCGACCACCACGCGGAAACGCAGGGCGCTGGCCAGCCACTTGCCGCTGCGTTCGTAGAAGCGGCCCACTTCCATTTCCTTGCCCGCGAGGTGATCGTTCACGAGGTCGATCTTCATGCGCGCGTCGGTGGCGTAGTCGGTGTTGGGATAGCGGCGCATCACTTCGGTCAGCGCGGTGAGCGCCTGCTGGGTGATCTTCTGGTCGCGGGTCACGTCACTGATCTGCTCGTAATAGCACAGCGCGACGAGGTAATAGGCGTAAGGCGCGTCCTTGTTGCCCGGATGGATCGACAGGAAGCGCTGCGCGGTCTGGACCGACTTGGCATAGTCACGCGCGACGTAATAGCTGAACGCGCCCATCAGCTGGGCCCGGCGGGCCCAGGGCGAATAGGGGTGCTGACGTTCCACTTCGTCGAAAAGCGCGGCGGCCTGCTTGGCATCGCCATGGTTGAGCCGGTCCTTGGCCGTCATGTAGAGCGTGTCCACGTCGCGTGCGACATAGGCCACGTCCTTCTTGGTCTTGCCCGCACCGGCGCAGCCGGCGGTCAGGCCCAGAGCGGCGGTAGCGGCGGCAAGAACGGCGATGCGCAGCGGGCTGCGGCCAGAAGCAGGAACGGTCATGCCAATCCTATAACCACCGCCCGTGGCCTCGCCAAGGGGAGGTTGCGCAAGCGGGAGGTGAAAAATTCCAACCGGTTTCAGGCTTGCGCCGTTTCGTCAAACGGAGGCACCAGCGTGATCGGATCGGCCAGGGTCACCGTGTCGAGCATGTCGGCCATGTCGTCGCGCAGGCGGATCATCAGGCCGCGCAACCGGCAATCGGCCTCGGGCAGGCAATTGGCGCAGTGTTCGTGGGCATTGCGGCTGGCGCAGGGAACCAGCGCGAGGCTGCCACGCGTCAGGCGGATGATGTCGCCATAGCGGATATCGACCGGCGGCAGGGCCAGTTCATAGCCCCCGTCGCGCCCGCGCTGCGAGATGACCACGCCCTCGCGGGCCATTTCCGAAAGGATCACGGTCAGGAACTTGCGCGGAATGTTCTGCGCTTCGGCAATGGCATCGAGGCGCACGGGCCCCTGCCCGAAAGTGTCGGCCAGATGCTGGAGTGCCCGGATCGTATATCGCGTCTTTTGCGAAAGCATGGGGACACAAGACCCGGATGCCCCGGAATGTCAACGGCGCAGCTTGAATAAGCTGCGCATCGCGCCGTTTCGCGGGCGAACGGCCCCCGCCACGGACATGGCTCCCCCGCCGTCACCCCGGTTGCCAACGCCGGTTGCCAACATTTGTCACGCAACGCCTGGTTGGCTTGCAGGCCGGAAACGTCCATATCCCCCCTCATGCCAGACCTGAAACATGCACAAGCGCCCCAATCACTTGTCTTGCCAGCGGCCGCCCCTCAGGCCACCATGCTGGATGTCGCCATGCGGGCGGGTGTCTCGCTCAAGAGCGTCTCGCGCGTCATCAACCGCGAACCCCATGTCTCCGACACGCTGCGCGCAAAAGTCGAACGGGCCATCGCCGAACTCGACTATGTGCCCGATACGGCGGCCCGTTCGCTGGCCGGGGCGCGCTCGTTCATCATCAGCGTGCTGTTCGACAATCCGAGCCCCAATTACACGGTGAAGCTTCAGGCCGGGGTCTACCGCGCCTGCATGGAAAACCAGTATCACCTGCGGATCGACCGGATCGACACCTCGCGCCCGGACACCGAGATCGAGGCGCAACTGGCCACCTTGCTGCGCAATGGCCGCTGCGACGGCTTCGTGCTGACCCCGCCGATCTCCGACATTCCGGTCGTGCTCGATTTTCTCGTCGCGCGCGGGGTGCGCCATGTGCGCATTTCGCCCGACGTGCCCAGTGCCCATGCGCCGGGCGTTGGCATGGACGACCATGGCGCCGGGGCGGCCGTGGCGCGCATGTTGTGGGAAGCGGGCCACCGCCGCCTTGCCATGGTGAGCAGCCCGGTCAGCCATGGCGCGGCCCGGCGCCGCCGTCTGGGTTTTCTCGAAGCCCTGCACGATCTGGGCTTGAGGGAACCCGTGCCCGAAGCCGGGGGCGACCACAGCTTCGAAGGCGGCATCCGGGCGGGGAACGAGCTGCTCGCCCTGCCCCGCCGGCCCACGGCCATTTTCGCGACCAACGATGATTCGGCCGCCGGAACGATGGTCGCCTGCGCACAGGCCGGTCTGGTCGTCCCGCGCGACATCTCGATCTGCGGCTTCGACGACAGCTGGGTGGCGCGCTCGGTCTGGCCCTATCTGACGACCGTCTACCAGCCGATCGAGGAACAGGGCCACGCCGCCGCCACGCTGCTGGTCACGCGCGGGGCCGAGGCGCCCCCCTTGCGCAACCTGCCCTATCACCTTGTCGAGCGGGCCTCGGTCGGCCCGCCGCCCGCCGAATGAGCCGCGCCGTTCCCGGTTTCCTGAACCGTCGTTCCCAGAACAACGGGCCCGACCAGCCCTGAAGGCACGAGCGGCGCGCGGGCAATATCCGCCGTCAGGGGCGCGCCGGCGGGCGCGATGGCTGCCTTCGCCCCTGCCGCACGGGCAGCGGCATCGCCGATCACCCGGTTGGCCCAGCTTCCGGCAACCTGCACGACGAGGCGGTTGGTGCCCCCGCGCACCGCGCCGCCAATGTCGTAGCGATAGGGTGCCTGCCAGCGCGTGCCCATGTCCCGGCCATTGACGCGCACTTGCGCCAGATCGTGCACCTCGCCCAGATCGAGCCACAAGGGCATGCCGCGCTTCCAGCCGCGCGGGGGGCGGAAGCCGAGGCCATAGGCCACCTCGCCCGAAAAATGGCGCACACCCTCGATCGGGCTGCGGTCGAGCCGCGTGAGCGCAGGCACGTTCAAACGCGCAGGGGCCCCGCGCCCGCCCTGAAAGGCGAGCGCCCATGGCCCGGTCAGGGTGACGAGGGGGCGCTCCACCACGGGGGCGAGCTGCACCGCGCGCGCACTGGCCGCCTTGCGGAATACCACGAAGAGCGAGCCACGAGGCGCCAGTACGAGTGGAACGCGCGTTTCGCCGCCCTCGATCCGATAGCTGGCCGCCTCGATCTGCCCGGTTTCGGCGTGCCAGATTTCGGCAGCCTTGCCCATGACCCGGAAGTGCCCGTCGAAGCGGACTTCGTGATCGGCGCGATTGACCAGATACCAGCTTTCGCCATCGCGCATCGTGCGATGCACGAAGGCCGTATCGGAGCCCGCATCGGAGCCCGCACCAGAGCCCACTGGGCGAAAATCGGGGGCCACGCCCATCCGGGCGAGCGCCACCCCGGCATTCCCCCCGGCGATGACCCGGCCCTGCCCGACCACCGTTTCGGCCTGTCCCTCGGGCCAGAGCATGGCGGCCAGCGACTGCCAGCGCGCGGGCGCATCGCCCTGTGCATCGGCCAGCGCGGGGGACGCGAGCGGGCGCGGCCCGATCACGGTGGCGCCCGCCGCGACCAGATCGGCCAGCCGCGCCAGTGTCCGCAAGGTCATGGGCCGGGCGGCCCCGCCCAGCCAGAGCGCGCGATAGCGGGCGCCGCTCTGGCTCACCAGATCATGGCCATCGACCATCAGGCTGCCATCGACCATCGCGGCGGTCACGAAATCGCGGGCATAGCCGGGCGGCACGGCATCGTCGCGCGGCGCCTCTTCATCGGCCAGTTCGGCCAGATCGGCGACATTGTGCCCTTGCTGAAGCATCAGCGAGGTGCGCGCGAGATAATCGGAAAACCCTTGGGCGAGCCCGGCCCAGCTCTGCTGCGGGCCGAACCATGGGGCCCCGCTCGCCCCGATCCGGGCCGGAAGGATCACCCGGTTGACCCCGTTCACGAAGACCAGATCGAGCGCGCCGCGCATCGTGCGCGGGGTGACCGTCCACGGCGCGATGGCCGACGGGCCCATGTCGGGCAGCACTTCGCCCGCCACCCAGTTCTGCCCATAGACATGGGCGACCGAGGCGGCCTCGGCGATGCGCCGTTCGCCCGCAAGCCCTGCGCCACGCGCGCCGGTCAGCGCGGCCTGCGCCACCACCACCATCGGCACATCGGCGCGCATACGCATGGCCATGGCATCGTCGGGCGCGGTCCCCTCGGGCGCGGCGCCATAGAGCTTGAGCCCGCGCTCGTGCGCGACTTGCGCGATCATGCCGAAGCGTTCGGAATTGAGCAGATCGGCGCGCGTGCGCCGCCAGTCGCGCAGGAAGCGGGCCTGATCCTGCGCGCTGGCCTCCCTCGCACTTGCGCCCGACAGCACCGGCAGCCAGGGCGCCGGGTCATAGCCGCGCAGCCGTGCGAACTGGGCATTCATCAGGGGCGTGGTCGCGGGCAAGGCCACCACTTGCGTGCCGCTCACCAGCCCGCGCACCCCGTCGGCCCCGAGCATCCCGGCCCCCAGCGCAGCCTGAAGATCATCGAAGCAGCGGTTGAGCCAGATGCGCATGGCCGCCCCGTCGAGGCTGTCGACAGCCTCGGCTGCCGGCAAGGCAATGGCCAGATCGAGCCCTTGGGCCTGCGCCCCTTGCGCCACCAGGCGCAAGGCCTGTGGCGACGCGCTGGCATTTTCAATCTGGAGCCCGCCCAGCCCGGCCCGGCTCATCCAGTCGAGATCGGCGGCGACAGCAGAAGAGGCGGCGGCCCCATCAGGCAGGCGCCAGTCCAGACGCGCCCGTGCCGAGGCCGGGGGCGTGCGAAACCGCGCTTCGAGCATGGCTCCGGCGTCCCGCGCCTGTCCGATCTCTTCCACCTGACCCGCGACAGGCTGTGCCCCGGCGGCCCATGCCCCGCTGCCCCCGGACACGAGCGCCGCCGACACGAAGCCCCCCG
>Ga0075011_10001300_pt1 | contig 13434 bp, 11 predicted proteins | sample TARM_MetaG_T_14_FD_72354 | JGI IMG/M metagenome (GOLD analysis project Ga0075011, IMG submission 72354) | Freshwater microbial communities from Pennsylvania, USA, analyzing microbe dynamics in response to fracking - TARM_MetaG_T_14 | ecosystem: Environmental > Aquatic > Freshwater > River...
ATATCGCCATGGGCGAAGTTGATGATGCGCAGAATGCCATACACCATGGTGTAGCCGAGGGCGATCAGGGCGTAGATACTGCCCAACATCACACCATTGATTAATTGTTGTATTAGGGTGTCCAAAATAAATCCGACAAATTGCTCAATTTGACGCTACCTTCCAACAATTGAATTAAATTGTGAAATACAGATATATTATTTCTTATGATTTTTGTGTGTGTTTGTAATTCATTGTTTATATTAGATTTTAATGGTCTTCCAATAGGCCGCTTACTGCTAAAGAAATCATCATATGAGAAAAACAGAACAATCATCAGTCCCGAAGGGGCGGGAACCGGGGGTGCTGGTTAACGATCCGCCGCTGCGTGCGGTGCGCGCCTTTGAAGCCATTGCCCGGCTGGGCAGCGTCACCCAGGCGGCTGAGGAGCTGGCTATTTCGCCGTCGGCGGTGAGCCATCAGCTGCGGGTGCTGGAGGACTTCCTGCAAATGCCCCTCACCGAACGTCACGGACGGCGGCTGATCCTTAATCAACAGGGCAGGGATTATTACCGCTCCATTCGTACCGCCTTTAACGTGATGCGCCAGGCGACGGAACACCTGGTTGAGCAGTCGCAGCACCGACAGGTCACCATCAGTCTGATCCCGCTGTTTGGCATGGGCTGGTTTATTCCACGTCTGCCGACCTTTATGCATGCCAATGCGCAAACAGAGATCAATGTGGTGTATGCCAATCACCGCAACTACCTCAGCGACGCCGCGGATATGTCGATCCGCTTTGGTAATGGTCAGTGGGCGGGATACCACAGCGAAGCACTGATTTCCGGCAAAATGGTGCCGGTAGCCAGCCGCAGCTTTTTGCGCCTGCACGGACATGTGGATACCCCGGAACAGTTGCTACAAATGCCGCTCCTGCATGATGAGGAGCGGATGACCTGGACGCAGTGGTTTGTGCAGCAGAACGTGCGGCGACCGCCGAAACGCAGCGGGCCACTGTTTGAGGATGGTCTGTTGACCCTGGCGGCGGTTCAGGCCGGGCTGGGATGTGCGCTGATGCGTGAGCCGCTGATTGCCCCCTATCTGCAAAGCGGGGAGCTGGTGAAGCTGTTCGACATGCCGATTGATGACGGGCGCAGCTACTATCTGTGCGTGCGCCAGGACAGCGAAATGAGCGAAGAGGGGCGCGCGCTGTATAACTGGCTGCGGGCGCAAAGCGCAGTATTGGCATAAATAAGGTGTAGCTTCGGTGACAGTCGGCTCAGCATAAGACTAAAGGGATGGGGCACCGCAGCCCCTGGTTTTCTAAAACGATTAATCATATCGTTATGTTTTTAAATGCTTTTATTTGTGTTGTTTAATCCATTAGTTTAGAGCCTTGTCTCCGAATTAATGAATTTTCGTCTGCCATGAATATTGAACTGCGTCAGCTCCGCCATTTTGTTGCGTTGATTGAATTCCGTAACTTCACGACGGCGGCACAGGCTATGAAAATCTCGCAGCCCGCCTTTAGTCGCAGTATTCAGTCGCTGGAGCAGACGGTAGGCGCGCGGTTAATTAACCGGCAAAACCCTCTCGAACCGACTAAAAAAGGGCTGCTGGTGCTGGAGCATGCTCGTCAGCTTTTGCAGCACAGCCAGGAATTGCTCAACGACATTGCCGCATTTAATGAAAAAGAGGCCGGGGAAATTCGTTTCGGCCTTGGACCGGCTCCGGCTGCCTGGTTATTACCTCAGGTCGTGGGGGCCTTTTCCCGCGATTATCCACGCGTGCGGTTGTCATTTCGCGTTGATAACTGGCAGGCGCTGGGAGAGAAACTACAGACCGAGGAGTTTGGTTTTATCGTCGCCGATATGCGTAATTTTGAATTTGATACGCGCTTCCTGGTTCAGCCGCTTATCCGCCATCGTTGGGGGTTTTGCTGTCGCGAGCAGCATCCGCTGGCGCACCTTAACGAAATCACCGTCGAGCAACTGTTCAGCTATCCACTGGCAGCCACCATTCGCCCGCCGAACTTACATCGGGCGCTTGTGCAGCTCAGCGGCCGTCAGGATATTCGCACCAGCATTGAGTGTGAAAATGGCTATAGCCTGCTGGAGCTGGTGCGCCATTCGGATGCGATTGGCACCACCAACTATGCGCACAAAGCCGCGCAGCACGGACTGCATATGTTGAAAATCGCCGGGCTGGACGATGACACCGACGAGTTTTATACCCACTACGGCATTATTTCTCTGGCGGGTGCGCGCCTGTCCTGGCTGACGCGCACCCTGATGGAGACGTTTTCCCGCGTGGATGAGGCAATTCACGGAGACAGGGACAAGGTTACAATTGCGTTACCCTGAAGTGGCGGATAACCTGCCGTGACCAAACCGTACGGAAAGCAAAGTAGCCAGGCGCCGGGGGGGAGGTGAATGCCGCACTAAACCACTGCTCGCCATCCACCAGCACGCGCGTTGCGTCATGTGTCACTTCAATCACCATATGATAAGCGTGATGCGGTCTCAGCAACCTCTCTGGTTCGGTAAACTCCTCCAGTAAGCGACGTTCGCCGCGCCCGTCATAATGGCGAAAACGGGTAGTGGTATTCCAGTTGCCGCCAATACCTGCGTAATAAAGATCCAGCCTGTCGTACTCGTTTAATTTACCGCTACGGGTGAACAGTTCGGGGTTAGCCGGGTCACTGGCTGCCCAGAACAGATTAACGTCAGAAAGTCGGTCATGTGGGCGGTTCTGCATCATCACTTCACGGGTAAAACTGATCCGGTAAGCGCCTGAGAGCGGTTTATCCAGCCATAGCGTTAACCCGGCGGCGCTGTCCATCACCAGCGCATCGGCATCAACAACGATCTGCGTTTCCTGCGGTTTTTCTTGTTCCACACGCCAGTGCTGCGGCTGTCCTTGCTCATCACGCCCCCAAATCAATTCATACTGGTGAGCCGGGGGGAGACATCGTTGCGTTCCTGGGGTGTAACTTAAATCCGTCATAGCTATTCCTGCGTTATTTATCCGAAGAGGTGTCTAACAGCGCCAGCAGCGAGAGCGCGGTGAGTCCCCACTGCGCAACGGCGTTGGTGGCGAGATTGGTCTCACCGGTACTGCCGGAACGTTTATCTATACTGGAGTCGATGGCCGCTTCACGTACCGGATACAGTACCTCCGGCGGCCGAATGAGGCGCTGTTGCTGGTTGGGATGGGCAATACCGCCTTCGCCGCCGTTAAACTCGCGCCAGGCACGCTTTGCCAGTGCTTTATCACCATCGTGCCAGGCAGCAAATGCGGTCAGGCGGGCGTGGCCCTGAACCAGGTTTAGTTTTTTGACAGGTTTACCCACCGCTTTACTCAGTGCCGGCAGATCGTTGTACAGCCGGCAGTAATCGAGCCATGCGCGGGTGAAGTGCTCATCCGGCAATAGCTGCAACAGCTCGCTGCAAATTTCCGCCAGCCCGAACACTGCGCTCAGGTGGGAGATAAACAGCTGGTCAGCTGGCGCGGCGCGGAACTCGCCGGTGTCGGCATTCATCTCGGCCAGACCGGTGAAAAAACCATGCGGCTGTGCGGCAATGGAACGCATGCTGTTAAGCAGTCGCTGGCGCATGGCATCGTCATTGCGCCTCTCCCAGGCCGTCAGCCACGCGGCTGCCACTGCACTCCAGTCCGTCCCGAAATAGAGGCTGACAAAGCGCGGATCGGCGGCCGGTTGTTGACCAATTTTGCGCCCTGGCGGCACGCTTTTCAGGGTGCGCACGCCTTCTATTTGCTCATCCATCAGATCGCCAATGCGCTCATCGGCGGTGAGATAAAAGAGAAAGCGGCGGTTTGCCACGGTAGAAATACGCAGTTGCTTAGCGCTGTCGCCCCAGTGATGCACGTTATGACGTGAGCCGAGCGGTGCAAAACGCCCCAGATGATAGACATCCACTTCTCCGGTGTGGCGCGTCATGGCTTCTGCCATACGGAACACATCGGCTCGCCCGCTGTGCAAAAAGTAATACCACAGCCACAGGTCGGTGCTCAGTTCCGAGTTATCCCAGGCATAGCCACCTACGTCGTAACGCCAGACGTGGCGGTCACCGTCATAGGTATGCATCACGTCGCCGAAATCCCAGAAGCCGTACCATTTCCGTTGCTCAACTTCGCGACGGTAAAAGTCGAAATACCAACTGAGTTGCTCGCGCAGTGGCTGATGTTGCTTGTCGCTGGTTCTGGCGGGAGCCCAGACCGGGCCAAATACACCCGCCTGCCGCAGGTCTTCACCACGGGCAACCAGCAGTGGCGGTTGCTGCATACGCACTGCAATCGCTACCAGTTGGCTGTCGTCCGGAGTATGCGGTAGTAAGTCGATAAACAATTCGCTGGTGCGCGCTACGCCGTGCGGTGTATCGAAACCGGGTTCGTAGTCTTCATACGTGATATCCAGCGCATCACGCTGGGCGGTAAAGGTATCCAGCCCCATTTCATCATGCCAGCTACGCATATCCATCGGCTCCGCCCACGGAGACCACAGCCACAGCGTCACCGTGGCAAGCTCAGTCTGGGCGCGAGCAATATCGAGACTCGCCGGGTAGCTCTGCCAAAAATTGCGGATACCAAAAGCGATGCCACCCTGCGGCGAGCCAAGATAACCGACGCCTGCGGCCCGCGTGCCAGTGGCCGACAGCAACCAGCTCTGGTTGTCGCCAGTGCGTTTGTGGATCTGATAACCGTCAGGATGATGCTGCGTCAGACGGTAACTGCCAAATGCCGGAATGGTTGTCAGCCGTTCGGCAACAATTGGCGTAAAGTCGCTCAATGGTGGCGTAGCGGTTCCCTTCAACTGGGCGGTAATCACCGCGCTTCCTGGATCGCGGCGTAGACCGGTCAGCCCGCGCACGGCCTCGTGGAAGATGCCGCCCTGGTCAGAAACAAAACGGACGTGACGATCGTGGAGTGCCGCCTGTTGTGGTGCGTCAAAAGCCAACCCGACGCCACTAATGGCACGCTGCGGTTGTTCATTGTCATACACAAGCGTATGCATCACCCGCACCGTGGCGGAGCCCGCGTACCAGTACAGCCGAACCACAAACTGGATCACCGCATCGTTATCTTTGCGGTGGGTTCCCCGTAACGTCAGTACCGCACGCTGTGGACCGTTCTGTTCGAGAACCACGGAGTCGGCATGACCAACCATGGCGTCAACAGTTTGTGTCCCGGAAGCATCGTCGCCGGAACGCGTGCGCAGCACCAGTCGGCCATTTTTCAGCGCCAGGCGTTTTTCCTGCCAGATTTCCTGCACCAGCGTATTGCCGTCGCGCGCGATGATTGCCCGGATGCTGCCGGTATCAATGATCCAGCCGCTGTCGGTTTCCGTGGCAATATCCGTTGTCGTCGTTTTCTCATCGGTGGGGACAATGGCCAGATGTGCGCCGCGCGGTGCTGCGCCACCTAACGCGTGCGCCGTCCATTTCAGCGATCCATCCGGCCACCAGGCGAGCGGCCAGCTTTGCAGTTCCCGCTCGCCATCTTGTGTATGCAATTTAAAAGCACTGGGTGCCTGCACGTTTCCCTGCGGCCAGGCAACGCCCCAGGTCACGCCACTGAATGACGCAGGTTGCTGCTGCTCCAGCCAGTGCACTTGCACCTGATTTTTCGTCGCATTGCTGTCACTTTTCCCGGCAGCGATGCTCAAGCGCGACCAGAACGGCAGCGTCACGCTGAGCAGTGCGCTGTCGCGCAGAAAGTGGCGGCGCGAGTAGGGGAAATCACTCATTTGTCTTACCCTTTAAAGTCCCAGCCAACGGTAACGCCGAACAGACGCTCATCGGCCAGTTGCCCGTAGGCAGAGCCGTAGTCGCCCGCTTTGATCACGCGGTAGTACGATTTGTTGAGCGCGTTTTGCAGCCACAGCGAGGCGCGCCAGGTGTGGTTATCCTGCTTGCCGCTCAGTCCGGTAGAGAGATTCAGCACGCCGTAAGAGGGGATACGCGTGTAGTCGGAGTTATCCACTGTGCCGTAGGCCCAGCTACGCCAGGAGTACTGGCCGGAAACAAAGGCCTGTACGTTATCAATGGCATTCCACTCATATCGGGCGCGGGCGTTCCAGCTCAGGCGCGGTGAGCTAAAGACGCGCTTCCCTGTCAGATCGCAGGTTGCAGGCGCATTGGTCTGCAATGAAATTTCCGCCGGGCATTTAGCGTTTTTGAAATCCAGATAGCTGGCATCCAGCAACGTACCGTTCAGGGCGAGGCTCAGTCCTTCAGTCGGGTAGACCGCAAGCTGCGATTCAATGCCGCGGCTGCGGTATTTACCTGCGTTAATCAGGTAGCTGCTGAGCGTCTCCTCATCGTAAGCGGTAGTCTGAAAATCACGTACTTCGCTCCAGAAAAGGGCGGTATTCCATTCAACTTTGCGTTGCAGCCAGTGGGTTTTTACCCCAACTTCTACCGAGCGAGTTTTTTCTGGATCGATATAGAGCGAATCCAGCCCTGCTTTCGACGCTGCGCCAGAGGAGACATTCAGACCACCGGATTTCTCGGCATAGGCCACTGTCAGATAAGGCGTGATATTGGGCGTGGCGTACCAGTTAAGGCTGGCTGTGGCTGCGGGGAGATGGTTGGTTTGCGAAAGTTTCCCGGAATCAAAATCGTTTTTGTTGATACGACGGAACGAACCGGTTTTCTTTTCCCAGGTACCGCGCAGGCCGGTAATCAGGTCCAGTTGTTCATTTAAATGCCAGGTGCTATTAGCATAGAGTGAAACAGCATCGTCATTCAGTTCGCCAAAGCGTTGCACATATTTCCCGGTATTGCTGGTATTGCCGTACCAGGTCGTCACGGTAGAACCGCCGTAATAGTGGTCATGTGCGAAGGTGTCGAGATTCTCGCCCCAGTAATCAACGCCGACGGTGTAATCCACAATGCCGCCTTTAGGCGAATCGAACCAGAACCGCTGTTCCCAGATACGATCGCGCACATCCGCGCCGCTGTTGGCATACAGCGGAATACTTAAACCATCGGCAGTTTGCGGTAGATAACGGAAGTAGCGCCATGATGAGAGCGAATGCAGCGTGTAGCCGCTGTTGAGGCGAAGGTCGGCAGTCAGTGATGTACCGCCCTGGGTTACACGGGTTTTTGACTCATCGTCCAGTGCGACTTTACGGCCTTTTATCACCGTAGCACCAGTCAGGTTGGCCCGGCTGAGGAAGGTATCCTTGCCGTTTACCGCATGGGTATCCACCAGCGACATTACCGGGAAGCTGGTGGCCTCGCTGTAATCGCCAATAACGCGCACGTCGAGGTTATCCGTCGGTTGCCACAGTAACTGACCTCGCACGCCGTTGCTGCGGCTGCCGCCGAGCTTATTCCCCGTGAGTACGTTATCGACATAGCCGCCTTTTTCCGTATGTGAAAGGTTAATGCGCCCGGCGAGCGTATCGGTTAGTGCTCCGGAGGCCATCAGTTTCGACTGCACGTAACCCCGCTGACCGACGGATTGTTCCAGTGAGTATTCCGGCGTGAAGGTGGGTTTACGGGTACGGATATCAATCGCACCGGCGCTGGTATTAAAACCGTACAGTGTACCTTGCGGTCCTTTCAGAACGTTTACGCTGTCTATATCCAGAAGATCGTTAGAGAGCATCCCCGGTCGCGACAGGCGTACGCCATCGAGAAATTGCCCGACGCTGCTCGGCATACCGATATTGATTTCGCTGCCGCCGCCATCGCCAATACCGCGAATTGTTATTCTGGTGTCGAGCGCGTCCGTCGCGGCGATATCCACGCCGCTGACTTCCTGAGCGATATCTTCAAAACGATAGAGACGATCCTGTTCCAGCGTTTTGCCATCCACCCGCGTAGAGAGCGTGGTTTGCTGGCGCACCTGCGGGCGCGAGGCGCTAACTTTGACTTTTTTCAGTTGCACGGTATTGTCTGTTACCGCGTGACTCGCTGCTGTCCCTGGTGTTTCAGCTGCCTGCGCTGCCGATAATCCTGCCAGAATGCTGGCGGTAATCAGCGAATAATGCCATTTATTTCCCATTATTATTGTTCCTGTCTTTTTAATTTGTTTTTAAAAATGAAGTGTCCAGCCATTGCTGCACATCGACCGGCTGGCGAATTAATTTTGTCTGCCGGGCGATATCAATTGCGTGGGTTAATTGCGTAACGAATTGCGGATCTAAATCCGGTGATAAACGCCAGGACAGTGGCGGTAATCCATCCCATTCTGCGCGTAATGTTTTTTGCGGATAGCCAGACTGATTCGCCAGCAACTGAATAAATGCATCTTTGTTTTGTGGATTGCTGGCCCAGGCTGCCGCTTTATGCTGCACGTTAATTATTCGCTGCAAGATATCGCTATTTTCTCTGGCAAATTTGCCCTCCACGAGAATCAAACCACTTAATTGGCCAGCACCGTTCAGATCGCGACTGGAAAGCGGAATATCCGCCACACCTTTATCCCGCAGCGCCAGCGTATTATTACCCCCCCAGGTTGCGTCGATTTGCTTTGCTGCCAGCGCCGCGCTCGCCGCCGCGAAATCGAGATTGATAATTTTCACATCACCGGGTTTCAGACCCTGCGACTGCAGTGCCGAAACAAACGATAATTCCGCTGCGGTACCGCGAAATAACCCGACGCGTTTACCTTTCAGATCCGCCAGTGTATGGATATTTACGCCTTTCGCCACCGCCAGATAGTGGTTGATTCCGCGTGCCGCAACGCCAATCACTTTGCTGTCCAGTCCGCGAGAACGGCCGACAATACTGGCCAGGTCGCCAAGGTAGGCCATATCAATTTGCTGGTTGGCGAAACCTTCATTAATCACCGGTCCTGCGCCTTTAATAAACAACCAGCGCACCGTAATACCGCTGCGGCCAAACTCCTGCTCCAGCAGTTTCTGGCTGTAAATAACATCTACCAGCCCGCCGCCTGCCGGTTTATCTCCTGCGCCAATATCCGATACCGCAATGCGAATTTCATTGGCTGTTGCTCCGGCCAATGTGGACCAGAGCAGACTTAACCCCACCAGAGCATTTATCAACCATTTAATAGAATGTACATATTTCACGCTGCCACCCGCTATTTATTGATTATCCAGGCTGCAAGAATTAAATGATGGCTATCCCGCTGGCTAATATAAAAAACGGCATTGTATTTTCAAATATTTTCTAAGCCAGTCATAGCGCCAAAATAAGTAGTCATGCGTGGAATGGAAATAAACTATGCAAAAAACGCATTAGCCATCGCGCTAATTTGCTTTTAAATAGTTGTGACCTCAGAAAATATTAATGCCCGGAGTTGTAGCGAATGACACAGATTGTCTATGCCGGTGAACCTGGAATTGCCGGGAATAACCCATTTTCGACGAAAAAAATGCGCCGGGTGTTTTCTTATTCTGAACGTGGACTGGCGCTGGCGGCAGCGCTGGGATTGCACGCAGCGCTATTGCCGTGGCTGCTCACCGAACCGCCCGCCGTACCGCCCGTTAGTGCGCCGCAGGCGTTGCCGATGGAGATAGAGCTGGCGGCGCAGCCGGTTGTCGCAGAACCACCACCGGTGCTTGAGCCTGAACCTGTTGCCGAGCCGGAGCCTGCACCGCCGGAAGTGGATGAGAATGCCGTGGCGCCCGCGAAACCTGAAAACCCACCGGAAGTGAAGGCGAAGCCAAAGCCAGTGAAGAAAAAGAGCGTGCCGAAACCACAACCGCCGACGCCGGTAGCGAATAATTCGCCGCCTGCTGCGGCCGCAACAGCCAATCCGGTTCTACCCGTAGCCACGGTGACACCGCCGTTGGCAAATGCCAACTACTTGCATAACCCTGCGCCGGAATATCCAGAAAGCGCCATCAATCGCGGGCTGGAAGGCACCGTATTACTGAAAGTACAGGTCAATGCGGCAGGGAAAGCTACCGACGTACAGGTTTATAAATCCAGCGGCGCAAGCACGTTGGATGAAGCGGCGCTCGGTACCGTTCGCCGCTGGTCGTTTGTTCCAGCCAAACGGGGCAGTGAGGCCATCAGTGGCCAGGTCATCGTTCCGATCGATTTTTCGCTTAATTCATGAGGTGTTTCTGATGATTACTGAACATTTTAACCTGACCTCGCCGGAGGGGGCGGTCATTGCAGTACTGGTGCTTTTTTCGCTGTTCACCTGGACGGTAGGCGTGTTGAAGCTGGTGCAGTATCTACGCCTGCAACGCCGTAACAAGCGCTTTCGCCACTTATTCTGGCAACAGGAAGATCTTCGTCAGACGTTGGCGCAAAACGGGACGGCAGGTGCACTGGCGAATCTCGCGCAGGCGGCTTTGCATGCCCCGGAGCGCCTGAAAGGTCGCAATATGCCGGAGACGCAACTACCGGAACGCGTCGAGCGTGCGCTACAGCAACAGATCCAACGCGAGCGCCGCACGCTGGAGGCGGGCCTGGCACTGCTGGCCAGTATTGGTACCACCTCACCATTTATTGGTTTATTCGGCACGGTGTGGGGAATTATGGCGGCGCTGCGGGATATCAGTCTGGCAGGTTCAGCCAGCCTCGATACGGTAGCCGGCCCAATTGGTAGCGCACTGGTGGCAACCGGCATCGGGATTGCCGTCGCGGTGCCTGCGGTGCTGATTTACAACTACTTCCAGCGACGTCTGAAACTGGCCGTCGCGGATATGGATGATTTTGCGCACGATGTTTACAGCCTGATGCAGGCACAGGGTTTTCAGGGCGCGGGCTTTAGCGTAGACACGTTGCGGGGGGCAGCATAATGGCATTCTCTTCGAATAATCATGACGACATCATGAGCGAAATGAACATTACGCCATTAGTGGATGTGATGCTGGTACTGCTGGTGGTGTTTATCGTCACCGCGCCGATGCTGACTAATGCGATTCCCATTAATTTACCCAAGACTGCCGCCGTGGCACCGGCAAATCACCCCGAACCGCTGGTGGTCAGCATCGATGGCACGCAGCAACTCTTTCTGAATAAGCAGGCGATGGATCGCGAGCAGATACTGAACCAACTGGCGGCGGCACAACAGGCTAACAGTGAGGTGGTGGTGCAGGTGCAGGCAGATAAAGATAGCAGCTATGGTGCAGTGGCGGAGCTGCTGGCGGACATTGAACAGTCTGGCATTCATCGGCTGGCTCTATTGACGCAGAAATAGATGATGCGCATGAAACAGCTTTTACTCAGGCAGGGTTGCGGCTGGTTATTGCCAGGCGGGCTTTTTCTTTTCTGGTGGCAAGCCAGTATGCATGGCTGGATGTCGGCGCAGATTTTGCCTTCACCGGAGATCGTGCTTGAAAGCGCTCGTGATTTTATTCCGCAGGATCTGCTGCGTGAGCTGCCCATCAGTCTTTATCGGCTGAGTGTCGGATTGTTGGGCGGAATAGTGCTTGGATTTCTCCTCGGCCTTATCTTTGGCCTAAGTCAGTTGGTATTCCGGCTGGTGATGCCGCTGTTTACGGTGCTGGTGCAGATCCCAACGTTGGCATGGATCCCACTGTTAATGCTGTTACTTGGGATCGGTGAAGCGCTTAAACTCACCATTCTTATCAAAGCCGTTGCCGTACCGGTGGCGCTGTACACCTGTGCCGGAGTGCAACAGATATCGCCGAAGCTGGCTGAAATGGCGCGAACCTTGCGCCTGACGCCGTGGGTTTTCGCGCATCGGCTGGTGTTGCCATCGCTGCTGCCCTTCCTGATGACCGGCATTCGGCTGGCATTTTCCCAGGGCTGGGTTTCGCTGATTGCCGTTGAATTGCTCGCCTCCAGCGAAGGACTGGGCTATCTGCTGGTACAGAATCGACAGTTGTTTATGCTTGATTTGGTGTATGTCTGCGTACTCGTTATCGGCGCGTTTGGCTTCGCTGGAGAGCGGTTGCTGTTATTACTGAGTCAGCGGTGGATTTACTGGCCAGCGGCAGCGACCGATACAGGTAACGTGACGTCGATGGGCACTTATGACCTGAGAGGCTGGCTGTTGCCTTTGGTGCTGGTGTTCGCCTGGCAACTGGCTTCTGGTTTCGGCGGCTTGAACAGCGCTTTTTTCTCCTCGCCGCTGGCGGTCGGACAAACGCTTTATGGCGGTTTGCTGGAGGGCAATCTGGCCCACGATCTGGCTGCCAGCTTGCTGCGTATGCTGCAAGGGTTTGCGATAGGCGCGGCTGCCGGGTTGCTTCTGGGCGGATTTACCGGCAGCAATGCGTGGGCTGACCGGGTGTTTACGCCGCTCTTTTCCGCGCTGCGCAGCGTGGCCATTTTTGCCTGGCTGCCGCTGATAACTGCATGGTTTGGCCTCGGAGAGAGTGCGCGAGTGGCGTTTATTGCGCTGGCGAGTTTTTTCCCACTGCTGCTGGCGACACATCAGGGTATGACGCAGTTACCGCCGACGCTGCAGGAAGTGAGCCGTGCGTTACGCCTGTCGCCGTTATCACGTCTGCGCTATCTGGTACTGCCATCTATTCTGCCGTCGCTGTTTACCGGGCTGCGTATCGGCATGATGCATGCCTGGGTTGGTGCTATCGGGGCAGAGTATTTTGTCTCGTCGGGCGAAGGTCTGGGAAGCATGATGATGCGGGCACAGCAGCTGCTGGCGTCCGACCGCATTCTGGCCGGTATTGTGTTGATTGCGCTGGTAGCGGCCGCTGTTTCCTGGGCAATTGGCAGCATCGAACGTCGGATGACCACCTGGCGCTATCTTTAACAGTGAGAACGTTATGACGCTTGAATTTCACCATGTCCGCAAAACATTTACCGTCAATCAAAAGCCGATGACGGCACTGGACAATATCAGTCTGACGCTTGCGCCAGGAGAACTGGTGGCGATTATTGGTGCCAGTGGCTGCGGCAAATCGACATTACTGCGGCTTGCTGCCGGGCTGGAGCGGGCAGAGCAGGGGATGATTACCGTTAATGGTCAGCCGGTTCAGGGCATCCCGCCGCAGGTGAGCCTGGTTTTTCAGGAAGCACGGTTGTTCCCGTGGCTGACCGTCGCACAGAACATCGCGCTGGGTATGGAGCACCGTGACTTGTCGTCGCAACAAAAAGCACAACAGGTGGACGAGTATCTGGTGATGATGGGGTTAAGTGGGTTCGCACACGCCTTTCCTCATCAGTTGTCCGGTGGCATGGCGCAACGCGTGGCGATTGCCCGTGGGCTTGCCGCTAAGCCAGAAATATTGTTGCTGGATGAGCCATTCGGTGCGCTGGATGCCTTAAAACGTCAGCAATTGCAGGACATGCTGGTGACGATTCGCCAGCAAACGTCCTTGAGTATTCTGCTGGTGACACACGATGTCGAGGAGGCTATTTACCTTGCAGATCGTGTGGTGGTGATGTCGCCGCGCCCTGGACGAATTCGTACCACACTGCCCATTACCTTGTCGTGGCCACGCAGCCGCACCGATAGCGCACTGCAACGACAGCGCCAACAGCTATGCGATTTGCTGTAACATTGACCTGCGAT
>Ga0075011_10001304_pt1 | contig 13412 bp, 13 predicted proteins | sample TARM_MetaG_T_14_FD_72354 | JGI IMG/M metagenome (GOLD analysis project Ga0075011, IMG submission 72354) | Freshwater microbial communities from Pennsylvania, USA, analyzing microbe dynamics in response to fracking - TARM_MetaG_T_14 | ecosystem: Environmental > Aquatic > Freshwater > River...
TAGTGCTTTTTGCACCATAATCACCTCTACATATATTTTATCATATGTAGAAATAAAAAAACATTCGAAATCGCTTACTCACGACTAAAGTCACGAGAATGCGCTCATAAACTCTTCAATATACAAAAACACGCCGTCACCCATTACATTAAATGGAGCGGCGTGTTTTCCTTTGAGGTAGTTAATAAGTCACTGCTTCTTTTTCTTTTACATCATAGATTTTTTCTAGATCGTGAGCCACTCGATTGGTGCCCTTTAAAATTTCACTGCGTGTGATGATGCCTTTAAATTCATTCTCTTCGTTAACTACGGTAATGAACGCATCGTTCACTAACATATGCAAGACATCTTCCAATTCGAAATTCTCCTTCACTACCGGGTAATCTGTGTCCATTACCTCGCCTACTTCAATATCAGCAAGCTTTTCAAATTGGACATCCTCTATATTCATAATGGATTGCATGATTGTCGGTAGAGAAATGAGTCCTTTCATTTTTGAATCCCCATCAAGTACTGGCACGACAGAATATTTATCTGAGGTTAAAATTAGTAGCGCATGATTTAATCGATTATGAATCCCAACAACAGCGACTTCATCTGCGGGTTTCACTAACCTTTGCTCATCATCAATCAATAACCGTTTTACTTTATCACCTATCATTACATCACTCCGTGTAACCGTTTTATTCAATTCTATTCTACCTTTTTTTTGGCAAATACCCAACTAAGAAATCCCTCATTTGGCTATTATTAGAAAAGTTTTAGAACATTCTTACCAAAAACGACCTAAACCTCGTTACGTTTGAAAATATTAAGAAGTAGTTATTGGGTTAATGAGAAGGTGCTGTTTAATTCTGATACTTCATTATGGTCTCTGTCATAGTAAGTAAAGGTGACGGTTGATTTATCATCCGGAATAGTTATTGCCAGATAAGTACCTAATTCACGGTCACGGGGTTGAGTGATACTGCCAGGGTTCACAAAGAATATGCCTTCTTCTTTATCCACTTTTGGAATATGCGTATGGCCGTACAAGACCATTCGGCTATTCGCCTCTCTTGCTTCTGATACCAGTGGATCAAAGGATCTCTTCACACTGTGTAGATGACCGTGTGCGATAAGAAACGGTTCTCCTTCTAATTCAACGACAAGAGTGTCCTTTAACTTCTTCTCAAAGTCCATATTGCCTTTTACTGATTTATACTTTTGGAATAAGAGGTGTTCTGCAGGTAATTCCGAATCCCCGCAGTGAAACCAAGCAGTCGTATCCTCGTTATGAATGGACAATATTTCTTCCATATAGTACGTATCTCCATGATTATCGCTTACTACTATTACTTTCATCCTTCTCGACCTTCCCTTCCAGTTTGTTTACGCCTTCTTACCCTAGCTAAAGTGATTTATCCCACAGATTCTCCACCGTTTAATGAGGCAAAGACTCCAGCCAGTCATCCAATAGACTATCTAAACGACTTAGTGCATTTGCGCGATGACTGATTTTATTTTTTTCTCTCTCACTTAATTCAGCCAAGGTTTTATCTAACTCAGGAAGCAAAAAGAGCGAATCATATCCAAATCCGTTTTCACCCCGAGGGATACCTGTAATAGCCCCTTTTAATTCTCCTTGAACGACTAACGACTCTTTTTGAGGATGAGCCAGTGCTAATGCACAATGAAATGTCGCACGTCTCTCCTGGTCTTTCACATCTGCTAATTCTGTTAACAATTTGGCATTGTTTTTAGCGTCGTCTTTTTCTTCTCCGGCATATCGAGCAGAAAAAACACCTGGCTGCCCAAGTAAAGCCTCTACCGCTAAACCGGAATCATCCGCAATGACAGTTGTTTGAAGGTGTTCAGCGATGGTTTCAGCTTTGAGAAGAGCATTATCTTTGAAGGTATAACCCGTTTCTTCCACATCTTCAATATCAGGGTAATCAAGTAAGGTTTTTATTTGAAGCCCTCTTTCTTTAAATAGTGCCTCAAATTCTTTTGCTTTCCCTTTATTTCGAGTCGCAATGACTACTGTGTTCGTTTCTGCCATGTTTATCTGTCAACCTTTCTAATGCAATAGTCTCTATCGTAAACTGATCTGTTTCTAACCAGTCTTTTGCTATTTTTTTAAATGCGTCTTTGGAACCGGTCGTATACAATTGAACACTTGGGTTCCCGCCTGCTTCTGCTCGCGTTTGCTCTTCTTCTAATACTCTTTCAATCGCTTGTGACGTCAACGCTCCAGAGTCGATGAGTGTCACATCTTCTCCCATTACTTCTTGAATAAAAGGAGCTAATAAAGGAAAATGCGTACAGCCCAAAATTAAAGTATCCATAGTAGCTGTTTTAAAAGGCTCCAATGTTTCAGCCACTACTTTCTTAGCATTTTCGGATCGGTAATCGTTTTGCTCAACTAAGTCAACAAACTGAGGACAAGCTAAACTCTCTATGCTTATATCTGAATCGAATGATTTTATTGTCTCTTCATAGAACCCAGAATCTACTGTGCTTCTTGTTGCCAAAACGCCTACTTTTTTTGTTTGAGATAGCTTGGCTGCCGCCTCACTCCCAGGGACGATGACCCCTATAACAGGGACGGATACGCGTTGACTCACTTCCTTGAGTGCTTGAGCTGTCGCAGTATTGCAAGCAATCACAATCATTTTAACTCCCTGACTGACTAAAAAATCAGCAAGTTCAAGCGTGTAGGTTATAATATCTTTTTCTTCTTTATTCCCGTATGGGTTGCGTAATGTGTCCCCTATATACACAAATGACTCATGGGGTAGTCTTTCTTTCACAGCTTTTAAAACCGTTAAGCCGCCTACACCCGAATCTAACATCCCGATTGGTTTTCTTATCATCATGCATTCAACCTTTTCTTTTTTAAATATCACTTCATCATCACGTGACTGGTCACTCGATTAACTATAATGGACGATTCTATCTGAATCTTTTCTGGAAACCTCTTTGAAAAAACGGTAAGATATAAAAGAGTGGTTTTCCCTCACCCTTCATTATAAAGAAATCTCGAATGAATGGAAAGCTTAAAACCGTTGACATATTAATATTAGGATTTAGACAGAGGTGACACACGATATGAATGATAACATGAATGACCCTTTAAAAGGTATATCACTGCTTAGAGATCACTTACTTCCTCTTCTGTTGAGAGATGATGAACAAGAGATTTTATATTGGGCAGGAAAGGATTTAGCACGAACCTACGATTTTACATCCTTTGATGATATAAAAGCCATTATGCAAGAGGTCTCCTTTGGTCGTCTTGAACTAACTACTCAGAAACGATCCACTTTTGAATGCCGTTTAGAAGGAGAGATCATTGCTGAGAGATTAAAAACGAATAATCAAGCGACTTTTTCAATGGAAACGGGTTTCTTGGCCGAAGCCATTCAAGAAGTAACCGGTCATTATACAGAAGGCACGTATCAGATTATGAAAAAATCCGATGCTGTGGCTATTGAATTGACGTTTGATAAGCATGAACACTATAGTTGACGTAAAAAAAGACTGTTATGGTTCTCCCTTTGTCAAAAATGGGAGAACCATAACAGTCTTTTTAACGTTTGGTTTTTCTTTTCACTAACACATCCATCATATCTCTTACACCAACTTCAGCGCTTTTTGATACCATGTCTACATTTGTGTTGCCATACTGCACACCAGAAGCGAGCTGACCATATACCTTAAACGTTGAGCGTATCCTTCCACGTCTGTCAATTGCACTCATCGAAGGGTAGTCAATCTTTACTCCACCATATGGATACGGGACAATGAACCCTTCTTCTATTAACTGCTTGATAAGTGGTTGATGCAAATCAAGAGAGTAATAAAGATTTGTACTTTGACCTGTTGCATTAATCAGCACATCAACTGTAAACTGGTCACCATTCTCACAGTTAACTTCAAATCTATCGTCTCGTCGTTTGATTGACTGAACATGACTATAGATGGCAATCTTTTTTTGATCGACCGACTGAATAAGGGATCGTACCGCTTCTTCTGTCACTGGAATTTTGAAATTTAAAAACTGCTCTTCGTACTTGTTTTTGAATAGCACTTTTTCTTTTTTGGGCAAGGTCCACCAAATATAAGGAAAGGTCTCTTTGAGCTGACTAATGAACTGCTGGAAACGGCCCAATTCGTCTAAGTGGTTTAACTCATGTCTCATGCTATCTAAACTTCCTTGTCCAAACTCAGTACACATGTGTTTAACGTTTATTCCTTTTTTAGTAGCCAGTTGACTAAATGCTTCTTTCACATCTTCAAAGGTTAAGGCATCTTTTTTATCGATGAGTGTCTGTTTAAACTGCTCTTTCTCTTCTTGAGAGAGATGCAGAGGAACGTGATGGCCTCTAACGGAAGAAAAGCGTTTATCCAAGGATAAAAAGGCTATGTTAGTCTCCGGGTAATGCCTTTGTAGAAATAACATAGCATCCATTGCTGTTAAACGGGTGCCTATAATCCCTACTGTGCCTGACTGATTTTCCAGTTTCAACTGACTCTCAAAAGGGTAGGGATGATAGATATAGCCAGGAAGACCTTTAAGCCGGTAGGGATCAGCATAAGGGCTGTGTCCAATAGCCAAATGAACCCCATCAACGATTTCTTGCCGGGTAGCACTTTTCAGCTTGATGCGGCCATCACTCAATGCGTGCATACTTTGCACGTCTTCGTAGATAACGTTCATCGTTAACTCTCTTGACCACTCTTTCAATCGGTCAGATAAGTACTCGCCAAACCATTTCCTAGGCAAATGGGGTTTCTCTTGGTGTTCTGGTCCTTTATACTTGGTTACCCATTTAAGAAAATCCTCTGAATCGCTTGGATCAATTGTCATCGTATCGGTATACTGGTTTATGAGTAAGGCCTCGTCATCCTTTTGATAAGGCATACCGGTGCCATATTGATCTCTGTTTGAAAAGACGACTATATCTACATCCATCCTCTTGCCTTGGTTAAGTACGTTCTTAATCTCTCTTAACACACTGATCCCAGCAACGCCCATCCCTACTATTGCAATTTTCATCCTCTACCTCCTTTTTTTGTCACTCATTTTAGTATAACAAAAAGGCTCATTTGTTTTTAGGTTAGTGTGATTATTTACAAAAACATTACAATAGAATCAACAAAAAAAGTTCCCTTATTTCCTTTAAAAAGAAGAATAAGAGAACGTTATTAATTACAAATTAACGTTTAATGAAAATGTTTTGATGACAGTAATGTGTTCTTCAGTCATTTGAACAAAAGAAATTTCTTTTGCATTCCAAGACATCAAATCATTTAAGGAGTGAGCATTCTTTCTCAGCACGACATCTAACGGGCAATCAAGTTCATCGTCCGCATTATAAAAAACGTCCTGACTATCTACTTCCAGCTCTATTTCCTTATCCTTACAAGTGATGATGTATTTGTATTGTATTGACTGTGTAGGTGTAACTAATCCCACTTTTTCATGTGACATACTAATCACTCTCCGAACCGTTCTATACGTTTACTCGTGGCTATATGTCACTTACGTAGAGCACTATACTCACTTTTTATTAGCAGTAAACACTATAATGCTCATTTTATAGCACGCTTTATGAAAAAGATAGAACAGGTTTTCCTTTGACAAAATTTGTTGATAGTTAGTTCATAATGTTGACACATTTAAGGTATTAACATACATACTTGTTAAAAATGAAGAGAGATGTTTTGATTTTAAATACAATAAGGTTTTTTACAAAAAAAGGGAGACCTCATATGCGAAGTCTCCTCTTCATACCTTTTATTGATGGTTTGCTAGAGCTGATTCAATCTGCTCTTTACTGTGGTATCCAATCAATTTATCTACAACTTCCCCGTCTTTGGTAATTAATAGAGTAGGGATGCTCATGATACCAAATTTGCTTGGTGTTTCTTGATTAGCGTCCACGTCCATTTTATAGTATTTCACGCTTCCGTCTGATTCTTCGCCTAATTCATCAATGACTGGTGACTGCATACGGCAAGGTCCACACCATGTGGCCCAAAAGTCAGTCAATGCTAGACCTGAGTTTGTTTCTTGTTCAAATGTCTGATCTGTTAGTTCTTTAATCATTATAAAACCTCCTGTATAATCCTCGCTTACTTATTAAAAGTAAGTTATCTTTTACATTGTTAGTATATCAAAATTAATCGATGATGTCTACCTTCGAGGCCTTCTTATTTAAAGGTGACGATGGTTGCACCACTTCCACCTTGGTTAGCCGGAGCATCACTGTAGGTTTTCACTTGAGAATGCTTTTTCAAAAATTCGTGAACCCCTTTGCGTACTGCCCCAGTTCCCATACCATGAATAATCGTCACTTTAGGGTAATTTTGAAGTAATGCTTGATCGATATAGCGGTCAACTTGCTGAACGGCTTCTTCTACCCGCTCGCCTCTCACATCAATCTCAGTCGACACTCCCATTCCAGAAGACCGATTAATAGAGACGCGTTGCTGTGGTACTTTTTCTTGTTCCACTTGAATTAAATCCGTTTCCGGTAGCTTCATCTTAAGCATACCCATTTGAACCACCCACTCACGATTCCCTGCTTTTTCAACCACGATTCCTTTTTGACCAAAGGATTGAACTTCTACAGAGTCACCGACTTTTAATGCTTTCTTCTGCTTTTGCTTTTGCAAGACTTTGTTTTTACTCAAGGAGTCTTCTTCTGTTTTAAGTCTGGACAAGCGGGTCTGAGCATCAATAAATTCATGTTCTTTCAACGGTTCATTGAATTGCCCTTCAAGTTGGCGTTGCCTTAATTCTTTAATAATGTCATCCGCTTCTTGTCTAGCTTTGTCCACAATGTCATTCGCTTCTTTTTCAGCTTTTTTCTTCAGATCGTCTCGTTCATTTTGATACTGTTTGAACGCTTCTTTCAACTCGCGGTGCAATCGTTCTGCTTCTTTTAATTCATTCGTTGCTTTACCAGCTTCTGTTTCTGCTTCTTTACGTCTACTTTCCAAATCTTCAATCATTTGGTCAACATTTTGACTTTCTCCACTTAATAATTGTTTAGCCGTATCGATAATCATATCATCAAGACCCAGTCTTCTGGCAATCTCAAAGGCGTTACTTCGTCCGGGAATCCCAATAAGCAAACGGTAGGTCGGACTTAATGTGTCCACGTTAAATTCCATACTCGCATTAATTGTTTCTGGTCGGTTGTATCCATAAGCTTTTAGCTCGGGATAGTGGGAGGTTATCATGACATAACTACCTGTTTGACCAATCGCGTCCAGTATTGAAATCGCTAAAGCGGCCCCTTCTTGAGGATCGGTTCCTGCTCCTAATTCATCAAATAAGATCAGACTGTCATCATCCATTCTCTCAAGAATCGACACGATTGTCGTTAAGTGAGAGGAGAAGGTAGATAGACTTTGTTCGATAGACTGCTCATCACCTATATCAGCAAAGACACTTGAAAAGATGCCCATCGTACTGCCATCCTCAACCGGTAAAAACAATCCTGCCTGCCCCATTAACTGCAATAGTCCCAATGTTTTCAAAACGACTGTTTTACCACCTGTGTTGGGTCCAGTTACAATCATCGTTTTATAGTCTTCGCCTATAATAATGTCGTTGGCGACGACTTCATCTTCTTTGAGTAAAGGGTGGCGCGCTTGGTAGAGAGCCACGTGCTTATTTGTATTAAGTTTAGGCATCACAGCTTTTATACTTCGAGCGTAACGGGCTTTTGCTTGGATAAAGTCCAGCTCGACCAAGAGTGATAGATGGTATTCCAAGTCCTCACGGTATGGTGCGATGTCTTGAGTTAATTCTGATAAAATGCGTTCTACTTCTGCTTTTTCTTCTACTTGATACACTCTCAAGCGGTTGTTCAAATCCAATACACTTTGTGGCTCTATAAATAAGGTTTGACCTGTGGAACTTTGATCATGAACGACTCCACCGAAAGTCGACCGGTTTTCTTGCTTGACCGGGATGACGTATCGATCATTTCTCATGGTAATAATGGCATCTGTCAAGAATCTGGACTGAGGTCCTCTGACAATACTTTCCAACTTTTGTCGGGCACGGCTTTCTGTTGATTTGATGCTGTCACGAATCCGTTTTAAAGCTGAACTGGCATCATCAAGAACATAACCCCCTTCGTCTACTACTGAAAAGATTTTGCGTTCCAAAGGTGTAAAACTGACTAGCTGTTCCGCTTTTTCATACAAACGGTTTAAAGGAATATCTTCTTCCTTTGCATCCGAAAAAAAGCGTTTAATGTCTTTAAGCGTTCGAAGGATACGTCCAATTTGAGCTATTTCTTGTCCATTTAAGGTCCCTTGTATTCTCACTCGCTTTAAATGTGGTCTGATGTCATCGAATTCAGCAACAGGGATGCCACCTTTTAATCGTAATAATCGGCTAGCATCTTCAGTTTCTTCTAATTGTTCACGAATAAGAGACTCTTCTTGTGTAGGGACTAATTTAGAGGCTTTTTCTCTACCTAGCCTGGATACTGTATGCTCCCCCAGAGCTCGAATGACTTTTTCATATTCCAGTGTGTGATAGGATGCTGGTAAGGCTTCAGTCACTATACTCTCTCCTTTACTTTTCGTGTTGCTTCCAGTGTCTTGTGTCTTTTATTTATCAAAAAAAGGTTGATTGATAGGAAGCCTAGCTTATTCCCTTTCAACCAACACTCCTTTTAAATTATGTTTAGTGTAGTAATCATACGTTCTATTTTGAGTAGGTTGTCAATTATCTATACTGTCTTCAACCCACCAGTCATAAAATTGAGCAGATAATTCTGGTGTCGACGTTACGATTCCTCTTGCCAAAGTGCTTGAGGCGAACTGTTCTTGCAAGAAGGTGAGTGGGACTGTTGATAGGACAAACAGGACTAAAAAGAGCCCTATATAATGAACAACTAAACTAACGACCGCTCCACCTATGGCATTGAACACCCGGATACCTGGTATATCGGCTAGAAAACTAAGTAATCCTCCAATAAGACGTGTCAATAGCCATCCGACGAATAATATAAGCAAGAAAGACATGCCCCGGTAAAATGCACCATCTAATTCAAAGAGAAACTCAATACCATATAAGACAAATGGATTGGTTGAGATAGTCAAAGGCGTAGGGTACGGGATGAACATTTCGACGTAATAACTGAACACCTCATGATAATTTAAAGCAAACCAAAAAGAGACCGCATATCCTATAGTCAGTGTCAATTGAAGGATCAACCCTCTTTTAACTCCACTGTAAAAAGCTAAAAATAAAATCAATATAATAATCAGATTGAACAGCATACGTTTCTCCTCACAATGAAACAATCGGGTGATTGCATTAAGCTTTTTCTTCCATTTGTTTCAATTTCTCTTTAATTTCTTCCATTTCTTTTCGCATAGTCAACTGGTCAGAAACAGCATTAATTGCCAGCAATATGGCTCGCTTTTCTTTGTCCAGTCCTTTGGTCATCACTTTCAACTGTGTCAATTGCTCATCAACCGTTTCAGCTACAACCTGCATATGTTTTTGAGATTTAGGTCCAACAATGGTATAGGTTTCTCCATCAATTACCGCTTTATACCTGCTCTTCTCTTCCGGCATTAAAAAGCCCCCTTGCTTCTCAAATTCTTTATTATAATAACACGAATTGAGTTTATATGCATTATATCCCTTGATTTATTTGTCTTTTAATATACTTTTAAGTTTTGACCCTCTCTGGTTATACGTTACGTGTTCGAGTTCAATGAGAAGTCATTTAAAAAAAGCAGAGACAACAGCCTCTGCTTTTCTTGTGACTTAACGAATTTCTGCTTTGAATGAGTCAATGAGTGCTTGTTTCAGTTTTTCGAAGTCACCATTAACGTCTTCTTCTTTTAGTGTGGCATCTGGATTTAAATAAGATAAGCTGTAGGCTACTGATTTTTTGCCTGGTTCAATCTTTTCACCTTGATAGAGGTCAAACAATCGAATCGAGCGCAACCATTTGCCACCCTGTTCTTTCATTACATGCAAGATCTCTTCATGCAGGACTGTTTCATCCACGACGAATGCGATATCACGAGATGTTCCTGGGTATTTCGGAATGCTTGTATAAAGAAGCGGTTCTTGTTCGATTCCAAATACACGGTCCATATTGAGTTCAAATAATACAGTGTCTTGAAGGTCTCGTTCAAGAGCTACACTTGGATGCAGTTGACCAACAAAGCCGACAACCGTATTGTTTATGAGAATATAAGCTGTACGGCCAGGGTGCATGCCTTTAATATCTTGAGCAGGTTTAAACTGAGTGTCATCACCTAGACCTATTTGTTCAAGCCATCCCTCGACGATTCCTTTAGCTGCGTAATAGTCTACCGTTTGTTCTGTTTCCTGCCACGTGTTATCCACAATCGTACCTGTTAGCACACCCGCGATATGATTGACTTCTTTAGGCATTGTTTCTCCTGGTTGGTTGTGGAAAACGTGACCTATTTCATACAGACCTACGTTTTTAGTTTGACGGGCAACGTTATACTGAACATTATCCAGTAAACCACTGATTAAGCTTTTACGAAGAGCGCGGTGTTCTTCACTCATTGGCCAGTCCAATTCAATCGGCTCGCCTGATTCAAGTGAGAACGCTTTGGCTTCAGGGACCGTCGTTAACGCATAGCTGATGGCTTGCGACAATCCGGCACCTTCCATATAGTGACGGCTGAATCTAGTCAGGGATTGTTCTCTAGTTAATTCACCAGGTACGGTTTCATTAACTGGTAAGGTCGACGGAATATTATTGTACCCATAAATACGGGCAATTTCTTCAATTATATCTGCTTCGATTGCTATGTCCCAACGTCTTGGCGGAACAGTTACTTTAACTTGTTCAGAACTAACTTCTGCTTCAAAACCCAATCTCTTAAAGACTTGGATGATATCTTCTTCAATTAACTCTGTTCCAAGCGCTCGGTTGATACGGTCAATGGTCGATTCAACGGTTACAGATTTTGGTTCTACATGCGTCACACTCGCTACACCAGTCACAACCGTTCCTTGACCTAAGTCAGCAATTAAAGCCGCAGCATGATTCAGCGCTTCCTCTACGGTCGCTTTGTTAATGCCTTTTTCAAAGCGGGAACTTGACTCACTTCTTAAGTTTAATCGCTGAGCTGTTTTACGAATGGAAGTGGAGTCAAACACAGCCGATTCCAAAGCAACTGTTCTTGTTTCTGTGGTCACATGAGTATTTTCTCCACCCATGACACCTGCCAATGCTACGGGAATCTCGCCATTCGTGATGACCAATTGATCTGGGTTTAACTGGCGTTCTTGACCGTCTAACGTCACCATTGTCTCTTTGTCGTGAGCACGTCTAACGAGAATATCTTTGGAATCCAACGCATCATAATCAAAGGCATGCAGTGGCTGACCGTATTCCAACATAATATAATTGGTGACATCAACTACTGCATCAATTGGTCGGATGCCAGCATTCATTAGTTTGTTTTGTAACCACAGTGGACTTTCTTTGATGGTTAAGTCTTTAATGACTCTCATCTTGTATATAGGTGTATCGTCGCCATCTGTAACGGTTACCTTCACCCAGTTTTCGATCGTTTCGTTAGTGTCTTCTGTTAGTTCGATGGATTTAAATTGAGGTTTTTGAGACAGAATTGCACCTGTTTCGTGGGCTACCCCTCTCATGCTCAATGCATCTGCACGGTTTGGTGTAATATCCAACTCGATGAAGGCATCGTCCAGTCCAACATAAGAAAGCACACTCTCTCCTACTACCGCATCCTCTGGCAAAATATAAATCCCATCTTCTGCGTGTTTAGGAACAACCGAATCAGAAAAACCTAATTCGTCTAGGGAACAAATCATACCGTTTGAAACATGACCTCTTAATTTGCTTTTTTTAATTTTAAACCCACCCGGTAAACGTGCACCTGGAAGGGCAACAATCACTTTTTGTCCTGCTTTTACATTAGGCGCTCCACAAACGATTTGTGTCGCCTCGTCTTCACCGACATTGACTGTTGTAACATTTAAATGGTCTGAGCCTTCCATTTTTTCCGCAGTCAAAACTTCTCCTACGACTAATTTCTGTAGTGTCTCAGAAGGAATGGTGACATCATCCACTTCAATGCCTGTTAATGTAATCTCATCGGCCAAGTCTCTTGGAGACACTGATGATAAATCTAAATATTCACTTAACCATTTTACTGATACTCTCATGCTTTTCTACCCTTTCCTCTTGAATTGTGCTAAGAAGCGCTGGTCGTTTAGATAAAATTGACGAATATCATCCACGCCATATTTCAACATGGCAATACGGTCAGGTCCCATACCAAATGCAAACCCACCATACACATTCGGATCGACGCCAGACATTTCTAGAACGCTTGGATGAGTCATGCCAGCTCCAAGTATTTCAATCCAGCCTGATTGTTTACATACGTTACAGCCGTCGCCTCCACATTTAAAACAGCTGACGTCCACTTCAACAGACGGTTCTGTAAAGGGGAAGTAACTTGGGCGCAAACGAATCTCACGGTCATCACCGAACATTTTTTTAGCGAGCAATTCAAGTGTCCCTTTCAAGTCAGCCATCGTAATGTGCTTATCGATAACTAACCCCTCAATTTGATGGAACTGGTGCGAGTGAGTCGCATCATCTGTATCGCGTCGGTACACTTTACCTGGACTAAACATTTTAAGCGGTCCTTTTGAAAAGTCATGTGCTTCCAAAGTTCTTGCTTGAATCGGTGAGGTATGTGTTCTCAGTAGTAATTCAGAAGTAATATAAAACGTGTCTTGCATATCTCTTGCCGGGTGATTTTGAGGCAAGTTCACTCGTTCAAAGTTATAATAGTCCGTCTCGACTTCTGTTCCTTCAACGATATCATAACCCATGCCTAAAAATAGGTCTTCGATTTCTTCCATAATTTGCGTCAGTACATGAGACTGACCTTTTTTCATTTGACGACCTGGAAGAGTCACGTCAATGGTTTCTTCTGCTAATTGCTTTTCTAAAGCCTCTTTTTCTAAGGTCTCTTTTTTTGAACTTAACGCTTGAGTCATCTCGTCTCTGACTTCGTTGGCAACTTTACCAATGACTGGACGCTCTTCTCCCGGAACATCTTTCATTCCTTTTAGAACAGCTGTCAATTCACCTTTTTTACCTAAATAGCTCACTCGAATAGATTCAATCTCTTTCACTAAAGATGATTGATCGATATCTTCTAACGCTTTTGTTAATAATGCTGACAATTTTTCTTTCATATCCATAGGCGAAACTCCCTCTTTCTCATAATAATCTTTCTTCATTTGTGACGAATGGTACACAGGCTGTTTTTAGGGGTTTGTGACTAGTTACTGCTAGTTTTTCGTAAGAAATTGTCACCAAACCTGATTTATTCCCTTTATAATTTTGAGCAAA
>Ga0075011_10001307_pt1 | contig 13386 bp, 13 predicted proteins | sample TARM_MetaG_T_14_FD_72354 | JGI IMG/M metagenome (GOLD analysis project Ga0075011, IMG submission 72354) | Freshwater microbial communities from Pennsylvania, USA, analyzing microbe dynamics in response to fracking - TARM_MetaG_T_14 | ecosystem: Environmental > Aquatic > Freshwater > River...
TTGGCCTCGTCCTGCAGGTAGCAGGAGAAGAGGCCCACGGGCCGGTTGGGATCGATGCGGATGCAGATCTCCCCTTCCACGCCGGGGGGACAGGGCTCATCGTTTTCGTCCAGCAGGCGGATGTCCCAGCCGGGGCAGGGCTTGCCGATGGAGCCGGCCTTGGGCTTCATGAAGGGGAAGGTCGCGATCTGCAGGGTGGTCTCGGTCTGACCGTAGCCCTCGTAGATGGGCATGCCGAGCTTCTCAACCCAGGCCTCGAACACGCTGTCGTTCAGAAGCTCCCCGGCGGTGGTGCAATGGCGCAGGGCGGAGAGGTCGTAGAGGGAGAGGTCCTCGCGGATCAGGAAGCGGTAGACCGTAGGCGGCGCGCAGAAATTGGTGACCTTGTGCTCGGCGATGACTTTCAGCAGCCGGGCCGGTTCGAACTTGCCCCGGAAATCCCAGACAAAGACCACGCCTCCGGCCAGCCATTGGCCGTAGAACTTGCCCCAGGTGGATTTGGCCCAGCCCGTGTCGGCCAAAGTCAGGTGCAGGTTGCCCGGCTCGATGTCGTGCCAGTAGGAACCGGTCATGATGTGGCCGAAAGGATAGTTGAAATTGTGCAGCACCATCTTGGGATGCCCGGTGGTGCCGGAGGAGAAGAAGATGGTGGCCGGGTCCTCGCCGCAGGCCGCTTCGGCCGGGCGGGGGTGGGACGCAGACGCCTCGGCGACGATGCGGGAAAAGCTGTGCCAGTCGCCTTCGCTCTGCTCAAGACCCGCGAGCACCATGACGCCGAGACTCGGGCAGTCAGACTTGGCCGCTTCCACGGTGGCGCGCACGGAACTGTCGACGATGGCGCCTTTGATGGAGGCGAAATTGACGCGATAGGTGATATCCTTGGCGGTCAGGAGCGCCGGGGAGGGCACGCCCAGCGCCCCAAGCTTGTGCAGGGCGAGCATGACGGTCCAGAATTCCACGCGCCGGTGCAGGATGATCATGACCTTGTCGCCGCGCCCGATGCCGAGGCTCTGCAGGGCATTGGCCAGGCGGGCGGACTGCTCGGAAAAATAGCCGAAGGTGTATTCGCGGCGTACGTCCGAGTCATCGACATGGACCATGGCCAGACGGCCGGGATCCTGAGCGGCTGTGGCATCGATCATGTCGAAGGCGAAATTGTAACGCTCCGGTATGCTTAAGGAGAATGTGGCCTGGAACTCTTCATAGGACGAAGGACGCAGTTTCGTATGCATGGGTACTCCGATGGTGTGGATGGAATTTCGGGGATGATACGCTTGCGGGACCGGACCGGCTGATCTGGCCCCTAGATAATCACGTCCAGAAATTCGGCCGATTGGCCGTCCAGACCACGCAGGGCGTGAGGAGTACGCGAGGTGAAATACAGGCTGTCGCCGGGCTCCATGACATGCACCGTGGAGCCGAGGGTGATTTCGAGCTTGCCGGAGAGGACGTAGATGAATTCCTGTCCGGGGTGCTCGTTGAAGGTCAGGGCGTTTTTGTCCTTGGCGGGAACGGTGACGACGAAGGGCTCCATCTTGCGGCCGACGAAGCGGTAGGCCAGGCTCTTGTAGTCATAGTCCTTGCGCCGCTCCACGCTCATGCCCTTGCCCTTCTTGACCAGGGATGCGGTGTGCAGGTGCGCTTCCTTGCCGGACATGAGCACGGTCAGGTCAACCTGGAAAACCTGGGCCATGTTGAACAGATAACTGACCGGAATCTCGTGCTCGCCGGACTCGTACTTCAGGACATCGCCGGGAGTCACGCCCAGCTGCGCGGCCATGTCCTCCGCGCTCAAATCCATGGCGTCCCGCAGCCCCCGCAAACGGGGCGCAATATCCTTGTAGGCGGGTTGTTGCACATCCATATTCTGCTCCTTGTGCTGAGAATGTAGGAAAACAGGGGCAGAAATTACGGGCTTCGGGCCCAAAAAGCAATGCGCAAGCGATAATCGAGAAAGGATCAAGGACCGTCAGCTAGACCTCGACCACGGAATTTTCGCAGTTTCCGTACTCGCTGTAGCAGTAGTTATCCGCGCTCCAGTCATTCTCCCAGCGATCATCATCGAGCAGGTACCGAAACTGGTACGCATTCCCGCTTTGCAGGTCGATGGTCAGCTTGAAGGAACCGTCCTTGAGGCGCTTCATGGGCAGGGAGTGCATGGACCAGTCGTTGAATTCTCCCACCAGAAATGCGGTCTGGGCTCCACCTGCACCACCCGACGGGAGGTGAAAGGTGACCTTGCAGATGTTCTTTGTCTTCAAGTATTTCTTTTCAATGCTCATATCTTCCTCCAAGTGTCTAGCAGATCTCCGTGCAGGGATGTGTATACATCCATATACTTACGTGCTGAATTTTCCCAGGAAAATCGTGTTTCCATGGCGTTGACCTGAATCCGCCGCCAGGCTTCCCGATCCTCCCAAACCTGCACGGCTTTGCGCACCGTGGCCAGGAGGGCCTCGGGGGTGGGGTCGGCAAAGATGAAACCGTTGGCCCCGGAATCCGGATAGGGGGTGATGGTGTCCCGCAGGCCGCCCACCGCCGTGGCCACGGGCGGGGTGCCGTAGCTTAGGCTGTACATCTGGGTCAGACCGCAGGGCTCGTAGCGCGAGGGCATGAGAAAAATGTCCGCCCCGGCCTGGATGAGATGCGACATCTCCTCCGTGTATCCGATGATGCCGACAACTCTGCCGGGATAATCTTCCATGATGCCCATAAGCCTGGCCTCGAATTCGGCCCGCCCTTCGCCCAAAACCACCAGACCCGCATCGAGTTTCATGAGCTCGGGAATGATATCGAGCACGATGTCGATACCTTTCTGCCCGCGCAGTCGACCGATAAAGCCCAGCAGCGGCCTCTCGGCCAGTTCGGGAGACAGGCCCAGCATGCCCATGAGGTGCTTCTTGCAGTCTTCCTTGCCCTCGGGGCTGTCCGCCGAGTAGGTGCATTCGAGCACCTGGTCGTTCTCCGGGCTCCAGATGGAGTAATCGGCTCCGTTCAGGATGCCGAGCAGGTCGGCCTTGCGCCGGGTCAGAATCCCCTCCAGCCCGCACCCGAACTCAGGCGTCATGATTTCCGCCGCGTAACTGGGGCTGACCGTGGTGATCCTGTCCGCGTAGGCGATGCCGGCCTTGAGCAGATTGAAGCTATTGTAGAATTCCACCCCCTCCATGTTCCAGGCCTCCAGAGGCAGACCGGACTGCTCGAAAAGGCGGTAGGAGAAGCGACCCTGGTAAGCCAGGTTGTGGATGGACATGACCGTACGGATACCCGCCCAGAAAGGATCGCTGCGCCGCCAGAAGGCCAGATAGGCCATGGCCAGAGCCGCGTGCCAGTCCTGGGCGTGCACGATGCGCGTCCCCATGTTCAGGTGCCGGATGGCGGCCAGGGCAGCGCGGCAGAAAAAAATGAACCGCTCGCAGTTGTCGAAATAGTCGCCCTTGTGCGTGCAGTAGTATTGGCGGCGGTCAAAATATTCGCCGCGCTCTATGAAATATACAGGCAGGCCGTGATAATCGGCCATGTAGATATCGGCGGTGGTGTCGGCCCAAGGATAGCCCACGTGGCAATTCTCGTGGACCAGATGCACGGGATAGTGCCCGGTGGACAGACGCCCGTAGAAAGGGGTGATCACGGCCACGCGCACCCCCATGCGGGACAGGGTCAGGGGCAGGATACCCATGACGTCGGCCAGGCCTCCGGATTTTGAGAAGGGATAAACTTCCGATGTCAGAAATACTATGTCGTGCGGCGGTGTGATCATGCGCTCCTGCTCATGGTCTTGGCAAAATCGGCTACGATTCTGCGGTGATCGAAGGCCATGTCCTGCGGCAAAGCGTCGAGGGGAAAAAAGCGGGCGTTTTTGGCATCGTCTCCAGCGCAGGGGATGTCCCCCCCGTCGCATTCCGCCGTGTAGGCCACACTCAGTGTATGGAAACGAGGATCACGATCCGGATCCGAATAAACACCCAAGAGGCCGGTCAACCGCACGTCAAGGCCCGTCTCTTCCTTCGCCTCGCGAACAGCCGCCTGCTCGGCGCTTTCTCCGTAGTCGATGAAGCCGCCGGGCAATGCCCATCCGTACGGGGGATTGCCTCGCTCGATGAGCAAGAGTCCCCGCCCTTCCCTGTGGAGCACAATATCCACCGTGGGAAACGGATTTCTCTGCGCCACGGCCAAGCCACACTGCGCGCATTCGACCGTGAAAGACCGGATTTTGTGCATGGCATCCTCGTCACTTGGTTATGCCGATTCTTTTGATATTTGCCTAGCACCATTTTTTCAGGACTTGAAGCGGCAAAGTCGCGGACACAAAATCGTTACAAAAACGACCACAACCAACGAACCCTCCCCCAGAGTCGGAAACGACAGGAGGGGAACGTTGAAGAGTTCGTCCGCCCTTGGGGCGGATGTCAAGAAACGCGGTCTGAAGGAAAAGAATGATAGAGGTGCCAGGCGCAAAATTTTCGGCGACAGAAAGAACCATTTTTCGGGGCTTAAACAAAATCGGCCCCCGCACCTGCCGGTACGGGAGCCGATTTTGGCAAAAAGAGGAAGTTATTGAAGAGTTAGCAAGCAACGGGCCAAAACAAATAGAACTCAATTTTTCTCTCGAAATAACTATAACAGCTTTATATAAAATACTTTATTTTTAACGCTACTCTTTCCTGATCGGCCCGGAAAATTCAAATTTTTAAACCCCACTCCGCTCAACCCCCGGTATAGCACAACCCGCTCAAAAAATTTTGTACTCGGAAACGACCTCGAAACCCGCGGCGGAAATCTCCTCGGCAGACACGGCCCCGCTGCGTACCATGCGCACGGCATTTTGAGCTACCACCCGCACAAGCGTCGAAGGTTGTCCACCTGCGGGCCAGGGCCTGCAATCGACAACCATTCCCGACTGCCTCACCACTTCGGGGTCGAGGTCCCGAGGGGTGCAGACAGGCGGCTGGCCGCTGCGGTTGGCGCTGGAGGACACAAGCGGCGCACCTGCCCCTCGGCACAATTCGGCTGCGACGAGGTGCGGGGTCATGCGCACGGCCGATCGACCATACTCGTCCCGCGCCAGGGGGCTCACGTCCGGGTCGACCTCGACCACGATGGAGAGCGAGCCCGGCCAAAATTTCCGGGCCAGTTCCTCTTCCTCGGGTCGCATGCGCAAAAACCGTTCGCACATCTCCCAATCGGAGACGATGAGCGGCAGCGGCTTGCCCGTAGGCCGTCCCTTGACCGCGAAAATCCTCTCCACGGCAGGATGGATCGTAGCCATGCATCCCAGGGCATAAAACGTCTCCGTGGGATAGATGACCAGCCCGCCCCGCGTAAATTCAACGACAGCGGCTTGATTCAATGTATCCACGGGCGGCCTCCTCTCTGGCGCATTGACCGGGGTCCGGCGAGGCTGGTACAGACAGGCCATGCGACCTTGCGGCGGCGTCCGGCAAACCTTTCCGCCCCTTGCGTATAAATTCTATATATTTTCATATGTTACAATCAAAGCTCATTTTGGCAGGGACTTTGCTTGATCTGGTAAAAAAGGAAGGAGATGGCCATGAAAATCACCCCGGATCAATTGGCTGCCCTGCAGCTCCAACAAAAAAACGCGGCCCGGAACACTCCAGGCGAAGGATTCGCACAGGCTCTAGCCCAGGAACTGGGCACGGGATCCTCCGTCGCGACTGGCGCGGCCACCCCTGCGGCCGGCCCTGTGGTTCGACTTGATCAGGCCTTGCAGGCCGCCATGCTGCAAAAACCAACAGAGCAGACGGTCATGGACAAGATGAATGCACTGCTTTCCAAGTGGGAAGATTATTCCCAAATCATCGGTTCGGAAAACGGCAACCTGCGGGAAGGCTACAACCTGCTCGCGGACATTCGGCAGAACATCCAGGATGTCAAGGGCGACCTGGAGCGAACCCCTGTTCAGGGACTCGCGGCCATGGTCGAAGAGCTGGACATCCTGACCACCACGGAAGAGTTCAAGTTCAACCGCGGCGACTACCTGAACTGACGCCCGGTTCCGGCGCCACTTCTCCCGTTTTTTTCGGCGCTTCACCTGAAGCGCCGTTTTTTTATGCTCAGAGCAGACCCAGAAGCGCCTCGCGCACACTGGCGGCCTTGATGTCCCGGCGCGACCCCTGAAAGTGAAATTCGCGGCTCCAGACCCGCCGGTTAAGCCGCCAGGCCATCCAGACCAGGCCCACGGGCTTTTCCGGCGTCCCGCCATCCGGTCCGGCGATGCCCGAGATGGCGAGCCCGACAGGGACCTTCATCAGCTCGCACACCCCGTTGACCATGCTCTCCACGCAAGGCTTGCTGACAGCCCCGTAGCGGACCAGAATCTCTTCCGGCACGCCGAGCAGGTTCATCTTGACGCGGTTGTCATAGGCCACCACTCCACCCTCGAACCACCTTGAACTCCCCGCCACATCGGTGAGCGTGCTGGCCACCAGTCCGCCTGTGCAGGACTCGGCCGTGGCCATGCGGCCTCCTTGCAGCAACAAGGATTCTCCCAGCCGGACGACCATGGTTTCTACTTCGAGTTCCATCAACCCTCCGAGATGCTGCCGGAGCGCGTTTGCCTGCTCCCCAAACATAAAAAATCAGGCCCAGGTGCCGCGACATCTCCGCGGCATCGAGCCTTGCCAAGCATCACCTTGAAATTCAAGGCGTAATTTACCCTGAGACCCGGACTCAAGGCAAGCCTTGAATTCGTCGCCCCCCGATGACACAAAGAGCCGAGGCACACACCATTCTTCCTTTAACCACGAGAAAAATATGTCCGTTTCAGACGACAAGCATGCGTCCCTGAGACCCGGTCGCTATCGCCATTTCAAGGGCGGGGAATACGAGGTGCTGGGGGTGGCCCGGCACAGCGAGGGACTTGAGGACATGGTAGTGTATCGCCCCCTCTACAATGACACAGGCCTGTGGGTCCGCCCTCTGGCCATGTTCACTGGGCACGTCGAACAAAACGGGATTACACTGCCACGCTTCACTTTCCTGGACGAGGCCTGACGTTTCTCTTCGGCGAAGCCCCCTGCCCGTCGGAGACATCTCTTTCAGGCCGCATGCGAAAGACGCATGGAAGCGCGACTCGGGCAAGGCCTGCCAAACGCATCCGTTTTGCGCGGTGTGCGAAAGACGCGTGTCGGCGCGGCTCGGCCAAGGCCTGCCGGAACTCCTTTGCCGGCCTCGTAATGCTTCCCGGCCTTGAGATTTTGTCTTTCTTGCCCTGTGCGTGAGACGGCCGGGAAGCAAACGATTCCTGGCTCAGTCAGACAGCCGACAGGCCTTGGCCGAGCCGAGCCGACCCGCTTGAGCCGATACGGGAGTTCCGTTGAAGATCCGGCTATCCTCAATCAAAGCATCGGAATCAATCCCCCTGCCAGGGGTGCAGGGGACGCGTCCCCTGCCCGCCGGAGGCTCTTATCTCCCCTAATCCTTCTTGCGCACCACTCGGGGCTTGCTGCCATCCTGAGGTCCGATGATCCCGTCCATTTCCATTTGTTCGATGAAGCGGGCCGCGCGGTTGAAGCCGATGCGCAGGCGGCGCTGGATCATGGAGATGGAGGCGCGGCCCTGGTCCGAGACGAAGTCGATGGCTTCGGCATATTTGGGATCGTCGAGCACGTCGCTGGCTCCGCCTCCACCTTCACTGCCATTCTCGCCCGCCGTGTTCCACTCCGCGAAATCCAGTTCAAAGCGCTGCGGCCGCTGTTTTTCCCAGTATTGGACCACGCGGGCGATCTCGTCGTCGCCGACAAAGGCGCCGTGCACGCGCTGAATGTTGCCGCCGCTGAGTTTGAACAGCATGTCGCCGTGGCCAAGGAGGTATTCTGCGCCGATGCCGTCGAGGATGGTCCGCGAGTCGTGCTTGGAGCTGACCTGGAAAGCGATGCGCGAGGGGAAGTTGGCCTTGATGATACCGGTGACGACGTCGACGGAGGGCCGCTGCGTGGCCAGGATGAGGTGGATGCCGGAGGCGCGGGCGAGCTGGGCCAGGCGTACGATGCTGCCTTCCACTTCTTTGGCCGCGGTCATCATCATGTCGGCCAGTTCATCGACCACGATGATGAGATAGGGGAAGGGTTTGAGGTCGCGCATGTCCTCGGGCCGGTCATCGCCCATCTCGGCGAGCTTCTGGTTGTAGGTGGTGATGTGACGCACGCCAGTGCGGGCCATGGCCTCGTAGCGCTGCTCCATCTCGTAGACGGCCCATTCCAAGGCGTTCTTGGCCAGGTGCATGTCCGTGACCACGGGGTGCACCAGATGCGGAAGCGTGCCGTAGACCGCCAGCTCGATGCGTTTGGGGTCAACCAGCAAGAGCTTCACCTGCTCGGGATCGTGTTTGTAAATGATGCTTAAAAGCAGGCAGTTGAGGCACACGGACTTGCCCGCGCCTGTGGCTCCGGCCACCAGCATGTGCGGCATCCGGGCCAGGTCCGCGATCTTGGGAACGCCCTGGATATCCATGCCCAGAGCCAGGGGCAGCTGCGCCTTGGTGTCGATGAAGGCCGGTGCGTCGAGAATCTCGCGCAGATAGACGATCTGGCGCTGGTCGTTGGGAATTTCGATGCCCACGGTGTCGCGGCCGGGCAGGGGAGCCACGATGCGCACGGCCCGGGCTTTGAGGGCCAGAGCCAGATCGTCGCTCATATTGGCGATACGGCTGACCTTGACGCCGGGGGCGGGCTTGAATTCGAACATGGTGATGACCGGTCCGGGCTGCACGCCCTGCACCTCGCCCTGGATGCCGAAATCCGCGAAGCAGGACGTGAGCGCCTGGGACTGTTTGTCGAGCACGGCCTTGGGGATGGAAATGCGTGAAGCCGGCACCGGAGCCAAAAGCTCGATGGGTGGCAGGGCGCTGCCCGAAGTCGCCTGCCGGACAGGAGCCGCAGATTTGACAGGTTTTGGCTGCGCGGATTTGAGCACGATCCGGGGCTCTTCCTTGCGCATTTCCTCTGCTGGTGGACGCTGCCGCGCAGGAGCCTTGGAAGGCTGGGCAGGTGCGGAGGTCACAGCCTTATCGGACCGGTTCTGGCGCCAAGCGGCAAGGCTTTGGAGCAGCCTCAGCAATGGCGCGAGCAAGAGCGTGCATTTTTCCATCAGCGCGCGGTACGACACGCCGAACAGAAGACGTCCCCCGATGAGGGTCAGGCAGACGGCCACGAGCACGAACCCGTAATTGCCGAAGATTCGCTGCAGCAAGGCGTACAGGCTCCGCCCGATAAAACCCCCGCCGGCCATGCCCGTTCCGGGCATCTCCAGGTGCAGAGCCCCGAAATGGGCCCAGACAGGGAGCAAAACCGCGAGCAGGATGCCGCCGACCCAGCGCAGCCAGGACGGCCTGAAAGCGGGGAAAAAGAGCATCGCCGCGGCCAGGGCGAAGAAAACGGGCCACAGCCAGGCCGCCACGCCGCACAGATCGACCAGTCCTCCGGCCACATATGCCCCCAGAGTGCCGACCAGGTTCTGAGTCTTGTGACCGGCCACGGACTGATGATTGAACCCGGGGTCTGCGGGAGAGAAGGAAAACAGGGCCAAGGTCACCAGTGCCAGGGAACAGGCAAAGACCAGCGCACAAATTTCCCGTACGAGCTTGTTGCCGTCTTTAGTCATGCGTTTTTTTCCATGCGGGGTCAGGTGCAAAAACAAAAGGCCACAGAGCGCTCTCCATGGCCTTTTGGATGCTGCCTATAAACCAATCTATTCGCGGCCGAGATATTCGCCCGTTTCCGTATTGACCTTGATCTTGGTCCCGATCTCGACGAAAAGCGGGACGTTGACCACGATCCCCGTCTCCAGGGTCGCAGGTTTGGAGGCGCCGGTCACCGTGTCGCCCTTCATACCGGGATCGGTCATGGTCACTTCCAGAACAACTGAACCGGACATCTCCAGATCCAGAGGACGCCCTTGATACAGCATGACCTTGTAGGCCTGGGCCTCCTTCAGGTAGCCGCCCTTTTCGCCGATGAGATCGTGCGGGACGGAAATCTGCTCAAAGGTTGTCATATCCATAAAGGCGTAGCTTTCGCCTTCGTTGTACAGGTACTGCATTTCCCGGACTTCCAGGTCCGGTCTGGGGAATTTGATCCCGGAACGGAAATTCTGCTCGACCACGGATCCGGTGAGCAGGTTGCGGTACTTGGTGCGCATGAACGCGCCGCCCTTGCCAGGCTTATAGTGGTTGCACTCCAAAATTTCACAGGGAGCGCCGTCAATTTCTATCTTCTTGCCTTTCTTGAAATCACTCGTAGCTAACATGCTTGCCTTGCTTCCTCCATAGATTAGTCCCGGCCGGCTCCCGCAAGGGGCCTCAGGGCTGGCCCAGACGCTGCCATAACGCCTGGACTGCGAGCGCATAGCTCATTATGCCGAAACCGGCAATAGCCCCGATGCAGTGCCCTGCGATGAGGCTTGTGTGCCGCATGGATAACTGACGGGCATGCACGTTGCTCAAATGCACCTCGACGCAGGGAACTTTGATCCAGGCCAGGCAGTCGGCCAAGGCAAGGCTGGTGTGGGTGTAGGCCCCGGCATTGAGGACGATCCCGTCGGTCCCGGCCTTCCAGGCATCCTCCAGCCGGTCGATGAGTCCGCCTTCGGAATTCGACTGAAACAGCGTCAGCCGGATTTTTCGAGCGTCCTCGCCAAGCATCCTCTCAACCAGCGCGGGCAGGGCGTCCATGCCCGCAGAGCCATACACTTCCGGCTGGCGTTGCCCAAGAAACCCGAGGTTGGGGCCATTAAGAACCAGGAGTTCCATGCCCTACTTCTGCTCCGAAGGCTCGCGCACGGTGTCCGAAGTCGGCGGCAGGACCACGACGGTCTCGGGCTCGTCCTGGGCGATGACGGCAGTGGGATCGAGGGCGGCTACGTCCACGTTCATGAGGAAAATGCGGTCTCCGGCCTCGACCTCGCGGTCGCTGACCACGATTTCAAGATTGCACAGGGTTCCTGTCGCCCCGCCCTGTTCCTTGGGCAAAGCAACGGTGTCCTGCATGAGCTGCTTGATCTCGGCCATGCCGATGAGGCGGAAAAAGCTGGTCCCGAGTTCGGCGACCGGTTCGGCGATGGCCACATAGGACGGCAAGGATTCGGGCACGGCCTGATACAGCATGGCATACAGCACGTCATGCATGCCGGAAATGTAGCGATCCTCCTCCAGGGCGATGATCTGTCCGCCCAGGCTGAGGTCCCCGACAAAGCTCGCTGACACGAGAAAACTCTGCACCAGATCGCCGGTCTCGGGGTCACCCTGTGTGTTGAGCACGCCACTCTGCGTGAACTCCCCGTCCATGCTCCCCAACGGCGTCATTCCCGCCACGGGAACGATGATGATGTCCTTGTTCAGAATCTTGTTGAAGACCTTTATGAGCCCTGCATTTCTGGCTTCCGTCCAAATGCCCGTGTCGGCATCCACGTATTTGGCCAGATCCATTTCGCTCAGGCGCATTTCGACAGTGGCTTGTTCTTCAACCCGGATGGGCTCCTGGGCAGTGTTGGCGGAAACCAACTTCACTTCCTTGGAACACCCGCCCAAGATAAAGACAGCGCTCAAGAGCACAAGCAACGCACGCATAGTATGCCTCCAATTAATTATTGATAACCAAGACAATTCTTTCTATCAGTGCCTGATCTAAACGCATTTCGTCAAGAACCCAAGCCCCAGGAAATGGTAGTTTCATGCCCAGCACCGTAATTTTGGAAAGGACAATCTACACCATCGACCAACTGGAAGAAATGCCGCTTCCTCAACTCGCCCTGGCGGGCCGGTCCAATGTCGGAAAATCATCCCTGCTGAACAAACTCACCGGCAGGAAAAATCTGGCCAAGATCAGCTCCACCCCGGGAAAAACCCGCAGCCTGAACTTCTACAAGGTCAGCCCGGAAGACTTCTATCTGGTGGACCTGCCAGGGTACGGATACGCCCGCTGTTCCAAAACCGAACGCGACAAGTGGGCCGCTCTCATCAACAGATACCTGCGCGGCAACGCCCACCTCTTCGGGGTGGTCGCCCTGCTTGATTCACGACTCCCCCCGCAGGCCCTCGATATCGATCTGATCACATTCATCAGGGCGCAGGGCATAGAGGTTTTTCCCGTGATGACCAAGGCCGACAAATGCAAGCAACCCGTACGAAGCGCCAATCAAACGGCTTGGCAGAGACTTTTGGGTTCGGAAAAACCTCCGCTGCTCACTTCCAGCCATTCCGGCATGAATATCGACAAACTGTGGCAGTTCTTTCTTGATAAATTTTTCGCAACGCAGCTCCACGAATAAGAATTCGTGCGCAAAATACTACGAAATTATTTCGATATTGAACAGTTTTTTATCTCGTCTGACGCAAATAACGCGCCTTTGACCTCTGGGCGCATGGCGCGGTGAACAGTTCAGCGCAAATGACAGCTTTCATTTTGCCGTTCCAGGTTGACGCACTCCATTTTTAGCATCTACAGTCGCTTCTAACCGATGTCTCTGCAAAAAGTCGTCAACCCTGTTTTCCTGCACGCACGGTGAATTCGACATGAACGTTCTCATTCTTGTCCTGCTCCCACTCTTGGGGTCCGTGCTCCCCCCCCTGGCCATGCGCTGGGGGCGCAACGTCTGCGCCTGGTCGGCCGGGGGCGTGACCGCATGCACCATCATTCTGGCTGTAAGCCCACTCATGCAGGCCTTTCGCGGAGCGCCCGCATCCATGCACCTGCCTTGGCTGGAAGGAGTCGGCCTCAACCTGGCCATGCGTATGGACGGCCTGGCCGCCCTTTTCGTGCTCCTGATCCTGGGCATCGGCCTTTTGGTCGTCATCTACGCCCGCTACTACCTCTCCTCAAAAGACCCCATGGGCCGCCTCTACGGACTGCTGCTCATATTCATGAGCGCCATGCTCGGGGTGGTTTTGTCCGACAATCTGATCCTGATGATTGTCTTCTGGGAGATGACGTCATTGTCCTCCTTTCTGCTCATCGGCTACTGGCAGCACCGCGCTGACGCCAGGCAGGGCGCGCGCATGGCCCTCATTGTCACAGGCCTGGGCGGACTGGCCCTCCTGGCCGGATTCCTGCTGCTGGGCGAGATGGCTGGAACGCATCAGATCTCCCTGATCCTGCGGCAGGGGGACCTGATCCGCACCCATCCCCTCTATGTCCCGGCCCTGGTCCTCATTCTGATTGGCGCGTTCACCAAGTCGGCGCAGTTCCCCTTCCACTTCTGGCTGCCCAAAGCCATGGCCGCGCCCACGCCCATCAGTGCCTACCTGCACTCGGCGACCATGGTCAAAGCGGGCGTCTTCCTGCTGGCCAGGCTCTATCCGGTCCTGGCCGGCACGGACATGTGGTTCTTCACCGTGAGCGGCGTCGGGCTGACGACCCTGCTCATGGG
>Ga0075011_10001308_pt1 | contig 13382 bp, 8 predicted proteins | sample TARM_MetaG_T_14_FD_72354 | JGI IMG/M metagenome (GOLD analysis project Ga0075011, IMG submission 72354) | Freshwater microbial communities from Pennsylvania, USA, analyzing microbe dynamics in response to fracking - TARM_MetaG_T_14 | ecosystem: Environmental > Aquatic > Freshwater > River...
ACGTCCTGGCGATGTTGCGACCTGTTACGCGGACGCGACGAAAGCCAAAGAAGAACTGGGCTGGACCGCTCAGAAGACATTGGCGGATATGTGCCGCGACTCCTGGAATTGGCAAAAGAATAATCCGAACGGTTACGAACCAGTTTGATTTATGAGGGTTGAGTAAAAAAAGTACACTTTGTCTAGTTAGTTTGTGAAGGCAGGTTGTGGGGATTTGCTGTTGAGGCTGAGAGTTTTTCTCAGTCTCTTTTTGTGTTTATGTATGTATTTTCAATAACCGATGTAATATGATTGATGAATATGCTAAACTGAGAATTGTATTTATATGATTTTAAATATAAGGAGGCTTATTTTTTGGAAAGAATGATTGTGCTGTTGAATAAGGGATTATGTGTCTTACTTTGCTTTTTATTATTGATACCTACTTTTTTTGGGGGTGGAGGTTGGGCTTATGCGACAGAAGTGGAAGGTCCCCCGGAAGAATTTCATTATGAAGTAACCTATGATGGTATAGTGACTGAGGTGGTTTTCGGAGATAAAGGAGTCCTTCATCTGTCTGATCTTGATGCGGATAACTCGGATCTTCTGATCGGAACATTCGAAGATCTGACAAGTGAGGATATTGCGGCAGAGACTTTACCGGAAGCTGGAACTTCTGAAGTAAAAGAAGAGTTTCTTTTGGATGGTTTGACCAAATACAAAAAAGTTTTATCTACTGGTGAGGTACTGGTGTTTTCCTTCGTCAAGGGAGATACTTATTTTGTAGAAGCGTTAGCTCAATCTGTCGAAACAGTATCAGAAGCTGAAATTTCTGACGGTGTAGTTCAAGAAGATGATACCAAGGCTGATATATCAACCGAAATTGAGCAATCAGAAACAATTGCTACAAACGATAACGGTACTTCTGTTAAACGGCTTTTTGTTGTTGATGAAACAGGACAAGAATTAAGCGACTTAGGTTTGAGGTATTATCGTACCGCAGATGACGGTACTCACGTAGAAATTACTCAGGCCGAATACGATCAACTTAATCAGCCAACAACAGCTTTGACGAGCACATTAGTTACTCAGACAGCGCCATCTGTTGTTTATAGTACGCATATACAAAACATCGGATGGCAAAAGAATGTGTCCGATGGTACCATGGCAGGGACAACTGGCTTGGGATTACGGCTTGAAGCTATGAAGTTAGCACTGTCCGGCGGAAGTTATACTGGCTCGATCGTTTACAGTGCACATGTTCAGAATGAAGGATGGATGAGTCCTCAAAAAGATGATGCCATCAGCGGTTCATTAGGAAAATCCCAGCGAATGGAAGCAATTCAAATTTCGTTGAGTGGGGCAATTGCGGAAGCATATGATGTCTTTTACCGCGTACACATCCAAGATATTGGCTGGACAGCTTATACATCCAATGGTAAATTGGCAGGTTCTGCAGGGATGGCAAAACGTTTGGAAGCTATGGAAGTGAAGCTGGTTAAAAAAGGGGATTCTTCCATAACGACGGGTAAGGCATTCTATTCTGCTCAGACTACTTTGCCAACTACTCCAGTTATTACTTACAGCTCTCACGTTCAGAATATCGGATGGCAATCTGAAGTCAAAGACGGAGCCATCAGTGGAACTGTCGGTTTTTCCCAGCGTGTTGAGGCGGTCCGCATGCAGTTGGGGCAAATGGCAGTAGAAGGAAATATCCAATATCGCGTGAATGTGCAAGATGCAGGTTGGACCGAGTGGAGTACTAATGGACAAATTGCAGGAACGCTTGGACAAGCGAAACGTGTTGAAGCAATAGAAGCGAAACTGAGTGGGGACATCGCCGCGTACTACGATGTTTATTATAGCGTTTATTCTGAGTCCTATGGTTGGTTGGCTTGGGCAAAAAATGGAGAGCCAGCAGGAACCGAAGGATTGGCGAAACGTGTTGAAGCTTTGAAAGTGGTGCTCGTCCAAAAAGGAAAAAGCGCACCTTCTTCTGGAAGTACAAATATTGCTTTTGTGAAGAGTGAAAAACCAGTCTTAGCATACCAAGCGCACGTGCAGGATTACGGCTGGTTACCGAAAGTTGCCGATGGTATACTGAGCGGAACAGTCGGGAAAGCGAAGCAGCTGGAGGCTTTGCGCATTTCGTTGACGGGAATGAATGCAAGCAGTGGGATTTCTTATCGAACAAATGTGGAAGATCGGGGTTGGATGCCATGGACCAGCAACGATACGATCAGCGGAACGATTGGTGAGGGTAAAAAAGCCAAAGCCATTCAAATTCAATTGTCGGGAACACTCGCCGAATCGTATGATATCTACTACCGTGTTCATGCGCAGAACTATGGTTGGTTAGGATGGGCTAAAAACGGAGAATCAGCCGGAGTTGAATTGAGTAATACACGTTTGGAAGCTTATGAAGTCAAATTAATAAAGAAAGGACAGGCAGCGCCGACACCGATGGGGAATTCTTATATAGAGGCTGGTCAATTGATCTATCTCGATCCTGGTCACGGAGGCTGGGATATTGGTGCCTCTTTCAGCGGAATCCACGAGAAGACAATAAATTTGAAAGTTGCTCTGAAGGTGAAGGCTATTCTGGAAGCTAAGGGCTATAATGTAGCCATGACCCGCACAAGCGATGTTTCCGTTAGTGGAACTAAGAACCTTTCGACTGAGCTATTGGCTCGAGCGGCGATGGCGAATGCAGCCAATGCAGACATTTTTGTAAGTATCCATCATAATTCAGCGGGTTACGCTTCATCCATCAAGGGTATTGAAACTTTCTACTACGGTTATTATGCAGGTTGGGAACCAGAAATTAACCAATCGATGCATTTGGATCCCGAAAGATTGGCGAATAGCGTCACTTTAGCCAATAAAATCCATTCCTCGTTGATCAATTCTACCAACGCTTACGATCGAGGAATTTTCGATGAAACATTTGCAGTCCTTAGAGAAACGGCCATGCCTGCTGTCCTCTTAGAGTTGGGTTTTATGAGTAATGCGACTGAATTAGCGAAACTGGCTACGGATAGTTATCAGAATATTTTGGCTCAAGCGGTCGCGAACGGCATCATTCATTACTATCGGTGAGAAGAAGGAGCTTGGACAGTAGTCCAAGCTCCTTCTTTGTGGTACGAGCGGCATGGCGGACGATTTGGTGGTGTGAGACGTCAGACACATTAGGATCCGTACACTCAATTATATGGTGAAAAAATAAATTAGCCTAATATTCAATAGCGCATTTTATTTTTCTATAATATAATAAAATTAACTCGAATTAAACACTGCGGAAAGATTATACAGATTGGTAAGTGTCGGGGATTGCACTAAAAAAAATTGTAAGTTATGAAAAAAATCAGAAATTAAAGGGAGACTGCGCATGAAAAAATGTACGCGTAAATGGAAATTAAAAGGATTTTTTTTGGCGGTGATGGGAATCACCTTTTTAGGATTGGAAATGGCGACAGATCCAACTGATAGTTTGTTTACGACGGAGGTCTATGCCTCTACAAATCAAATAGGCACGGCAAATATTACAATTGATATTGCGGATTGGGAATCAGGTGTCGAGAGACACTTTACATCTTCAAATGGGACAGACATGTATGTTCATTGGAATTCTGAAACTTCTGCAAGCATTTTTATAGACAATGGAAACGGCTATACTGAAACAACTTTGTATGATGGGATCTCACGAACTGGTTCAACGCAGGCATCTATTAGTATGGGGTATGTAGCAGTTAACTACAATATTGTTGATTCTAGAATTACGACTGTTCCCGAGGATGTGAAAGCTACAACAGATACTATGGCTGCCGCAGTAACAGCTGAATTTCCGTTTTCCCTTTCGTACCAAGCTCATATTTCAGATATTGGTTGGCAAGCCGATAGGCACGACGGGGAACTAAGTGGTACGGAAGGAGAAGCACGTAGACTAGAAGCTATCCGGATCAAAAGAAGCGACAGCCTTCCAATCGGGGATATCGTATATCGTACGCATGTCCAAGATTATGGGTGGCTGAATTGGGTTTCTAATGGGGAGTCGAGTGGTACAGAAGGAAAAGCTAAACGGTTGGAAGCCATCGAAATCAAACTGACAGATGATTTGGCTCAGCAATATGATATCTATTATCGTGTCCATGCGCAAAACGTTGGTTGGTTGGATTGGGCGAAAAATGGCGAATCATCAGGAACTGCAGGCTATGGTTATCGTCTGGAAGCCATCGTAATCAAACTGGTGGAAAAAAATGGGGAAGCACCTGGGCCTACAACAAGACCATTTGTAAAATACCCAACCGTTTCTTATCAAACTCATGTGCAAAACATTGGCTGGCAAAATGATATGAGCAATGGAGAATCAAGTGGGACTACAGGACGGGCGCTAAGATTGGAAGGAATCAAAATTCAATTGACAGACTTACCTTATGCAGGATCCATCTCGTATAGTACCCATATTCAAAACATTGGTTGGCAAAATGACGTGAACGATGGACTTTTAAGTGGAACCTCAGGACAAGGACTAAGACTGGAAGCAATAAAAATCAAACTGGATGGAGAAATGGCACAAAATTTCGATATCTATTACCGTGTTCATGCGCAAATTTTTGGATGGACAGGTTGGGCTAAAAATGGAGAACCTGCAGGAACGGCGGAATATGGCTACCGCTTGGAAGCCATTCAAATTAAAATGATACCAAAAGGCAGTGAGGCACCGGGAAAGACAACCGGAGCATTCATGGAGAACCCAAAAGTCGTCTTGAATGTTCCCTTTGTTTCACAATTAACCCCAACCTATGCTCCAATGGGGTGTGAGGGTGCAAGCTTATTGATGGGGCTTCAATATAAAAGCTATACGAGTGCTTCCCTCAAATCTTTCTTGGATAATATGCCTAAGAACAGCATTAATCCGTTTGAATCGTTTGCATCCTCTCCTTATAAGATTGTGAACGGGGTCTTTCAGTCTATTTTCCCCGAAGCACTGGCTGCATACGGTAAAACGTATAGCGGGAAAGTTGCTGATGCTACAGGTATCTCTACCGCGCAATTAAAAGCAGAAATCAAGCAAGGTAATCCAGTGGTTGTCTATGTAACCAACAACTTTACTTCTCCAATATGGGGAATATTCTACATGGGCAGTGCCGGTTACGTGAGAACAATTGATAACATGCACGTCATGACCCTGATTGGCTATGATGAAGGAACAGGTGCTTATTTAGTGAATGACCCAAATTCATACACAAAGAATCAATACTGGGTAAAGAAAGATAAGTTCGAAAAAGCGTATGATGCATTAAAATATGCAATTGTTGTCCGATAAACTGAATAAAGAAAATAGGAGTGAACTTACCTTTGTTGGGTAAGTCCACTCCTGTTTTTATATGCCAAACGGGCTGTTGTGAAAATTAAGTATTCCTAAAAGTATTTTTCAGTCTATTTACTGAATAAACTGTTTGTGATATTGTCGGGTAGACTGATTTGCCCGTGGGCTTTCTTTCGTAAGACTGTTATTATATAGATTAGACAGAAATAAATAAATAAGATTTGAGGTAGTTTCAACAATGGAAAAAATATCTTTAAAACGGAATGCATCCCTTAATGGGGTAAGGACCGTGCTTGCAATCCTATTTCCATTAATAACTTTTCCTTACGCGACGCGGGTATTGCAGGTTGCTAATTTGGGGAAAGTCAATTTTAGCAGTTCCATCGTCAACTACTTTTTGTTAATGGCGGGACTGGGGGTTGCGACCTATGCCATCAGGGAAGGCGCTGGGTTGAGGAACGATTCGGAAAAATTGAACGAATTCGGGAACCAAGTGTTCACGATCAATCTGATTTCGACAATGATTTCCTACCTGTTCCTGTTCACCGTTTTGTTCACTGTGCCTTCGTTAGCGGATTACAGGCTGTTGTTGTTGATCCAAAGCATGAGTATCATCTTCACCACAGTCGGTGTGGAGTGGATCTACAGTATCTATGAGGATTATCTGTTCATAACACTGCGCAGTTTGGCCTTTCAAGTCCTTTCTCTGATTTTGCTGTTCGTGTTTGTGAAAGATACAGAGGACTACTATTTATATGCACTGATTACTGTCATCTCGACTGTTGGTTCCAACATAATCAACTATGTCCATTCGAGGAAATACACAAAACTTAGATTGACTAGACACTTGGGTCTGAAGAAGCATTTAAAACCCATCTTGATTATTTTTTCGAATAATATTTTATCAACATTTTACGTCAATTCGGATATCACGTTGCTAGGGTTTATGGAAGGGAACTACTCAGTCGGTATCTACAGTGTAGCTGTAAAAGTCTATACGACCGTCAAATCTGTTTTAGCTGCGGTCATTATTGTAGCCATCCCGAGGCTGTCTTTCTACTTGGCGGACAACCAAATGGAGAACTACCGAAATACGGTCAATAAAGTTTTTAACTATATTTCTATACTCATTTTGCCATCGGTGGTAGGCATCAATTTGCTGAGTGAGGAGCTGGTTATCATCCTATCCGGTGGGGACTACCTTGAGGCTGCTGTTTCACTTAGAATATTGAGCGTGGCTTTGCTCTTCTCAATTTATGCAACAGTCATCGTATCCTTGATCCTGTTGCCGATGAAGTTGGAAAAGTATATTCTAAAAGCGACATTGGCCAGCGCTATCGTGAATGTGGGATTAAACCTGATCATGATTCCAGCTTTCCAAGAAAAAGGGGCAGCTTTGACTACTGCGATTGCTGAATTACTCGTGTTGCTGATGAGTTATTATTACGCCAAAGACCATATCCAGTTGAAAGGCATATTCAAGAATATCGGTGCCAGCTTGGTTGGCTGTGTGGCGTTGGCAGGCGTCGCGTTCGTCTTGCGCAGCCTGATCTCTAATGTGATTCTGTATACGTGTGCGACTGCTGGAGTGGGAGCTGCCGTCTATTTCTTGATCATGCTGGCCTTGAAGAACGAGGCAGTGTTGGAAGTGGCTGGACCTTTTCTCTCGAAATTCAGGAATAAAAAAGGTTAAAAATTTAAGGAACTGTTTGGTATCTTTGCATGAATAAATGATAGATTTGAGGGAAATCAATTGGAAAAAAGTGTTCACATCGTTGTCTTAAATTATAATGGTTATGAAGATACAATCTCGTGTGTTGATAGTTTGCTGAAAATTCAATATGAGAATTACAAAATCATCGTGGTGGACAACGCATCGACTAATGACCACTCCGCCTTGCAGCAGAACTTGCCAAGTGAAATCATCTTGTTGCAGAGCGGGAAGAATTTGGGGTATGCCGGCGGAAATAATGTTGGCATCCGTTGGGCATTAGAAAACGACGCTGATTATGTTTGCGTATTAAATAATGACACGGAAGTCGATCCCGCTTTCCTGAAGCAGTTGGTCGACTTCGCGGAAGCTAATCCTGATTGCGGAATGGTGGGACCGGCAATCCTGGAGTTTAATGAACCGGAAATTGTCCAAACAACTGGCGCGATGATCAACATCGCTAAGGGGGCCGATCTGCCACTTAATCAAGGGAAACATATCGATGAAGTGGAAAAAGTCATCGTGTGTGATTATATCGGAGGCGCCTGCATGTTGGTGCGGAAAGAAGTGATGGAAAAGATCGGATTGATACCGGAAAATTACTTCTTATTCTATGAAGAAACGGAATGGTGCTGCCGGGCGAAACAAGCCAAGTATGGCGTTTATTGTCTGACGTCCGCGAATATATACCATAAAGGCTCCAGCTCAATCAATAAGGTCAAAGGCTTGAGTAAATATTTATTGTACCGAAATCGCGTTGTCTTTGTGAAACGAAACGGTACGTTAACTGAAAAAGTGAAATTTTTTGTTTACTTGGGGCTGAAGATGGCTCAGACATTAGTATTCGATTTTTCCAACCATGAGGAGATAAAATACTATCTTCACGGTATTTTCAACCTAATTGATAAGAAGAAGTATCCTTTTATCATTATTAACCAATAGCAAATCACTTGTTCGATGAAGAGAGGCTGGAAACTGGCTCAGATTTTATCGGTTCGGTTTCTGGTCTCTATTTACATTTTTAAGTTTTTTTGCAAAAAAAAAATTATATAGGATTTGTTTCTTTTGTTTAATTTTGTTTAAATTTCAATATGTTTTTGATTTAGCCTTTTTTAATCCTGTCCAATCCTTTATACTAGAAAATGACTATTTGTGAAAGGGCCTATTTTTCGTTAAACCCATTTAAGGAAAGAGGATAAAAAATAATGAATAACAGTAGAAGTCGGCAAAAAAAAAATAAAAGAATGATAAAAGGCATATCAGCTGTATTTGCTGGTTTGGTTATCATTTTAGCGGTCGTTTTTTGGAAGTCCTATTCAGAGCTCGATCAAACAGTAACAGCTATGTATGAGAGTGTCGAAACAAAAAATCTAAGAGAAGAAGAAGTGTCCACCGATGCAACCGAGCCGATTTCTTTTGCTTTGTTTGGCGTTGATAATGGGGCATTGGGAAGAGATACGGATGTCGGAAGAAGTGATGCAATCATTATCGGAACAATAAATCCGACTACGAAGACAACTACCTTGTCAAGTATCCCTCGTGATTCTTATGCTGAAATGGTTGATTATAATGGCTTAGATGGCTTTCCTTATTACGATAAAATAACTCATGCATATGCTTTTGGTGAAACGAGCATGGCAATAAATTCGGTCCAGCAGTTCTTGAATATTCCAATCGATTATTATGTGACAGCGAATATGCAAGGAATAGTGGATATTATCAATGCAGTAGGAGGCATTGAAGTTGTTAGTCCACTAACTTTTGAATATGATAATTTTGAATTTGTTGAAGGTGAATCAGTGGAGTTGGATGGTCAAGCAGCTTTGGCCTTTGCCAGAATGCGCCATGACGATCCAGCAGGCGATGCAGGTCGCCAAGATAGGGAAAAAATGGTTGTTGAAGCTCTTCTTAATAAAATCGTCAGTCTCGATTCGCTAAAAAATTATCGAGAGATTTTGGATACTTTGTCGGCAAATGTTAAAACCAATTTGAGCTTTGATGAGCTGGTTAATCTTCAATCCAAGTATAAGAGCTCCTTAGAGAATTTTGTGCAGGATTCCCTTATTGGTGAGGAAACATATATCAATGAAATTTATTACTTATATGTGACGCCGGAAGAACGTTTACGCATTTCCAATAATTTCCGAAAACAATTGGAATTGGACGAGATTGTCGTAGAAGATATTGCTTGGACAGATATAGATGAATATGGTGCGTATAGCGAGGACGCTTATTCTTACGAAGAAAGTTACACCGAGGACAGCTATGGGGAAGATGTCTACACAGAAGAAAGCTACATAGAGGATACTTACATAGACAGCGACTACTCTGATAGTGATTACACCGACGAGGGAACTTACTCAGAGGCGTACAGCTATTAAAAACATTTTTCGTATTCAGACAAGGGTGGGCTAAAGTCCCGTCCTTGTTTTTTTTTAACAGCGTTGTTTGTTATAATGATACAGAGAAAATCAGAGAGAAGGTTAGGAATGGGAAACATTAAGAAAGCAATCATAACAGCAGCTGATATAGGGGCAGATTTCCTTCCAGCTACCAAAGCCATGCCAAAGGAAATGTTACCGATTGTTGATACTCCGGTAATTCAATTCGTGGTTGAGGAAGCTATTGCTTCTGGGATAGAAGAAATATTGATCATAAGTGGGAAGAACAAATCCACAATTGGAAATCATTTTGACCGGAATATTCATTTGGAAACAATGCTATCGGATAAGAATGAGAGCGATAAGTTAGTTGTCCTTGCTAAATCGGATGTTCCGAATATCCACTACATCAGACAGGCTTACCCCAAAGGCTTGGGCGATGCGATTTTGCATGCGGAGTCTTTTGTTGGCGATGAGCCGTTCGTCATTTTATTGGGGGATGATATCATGCCGAATGAGACACCATTAACCAAAATCTTGATGGACCTATATGCTGAACATCAAACACCCATTGTCGCCACTATGAAGACGGGGATAGAGAAGTTGGCCCATTCAGGTATTGTGGAAGTGAAGGAAGCAAGAGGAGAAAACCTATTTGAAATCAATCATGTATTTGAAAAGGTTGAGTCTGCAGTTATGGCCAATGATTTGGGTATTATCGGCAGATATATTATGACTCCTGACGTATTCTCCAAACTGCATGCTTTGTCCTCGGAGGGAAACCTGGAGCTCCAGCTGACTGATGCTATTGAAGCGCTGAATAGCGAACAAGAAGTGCTGGCCTACGAGTATCTAGGGAAAAGATACGATGCGGGAGATAAATATGGGCTGCTGCTTGCCAATATTGAATTAGGTTTGAAGCACAAGGAAACAGCCAAGCCACTGACTGAATATCTAAAGGAATTAAGCGAACAGTTGAAGCGGGAATAACCGGTCAAGTGCACCATGCAGCAGATATGCAGGTGCAAAAAAATCTAAGAAGTCTAAGAAGCGCTGAAAAACGCTTGAAAATAGGAGAAGAATATGAAAAAGATGCTATATATGATGCATATCGATTGGGATTGGATTTTCCAAAGACCACAAATTTTGGCTATGGAGTTAAGTAAATATTTTGATGTAACTGTCCAATATCGTTTCGCCAACAACCGCAAAACCGTCAGGAAAAATAAAATTCGCCCACAGAAGCAAGCTGTCTATTTCCAACTGCCGAAAAACTATTTACCGATCATCAAACAAATAAATACGCTGATCCGCAGTATCTACAAAAGAAAAATCATCAAGGGAGACTACGACTATCTTTGGGTATGCTCTCCTGAGCTGTTCGATGTCATACCCGAAGGTTACCAAGGTAAAATCATCTATGATTGTATGGATCGCCATGTTCACATGGCGAAAAGTGAAAGGAAACAGCAAGTAGAAAAGATGGAGTCAGCTTTGATCGCAAAAGCCAGTCAAATTTTTGTTTCAAGCCAAAGCCTATATGAGGACATCAAAAGCGTGAATCCGGACAAAAAGGTAGTGGTCATCCGCAATGGTTATGTGCAAAGTAAATTATTTTATGATGAGCGGGCTGCTGCTGGTGAAAAGGCGATCTATAAAATTGCTTATATCGGAACGGTCGATACTTGGTTTGACTTTGACACGATTACGAGTAATGTTGCTCAGTTCAAGAATGTGACCTACGATATCATCGGACCGACCGTTGTAAAGAAAGCGATTGAGAGAGTCCATTATCGTGGTATCGTTCCACATGACGAATTGTATGCGAACATCAAGGATGTTGACTGCCTGGTGATGCCGTTCATTTTGAATGACACAGTTCTGGCGGTGGATCCGGTTAAGTTATATGAATATATCAGTTACGGCAAATGCATCATATCGATCTATTATCCGGAAATAGAAAGATTCGGTGATTTCGTGCATTTCTACAGTACTGGCGAAGAATACAACGCATTAGTTCATAAATTGATCGAAACCAATTTCAAGCCGAAGTATTCGCAAAAACAACAGAGTGATTTTTTGGTGAATAATACTTGGGACAAACGAGTGTCAGATATTGTTGAGATATTGACAGAAAAAAATGAGGATGTGCAATTATGAAGAAGATAAAAGTAATGACCATTTTTGGAACAAGACCTGAAGCTATAAAGATGGCTCCTCTCGTGAAAGAACTGGAAAAGCAATCCGATCGGTTTGAGTCGATTGTGACTGTAACGGCGCAACACCGCCAAATGCTTGATCAGGTTTTGACTATTTTTAACATTAAACCGGATTATGATCTGAACGTTATGAAAGATCGTCAAACGTTATCCCAAATCACTGCCAATGTCTTGATGGGGCTGGAGGCGGTTATGTTAGAAGCAAAACCGGACATCGTTTTGGTTCACGGTGATACCACGACCACTTTTGCGGCTGCAATCTCAGCATTCTATCACAATATCAAGGTGGGCCACGTAGAAGCGGGCTTGCGCACTTGGAACAAACACTCACCATTTCCGGAAGAGATTAACAGACAAGTAACGGATGTTATTTCGGATTTGTATTTTGCGCCAACGATGCAAAGTGAAGGCAATCTGCTGAAGGAAAATCACGATAAAAATGCTATTTTTATAACTGGAAATACGGCAATCGATGCTTTGCAGCACACAGTTCGGGAAAATTATGAGAATGAAATCCTGAATAGTATTCCTGAAGATCACAAAATTATCTTGATGACTATGCATCGCCGTGAGAACCAAGGAAAGCCTATGGAACAAGTATTCCGTGCTATCAGACAAGTAGTCGATGAGTACCCCGATATCGAAATGATCTATCCGGTCCATTTGAATCCGGTGGTTCAAGAACTTGCCAAAGCACACCTTGGGGATCATGAGCGCATCCATCTTATTGCACCGTTGGATGTTATCGATTTCCATAATGTCGCCGCCAGAAGTTATATGATTATGAGTGATTCAGGCGGCGTACAAGAAGAAGCGCCATCCATGGGCATACCTGTATTGGTTTTGCGCGACACTACGGAAAGACCAGAAGGTGTCGAGGCCGGAACCCTTAAGCTGGTTGGGACCGAAACAAAAGATGTGATCGAGGCCATGACGGAACTTCTTGATAATGCGGCTTCACACAAAAAAATGTCTGAAGCAGCAAACCCTTATGGGGACGGTAAAGCATCCCAACGGATTTTGGACTGTATCGCTTATGAATTTGGCTGCACGGATCATAGACCTGAGGAATTCAAGTATTAAAAAGAAATAGTATTCTATAATTTAATATGCTATATTATGTTTGCTATTTTAAATGAATTTTAAATAACAAGGAAGAAAGGTACAGTTTAATGCAAGTAAATCAACTAAAAATAAGCTGGAAAGATTTTTTTTCTTTCAATTTTAAGCATGCCTACTTGATTAAGAATGCTATCTTAATCGTACTCGTGTTTCTCTTGATGAGATTGATCGGCTTTGAAAACCAGATAATCTCTTTTTCCATCATGTTTGCTTTGGCGGTATTCAGTTATTTTTACATCTCGATAAAGAATAATGATTTCTTCGATTTCAGGGCGATATTTTTAGCTGCTTGGTTGGTATCGTTCGCTTTGAATTTGATCAGGTTGAACCCTATCTATAATGAACTGAGCTTAAAGACCTCAATTGTTCTGATCATTACCCCGGTTATGCTGTTGGTGGGATCATTCCTTTATGAAATAATGCATAATAATCAGACCGAGGAAAAAGTAAAGCCAAAAAAACTAATGGACGGCAAAATGTTCTTCACTGTTTCGCTGCTTATTTCCTTATTTATCTTAGTCTGTTTTGCAGCGGAAAGTATCATTATTGGAGAGTTGCCTTACTTCAGCAGTGACATGAATGCCTATGTTACTTTTTATGTCAGCGGATTGCATCAATTTGTCGTATTATCTTATTTCATT
>Ga0075011_10001309_pt1 | contig 13370 bp, 12 predicted proteins | sample TARM_MetaG_T_14_FD_72354 | JGI IMG/M metagenome (GOLD analysis project Ga0075011, IMG submission 72354) | Freshwater microbial communities from Pennsylvania, USA, analyzing microbe dynamics in response to fracking - TARM_MetaG_T_14 | ecosystem: Environmental > Aquatic > Freshwater > River...
GTGCGGCGGCTGATGCCGAGGGCTTCGGCGGTGCGTTCGCGGTGGTTGCCGTTTTCCTCGAGGGCCTGGATGATGGCCTGCTTTTCGGCTTCTTCGAGGTTGGCGGGCGTGGGCGCGGGCCGTCCGGCGTGGTGGAACTCCATGTCGATGACGTTTTCGCGCGCGCCGGTGATCTGGGGCGGCAGAAGATCCGGGCCGAGCGCGTCGGCCCTCGACAGAATCAGGGCTCGTTCGAGCACGTTTTCGAGTTCGCGGACGTTGCCGGGCCAGTCGTAGCCGGACAGGGCGTCGAGAAAGGCCGGGGTGACCGTGCGGATGATCTTGTTGTTCTTGTTGCCCAGCCTCCGGAGCAGGAAGCTGACCAGCAGGGGCAGATCCTCCTTGCGCTCGCAAAGGGGCGGGATGCGGATTTCGAGCACGGCCAGACGGTAGTAGAGGTCCTCGCGAAAGCGGCCCGCCTCGACCTCTTTTTTCAGGTTGCGGTTGGTGGCTGCGATGATCCGGGTGTCCACCTGGATGGTGCGCACCGACCCCAGCGGCTCAATGGTTTTTTCCTGGAGGGCACGCAGGAGCTTGGCCTGCAGCGGAGCAGGCATCTCGCCGATCTCGTCCAGGAACAGGGTGCCGCCGTCGGCCAGCTGGAACCGGCCGGGCTTGTCCTTGACCGCGCCCGTAAATGCGCCCTTTTCGTAGCCGAAGAGTTCGGATTCGAGGAGGTCGTCGGGCAGGGCCGCGCAGTTGACCTTGATGAGCGCCTTGTCGGCCCGCAGGCTGGCCCGGTGCAGTCCTTCGGCCACCAACTCCTTGCCGGTTCCGCTGGGGCCAAGAATGAGCACCGTGGCCTCAGTGGGCCCGGCCTGGCCCACAAGGTTGCGGACCAGTTCAATGCCGGGGCTGCCCCCGATGAAATCCGGTTCGCTGCCCACCTCGGCGCGAAGCCGGGCGTTCTCGTCGAGCAGCTTGTGGTATTCGTAGGCCTTGCCGAGCACGGCGGTGAGCTCGTCGTTGTCCGCGGGCTTGGTCAGGTAGTCGAAGGCCCCGCGCTTCATGGCATCCACGGCGCTGCCCACGGAGCCGAAGGCGGTCAGCAGGACCACGGGCATGGAAGGCCGCCGGACCTGGAGCTCCTTGAGCAACTGCATACCGTCCATGCCGGGCATCTTCATGTCCACCATGGCCACGTCCGGGTAGGTGTCGGACTCGGCCTCCTCGGCCAGCACGGTCAGGGCGCGTTCGCCGGATTCGGCCTCAAGCACAATCCAGCCGTCGTCCTCAAGCACGGCACGGACCATCAGGCGGTGGCCCGGCTCGTCATCGACTATCAGCGCTGTACGTTCTTCGTTCATTATTCCATTTCCTTATCTGACGAGGGCTGTGGATCGGGGAAGAACAGCTTCATCTCGGTCCCCAGGCCCTGTTCGGATTCGATGATCACGCGGCCCTTGTGGGCGCGCATGATGTTTTGGACGATGGCCAGCCCCAACCCGGTGCCGGTCTTCTTGCCGGTAATGAAGGGCTTGAACGCCTCGTCCTGGATATCCGGGTCCATGCCCGGCCCGTCGTCGGCCACGATGATCCAGACACCTTTGTGCCCACACATGGAGACCAGCCGGATGTGGCCGGGCTTGTCGCAATCGGCGCATCCCTGGATGGCGTCCAGGCTGTTGGAAATAAGATTGAGCAGGACCTGCCGCAGGGCATCCGGATCGGCCCAGACCGGCTCGGCCCCGAAGTCGAACTCCGGCTCGATGAGCTTATCCTCGAAGTCGAAGCGCATGAGCTGCCTGAGCGAATCGCCGACCTTGGCCAGGTTGATGAAGGACGGGTCAAGCTGACGCGGCCGGGCCAGATAGAGCAGGTCCGTGACCACGCGGTTGAGGCGGTCCGCCTCCTGGACCATGGCCGCGGCGTACTGGTCGAGCGGGGCCTGGCCCTTGAGCTTGGTGGCGAAGAGCTGGGCGAAGCCGCGTAGGGAGGAGAGCGGATTGCGCACCTCGTGGGCCACGCCCGCGGCCAGCGAGCCGATGGCGGCCAGCCGCTTGGCCTCGTTCAAGTCCTCCTCCAGGGAGCGAATCTGGGTGCGGTCGCGGATGAGCACCAGTTTCTGAGCCTGGTCCGGCCCGTCGCTGTCGCCGTATTCCTGGAAAGGCAGGAACAGGATTTCCAGTTGGCGGCCCTGGTAGTCGAACTGTTCCCACTCCACGGGTCCGGACGGCTGGTTCTCGTTGGTCTGCAGGCCGAAGTCGAAGTCCTGCCAATAGGTGCCCACGATCTCGGGGGGCAGCACGGGGCCGTCCTCGTCCTTCTTCCCGGCGTTGCCCTTGGACCCGGACTCGGCGGACTCGACGGAATCGGTCTCGGAATCCTCTTCGGGCTCCGGGGCGAGCAGTTCGCGGGCCGAGCGGTTGGCGGCCAGGATCTCGCCGTCCTCGGCAAGGGTGACCAGGCCGTCCGGCATGTTGTCCAAAAGCTTGTTCTGGAACCGTTCCAGGCGGATCAGCTTGCGGCTGGCCCCCCGGCGACGCAGGTAGGCGAAGGCCAGGGACCAGAGGACCACGGCGGCCAGGAATACGTAGCCGGTCTGGTAGGTGGCGGCCTGCCGGTACTGTCGGAACTGGCGCATGTGCTTTTCCGCGTTAAGACCGACCACCAGATAGACCTGGGATTGGGTGTTGTCGAACATCATGCTCGGCCCCATGCCTTCCATGTGGCCCGGGTCAAGGCCATGCGCGCCGTCCTGGACGCCCACGCCGAGCAGGGCCGCGATGCCGGAGCGAACCTGAAGCCCGGACAGGAGCACGCTGGTCTTGTCCACCTCGGCCATGACGTGCCATGCGCGGCCGGGTTCGATGTCCTCGGCCACGGCCTCGGGCAGCTGGAAGATGGGATGCTTGCCCTTCTTGACCGAGGTCACGATGGGATGCCCGGCCCGGTTGAAGAGGGTCACGAACTCGATGTCGTCGGACTTGGCCAGCTCGGTGAAGAGCTCCTCGGTCATGGTCCGAAACAGCGTCGAGGACTGGTTGCCCATGCGCAGGGTGCGGGCGATGCGGAAGATGTTGTTGTCCACGCCGCGCAGGATGGAATTGCCCGTCATGACCATGTGGTCCTCGACAATCCGCCGCTGCTGCGCGATGGACTGCCAGGTCAGGTAGAGGCTGCCCAGCCCCAGCACAATGAGCGCCAGGACCAGGGCGACCAGGGGCCCCTTCTCCCTGCCTTCGGGGTGAACTACATCCATGGCTTGCTTACTCGCCCTTGACGATCAGGTAGATGTCCCTGGGCGACACGTCGTACTCTTCCGCCAACCCCTTGAAGGAGCTCTCCGGGACGGCGTCGACTCCAGCGTCCTTGAGCCTGGCCAGGACCTCTTCCGGTTCCAGGCCGTAGGTCTTGCACACGGCGGTGACCGTCAACTTACCGGTGCCCTCGGGAGGCTGTGCGGGCATCATGGAAAAGGGATCGCCCCCCTGCTTTGCGCGGATGATGTCGTAGACGTGCTGCGGGCTCACGCCGCGCGACCGGGCGATGTCCTTGATCAGGGAATTACCGTTGATGGAGGAATCGAATCCGGCCTCGTACAGAGCGGTCACGGCCATGTTTACGTCCAGGCCGAGAAAACCGCAGAATTTTTTGAGCGGGCTGGTCTCGGCGTGGCCATAGGGCGGGTTGCCGTAGCTCTCGGTGGCCTGCTCCTTGATCTGCGCGCCGTAGTCGAGCAGCGTGCTCATGGGTGGCAGGCCGATGAGGGTGCCCGCGAAGACCAGAAAGACCAGAATGAAGCTGACGATCATGGGAGCGGTCATGACCACCATCTCGCGCGTCCGGTTCTTCATGTAGTTCATGAGCGGCTTCCAGTTGAGCCAGATGTGCAGAAGCAGGGCGGTGAGAAACAAGGTGCCCACAGTGGTGTGCACATCGCCCCACTGGCTCTTGGTCATGCCCAGCAAATGCCAATCGGCCCAGTAGGCCACACGGCCTTCGGGCACGATGTACAGGATCACGCTGGTCAGGGTCGTTACGGCAAAGGAAAGAAGCGCGGTAAGGGACGTGATTTTTCGGAACATCCAAAGACCTCCTCAAAACATTAAATCGTGTCCGCGAATCCCCTGCACGCCCGCTTTGCCTGCAGATGATCATTAGCGGGACAGGCGGCCCCGCGCCGCCTGCCCCGCAATATCCTGTTTTCCGGGTTATCGGAAATATCGGCTCAACTCAACGCCTAGTACATGCCCCGGCCCATGCCGTGCCCGTACATGCCGCGTCCCTGTCCCGGACCGTCGCCGCCGTTGGGGCCCTGTCCATAGCCGGGACCGGGGCAGGCGCCGAATGCGGCGAGGCCGGTGGTCTTGACCAACTTGTCGGACATGGCCGAACGCAGGTCATCCATCTTGTTGCGCAGGCTGGAGATATCGGTGACCAGCTTGGTGATGGCCTGCTCGTCGGCCTGACCGCCGTTGATCATGGCCTGGAGCACGGACCGTTTGGCCCAGATCTGGTTGCGTACGGCCTCGAACTGAGGCTGGTACTCATCGACCACGCCCTTGACCTCGGCCTGTTTCTCAGGGGTCAACTGGGTGTACGCCGCGCCAAAGCCCGGGCCGCCGCACGGCCCCGCAAAGCCCCGGCCGGATTTGGGGCCGGCCACGGCGAACGCGGCCATGCCCAGGACCAGGACCACCGCCAAGGCCGAGATGGGAATATTTTTTTTGGACATTTCGCTGCCTCCTCAGGTTGTTCTTTCATGCAATCAGGAAGAAGAGAGTGTGTGATCTTCTTGTTTTCCTTAGAGCATCACCCATGCCAAAATCACAACGTCCCAAAATAGAAAGACTTATTGCACATCAAAAGCCGCAATTGCACTTTCTTGGTGCAGGTGTGTGCACATCTATTGCACACAATTTGTGCAATGTGCAAGGAACTGTCCCTTGACAAATGATCGGTCCGGCACAATCTACAAGGCATAGAAGAACCCCATGCGATTTGGAGATACCATCATGCCCATCTATGAATATATCTGTAAACAGTGCGGCAACGAGTTCGAGGAACTCGTGTTCAGCGACAACGAGGCCGTGGTCTGCCCCAAGTGCGGTGTGACCGACACCGAAAAGCTTATGAGCGCCTGTTCCGCCAAGGTGGACGGTGGCGGGCCCAACCTCGACGCCCTGCAAGGGGCGAGCTGCGGTACGGGCGGCGGCTGAGGCGTCTAGCTGCCCCGTCCCGGTCCGGGACGCGATATTTTCTCAGACCCGGCCGCACCACGCGGTTGGGTCTTTTTTTGGGGTGATCGAAAGGGAATCAGGTCTTGAAGGCCACCTCGCGGCAGGCAAGGGATCAATTCGTCTTTGACGGGCAAGGATTCGCCCCTTCGCGGCCCCTTTTGCGCCTTTAGCGCGGTCTTTCCTGCCCCTCGCGAGAGGATGGGGGGCGTCAGGAAGGCGCAAGGGGCGGGCGTTCCCTTTCGGAACGAGAAATGATAGGTGGACCGAACCGACCTCCACTTCGAAACGAACGAGGAACTCATGCCCAACAGATTGCCCTGGCCGGAATATTTCATGCGCATCGCCCACCTGGTGGCCCAGCGCTCCACCTGCACCCGCCGCGCGGTGGGAGCCATCGCCGTGCGCGACAAGCGCATTCTGGCCACCGGCTACAACGGCGTGCCCACCAACATCGCCCACTGCGAAGAGGTCGGCTGCCTGCGCGACCAACTCGGCATCCCCTCTGGCGAACGCCACGAATTGTGCCGGGGGCTGCACGCCGAACAGAACGTCATCATCCAGGCGGCCACCAACAACCTGGACCTCAAGGGGTGCGACATCTACTGCACCACCAAACCCTGCGTCCTGTGCACCAAAATGCTCATCAACTGCAACGTGCAGAACATCTATTTCGCCGAAAACTACCCCGACGAGCTGTCCGAAGCCATGCTCGAAGAGGCCGGAGTGAACCATGTCTTTATGGCAGGCGACTTCAACTAGCGAAGCGTTCATGGACCGAGCCGTGCGCCTGGCCCGGCGCGGCCGGGGAGCCACGGCCCCGAACCCCTGTGTGGGGGCCGTGCTGGTCCGCGACGGCGCTGTCGTTGCCGAGGGGTGGCACACCGGGTTCGGCAAGCTCCACGCCGAGCGCGAATGTCTGGCCAACGCCCGCGACAAGGGCGTGGATCCGCGAGGGGCGACCATGTTCGTCACTCTTGAGCCGTGCAACCACCACGGCAAGACCCCGCCGTGCACCGAAGCCCTGATCGAAGCGGGCGTGGCCAAAGTAGTGGTCGGCACCCGCGACCCGAACCCGGTGGCCGCAGGCGGCGTGGATAAACTCCGCAGCCACGGCATCGAGGTCACCGTGGGCGTGCTCGAACAGCGCTGCCGGGACCTCATCGATGACTTCCTGCTCTGGCAAAACACCCACTCGTCTTACAATATACTCAAAATGGCGGCCACCCTGGACGGCAAGATATCGGGCCGGGCCCGCAGACCCGAAGCGGTCTCCTGCGCCGAGGCCTTCGCCCGGGTCCATGACCTGCGTGCAATGGTGGGAGCGATCATTGTCGGCGGCAACACATTTTACGCGGATGACCCGAGCCTGACCTGCCGCAAGGAGGACCTGCCCGCCGACTTCGTCCAGCCCTTCGGCGTGGTGGTCACCTCCCGGCTGCCCGATGACCCGAGCCGATTCACCCTGCTGCGCGAACGGCCCGAGCGGGCCATCTTCATGACCTCCAAATCCGCCGCCCGCAGCCCCCAGGCCGACGTCCTGCGACGGCGCGGCACCTCGGTCTGGCCTCTGCCCGGCCGGGCCGGCGCGCTGTCCCTGTCCTGCGGTTTCGAGCGGCTGCGCTACGACTGCCACTGCCACTACACCCTGTGTGAGGGCGGCGGACGGTTCGCCATGACCCTCATCGAGCAGGGGCTGGCCGACGAGCTCATCCATTTCGTGGCCCCGCGCATCCTCGGCGACGATGACGCACCGGCGGCCTACTCCGGCCGCCAGGCCGCGTCCATGGCCCAGGCCCTGGATTTCCGCATCGCCGAATTCGAAGCTGTGGGCACGGACCTGATGCTCACCCTGCGCAGCCGCTATTGCGCACCCGGAGGGGAAACAGACCTTGCCTAACCCTCCCCTTTTTTGTAGAAATATAGCATGCGGTTTACAAGTCTCACTATCGCGCCACTTCTCGTCTGCCTGCTCCTGACCACGCAGGGCTTTGCGCAGGTTTCCGATGACCCCGCCGCGAAAATCACTTATCTGGCCGAGGAGTACAGGCCAATTATTTTCATGGACAAGGACGAGCCCGCCGGACTGGCCGTGGACCTGCTCAAACTGCTTTGGCAGGAAATGAATGTCCCGGAGCAACCCATAGAAGTGATGCCCTGGGCACGAATCTACGATTGCGGTCAATGGAACAGACAGGTCGCGATCTTCTCCGTTTATCGAACAGGGGAGCGGGAAAACGCTTTCAAATGGGTCGGGCCCATCACCAAAGGACGTCAGGCTCTCTTCAGCCTGCGCTCGCGCAACCTCAAGGCACGATCCCTCAAAGACATGACCGGGCGAAAGATCGCCTCCCTGCGCGACACCGCCTCGACTTCCAAGATTCTTCAGTCCGGGATCGTCCCGACCTATGCCTCCCGCGCAGAACACGCCGTCCAACTCCTTCAATCGGGACGCGTGGACGCCATCGCCCTGGATGAATCCCGCTTCAAGCACACCCTTGCCGCCATGGGCTTCTCCCCGGATGTTTTCGAGACCGTCCTGGTCCTGAGCGAGGACTCCTTGTACTACGCCTTCAGTCTGGACACCTCGGACAACCTGATCCAGCGTTTCCAGCAGGCCCTGGACAGAATCATCGAGCGCCCGGTCTACAGCGAGCTGCTCAACCTCTACATAAATTGAGACCCGACAAGGTCCAGCCCGCGTCTTTCACCCCTTCGCGCTTGTCTTTCCCCTGGTTGTCGATTAGTCCCCCTGACATGCTCCGTCTCAGCCTGCCGTCCCTACTGATCGTCTTCGCCCTGTTCACGACCACTCCCGCCCTGGGCGGCATGGACGCCGATCCGGCCACGCACCTGACCTACATGACCGAGGAGTACTGGCCCATGAACTACACCCGGGACAGACGGCTCACCGGGCTGTCCGTGGAACTGCTCAAGCGCATGTGGCGGGAAATGGGGGTGCCCGAACAGCCCATCCACCTGTTCCCCTGGCCCCGGGCCTACGACATGGGCCACGTCGATCCCCGGACCGTGCTCTTCTCCATGTACCGGACCAAGAGCCGGAACCCGGACTTCAAATGGGTCGGCCCCATCGTCCAGGGCAAGACCGAAGTGTTCACCCTCCGGGCCAGGCACCTGGGAGCGCGCTCCCTCGGCGATCTCGGCGGCTGGCGGCTGGCCGCAGTGCGTGACGTGGCCTCGGCCAATATCCTGCGGGACGCGGGCCTGCGCTACACGGGCTCCGCCTCACCGGACACGGCCATCAGGATGCTGACCCGCGACCGGGTGGACGCCGTGGCCATGGACGCCATGCAATTCCACCACTTCGCCGTCCGGCTGGGCTGCCCCACTCACGAATTCAAGCCGATCATGACCCTGTGCACCGACCCACTCTATTTCGCCTTCAGCCTGGACACCCCCGACGCCCTGATCCGCCGCTTCCAGAAGGCTCTGAAAGCCGTCACCCGCAGGCCGGGCTACCGAACCCTGCTCAACAAATACCTGGATTGACGAGTAGGTTTGCAGCGCCCAGTGCGCTTTGCACAGGCCGAAACATGCCGTTCCGCACCCCTTCCACAATCCCCGGTCAACGGCAAGCGCTCAACACGAGCCTGCGACGGCCGTCGATTTACACCCGCCCCCCGGCCTGATACAACGACCGCATCCAAAGCCTGAAACGAGGTATTTCTTATGTTCACCGGATTGATCATGGGCATGGGCCGCATCGAGGCCGTCGAGGCCAGGGGGGCCGAAACGCGTTTCCGCATCCGCGCGCTCTTCGAGTTGACCGACATCGAGCTGGGCGAATCCATCGCCGTGAACGGCGTGTGTCTGACCGTGGAGACATTCAGCGAGCAGTGGTTCACCTGTTATGCCAGCCGCGAAACCCTGTCCGTGACCAGCCTGGGCGGTCTCAAGCCCGGCAGCCAGGTCAACCTGGAACGGGCCATGGCCATGGGCGACCGCTTCGGCGGGCACATCGTGGCCGGACACGTGGACTGCATGGCCGAAGTGGCCGAGGTTCGCCCCGAAGGTGAATCGAATATCTACCGTCTGTCGTTCGACGCGGCCCACGGTCGCTACGTTATTCCCAAGGGGTCGGTCACGTTGGACGGCATCAGCCTGACGGTCAACGACTGCGCCCCCACCTGGCTCGAGGTGAACATCATCCCCGAGACGCGGAAGGTGACGACCATCTTCGGCTGGACGCCCGGCACCCAGGTCAACATGGAAACCGACGTCATCGGCAAGTATGTGGAGCGGATGGTCCAGCCGTGGACCGGCGGTTCCAAGACCGAGGAACCCGCCACCGGCATCACCATGGAATATCTGCGGAAGAACGGCTTCTAGAGGAACCGTCCCATGGCCCCCTCTAAAACGGTTCATCCGGCCCAAGCGTACTTTTAGGGAGTTAAAGCCATGAGAGCGCGTGTAGTGGAGCTAGCCGGGACCAAAATATGCCCCACGCGGCCAAACGATGTGGGGACCCGGGAAGCCCAAATCGCGCTCGCTCCGCAGAGCCGTCCGCTTTGCTCCCGGCTGACGCGCGGTCAAGGAGACGCCTTCGGCGTTGTGACAAAAGGAAGAGGCGGCCTCTCGGGGAAAAGTATCCTCAAACCGGATGAGCCTCTAAAACAGAGGAAGAAAAGCACGTCTTCTGGCGTGTTTTTTTGGGCGCGCCGCCCACCCGCTCCCGGCTAACGCACTCAGCAAGAGTGGGCTGGGCCGCTCCGATGGGCTCGGCGTAAGGCACGGCAGCAACTCCTTTCGGCGGCCCATGGAGCGCTGTAGGCGCGCTTCACCACACGGACGGCGGGTCGCGGGCTGGTAAAAGTTTTCCACATTATATCAATTCGGAATTCCGAATAAACTCAAAATCACCAATATCCCGCCAAAACAAAGAAATTCCCCCTCCGCCCCCTAAACAAAACGTTTTCACCGCCGATACGTAAAAGGAAGCACCGGGACATTCCCGGTCTTTCAAACGCATCACGAGGGGCATACACGCCCCGCCAACCCCGCATGGAAGCGGGAGGGAGACAACGGTATGGCCATGGACGGCGATATTCTGTTTTCGATCATTACGCCCTCGGCCGGAAACCGACCGAACGCCCTGAAAAACGCGGTAGCGTCCGCGGAACGGGCGGCCCGGTTTGCCGGGCTGGAGCGAAACCAACTGGAAATTCTCATCGGATTCGACGGAGTCCGAGGCCAGGCCCCGGCCTGCGACTACCCGGTACGGACCTTCAGCCTGCCCGGGGATCACAACCGGGGGCATGGGGTGCGCAGCACCCTGCTCAAGCTCTCGGGCGGAGAAAAAATCATCTTCCTGGACGACGACAACGTGCTCAAGCCGTGTTCCCTGAGCCGATACATGCGGCACAGGGAGGCCGAGATGGTCATCGGGCGCATCGACGCCCAACTGGCCCTGGGCCAGCCCTGGCTGCCGATCTTCGACGACGGGCCGTTGGTCAGGCCCGGCAACCTGGACCTGCTCTGCCTGTGCCTGTCGCGCAGGCTGGTGGTGGACCGCTGCGGCGGCTGGCGCTTCAAGGGCGAGTTCGACTCCTGCCAGCGGAACATGGCGGACTGGCATCGGCGGGCGCGCAGCGTGACCGTCATCGAGGAGGTGGTCGGCATCTTCGACGCCGGGCGCAGCCTGGACCGCGCGGCGCTGTCCGCGCGGCAGAAGGCCCTGCTCGACGGGCTCGTCAGCGAACGCGGCGCGCCGCTCGCCCGGCACGCCCCCCGGCGCGCCCCGAGCCTGGCCCTGGCCTAGCGCTCGCCCGCGAGACAGCGGCCTCCACACCGTCCGGCCCATGGCCGGACGGTGTAGGGGTGCGCCCTCTTTCCTTTTTTTCACTATCCGGGTAGGCTACGGGCAAGCCCATCTGCGAAAAAAGGAAGTCGGCATGACCCAGACCCTCAAAGGCCGCCTGCGACAACAGGCCTGGCGGATTTTTCTGCTTCAGTGCGGCCTGACCCTGACCGTCGTTGTTTTCGCCCTGCTCCCGATCTCCCTGCTGCACAACCGAAGCTACTCCATGGCCGCCCTGGTCCTGGCAGCCGTTCTGGTCCTGGGCGTCGCCATGTTCTGCGGCGCAAAGCTCATGCGCCTGCTCGACGGGGCCCACGACAAGATCGCCACCCTGACCACCCACGACGACCTGACCGGGCTGCCCAATCGGAGCTGGTTCTTTGACCGGTTGGACGAGGAGATCGCCCGCGCTGGACGCTACGGCAACAAACTCTCTCTGGTCATGATCGACCTGGACCACTTCCGGCGGGTCAACGACTCTTTCGGCCACCCCCTGGGCGACCTGGCCCTGGCCGAGGTGGCCCGTCTGCTGGCCGCCAACGTCCGCACCTCGGACGTGGTCACCCGCTACGGCGGCGAGGAATTCATGATCATCCTGCCCGAAACGGACGCGGCCCGGGCCGCCCAGGCCGCCGAAAAGCTGCGCATGGTCGTGGAGGTCAACGACATCAGCCTGGAGGGTCCGGAGATCAAGGTGACCATCTCCTGCGGCGTGGCCGATCTCGCCTCGATCCACCCTAAGAAAGCATCGCTGCGCGACACCTTGGTCGTGGCCGCGGATCGGGCCCTGCACCAGGCCAAAAAGAACGGCCGCAACCAGGTGCTCATGCACGAAACCGAACACGAACGGCAGTTGACCCTGGTCTGAGGGACACCGCCCGTTCCCGTTGCCAACAGCCGCCAAGTGATTATAGTTGCGGAGTACGGCCTGGACGGGCCGGAACGTCGCACTGTCGCCGTTTCTTACAACCATCTGATATACATATAATTTCGCCGGGGAATTTTCCCCTTCCCCAGCGAAGCCATTTACGCTAAATACATTGGTTCCCCGCCGGACGGCGTCGGGCGAGGATTTTCCGCACCCTTTCCAGGGTAAACCATCATCGAGGTAGAAGCATGCCCCTCTGCAAAATCGAAGAAGCCATTGAGGATATCCGCCAGGGCAAAATGATCATCATGGTGGATGACGAGGACCGCGAGAACGAAGGCGACCTGATCTGCGCCGCCGAGGCGGTCACTCCCGAGATCATAAATTTCATGGCCACCCACGCCCGCGGGCTCATCTGCCTGCCCATGTCCAACGATATGGCCGACAATCTCGGCCTGGACCTGATGACCAAGAAGAACGAGTCCGGCTTCGGCACCAACTTCACGGTGTCCATCGAGGCCCGCGACGGCGTGACCACCGGCATCTCGGCCAAGGACCGCGCCGTGACCGTGCTGGCCGCCGTGACCGACGGGGCCGATCCCGACTCCATCGTCACCCCGGGCCACATCTTCCCCCTGCGGGCCAAGGACGGCGGCGTGCTGGTGCGCACGGGCCAGACCGAGGGCGGCAGCGACATAGCCCGCCTGGCCGGGTTCAAACCCGCCGCGGTCATCTGCGAGGTGATGAACGAGGACGGGACCATGGCGCGCATGCCCGACCTGGAAATCTACGCCGAAAAACACGGGCTGAAGATCTGCTCCGTGGCCGACCTGATCGCCTACCGCATGAAGTTCGACGGCAAGTCCGTAACCAAGGTCGGCGAAGCCCATCTGCCCACCCGCTGGGGCAACTTCGAGTCCGCAGCCTTCCATTCCGAGGCCGACGGCAAGACCCACATCGCGCTCTACATGGGCGACATCCACCCCGACGAACCCACCCTGGTGCGGGTCCACTCCGAGTGCCTGACCGGCGACGTGTTCGGTTCGCTGCGCTGCGACTGCGGCCCCCAGCTGCAAGACGCCATGTGCATGATCCGCAACGAGGGCAAAGGCGTGCTGGTCTACATGCGCCAGGAAGGCCGCGGCATCGGCCTGGGCAACAAGATCCGGGCCTACCACCTGCAAGACCAGGGGCTCGACACCGTGGAGGCCAACGTCAAGCTCGGCTTCCCGCCGGACATGCGCGAATACGGCACCGGCGCACAGATTCTGGTGGCACTGGGCGTGTCCAAGATGCGCCTGATGACCAACAACCCCAAGAAGATGGTCGGCCTGGAGGGCTACGGCCTGGAGATGGTCGAGCGCGTGCCCATCGAGGTCGGCGCCTGCCAACTCAACGAGCGCTACCTCAAGACCAAGCGCGACAAGATGCACCATCTCCTCAAGGTGGATGAAGACTAGAGCCC
>Ga0075011_10001311_pt1 | contig 13362 bp, 16 predicted proteins | sample TARM_MetaG_T_14_FD_72354 | JGI IMG/M metagenome (GOLD analysis project Ga0075011, IMG submission 72354) | Freshwater microbial communities from Pennsylvania, USA, analyzing microbe dynamics in response to fracking - TARM_MetaG_T_14 | ecosystem: Environmental > Aquatic > Freshwater > River...
TGTTTACCGGCAGCTTCGACGTTTGCAAAAATTGCCACGACTATTGAAATCGTTTTTTGGCCATCCGGATTTGGCTTATATCTCCGGGTAATGTTCGCTTACTTTATTTCGAATTAGTAACTGAGAAGCCATACAGGCTAATTTCAAAACTGAAATCGGGTTGTAATCCCCATAAGGACAAAAAGCGTCAGCGACGTTATCGCTGGAAAACATCACTCTCACGTTATGAGCCACGGCTTCTTTAACGACAGTAATACCTCGCTGAGTAGGCGTTACGCCGGTAACCGCATCCTGCAAGAGTAAATTGGTCGTAGGTAGTGCCACTATGGTGACATTATGTTTGGCAAAGGTTGTGAGTATGCCTGAAACTTGTTCATCACTAAGAACGTGTAACCCACAGGCGTGACCACAGGTCATTGAACCCTGAAATCCACCCTCCCTGTTTAAGTAGTCCGCCAACCACACCAAGCCATCTGCACTTTGCAGTTCCTCATTGATGTGAAGATCCAAATCAAGCTCAAACTCAGTAGCAACAGTGAACAAGTTTTCCATAGCGCTTTCGCTATAGTTACTGGAATGAATAAACGCGCCTAATATTGCCTTATCACTCTGCTTAATACTTTCTGCAAGCGTTCTACTGTTGTGAATATCTCCAAACAGAGGAAGAGGGATCAGAGCGACACGCTCCAAATGAATGTTGTGACGCCACTGCATGGATAAATCATCAAACAATTGCCAGGCAAGCGGGGGCGTCGTACCTGACCAGTCAATATGAGTACGCATGTGAGTGACACCATTGAGGAACGCACGCTCTAACCCCTGATGCATACGAATCTGTAGATCTGCTAAATCCCACTCCTGCTTGTCCTTTTCCATCGCTTCAATGGCACTTAACAAGCCCGGTTTAATACGTCCCAAACGATGACGGGTATAGGTTTTATCCAGATGAGTGTGCATTTCGCTCAAACCAGAAATCGCTAACCTGCCATTACCCTGCCACACAGAATCTTGCGAAGATAAAATGGCGTCATCGCTGTTTACAACATCGGTCACCACGCCATTCTCAATACGAACAGATACCTTGGCATTCTCAGCAAGATTCGACAACCACACCGGAAGCTGAATATTATTTAACCAAACCGCCATAATTAAATCTCCAACGTTAACGATGGAGAACGACAACCAGCGCAACACAAAGCAACATATTCACCGCGCTCTTCTTCTGTCATGCAGCCATCATTATGTACCGGTTCACCATCACTCCAGCCAACGACACAACTACCACAAATACCCTGCTCACAAACAGTTTCTACAGGCACACCTGCCAAACGTATCGCTTCAAGCATTGAACTACCTGAAGTCAGCTCAATAACTTTATTGCTTTCAGACAGCGTTAGTGTCACTGAACCTTCCACAACTTCATTACTGGGAGCAAAACTCTCCTGATGCCAGTGGTCACTATCGACACCGCTGACAACACGAACCTTCTCCATGAATTCATCAGGACCACAGCAATAAACATCCAGATTAGATGGTTTGCCTTGCAGGATTTGCTCTAAAGATAAATGAGCTTTCCCCTGATTCATAAAATGAATGTCTACACCCAAAGAAGCGAGCTGTGATTCAAACAACGGCTGCACATATCGGGAAGAACAAAACAGTACGCTAAACGGCGTTCCCTGACGTTTAAGCTCATATGCCATACTCAGTAGTGGTGTAATGCCAATACCGCCACCAATCAAAAGTACATAATCAGCGCCACTATTTAACGGGAAATAATTGTTAGGCTGAGAGACATTGAGTGTGTCTCCCACCTGAATATGTTCATGAACAAACGCTGAACCGCCTCTGCTATCACTCTCCCGCTTAACCGCTATCTGATAGTAAGATCGTTCATTAGGATCACTACACAGAGAGTAGGCCCGGGTCATCTCTTCGCTAAGCTTCAGCTCAATATGTGAACCCGCTTCAAACACAGGCAAATCCGCCCCACTTTCTAACGCCAGAGTTAAGCAAACGACATCATCCGCTATCAATGTTCTTTCGGTGACAATTACTTCCATTCGTTCTTCCGCTTTCAATTTTATACCAACCAGTTTGTCCGATCGGTCAAACTAATGCATGAACAATGCCACTCCGAAAATGCTACTTCGTTAAAACTTAAACATATGCGTTGTTAAAGGTGAAAGAAGGGAGGATTATTTAATTTAAAATTCAGTCAGTTACACCACACCCCTTCAAAACAAAGGTGATTAGCTCCTGCTGAATAGCGGCTTTTTGTTCGGGATCGGAAACGGGTTTCTTCAGTAAATTTTCTGCCTGCAAGGCATAGTCAGCATAATATTGAGTTAACGCCCATATATTCATCAGAAAAAGACGACCATCTAATTGCCTGATTTTATTGTCATTTACCCATGAGTTTATGATTTCAGCCTTAACCAAAGCGGAGCCCATTGCCCTGTCCCAGTAAGATTCCAGAAAACGTCCACCGCCCATCACTTCCATAGTGAAAACCCGTGACAATTCCGGATAGTTCACTGCAAATTCAAACTTCTCAGTAATATATTGAGTTAAGGTTTTTTCCGGTGTATCACCACGTTCCGGGGCGTATTCAAACAATGCATCCCAGGTACTAAAAATAGTCATAAGAACCTGATGATAAAGACTTTCTTTATCCTCGATATAATAATGAAGCTGGGACTTTTTCAATCCTGCGCGAGCTGCGATTCCCTGCGTAGAAGCACCAGTAAAACCATGAAGACTAAACTCTATAATCGCTGCCTGAAGGATTTTTTCTTTAATTTGCTCACGATTACTTTTAGCCATTACTTTTTTATCCATATATCGTATTCCGTTACTTCAATTTTGGTGCAAAAGTAAATTTATTGCACCAACAGTACACATATAAATAACATAGTTATTACAAACAATTAAACCTGAACTAACCAATCGGTTTCTATAATTGCAAATCAAATCTGCTTTTACCATATTTCTTGGCAATTCTATTCAACTACATACCTCGTGTTCGTTCTTGCCATAAAAACCGGACATCTTAGACTTTGCCGCTATTCACTGTTAGATGAGTGCAGATGAAACATCCAAGCCTAAAAAGTATATATAGAAATTACTATCCCCCTCCAGACTTCAATAAAAACTCAACTTAGCCCCCCCCCTATTTCCTTTATTCAGTCTTAAGTTGAAAATTATTCATATACATCATGATCAAAATGCGATTGAGTTCATATAAATAGTGTTGAATTATTTAGCCATCTAGACGTGTATAAGTTTTTTGGTAGTTTGAGGTAACAAGATGTCAGAACATATTAATCCATTAATCACTCCGTTTTTTGCCGATCAGGTTGGTAGCCTGTTACGTAGTGAAACGCTCAAAGCCGCTCGTTTAAAAAGACAGAAAAATGAAATTACGGCTGAGCAGTTAATTGAAATTCAGCAGCAGGAAACACGCCTGCATGTGGAACAACAAAAACGCGCGGGCCTTACCGCCATTACAGACGGTGAGTATTCTCGCGCCTGGTGGCACTTTGACTTTTTAGAAGGCCTAAACGGTGTTGAGGGTTACACACCGGAAGTACCGCTCAATTTTAAAGGTATAAAACCGAAGACTCACAGTATTCGAATCATAGATAAAGTGAGCTTTAACAATAACCATCCGTTTTTAGGTGATTTCGAATTTCTCAATTCTTTGGTTGAAGCCGATAAGCATGTTGCTAAGCAAACCATTCCAAGCCCGAACATGTTGTTTTTGCGTGGTAAAAATGAAGCAGAATGCTACAAAAACGATGAAGGCGCGTTGATTAACGATCTTATCCAGACCTATCAGGATGCCATTCAGGCATTTTATGACAAGGGCTGCCGTTACCTGCAGTTGGATGATACGTCTTGGGCTTCTTTCTTCTCTGAAGATGGCGTAAAGAACATTCAGGAACTCGGCTACACCACTGAAAAACTACTGGCACTATTCGAGTACCTGCTGAATGAATCAATAAAGAACAAGCCGCAGGACATGCTAGTCACTATGCACATTTGCCGTGGGAACTTCAGATCTACCTATTTTGGTTCTGGTGGTTATGAAGCGGCTGCGGAAACTATCTTTGGTCGACTTAATGTTGACGGCCTGTTTCTTGAATTTGACGACGAACGGTCAGGTGGGTTTGAACCCCTGAAGTATGTAACACGTGACAATCTATTTATCGTTCTCGGCTTAGTGACTTCTAAATCACCAGAACTGGAACCTAAGGAGTACATCAAATCACGTATTCATGATGCTGCGAAATACATTCCACTAGAACAGCTTCGCTTAAGCCCGCAGTGTGGATTTGCCTCAACTGAAGAAGGCAATATCCTTTCCGAGCAAGATCAATGGAACAAGCTCAAACACGTGGTTGAAATTGCCAAAGAAGTTTGGGGCTAATCACCCAAACAACCGTTATTTAGGAGTATATTGCTGGAACACAGTGGTATACTCCTGCCTAAATTGGCAACCTGAACAGATGAATGCTTACCAACACAACCGCCATCATTGGCCTATATAACCCCAAAAGTCCAACCAACGTGGGCGCAGTAATGCGCGCAGCCGGTTGTTATGAAGCGACTCAGGTTCGCTTTAATGGCACACGCTATAGCCGAGCAGCCAGATTTCAGACCGACACTCAACAAGCGAACCAGCGGATTCAACTCGTCGCTATGGACGACTTAACGGCAAATCTGGAAGCTGATGTAAAAATTGTGTGCGTTGAGTTAGCCATTGGCGCGACTGCCCTGCCTTGTTTTACTCACCCACAAAAAGCGCTGTATCTGTTTGGTCCTGAAGATGGCTCTTTACCTCAGGAGCTGATTAATAAGGCCGATCATGTTGTCTATGTGCCGACAACGGGATGCATGAACCTTGCGGCAACCGTCAATGTGGTTTTGTATGATCGTTTGGCGAAAACAACCAATATCGTCAACGATGACCTGCATATTGTCGCTAACCGGGATAATAAAAACCGATTAAAACTCAAACAAAGCGCCTGATTTCACATGTGAGCCTCTAGCTGATCACATCAGCAAAAGGTTATTCCGGATTTTGTTTTGCGTTAATTTCGGCGTAGGTATGAAGCAATTCCGTCAATGTATTAACCCAACCAAACGCATCAACCGGAGCATTAACCAATAACTTTTCAACCAGTTCACAATGTGTTTCAAGCGTAATCGCTTCTTCTAAATTAAAAGAAATAGCATAGAAGTGCCAAAGCACTAATCTTGTCATTCGCTCACTGTTCTGCTTGGCATTTTCTGAATCGTCAAAAGCTTGCTGAATTTCACTTAACGCGATAGCCGTCATACGTAAGTTCGCATCTAAACGCGCAGACATCATACGCTCTTCACTATCAACTTCTTCCTGTTCAAACGTAAAGATCTCACTCATCACATCTTCTGGCACCATGCGGCCAATAATGCGAGCAGCAAATTCTTCCAACTCATGGCGAGGCATAGTTACAAGGCAGTTAAAAGTATAGTCACGAGTCATTAAGAATTACTCAGTTGGTTATGCATAGTGGGAGCGTAGTTTACTGGGATGGATTGGGTTTGTACAAGGGTTAATAACGTTCAAGTCAGCTCGACTTAGTTACCAACAAACATTCAGCAATTGGTATATCAGCTGGCGCTAAATTCTTTTGAAAGATACTTGGTATATCAACCCATTCATATTGATCATGATCTGTCATCTCATAGCTACTTTCTTGAAAACAGCAATAATAAGCAATCAATTCTATTTTAAAGGAACCATAATCATGCAAAACTGTGATAAGGCGCTCTTCAACTTTCACCCTCATATCTAACTCTTCCAGAAGTTCGCGCTCAAGACACTCTTTATATGACTCTCCATTTTCTAGCTTTCCACCCGGAAACTCCCAATAACCTCCCATGGATTTTTCTTTCATACGGAGGCAGAGAAACACTTTTCTCTCATCATTTAAAATAACGCCACAGACAACTTTAATCGGGGCTTTATCTATATCTAGGTTTTCATTCATATCAATGAATCACTCAAGTCAGGATGTTAGACATAAGTCATTATTATACATTTCAAACATTGTACACATCGTTAAAACGTTATACCGTATAGCCATACAGTACAACATTCCGCTAATATTTTTGTGAGAAACTATGGCAAGAGAAGACGAAGAGTTCCAGTATGACAAATTTGTTGTAGGTAAAAAATACGAACGTATAAGTGCTATGGAATTAGGTGAAGTAAAAATGCCTAATCAGCCTCGCGACATCACGGGAATTACTCGTTTCAAAAACTCAATTGTATTATTCGTTACACTCGATAAATCTAACAAAGCAAAAGCTCACAAATATAACGATACCTTTTTACTCGATGGAAAACGGTTTTTTTGGGAATCCCAAAATACTAATACCCCTACGACTCCAGCCATAAAAAATATCATGGATGGATTCCCATCGCTTCTATTTGTACGCATAAAAGACAAGGTTAAGGGAGTTACACAGCCCTTTATATATGCAGGACGACTTCAATATATTGAACACAATAGTAGTCGCCCAGTTGAAGTTCTATTTGAAGTACAAGACTATCAAGAGAAACCGAATAAGGATTTAGGTGAGATCTACGCTTGGAGTAAAAATACAGAATTGCTTTACGAAGATGAATTACCGCAGACTTTAAGAAAAGTTAAAAGTTCAGCTCAAGGTAGAATGACTGACGCGAAAAAGAAAAAAGCCATTGAGTTACACGCAATGAGCGCAGCTACAGCTCACTACTGTTTACTTGGTTACGAGGTTATTGATACCTCATCTAATTGTCCCTATGACCTAGAGTGTTATAAAGACAGCTCTTTTCGTAGAGTTGAAGTAAAAGGAACGACATCTACAGGTAATTACGTAACAGTAACCAAAAACGAAATTCAAGACGCTCTTTCAGATACTTGTGAGACTGATTTATTTATTCTGACGAACATAAATATTACGGTAATAAAAGCCGGAGAATATGCGACTAGCGATGGTGATATTCGCTGTATTACTAACTGGAAGCCGGACAGCAAAGATCTAGAACCCACAACATTTCGATATAAAGTAGATTAAAAAGAGCCGCAAAAAGCAGCTCGTAATAACTCGATTTTTCCGAAGTATTTAAAATTTACTCTTTACCGTAAACGTTGTTCTCTTGCTCTTGAACCTGAATAAAAGTAGTGCGCTTAGTTAGCTCGCGAAGCTCCGCTGCGCCTACATATGTACAAGTTGAGCGTACGCCGCCTAAGATGTCCTGAATGGTGTTTTCTACCGGACCGCGGAATGGGATTAATACGGTTTTTCCTTCAGCTGCACGGTAACCAGCAACACCGCCAGAGTGCTTGTCCATAGCGCTTTTGGAAGACATTCCGTAGAACTTCATGAACATCTCACCGTCTTTTTCAACGATTTCACCGCCAGCTTCTTCGTGTCCAGCCAGCATACCGCCAAGCATCACGAAATCTGCGCCGCCACCAAAGGCTTTTGCAACATCACCCGGGCAGGTACAACCGCCATCACCAATGATACGACCACCTAAACCATGCGCGGCATCTGCACATTCAATGATGGCTGAAAGCTGAGGATAACCGACACCTGTTTTAACGCGTGTAGTACATACTGAACCCGGACCGATACCGACTTTAACAATATCTGCGCCGGCCAGAATCAGCTCTTCAACCATATCTCCAGTAACAACGTTACCAGCAACAATGACTTTGTTCGGGAAAGCTTCACGTACTTTTTGTACGTAATCAACCAGATGCTCTGAGTAACCATTGGCGATATCAATACAGATAAAGACCAACTCTTCACTCATCGCCATAATGTCTTTGGTTTTCTGAAAATCTTTATCAGACGTACCGGTTGAAACCATGGCGTTATTTAATGTGCTGCTGTCTGACTGACTGACAAATTCTGCCCAGTCTTCGACACTGTAGTGTTTATGAATTGCGGTCATTACACCGTGTTTGGCCAGCGCCTGCGCCATTTCAAAGCTACCCACTGAATCCATATTTGCGGCAATAACTGGCACACCAGCCCATTGACGACCACTGTGCTTAAATGTAAACTCGCGGGTTAAATTTACTTGAGAGCGGCTTTTTAAGGTAGAACGTTTCGGGCGAAACAGGACATCTTTGAAACCCAGCTTAAGTTCTTGTTCGATACGCATTGTGTAATTCCTTGTTAATTCACAGTTTGTGTCTCTTTTGCAGAGTGCGTAGTGAATTCGTTGGCAGACGTAGTCACTTTTCGGACACAAAAAAACCGGAGCGTTGGTAGACGCTCCGGTTTTCAGCATTATAGGCTGTGATTTCTTTCAGACAAGTCTGATATTTGAAATTTTTTTATGCTACCCTGACGAAGATTTCATATCCCGCACTTTTGAACGCCATCTCTTTTACAAAAACAACGAACAATGAACTGTTTATCAACAAGTTAGCTATATCCGTCAAAATTTTATCTTTTCTCTAGTGCCCTTGCTTTTATCTCTATTTCTTTCTCTCGCACTTAGAACGTGATCACAATCACTCTGTAATGTAACTCGATTAACTCAACTTTGGTTTATTTTTCATACAAACGATCATTGCTCACATCTTTTTCTCTTGTTGAGGATTAAAAGAATATTGCGGTTCACATATTGCTAATATTTTAAGTAGCGAAATCAAAGTGACAAAAAACGTAAAAGTAAAAGAGTGTCAAAGACACCAGCCTCTAGTAGATGGCAGTGGAGAATAGTGATGAAAAATACTGGAATTTTAAGCCTGTTCTTATCAGTTTTAGCAGTTGCGTTTGCCTTCCCTATTAACGCAGCAGAGAGTCAGCACCGCTTTTATGTCGATAGTGGCTATAACTATATTGATAATAGCGAATCTTCTGAAGGCACATGGACAACCACGCTCGGCTACAGCTTCTTTTTTTCTCCTTACTTAGGTTTTGACTTAGGTTACACCGATACCTTATCCAACGGTGCAAGCTTTCAGGATGGCAGTGGTGATAACGTTGATGTTAAGTATCGCAGCTATTTTGCCGGTGCTCGAATTGAGCAGCCAATTAATAATTACTCAAGCTTTTTTGCCCGTGGCGGCCTTGGTCAGACTAACCTAGAAGAAACAAACGTCAGCTTCGAACCGCAAACGACTGAAGAACACTCAGGTATCAATCCATACATCGGTATTGGTGCCAAAATGCAGCCGGTTTTCGCTGAAAAACTGGAATTGAGTGTTGAGCTGAAATATCAGGATTTAGAAAAAGACTATTCAGCGGCCTCTTTTACTGTCGGAGCCCGCTTTAGCTTATAGGTTTATAGGTTATATCAGTTCACCAAACTTCGTAACTGTGGCATTAAATCGCTTGCAAGCATTCCCCGTTCGCCATGCTGCTTTGCATTTACATCTGCGGCTCTGCTATGAATTTGCACTCCCATTTTTGCCGCATCGAAACAGTTCAGACCTTGTGCCAATAGTGAAGTGATCACGCCGGTTAACACATCCCCCATTCCGCCACAGGCCATTCCTGGATTACCAGCCAGACAAACGAATGTTTCTTTACCGTCACAAACCAACGTGCCAGCCCCCTTTAAAACAACCACACCGCCGTATTTATTCTGTAACTGATTAATAGCTTTAAATCTATCACGCTCGATGTGCTCAACACTGGTATCAAGTAACACCGCCGCTTCCGCGGGATGAGGAGTAATAATTCGCTGAGGGTCAATATTCGGATCTTTTGCCAGAAAATGCAGTGCATCCGCATCAAATACTTTTTTGCCGTCCAATCCCTGAATTCGAGAAACCAGCCGTGCCGCTTTTTCATCTCTGCCTAACCCCGGACCAATAGCGATGACATTACACCAGTCGAGCCGTTGATTCACCTGCTGTTCACAATCCCAGTCGGTACTCATGACTTCAGGAACAGAGACAAGCATTGGCATCACATTGGTTGCATGCATTAGGGTGGCCGTTAAGCCGCTTCCAACTCGGATACATGCCTGAGATGCAAGAATAATCGCACCACCCAGTCCTTGATTACCGCCAATCAATAACGCTTTGCCATGGCTGCCTTTATGGGAGCATGGCTGGCGTTTGAGCATTAATTGATTCGCTAACTTAGCAGGTATCGCTCTTAACGTTGGCTCATTTTGTTGATTAAAGTTTTCTTCTACACCCAGCCCTGCAAAATGCAGTTCACCAACATAGTTACGTGCCTGTCCCGTCACTAAACCTTGTTTTAATCCGATAAAACTAATGGTATGACTCGCCTTAACGGCAGCACCAAGTACTGCTCCGGTATCAGCACAAAGGCCTGAAGGGATATCAATCGCGACAACAGGAACATCAGTACTATTAATGAGCTTAATCAATGAACGGATTGGGTCTCGCACTTCACCACTTAAGCCGGTACCTAATAATCCATCGACGATCAGGTCGACATCTTCCGGGATGGTGTCATCAAAAGGCAGCACTTCTCCACCATGGTCAAGCCAGTGATAATAAGCCGATAACGCATCCCCCTGCAGCTTTTCCGGATTTCCATGCTGCCAGACAGTGACCTGTACTCCCATAGACTTAGCCAGACAAGCTACGATATAACCATCGCCCCCGTTATTACCACTCCCACAACAAACCAGCCAATGATGAGTACCCGGATACTGTGCAAACGCAATGGTAAATGCTGCCTGACCGGCTCGCTCCATCAGGCTGAACATTTCGACACCGGTAGATTTAGCCGCAAGAACTTCACCTTGTTTAACTTGTTGAGCTGTATAGAAAAGTGTTGATAGTGGCATTGTGGACCATCCTGATAAAAAGTGGATAGTAGTGGTTATACTAAACCTGAAAGAAAATAAATTTACGCTTGTTGATCTTTTAGCACGGCCAACGCTTCGGCCGTTGTATCCTGAATTGACAAAAACAATGAATTAACCAAACCTGTCGGTGTCCGCATTGGGTTCAATGTAATATTCTGGTACATGAACTCCGCCTGCTGAGTTACTGGTCGCACGTTTCGACACTTAAAAAGATAAGGACGCTGCTGCCAGGTAATAAAACTTCTACAGCCCAGCTCATAAACAGGCTTAGTTTTTAACTTAAACCATTCTTTGGGAATCTCAGGAAATACCTCGAACAGTGACTTACCAATCACATCCTGAGCCATTTTCCCGCTGTGATGAGTCATGAACCCATTCCATACCTGGATATTGTAATCACGGTCAATCACAACCAGCCCCATATCGACATTTTGTACCATGTCGACCATCCAGTGAAACTGTTCGAATTCTGCAGGGAGTGACAACATCAGAAATCCTCCATCAAATACGCGAGTTTGCTGTCTAATAACGGCAATGACTCATCGACAAACATGAACAGTAAGTCACAGCGAATTGAGGTATTTTCAATTGCATAACTAACCTCAAACGTCATTGTTTTAGTAAATGAACCCGCTGTAGACTGAATAATGGAATCAATGGAAATATGCTGACCGAGTAGCACCGGAGAACTCTGGAAAAAGCGAACTTCAGATTGTTCACCCAGGCCATTGAGGAAAGCGCCGACCAGAATGTTGGATACATCCATCAACAGCTCAAGCTCTTCCAAATCTTCACTTTCGGCTGGTATCTGCATTAATTGTTTCAAATCAGACACACTGGTATCACTCAGAAGAACCAAAGCTTCACCAGCAATGCCTTCACCGCTGAATCCCTGACAGACACCTGATACTTGATCATTATCCGCCAGATCACGGAGCGCCATATGAAGCTCTGTCACTTCGAAAATATTGACATTCGGTAGCGGTAAATTCACGAACACATCGAAATGCCGCGCAAGTGCATCGGCTGCCCGGCCGATGGCAACATTAGCCACCTCCATGTATATGTCACGTCGACGAACCGCAGGCAATTCGAATGACGTTGGCGTAATAACTTTTGCTTGTCCAGCAGGCTCAGTGAAACTTCGCAACACCTCTTTAAGAGTGGCAATGTCAATGGGCTTTTGAATAAATTCTTTCGCCCCCAAAGCCATCACGCGTTCTTTCGCTTTGGGCTGAATATCACCAGACACAACCACTACGGGTGTGATATGTCCACGTTTCTGCATCTCTTCTAAAGTGCCGAAGCCATCCAGCTCTGGCATGGTGAGATCAAGAAACATCAACTTAAAATCCTGCTCTGCAAGCAGAGATAAAGCTTGTAAACCATGCTCGGCAAAAGTGACATCTGCATTAAGAGTTGCAGGAAGAGAACGTGCCATTTGTTTTCGTGCTAATGCTGAGTCATCACAGATGAGTACAGGAAACGACATATCAACACCTTCCCTTTATTAAATGAGACTCTTTAAAGTGTATACGCAAAAGTTAAATAATCACTATTGCAACCGCCATACTATATTTTCAAATTCAAAGTGTTAACCCATAACGAGTAGAGTAGTACCAGCAGATGGTTGGCGTTTCCGGGCACGTCAGCCAACGGTTATTATTTTATTAATCAGGATGTTACGGCCAAAAAGTTAACACTATAATACGCAGCACAACTGCACAGACTAATAAGGCAATGCCCAATCGATACCACTTGTATTCGGAAACGGACATAGGAATACGCCGATAAAACATAGTAACGACACCTTTCCAATCGTGACTACGTCTTCCATATTGAGTGATGCCCGTTAAGACCATTATGATCCCAGCAAGCAGTACGCCTTTCTCAATCCAAAACAACGTTGTATCCATAGTAGTTTCTCCTTACATCTGTATCGATAGTGTATAAAGAAAAACCGTTAACCGCTTTAGGACTAAAGTCGAACATAAAAAAACGGGAACCCATCGGCTCCCGTTTCCTGTTTTCCAATACAGATACTTATCTGTGTGCTAGCTTACTACTAATGAACTTAGGTACGCGAGTAATGCTCTCACGATAGCTGAACCAAAGGTAGGTTGCGACAATCGAGAAGAACAAGTAAGACAATGCAAATACAAATGGTGAAGTAATCAGTTCAGCCGACAAGCCCCACATGACCCCGACAACCGTAACGGTTAATTTGGCCAAAAGACCACAAATCAACAAGAATACAGCTAACTGAGGGAAACGAGTGCTACGAAACGCAAACCAGTAACAGCTACCGACAGCAAGTGTCGCCACCGACATACCTAGCATAAAGGAGTGGAAATGATCTGCAGACGCAACACCCGCAGAAAGCGACATTATTATAATTAATATTAGTTTCATATCGTGCCTACCTTAGTGACAGTATGAATCCTTTCATTTTTGAGAAGTTATTTTGCAGTCATTTTCGCCCAAAATCTGTATATTTCAAGTTGACTCACTAAACA
>Ga0075011_10001312_pt1 | contig 13361 bp, 13 predicted proteins | sample TARM_MetaG_T_14_FD_72354 | JGI IMG/M metagenome (GOLD analysis project Ga0075011, IMG submission 72354) | Freshwater microbial communities from Pennsylvania, USA, analyzing microbe dynamics in response to fracking - TARM_MetaG_T_14 | ecosystem: Environmental > Aquatic > Freshwater > River...
AAAATGACACTTGCGGGTGACACGTGGAAAGGAAAAGGCCTTACGCGGTGTGCGTAAGGCCTTGTATTTCCTTGGCGTCCCCAAGGGGATTTGAACCCCTGTTAACGGCGTGAAAGGCCGTAAGCAGCCAATTTCAGAGTGGGCCGCTTGTGGGCTGTTGGGGGGCTTCGGCCCTATGGGGTAGCCGAAAAGGCCAGGCTATCCGGGGTAATGGATGTTTTCCCAATCGGACAAACGCATGACATGCGGCCAATTATCATTTATGTGTTTTTCACATGATTCCGGCCGGTGCGCCCTTTTGACGTCACATTCATGCGGGAAGGTCCCATGCAGATCAAGAAGCGCGATTTCAGATTCGCATTTGTCTCGAACTCGGCGGAAATAGCCCACAGCGTGAAGCGCGAGGCCGACTTGTTCACGGACAACATGACGATCAGCCTGGCCACCATGGAGGAGGCCCTGCCTGTCGCCCAGGCCCAGTTGGACGGCGGCGTGGAGGTGATCATCGGGGGAGGGGCCACCGGCAAGCTGCTCCGGCGCAGCCTGAGCAAGCCGGTCGTCACCATCGCCAGGACGCACATCGATATCCTCAACGCCCTGCTGAAGGCCAAGGAACTGGGATCGAACATCGTGCTGACCAGTTTCGCCGAGCCCACCGAGGGCATCGACATTTTGGGGAAACTCCTGAACATCCGTATCCGCCAGCTGGTGTTCGATACCACGGCCAAGCTCGAGGAATCCATTCACAGGGCCATCGACGACGGCGCGGACTGCATCGTCGGCGGCGGCATATGCAATGATATGGCGAAGGCCTACGGCTCCAGGGGTGTGGTCATCACTCCGGGCAACGCGGTCATCGTCCAGGCGCTGGAGGAGGCGTGCGCCATTGCCCAGGCCCAACGCACGGAGCGCGAGCATGCGGAGCAGCTGCGCAGCGTCCTCGAGACCATCACCGAAGCGGTGATCGGCATCGACAGCCGGGGCGAGGTCAACATCCTGAACAAAAAGGCCGTGTCCCTGTTCGGGCTCAAGGCGGGCCAGGTCACGGGAAGGCCCATCCGGGATGTCTTGAAGGGCACGGGACTGACCCGCATCCTGCAAGGTGGACAACCGGAATCCGACACCATCTGCCGGGTCGGCGGAATGGACATGGTGGTCAACTCCAGCCCGATAACCATCGGCAGCCGGACGCGCGGCGCCGTGGCCACCTTCAAGCTGGGCTCGCGAATTCAGAACATCGACCGCAAGCTTCGGGAAAAGCTGTATCAAAAAGGCTTCAGGGCCAAATACGATCTTTCCTGCCTCAAGGGGGAGAGCAGGGCCATGCAGCGGTTGCGGAACAGGGCCAGGCGGTTCGCCAACGCCGACGCGGCCATCCTGATCCAGGGGGAATCCGGCACGGGCAAGGAGATCGTGGCCCAGGCCATCCACCAGGAGAGCGGACGACGCAACCGCCCGTTCGTCGCGGTCAACTGTTCCGCGCTGACGGAGACGCTCCTGGAGAGCGAACTTTTCGGCTATGAGGAAGGGGCCTTCACCGGCGCGCTCAAGGGAGGAAAGATAGGGCTCTTTGAAATGGCCAACTCGGGCACGATCTTTCTCGACGAGATCGCCGACATCTCGCACGGATTGCAGGTTCGGCTGTTGCGCGTGCTGGAGGAAAAGGAGGTGATGCGGGTCGGGGGAGACAAGATTGTCCCCATTGACGTGCGCATCATCAGCTCCTCCCACAAGGACCTGGCCGCGGAGGTGCGCCATGGCCGTTTCAGGTCGGACCTTTTTTTCCGGCTTTCGGTGCTCCGCCTGGAAACGCCTTCCCTGCGTGAGCGTCTCGAGGACATTCCGCGCATCGCGCGGGAGCTTCTCGACCGGTGCGGGGCGGACCAGCGCCTGCTTTCGGACCGGGACGCCGATCTGCTCAAGGAATACACCTGGCCGGGCAACGTCCGCGAGCTGGACGCCCTGCTCAGGCGCTACACCCTGCTGTGCGACGGCGAGACGTCAAACACGGACATGCTGTTGGAGTGCCTTGCGGAAATAAGGACCTACGGGCTCGAAAACAAGCGGCACTCCATCGCGGAGGCATCCGGGGAGGGGGCTCCCGTCAGGTCGCTCAAGGAAATGGCCGCCGAGTACGAGCGGGAATTGATCCGTGAAACGCTGCAACTCTTTTCGTACAACCGCCAGGAGGCAGCCAGGACCCTTGGCATCAGCACGAACACCCTGTGGCGGAAGTTGAAAGAGTAGCCGGGCGGCTCCGTTTTGAGTCGGAACCGCCCGGCTGGGGGTGGGGTAGGGAGGCTCTGGTTGCTGTATGGCTTGCTAGATGCTTGGGGGCAGGATGTAGGCGTCCATCTGGAGCAGGTATATGGCCACGTAGAAGTAGACGATGGTCACCAGCACGGAGAGGGCGCCTCCCAATATTCCATAGATGAACATCCGCTTCAGGTTGACGCCGAAACCGGCGACGATGCCCTGGGCTCCGGTGGAGGAAGCCACCGCATAGCTCCAGCTCAATGCCGCGCCGGATACCCATATGAACGGGACGGCGCCGAACTGGAGTCCGCCCCAGCCCTCGAAGGTCTTAATGACCAGCGGGATCATGACCCCGGCTCCGGATGTGTCCGACGTAACCTGTGAAAGCAGGTTCGATCCGATGGAGAAGGCCGCCAGCGTGGTGAGATGGCCCGCATGGAGGAACACCTCAAGCCAGTCGGCGACCACCGCGCTCGCGCCCGTCTGGTTCAGGATGCGTCCAAGCGCTATGGCCCCGGGCCAGATGAAGAGCACGGCCACGGGGAAGTGCCTGGTCAGGATGGGGATGGACAGGATGGTTTTTTCCTGGTCGTCCTTCGATGGGAAGAAGAAGAGGCATACCGCGAAAATGAAGAACAGGGGCGACGGGTGCAGCCACTTGAAAAAGGGCCCTTTGATGAACTCGATGTACAGGGGGCGGAGCAAGGCCAGGCCCACGATGGCGAGAAAGCCCCAAAAGACGACCTTTTCCTCGTAGCTCATGGGGCCCATGGCCTTCAATTCCTCTTCGTAAAAATTGCGGCTTCCCTTGAAGAGGCGGACTTCCGGCTTCATGCAAAAGTACATGAACGCGGCCATGGCGACCATGACGCACAGCGAGATGGGCACCATGCGCAGGGACCAGTCCAGGAAAAACACCTCGTGTCCGACGTATTTTTCCATGAACCCCAGGGTCACGACCGCCTGGCCGCCGCCGATGGGGGTGGCCATGCCGCCTGCGGAGGCTCCCCAGGCGACCGCGATGAGGATATTGGATGCGGCGGCGCTGTCCCAGCGGGACTCAAACGTCTCGTACCCCGCGTAGAACAGCGAGGCGGCGGCGATGGGCGCGAAGATAGCGGCCACCGGCGTATTGCCCATGACGAAACTGACCAGCCCGGTGAGGAAAAACCACCCCACCATCTGCTTGCGCGTATCGTTGCCGAACATAAGCAGAAAGCGCAGGGCCATACGCTTGGCGAATCCCCACTTGGCCCAGGCCGCCGTGACCGCCGTGGCGCCGACGATGAGGAGTATGTGCTGGTGCATGTAGTCCTGCAGGACCTTTTCGACCGGCAGGTAGGGATAGAACGCGACCAGGATCACGGGGACCAGGCAGGTGAATTTGATGTCGACGGCCACCGTGATCCACCAGTAGACCATCCACACAAGGATGCCAAAGCCCACCCGGGCCTGGGGCGGCCCGAAGAAGGGGATGAATTGTATCAGCAAAAACAGCAACGGCCCCATGGCCTTATGAATGAGGCTTCGCAAGGCGACCGGGCTTGCTGCGCTTGTTTGAGACGGGGTAGAAGTCATTTCAGGATATCCTCCAGCTTGTATGCGAACGTCCAGTGAGGGGGGCCGGCATGGGGCCATGCCGGCCCGTTCATTTTACAGGGCGGCTTTCCCGGTGTACTGCCGTTTGACGCAGAAATGCTTTTTCCACCTTGTCCAGGCGCGCTGCCCCATGACGAGTTCCTCGTCGGGCTCGCCGACCGGGAACTGCCCGGGATTGTCGGCTTCGGTCCAGACTCCCTTGTTCCGGCGCTCCGCCCGCTGATCGATAAGCCAATCGTTGTAGCTTTCGTATACGATATGCCCTTCGGGGCCGTCGAGGGTCGCGGCGCGGATGCGGCCATCCCATTCCTCGTATTTCCTGATGGCCTCCTCGCTCGGCATTTCCGGCTCCACGTCGACCGCGTATCCGGCCTCCTCCAGCTCCTTTCGGGCGACGGCGGCGAAGATGCGCTGGTCCCGCTTGCTCAGCAGGTCCTTGTAGATGCCGACGTACTTGTCGCTGACGGGATGGCCCAGGGGCTTGTGGTCACTGGTTGCGCCGCGGGCCTTGGCGAGGTCGGTCGTGTGGAAGCCCAGCATGTCCGGGTCGTACTCCTCCCCGAGGAACGCGCACGTGGCCTGCATGATCCGCTCGGGGGAGCGCACCAGATCCTCGTACTTGATGTCGAACCACTGGCCCGTGCCGGTCAACTTGTTGCGCCACTGCGCGACCGCGTTCTGGCATTTTTTCCAGATGCTGGCGGCGCAGTATATGTTCGTCGGGCCGAAGGACGATTCCAGGTAGTCGGCGCTGGCGTCGCGTCCGTCGCGGGTGATGAAAATGAATTGGGCGTTGGGGAAATCGGCGAGCATCCGGTCGACGAAGAACAGGTTGTAGGGGGTCTTCTCGCCCCACCGGGGCTTTCCGGCTTCCTGGGCGAAGCGTTCGTGCATGGCGCAGTACAGCCCGGCGAAGGTGCGTTCGTGCACGCTCTCGACGATCTCGTCCACTATGGTGCGGGGGTTGACCGACATGCCCCAGAACGGCGTTTTCAGACCGAATACCATCTCCGTGGCCAGGGTGCGGAAGTTCGCCTCCTGCGTCAGGTCGCCGTAGGTATGCAGGTAGGGGGCGAACCGGGAATAGTACCAGACGACTTCCGGCACCGCGATGCGCGGGTGGCACCCGAGCATGGCCATGACCAGGGTTGTCCCGGAGCGTTCGGCTCCGATCATGAAAATCGGTTTTTCCTTGAGGTTGATCGGCATTGGTAACTCCTTATGGTTGGTTTTCAGGCCGCTCTGGCCCGGTGGTTCCAATCTTGGCGTCAGAACGGGGCGGTCATCTGCGTACCGACGATTCCCGGCAGGTCGATGGATTTGACCAGGATGAATCCGCCGACCACGATGCAGACGGCGGCCACGAAATTCCGAAGCTGGTGCATCTTGGCCTTATGGGCGATCTTCGCGCCGATCATGACGCCGACCAGTTCCACGACGGTGACCCATGAGGCCACCTGGAACTCGATGAACCCATTGGCGAAGTTGCTCGCGCTGCCGGAGACGGCAGCCGTGATCTGGATGACCTGGCTGGTGGCGATGGCCGTGAGGGGGTTGAAGCCGATGACGACCATGATCGGAACGGACAGCACCGGGCCACCGACGCCGGTCAGGCCGGAACCGAAACCGACCACGCCGCCTATGGCCAGCAGCATGAGCAGATGCTTCCTGTTGCCGGGCTCCACCTGGAAGCAGCGGTCGCCGGAATAGGGGCGCAATGCGTAAACGCCTGCGAATATGATGATGAATGAGAGTATGATGTTGAGAACGGTGGCATTGGCATAGGCGTTTACTATGGCGCCGAGATAGCCGAAAATGACGCTGCCGGCGCAGACCGGTATGGTTATTTTCCAGTTGATGCTGCCGTGCCGTTGATAAATCCATGTGCCTATGATTCCGGTAAATATGAAACTGAACAGGGAGGTCGCCATGGATGCATGAGTGCTGATTTGCGCCAGTGCGGCCATGGCCGGGATGAGGAGAATGCCTCCAACACCAACGGTTCCGATGAGAATCCCGACAATAAGAGCGACAATACATAAGACGAAAAGCATTTTATCTCCGAATTAATGGTCCAAACCGCTGGGTTGTACTTCAGTCTTTCCGCGAAATGCGGATAGACGGCCTCCATTGACTAAACACAGGATAGCAACAGGCATGCCAATAATTTTGTTCAAATAAAATACAATATATTCAGAAGGATGCAGGATATGACCAACAAGAGCGCAAAAGGCGTGTTCCAAATTTAAAACGATTTGTTTTATTTTTGGTGACAAAATGAATCCCGGACGCGGCCCTGGGGAAGCGTTCCGGCGAAGAGGGGCGAGGCGGATGGGCGTGAGCGTGCGTGAGGAAGTGCGGAATCCGCGAGCTTCCCGTGTCCGCAGGCCTTCGTCGCCCTGGGTAGCCATCGGCAACTATGCGACCGGCCTGTGGGCGTGAAGCACCCGCTCAGGCAGGGCTTCGCCACGGCGCAGCGGTACATCGCGAAGAAAGGCCGCCTGAGGCGGGGATGTTCCGGATGCGGCCCTGGCCGATGCAATCGGGAGCCGAGCCCGGGGAAGGGGTGCTCGCGGGGGAAGCGCAAAAAGGAAAAGGCCTTACGCGCGCGGCGTAAGGCCTTTTGATTCCTTGGCGTCCCCAAGGGGATTTGAACCCCTGTTGACGGCGTGAAAGGCCGTAAACAATCAACCGGAAGGTCGCTTACCTCCGTTATTTCAATGGGTTGAAAACGCCATATTCACCACAAAAACCATAGTTGCCGTTGAAAATGACACTTGGGTGACACGCAAAATTTGCCGGAAAGAGAAACGGGGGGGGAATTGGTGCAAGCTCAATAATTCGGTGTTCGGATCAAAAATAGTACACGCACCGGAGTTCGCCCTTGGCTGCGTTGAGCTTGTTGCCGAACTCGGTGTCGGAGCCCCCGATCGGCAGGATGAGGCGGGGCCTCAACTCGATGTCGGACGTGAGCATGTAGGACGCTTCGGGGTTGAGGGAGAGGCTTCGATCCCCGAGGTTCATGATCACGGTCGCTGTCGTGTTCAGGTAGAGGATGTCGAAAGGTTCTTTTTGGGACACGCGGAAATATAGATAGTCCTGCCCGACGCTGCTCCGGTTGTAATCGGACGATACCTTTTTGCTTTTATTCAGGTCGGCGGCGTTCCCCGTGGCCTGATACGTGTCGTACGCCGTGTGGACATAGTCGTAGTAGGTTTCTAGTTGCGAAGCGGTGTACCCCTCTCCGTTGTGGTAATATTCAAGGAGATAGGTCGTTTCGTCCTCGGTCAGGTATCGGGCACCAAGAAGAAAGCTCCAAGCGTCGTATTTGTCAACGCTGCGGGTTCCGTCATCGTGGAACACCGTCTTCTCGTAGCCCAACCGGACCGCCGTTTCGCCGTGGATGGCGAAATTGTCGGTGAGGTTCATAGCAAAGTCGAAGCCGAGGGACGTATCATAATAGTCTCCGGCCATGACCATGACGTCTAGGTCCACATCGGAAAGCAGGAAGTAGAGCTTCCCCCCGTAGAGAACGCTGTCATCCGAGGCCAGCCCCGTGTTTACCCGCTCCCATACGGGAACAACTACCGGAGTGAACGCAAACGTCTTCAGTGGACCGTCAAAACTGAAGATGGCGTCGGCGACGCTCATGACGTAGCCCTCGCGGCTCTGGTCCGGGTCGTCCACGTCCTTGGGACGGCTGGCGAAGCTCACGGGGTTCCAGGCATATCCCTTGCCCCATTTGAGGACCTTTTTCCCGGCTTCCAGCGTGAATCTCGGGTCCGGCCTCCAGGCGGCCACGCCTTCCTCAAGCATGACCTCCCCGGCCCAATGCTTGTCGTCCTTGAAAAACCGTTCCGACGGTTCGTCCGGTTCACTGGCCGCCGACAGGGGCAACTGGCTCCATCCGACGTCGGCGCGCGGGCGGGCATAGAACCCGAACGTCTCGTACTTCAGGGATAGTTCGGGCTTGAGCTGGAACAGCAGGTCCGCCTGGAGTTCGTCCTTCGGGGAATCGAAGAAGCGTTGCTCGTACACCGCAGAATCCCTGTTCAGAAGACGTTCGTACATCCGAAGCTCGGCCTGCCCCCAGAACTCGAAGTGCTTTTCTTCCGTCGCGGAAATATCAAAATCCGCATCATACAGGGGCTCATCCTGGGCAAGGGCCGAAGCCGAGGCAGCCAGGATGAGCGCCATGCAGAAGAACGGCCCGAGCCATGTACCTGCTTTCGTCATTCCGTTTCCCGCCATCACTGACGAAGGGTTTCAATCCGCGGCAGGTAGTTGAGGGTGAAGACTTCATCCGAGAAATCCCTGGCCTTCATCCGGGCGAAGATCATCACCGAGAGGTACCCCTTGTGGAGCGGGCTGTCCGTCTCGACAATGGCCGGGCGGACGAACCCGCCGCCGAAATCGGTCATCTTCTTGAAATGCAGGGTCTTGATCAGCATCCCGGACGCCGCGAGACACTTGATCTCCGTCGGAACCAACCGGTCCTTGGCCACCAGCATCTCCAGCCTGTCGTAGGCAACCTCGTTGGTCTTCGCCTTCAGGCGAAGCAAATAGGCGTCACCGCTTTCCTCCAAGGATTCGGGCGTATATTCGGCGCTGTAGTCTAGGCGCATGATATCGGCATTGTTGAAGATGCCACCCGTTACCGATTGGAGGCTGGTTATCCTGACCGGCTTGGCCACGCTCGGAATGTGGAGCCACATGTTGTCGCCCAGGCGCAAGGTCCCGCGTCCCTTGTCGCTGGAAGGCTCCAGGAAGACGGAGGCCACCATATCCTGGCCTTTCTTGATGGTGTAGAGGACGTATTCCCTTTTGCTCCCGTCCGGCTCGATGTTGATGAGCTTGCGGTAGGATTCGTAGCTGACCGGGGCGAGGTTGCGGTCCACGGCCAGGAGCACTTCCCCGGCGTCCATGGCTGACGCCGGCCAGCCCCCGGCAAGGACGAGACAGACGGCGGCAACGGACAGAACGTATTTCAAGTAATGCATTTGTGGTATCCTCATGATGTTATACGTGCCCGAGCGCATCGACGGGTTCCATCCGGCTCGCCTTCCACGCGGGTTGCAGCGCCGCCAGGGCGGAGGCGAGCAGGACGATGGCCGACAAAAAGAGCATTTCGCCGGGATTGATGTCCGGGCGCACGATCAGGTTGTCCATCCGTCCGAAGGAGAAGGCAACTCCCGCCGCCTTGAAGGCCAACAAACCGCCCACGCCCAGAATCAGGCCGAGCGCCGTCCCCAGCACGCCCAGGAGCACGCCCTCGGCCACGAAAAGCGACATGATCGTTCCGGGGGATGTCCCCATGGCGGCAATGGTTCCGATTTCCCGTACGCGCTCGAAGACCGACATCAGCATCACGTTGAGCACGCTGATAAGGACGATGGCGACCATGACGATCTTCACCGTGACCAGCATCAGGTCAATCATGTTTGCGATGTTGGAGAACGGCGACAGCTTGTCCCAGGTGTGCAGTTCGAAGGCGGGCTGGCCCTTCTTGTTCTTGACCTCCCCGAGCGTTGCCGCGAGCGACGCTGCGACAGGCTTCAGCTTGTTGAAATCGGACACCCTGACCACGATTTCCGTGACTTCGCCCGGTTCGGTGCGCAGGAGGCTGCGGGCGTCTTCGATGTGCATGTAGGCGTCCTTGCCGCCCGGTCCCATGAGGTCCTCGATGATTCCGGCAATCTGGAATTCCATGCCGTTGACGGAGCCGTCCTTGTTGGTGGCAACCAGCACCACGGAGTCGTCGGGCTTCATCCCCAGGCTCTTGGCCACCTTTTCGGGAACCACGACCTGGCCCTTTTCGAGCAGTCCCTCGCCGGGACCGGGGGCTCCCTGCTTCATCCTGTCAGCCAAGGCCGTGCAGACAGCCAGCTCCCGTTTCGGATCGACAGCCGAAAGCCTGACGTTGGTGCTTTCCATGTAATTGCTGAGGACCGCACCGAATTTCAGTCTGGGCGCATAGGCTGTCACACCGGGTGTCGCTTCGAGCATTTCCGATATTTTTTGGTATGCCGGCCCTTTCATGTTCAGGTTGAGGGGCATCGTGTCGATGGACGAGAAGTACCCCTTTCGATGGATTTGCAGGTGGCCGATGCTTGAATCTGTGATGATGCCGATCATCATGGACTTGAACGACCCGGCCAGGCCTGAGAACATGACCACCATGCACACGCCGATGACGATGAGCAGAGAGGTGAGGGCGGTACGCCGTTTGTAGCGAGTAAGGTTGCGCAGGGCGATCTTGAATATGTTACGCATGGTCTTTTCCTCCCTGGTACAGCGGGTTTCCGTTCAGCAGCCTGCCGTCCTCAATGCCGTGCACCACGTCGGCGTGTTCGACGATGCGCGGGTCGTGGGTGGAGAAGACGAAGGTGGTCCCGTAGGTGTCCCGCATCTTTTTCATCAAATCTATTATCTTGTGGGCCGTGTCGTGATCGAGGTTCGCGGTGGGTTCATCGGCAAGCACCACGTCCGGGTTGGTCACCAGCGCCCGGGCCACGGCCACGCGCTGTTTCTGTCCGCCCGATATCTGGTCCGGCCGCTTGTCCTTCTGGTCGGCCATGCCTACGGCCTCCAGCACGGCCATCACGCGTTCCCGCCGCTCGCCTGCGGGGGTCCGGGAGATCATGAGCAAGGGGTATTCGATATTCTCATACACGCTCAGGACCGGGATGAGATTGAACGACTGGAAGATGAAACCGAGATGCTTGCCGCGAAAATTCGCCGCCGCCTTCTTGTCCAGGGTGTCCACCCTGGTGTCGGTCACGCGGACCTCCCCGGAAGACGGCTTGTCCATGCAACCGATGATGTTGAGCAGCGTTGTCTTGCCGCTTCCCGAAGGTCCCACGAACGTGACGAGTTTCCCTTTTTCGATGGACACGGTAACCTGTTTCAAGGCTTCGGTTTCGACCTGACCCGTCAGGTATTTTTTCGAAATGCTGTTCAGCTCGATCAGCGACATGATTTTCTCCTGTACGCATGACTCAGGGGCATCCCCCGGTCGTGCCGTTAATTGCGTTCCGGTTTCCCGCCGGTCATTACACCAAATCCGGGACCACGGCCTCCGTAATTCTGAATCGCCTGTATCAGCACGGAGAACTGATCCGGCCGCAACACGTCCTTTTCACGGAGCAGAAGTCGAAGCACTTCGTCTTTCATGCCGCCCTGATTCGAAAGAATTCTTTGCTGGATAGCCTGGATCGCCTCTTCATCGGCAACGGGTTCGGCCAGCAACTCCAGCACCCGCTCTCGCAACTGCACCGTTTCCCGGCGAATACGATCGGTGTTGGTCTTGAAGGCCAGCACGTTGGGCTCCAGCGCCTTCCATTGTTCGGGAGTCACCTGGACCCCTTCATACCGCGCCGTAAGAAGTTGATCTCCCGAACGGCGGGGCGCTCCTGACGGCGCCGGATCTTGTCCTTGAAAATACTGCATGCCCCAGAACAGGACAAAGGCGATGTTCAATCCCACAGACAAGGCCAGCAACGACCGTTTCAGATAATGCATGGATTACAACCTCCCTCCGCCGTCGAATCCGGCCAGCACCGCGGCCTCGATCGATCCGCCGGGGGCCGCGCTCAGGGATGCGAAGACCGCATTTTCCGTCCGCAGGGTGGACTGTTCCGAAATTGGTCCGCCATGGCTGTTCCACCCGAGCAATCCTCCCAGAAGCAGACCGATCGCCAAGGCGGATGCCGTGGCGGTCGGCCCCAGCCACCTACGGGCAATCGCCCGGAAGCGGCTCGTGTCACGGGCATCGAAATACTCTCGTGAAGCCCGGGCCATGATCCGGTATTCCAGGTCGCCCGGCATCTCCGGGGTGCCCGGAGAGGCAAGCGGTGCGTCCAACGCCTCCAACTCGGCAAGGTGGGCGCGGCAGGACGCGCAACCGTCGAGATGGCGTTTCATGTCCCACAGCTCCCGCCCGGACAGTTCACCGTCCAGGTAGGCAGAAAGACGTGTATGGCAGTTTCGGCAAAGCATGTGTGTCGACCTCATTTTTATTAAACGATCCAAGTTCGGAAAACCCCCGCCTTCGATCGAAAAAAGTTCAGCGTGATCCCAGTTTCTCCCGCAACGCCTCGCGTCCCCTGGACAGCAGCCGCTCGACACCCTTCCGCGACGTTTCAAGAACCACGGCCATTTCATCATAACCGAGCCCTTCGTAGTATCGAAGCACGACGGCCATGCGAGGTCTGGGGGGAAGGGAGTCCAATGCCCGGCGCACGCGGGCCGCGTTCTGGCTCGTCATCAGCGCCTCCTCCTGTCCGGGAGACGAGTCGGCCAATTCCGGATAGTCGTCCGCCTGTACGGGCTTCTCCCTTTTGGCATGATCCAGGCAGAGCCGGGATATGATGACGTGGAAGAACGTCTTGAAGCGTGCGGTACGGCGATAGCGGCCCGACGCGACAAGCAACTTGATGAAGGCGGCCTGAACAATATCTTCGGCCTCGTCCCTGGATCCAATGAAACGATAGGCCACGCCCCAGGCCCAGGACTGGTGCCGTCGGACGAGTTCGCCGAAGGCCTGCCGGTCCCCGTTGCCCGAGGCTTCCAGCAGGGCTTCGTCCGGAAGTTGCGATCGGGACCGATCAGGCAATCCACCGCCTCCTGATGTTTCGAAGGCTCGCCCAGAACAGCGCCGCACAGAACAGGCCGAGTACAGGCAAGTCCAGGTACCATGGCAGGATGTGGCCGCCATGGACAGCACCATGCAGGACGTCGGCCCCGTAAGTCAGGGGCAGGACGTAGGACACGGGTTGGAGCAGGGCGGGCAGCCTCTCGATGGGAAAGAAGAGCCCGCACAGGAAGATCATGGGGAAACGGAAGAAGTTGGAAAAGGTCTGCGCCTCGAACACCTCGCTGACGGCCACTGCGATGAACAGTCCCTGGAACGTGGAGGCCACCGCGATGAGGATCACTGCGGGGATGAACTGCGCCCAGGCGATCCCGGCGAGGTCGGTCAGGAACAGAGCCATGATCACGGGTACAAAGGCATTGCACACGCCGAAAAAGATCGCTCCGCTCGTCTTGGCAAGCATGAGCAGCTCAAAGGACATGGGGGCCAGCAACAGCCGTTCGAAGGAGCGGTTTTTCTTCTCGAAGGTCACCGTGACCGCGAGCATGGAGGTGGTGCCGAACAGAATGGAGATGGCCACCACGCCGGGAAGCAGTTGCGGAATACTTTCCAGCCCGCTCCCGGAGCGGATGAAGAACATGGCCGTCCACGCCAGGGGGAAGATGATGCCCCAGCTCACGTTCGGCGGTTTCAGATAGTAGGTTCGCATGTCTTTTGCCAATATGTTCCAGAAGGCGATCAGCTTGTTCATTTCTTTCCCCCCTTCATCTCTTTCTCGTGATGCATGGTGCCGGATTCTATGCCCGTTATCTGCACGAAAACATCTTCAAGAGAGAGGCGCACCCGCCGCGCCTCCGTGACCGTGAATCCCTGTTCCTCGATTCGGCGCACCAACGGCCCCACATGCACGGGG
>Ga0075011_10001315_pt1 | contig 13341 bp, 10 predicted proteins | sample TARM_MetaG_T_14_FD_72354 | JGI IMG/M metagenome (GOLD analysis project Ga0075011, IMG submission 72354) | Freshwater microbial communities from Pennsylvania, USA, analyzing microbe dynamics in response to fracking - TARM_MetaG_T_14 | ecosystem: Environmental > Aquatic > Freshwater > River...
GTCCGGGCTGGGGCGGGGCGAGGGCCTGGGTGCCCTTGAGATGGTTGAGCAGGCTGATCAGGTCGGGCGCGGCGATCACGTCGATGCCCGGCGCCCAGCGCGCCTCGGGCCCTTGCGCCACCGGGCAGATCAGCCCCTTGCCGCACGAGGCTGCGTGAAGCGCGGCGAGCAGGACACCGGGGCTGGCGATGATCCGCCCGTCGAGCGCGAGTTCACCGACGGCCAGATAGTCCCCGACCGTCTCGCGGTCGACGATCCCCATGGCCGCGAGCAGGGCGAGCGCGATGGGCAGATCGTAATGCGCGCCTTCCTTGGGCAGGTCGGCTGGGGAGAGGTTGACCGTGATCCGCTTGGGCGGGAGGCTCAGGCCCAGCGCGGCGAGCGCGGCATGGACCCGCTCCCGGCTTTCGCCCACGGCCTTGTCGGGCAGGCCGACGACCCGGAACGAGGGCAGGCCCGGCGCCACCTGGCACTGCACCTCGACACTGCGGGCTTCGAGACCGAGATAGGCAACCGTGGCAACGAGCGCGACCATGGGCGGCAGAGTGCCCGCGGCCCTCCCCCCTCACAAGAGCCCGGGCGCCGCTCCCGCCAGATCGGAAGCAGTTTCCCGACTTACAACCGGGGAAGGGTTACCCCCCGCTGGCCCATGTACTTGCCCGCGCGGTCGGCATAGCTGGTCTCGCACGGCTCGTTGCCTTGCAGGAACAGGAACTGGCACGCGCCCTCGTTGGCATAGATGCGCGCGGGCAGGGGGGTCGTGTTCGAGAATTCGAGGGTGACGTGGCCTTCCCAGCCCGGTTCGAGCGGGGTCACGTTCACGATGATCCCGCAGCGTGCATACGTCGACTTGCCGAGGCAGATCACCAGCACGTCGCGCGGGACACGGAAATATTCGACCGTGCGCGCCAGTGCGAACGAGTTGGGCGGAATCACGCAGACATCGGTCTTGCGGTCGACGAAGGAATTGCTGTCGAAATCCTTGGGGTCGACCACCGCCGAATCGACGTTGGTGAAGATCTTGAACTCGTCGGCCACGCGCGCGTCGTAGCCATACGAGGACAGGCCATAGCTGATGCAGCCATCGCGCCGCTGGTTTTCCACGAAGGGCTCGATCATGCCCTGCGTGAGGGCCTTTTCGCGGATCCACTTGTCGGAGAGAATGGCCAAGGCCGGTCCTTTGCTAGTATCTTGAAAGAGAAGGGAAAGAGAAAATTCAGCCGAGATAGGACGGCCCGAATGCGCGCGGCAGAAGGGCCGAAAGCGGCTCCTCGATCACGGTGTCGGCGCCCAGGCTGATCACCAGCGGATCGGTGCCGCCAAGGGCGGCCTGTTCATGGAGCATCTGGCGGCAACGGCCACACGGGGTGATCGGCTCGCCCTCGGTGCCTTCCGGGCCGCCCGCCACGGCGACGGCCACAAGGCCGCCGCGCTTGCCCGCATGGGCCGCGCTGCCACAGGCCACCGTCTCGGCGCAGAGCGAGAGGCCATAGCTTGCGTTCTCGACATTGCAGCCGCTCACCATGCTGCCATCGGCAAACAGCAGCGCCGCGCCCACGGTGAAGCGCGAATAGGGCGCATAGGCACTCTCGCGCGCGGCGCGCGCGGCGGCGATCAGCGCGGTTCTGCGGGGTTCGTCGAGCGGACTGTTCATGGTTGCACCACCACCCAGCGCAAGGGGCCGGGCGCGGCCTGGCCATGGAAATGATCGTTGGCGGTCCACATCACGAAAGGCCTCTGCACATAGGAAGGCTGCCAGTAGTTGCGGCGCACCCAGACATTGCGGTCGATCACCGCCGCCAGATGATAGCGGTTTTCCATGTCCTGCGTGAGCATCAGGATGGCGGGCTTGCCCGCGTGCTTTTCGACCTGGTTGAGGAACGTGGTCAGCTCGCTCTGCAAGGCGGCCTCGGTCGGCGGCTCGGGGCAACTGCGCGAATCGATGGAGAGCGCGACCGCCGGGGGCAGCAGCGTTGTCTCGCGCGGGACCATCGTGACGAAATTGGCCGCCTGCTCGTCGCCGGGCGCGCACAAGTCGTAGACATGAACCGCGCCGACCTGAAGCCCGGCGGTGCGGGCCTGTTCGAGGCCATCGGTAAAGGCCTCGTCGCGGCGGCGGGGGCCTTCGCTGGCGGTCATGTAGACGAAATCGGCACCATCGCCGCGCAGCAGGCGCCAGTCGACCGGTGCATCGTGGACATCGGTCCAGGCACCCTGGACGGGGAAGGCCCTGGTATCGGGGCGCCAGACATGGCTTTCCCGCCACAGCAGGCCCGCGCCGACCAGCGCCGCCAGCAGCAGCCCTGCCAGCACGCGCCCAAGCGCCTTGTTCCTGCCTCTGGCCATAAAAGAGAGCGCGCCCCCGATCCTGATTGTGGAAAGCGCGCGCCATAGGCCAAGCCGGGGATGACGTCAAAAGGGAGGGGGCGGCCGATTATCCGCGAATGTGCAGCACGCAGATCAGCGTGAAGAGGCGGCGCGCGGTGGCGAAATCGGTCTCGATCTTGCCTTCGAGCCGTTCGAGCAGCATGTCGGCAGCCTCGTTGTGGATGCCGCGCCGGGCCATGTCGATCGTCTCGATTTCCTGCGCGGTGGCGCGGCGAATCGCCTGGTAATAGCTGTCGCAGATCGCGAAATATTCGCGGATCGGGCGGCGGAAGCGTCCGAGGCCCAGAATCACGCTTTCGAGCGGAGCGCCCGATTCGTCGGCGATGTCGAGGGTGAGTCGCCCGTCGTTCACCGAAAGGCGCAGGCGATAGGGGCCCTGATGGCCTGCCGCGTCGGAACGCAGGGGGCGGAAGGTGTTTTCCTCGATCAGGTCGAAGATCGCGACACGGCGTTCCTGCTCGACATCGGCGTTCCGCCAGACGATCGTCGCCTCATCGAGCTCGATATGCGAGATGCGCAAGTCCGCCATGACGGGCAAGGTTTGCAACAACCTGGCGCCATCAGCAAGCGCATTCCCCGGCCTTTTGCCTTCTACCTTGGTGTCACGAGGGGGCAAATCGTCCACAGGCTGTGGAAAACGTGGGGGGAGACGCACCGGGCGCGCGCCTTGCCAGCAGGGGGGGCATGCGCCATTTTCATGGGTATGTCCGCCAGCCAAGCCATCCTCGCCGCCCAGGCCACCGACGTTCGCGCGCTTCCCGCCAATGTCGAGGCCGAGGCCGCCTTCCTCGGTGCGGTGCTGATCGACAACCGCATCATGGAAGAAATGACCGTGCCGCTGCGGCCCGATCATTTCTTCGCCGCTGTCCATGGCCGCGTGTTCGAGCGCATCCTCGCGCTGATCGACCGCAAGGCGGTGGTCACCCCGGTCACCCTCAAGCCCTATTTCGAGAGCGACGAGGGCCTCAAGGAACTGGGCGGCACGGCCTATCTCGCGCGGCTGACCGGCGACGGGCAGGGCCTGCTTGCCCCGCGCGAACTGGCGCAGCAGATCTACGATCTGGCGCTGTTGCGCGAACTCATCAGCGTGGGCCGCAACCTCGTCGAGGGGGCCATGGACACCAGCGAGACGGTCGAGCCGCTCAAACAGGTGGAACAGGCCGAAGCCGCGCTGTTTTCCGTCGCCGAAGGCGCCCAGACCGGCAACGAGGCGCAGACGTTCGGGCAGGCCACGCGCGCCAGCCTCGAAATGATCGAGAAGGCGCTGCTTTCGGGCGGGCACATCTCGGGCACGACCACGGGCCTGACTTCGGTCAACGAGAAGATCGGCGGCCTGCACGATTCCGACCTTATCATCCTGGCCGGGCGTCCGGGCATGGGCAAGACCTCGCTGGTCACCAACATCGCCTTCAACTGTGCCGACCGCCTGCGCGACGACCTGTCGCGCGGGATCAGCGCCAAGGAATCGGTGGGGGCGGCGGTTGCCTTCTTCAGCCTCGAAATGAGCGCCGACCAGCTCGCCACGCGTATTCTGGCCGAACAGTCGGGGATCAGCTCCGAGTCGCTGCGCATGGGCCGCATCAGCCGCGAGGATTTCCAGCAGCTTTCGTTCGCCAGCCAGCGTCTGGCCGAACTGCCGCTCTTTATCGACGATACCCCCGGCCTTTCGATCGGCGCGCTGCGCACGCGTGCGCGCCGCCTCAAGCGGCGTCACGACATCGGGCTCATCGTGGTCGACTACCTCCAGCTGCTTTCGGGCACGGGGCGCTCGGACAACCGCGTCAACGAAATTTCCGAAATTTCGCGCGGGCTCAAGACCCTGGCCAAGGAACTCTCGGTTCCGGTGATCGCGCTTTCGCAGCTTTCGCGTGCGGTTGAACAGCGCGACGACAAGCGTCCGATGCTCTCCGACCTTCGCGAATCGGGCTCGATCGAGCAAGACGCCGACATGGTCTGGTTCGTCTTCCGCGAGGACTACTATGTCGCCTCGCGCGAGCCCAAGCGCCCGATCGAGAGCGACGACTCCAAGGTCCACGAGGCCCACGCCGCCTGGGCCGCCGAAATGGAGCGCGTGTTCGGCCTGGCCGAACTGATCGTGGCCAAGCAGCGCCACGGTTCGACCGGCAAGGTGCGCCTGCGCTTCGAGGCGCGGATCACCCGATTCAGCGATCTGGCGCCCGACCAGATGCTCCACGACATGGATGACTGAAGCCCGGAGGGCGATTTCACCACTCTGGTGCGCATGCGGAAGCGTCGGGAAGGGGCCTTTGGGCCCCTTTCTTTTGGCACATTGTCCTTCCCCTTCCGTGTCTTGCCGGGACCGGGCGGCAACCGGCAAGGGACAGGCCATGGGGCGATCATGGCTTTGTGGCAAAAAAGGCAATTCTTGAGCCGAATTTTACACTTGCGACGAAGCGTCGCTGGCATACGCCGGACCGGAGGGTAAACGGGATCTCCCCGCCTTTGCGCACAGGTCACATTGGCATATTCTGGCGCAACGAAATTATAAGATGGGTCGGGGTAATACCTCACGATGGTCGGGATTCAATTCAAGCGCAAATGGCGCCTCGCGGTGGCCGTAATGGCCGCTTTTCCTGCGCTCGCGGCCAGTTCGCCTGCGGTGCAAGGCCGGCCTCCGGCCAATCTCCAGAGCCCGCGCGATCTGGCGACACAGCAGAAGGTGGCCTCGATCATCGCGGCTGCCCGTGGCCGTGTCGGCGTGGCCGCGATGGATCTCGATGGTGGCGGGCAAGTCCTGATCAACGGCGACATGCCGTTCCCGATGGCCAGCACGGCCAAGGTCGCGGTGGCTTCCACCTTCCTCCAGATGGTGGAACAGGGCCGCTACCGACTCGACCAGCCGCTGCCGATGATGATGCCCGTGCCCGAACCGGCGGGGCGACACAATCTGGTCGCGATGGTCCGTCCCGGCCCGGTCTTCACCGCCCAGACCCTGATCGAACGCTCGATCACCCGCAGCGACAACCACGCTACCGATGGCCTCATCGCGGCGGTTGGCGGAATCGGTGCGGTGAACCGCTTCCTCGTGCAGGCGGGCATTTCGGGCCAGCACCTCGACCACACGATGGCCACGCTGGTTCGCGATGATGGCCGGATCAACCCGGCCCGCGTGATCGATTCGGGCACCACGAGCACCCCGCGTGCAATGATCGCGCTGCTTTCGGCGGTGGATCGTGGTGGCGCGCTCGGGCCCCAGGCCCGCGCCGTGCTGCTCGACACGATGACCCGCACCAGCACCGGGCGCAACCGCATCCGGGCCGGGCTTCCGGCCGGTGTCGTGCTCGCCCACAAGACCGGCACGCTCTCGGGCGTGACCGACGACGTGGGGATCGTGCGCCTGCCTGACGGACGCCATCTGGCCATGGCGATTTTCGTGGCGGGCCCTGAAAATCACACGGTTCAGGCGGGCATGATCGCGCGGATCGCCTCGGCGCTCTATCAGGGGTTCCTGCCTCCGCTCGAAAACGGTGCGCTGGCTGGCGAGATTGCGCGCCGCCGCTGACATGAACTGCTGACCGGCCCGCGCCGGAGGCCAGACCGGCCTATCCCGATTCTTGCCCCGCAGGCCCTGCTTGCGGGGCTTTTTCGTGTCGGGCGCCACAGGGGGCCTGCTGCCTCTCAGGCTGCTGGAAGGGCCTTCCGGTGGCCTCTCGTGACCGAATCAGTGGCAAGCCTTTCGCACATGCGGGCTGCCTATGCGGTAACGCACATGCGAAAAGGGGCGCGGCCGCGTGGCCACGCCCCTCTATCCGTAACCTGCCCTTGCGGGCTGGGATTACATCTTCGCGGCAGCGCTCGCGTCAGCGACGGCTTCCGAAGCCGAAGCGCTGGCGTCAGCGGCAGCAGCCGAGGCGTCGGCCGAAGCGTCGACAGCTTCGCTGGCAGCTTCAGTGGCGGTTTCAGCCGGCTTTTCCGAGCAGCCGGCGAGGGCGAAGGCGGTGCCGGCGACAGCGGCGAGGATGAGCTTGCGCATGCGTTACAATCCCTGGATTGAAGTGAACCGCGCCGGGCAAAAACCCGCCGCAAAGCCTACTCCCACGGTAGACTTCGACGTCCCAATTAATCGGCAATTCATCGGCTTGCAAGCACAAGACGACAGCAATGCGACGGGCCGTCGCTATCGCCCTTAGCGGCAAGGGTTTTTTGCGCGACCCGGCCTGCGCCCAAGCGCCCTGTCGGAGCGATGGGCCGTTAAAACCCCATCCGTAGTACACCGCATTTCGTCCCGTTTCAGGAACTGTGCCCATCTCTCGGGCAAGTCACGCAAAGCGCCGGGGGGATTTGCGGTTTTACCGGGAGGGGCTGTCTGACGGCGCCTGTCCGGGCAGACTTTTCGGGTCTGTTCGCTTTCGCGAGAGAGCGCCAGCGGCTAGAGGCTGATCCCATGGAATCCCGCAAGCACCTCTATCTCGTCGATGGCTCGGCCTATATCTTCCGCGCCTATCACCGCCTGCCGCCGCTCACCAACCCGGAAGGCGTGCCGGTGGGGGCGGTCTATGGCTATACCGCGATGCTCTGGAAGCTGGCCGAGGACCTCCACAAGGCCGATGGCCCGACCCATCTGGCGGTGATCCTCGACAAGGGGTCCATCACCTTCCGCAACGCGCTCTACGACCAGTACAAGGCCAATCGTCCGCCCCCGCCCGAGGATCTGCGCCCGCAGTTCCCGCTGATCCGCGACGCCACGCGGGCCTTCAGCCTGCCCTGCATCGAGGAAGAGGGCCTCGAAGCCGACGACCTGATCGCCTCTTATGCCCGCGCGGCTTCGGCACGGGGCTGGGACGTGACGATCGTTTCGTCGGACAAGGACCTGATGCAGCTGGTGGGCACGAGCGCTGTGGGCGGCGGCCATGTCGACATGCTCGACACGATGAAGAACCAGCGAATCGACATTCCCGAAGTGGTCGAGAAGTTCGGCGTGCCGCCCGAACAGGTGGGCGACGTGCTGGCGCTGATGGGCGATGCGGTCGACAACGTGCCGGGGATTCGCGGAATCGGCCCCAAGACGGCGACCAAGCTCATTCAGGAGCATGGCGGGCTCGAACAGGCGCTCGCCGCCGCGCCCGAAATGAAGAAGAGCAAGCTGCGCGAAAGCCTGATCGAGCAGGCCGACATGGCGCGTCTTTCGCGCCAGCTCGTCGCGCTCAAGGAAGATGCCGCGCTGCCGCTGCCGCTCGAAGACTTCGAACTCGGCCCGATTCCGCCCGAGCCGCTGGGCGCCTTCCTTGCCACCCATGGCTTCACCAGCCTCCAGCGCAAGCTGGCGAGCGCGGCCACGCTGCACATCCCCGAGGCCCTGGCCGGGGCCGTCTCGGCGGGCGCACAGCATGGCGGCGAACAGCATAGTGGCGGGCAGGCCGGTTCCGCCCCCGCCCCGGCCAGCACCCGCCAGCCCCTGCCCGACTGGCCCGCGATCGACCGCGAGGCCTATGCCTGCGTCCAGACGATGGAGGATCTTCAGGCCTGGATCGCCCGCGCACAGGCGGCGCGACTCGTGGCCATCGACACCGAGACATCCGCGCTCGATTCGATGCGGGCCGATCTGGTGGGCGTCAGCCTGTCGACCGGCGCGGGCGAGGCCTGCTACATTCCGCTCGGCCACCATGGCCTCGACATGTTTGCTGAAGTGCCCTTGCAGATCCCGCGCGAGGAAGCGCTCGCCGCGCTCAAGCCGCTGCTCGAAAGCGATGCGGTGCTCAAGGTCGGGCAGAACATCAAGTACGACCTGACCGTGCTGGCCCGCCATGGCATTGCCGTTGCGCCCATCGACGACACCATGGTCATGAGCTTCTGCCTCGACGCCGGGCGCGGCGAAGTGGGGCTGGGCGGGCATGGCATGGACGAACTGGCCAGCCGCCACCTGTCGCACACGACGATCCTGTTCAAGGACGTGTGCGGCACCGGCAAGAAGCAGATCTCGTTCGCGCAAGTGCCGCTGGCCGATGCCACGCGCTATGCTGCCGAGGACGCCGAAGTGACCTGGCGCCTACACCAGCTGTTCGCCCAGCGCCTGTCGGACGAGGGCGGCACGCGCATCTACCAGCGCGTCGACCGTCCGCTCGTGCCGGTCGTGGCCGGGATGGAGCGCGCGGGCATCCGGGTGGAGCGCGAGCAACTGGCCACGCTCTCGACGCGCTTTGCCGCCGAGATTTCGCGACTCGAGGCCGTGATCCACGAAAAGGCGGGCGGGCCCTTCCTGATCGGCAGCCCCAAGCAGCTGGGCGAAGTCCTGTTCGACAAGCTCGGCTACAAGGGCGGCAAGAAGGGCAAGAGCGGCCAGTATTCGACCGACCAGTCGGTGCTCGAAACCCTGGCCGGACAGGGGGCGGAAGTCGCCACCCTCGTCCTCGAATGGCGCCAGCTGTCCAAGCTCAAGAGCACCTATACCGATGCGCTCCAGGCCGCGATCAACCCGGATACGGGCCGCGTCCACACCAGCTACAGCCTTGTCGGCGCGCAAACCGGGCGGCTTTCGTCGAACGATCCCAACTTGCAGAACATTCCGATCCGCACCGAGATCGGGCGCCAGATTCGCGAGGCTTTCGTCGCCGCGCCCGGCCATGTCCTGCTGAGCGCCGACTATTCGCAGATCGAACTGCGTCTGGCTGCGCACATGGCCGATGTCGGTCCCTTGCGGGAGGCCTTCGAACAGGGCGAGGACATCCACGCGCGCACGGCACAGGAACTGTTCGGCGAAGTCACCCGCGACACCCGCAGCCGCGCCAAGACGATCAACTTCGCCATCCTCTACGGCATCAGCCGTTGGGGGCTGGCCGGGCGTCTGGGCACCAGCGCCGACGAGGCACAGGCGATGATCGACCGCTATTTCGAGCGGTTCCCCGGCATCCAGCGCTATATCCACGACACGCTCGAAAGCGTGCGGGCGCGCGGCTATTCGGAAACGCTGTTCGGGCGCAAGACATGGTTCCCGCGCATCGCCTCGGGCACGCAGGCCGAGCGGCAGGGCAGCGAACGCGCCGCGATCAACGCGCCGATCCAGGGCACTTGCGCCGACATCATCAAGCGCGCCATGGCCCGCATGGGGCCGGCACTGGTCGAGGCAGGGCTGCCGCGGGTGAAAATGCTGTTGCAGGTCCACGACGAACTCGTGTTCGAACTGCCCGAGGAAGATGTTGCGGCGGCAACCCCGGTCATTCGCGCCGTCATGGCTGAGGCCGCGCAGCCCGCGATCACGCTGAGCGTGCCGCTCGGCGTCGAGATCGGCACCGGGCCGAGCTGGGGGGCCGCGCACTGACAAAGAGGAAACTGGCGCCGGTTGCCATGTCCGGCATGGCCACTGGCGCTGCGCTGTCTAAAGATAATGGGGTGAAGGGGGCCCTGCCCCCTTCGTCATCCCTTTTTTGGCCTCTTTCCCGGTAAAAAGAGGATGGTGCGGGCGGCCGGACTTGAACCGGCACGAGCAAAGCCCAACGGATTTTAAGTCCGGTGCGTCTACCGATTCCGCCACGCCCGCACGATCATGCGCCGCTCGGGACGCGCCCGCGCTATAGAAGCGCGGCAGCCAGCCGCCAAGGGAAAACCCGGATGCAGGAAGGCTGGCGCGAGACAGGTGTCCTGCGCCAGCCTTCTGGTTTGGTGTCGTTTTTTCGCTGGCCCGCCTTGCTCCGCGACAGGCCGGCATGCCCGATGCTTATTCGGCGTGCTTATTCGGCATTCAGGCGGACCCGCATTTCCTTGCCCGGCTTGAAATAGGGCACGCGCTTGCCCGGCACATCGACGGATTCGCCGGTGCGCGGGTTGCGGCCCTTGCGGGCATCGCGTTCGCGGGTGGAAAAGGCGCCAAAGCCGCGCAGTTCGACGCGGCCGCCATCGGCCAGACGCGCGGCGATTTCGTCGAAGAAGACATCGACCACGCGCTCGATCTCTTCGGCGCGCAGACCGGGGCTTTCCTTGCTCAATGCTTGCAACAATTCGGATCGAATCATGTCATTCCCCTCCTGTGGGTGCCCCCCGGCACCGATTGTGAAGATGGTTTCTGTCCGCAAGGCCCCCCAAGCGGACATGCCTGCATGGGCGCCGGACCAGATATGGCGGTACAGCTTGTCAAACGCTTATACAGGCATCCGGATAATGCGCCAAGAGTTCGAAAGTACAAGACAATATCTCATTTCAGAGCATCCATGCCGGGTAAATCGGCCAGGGTGAGGCCCAGCCGGTACATCCGCGCGGCAACTTGCGGCCATTCCTGCGTCAGGAAACGGGTGCGTTCTGCCTCGCGCAGCCGTCGGGCGGCGCCGGGCAGGGCCATCATCCCGATTCCGCGCAGGGCCACCACCAGCCCCTCGTCCTGAAAATGCTGATAGGCCTTGGCCACCGTCAGCGGATTGGCGCCCTCGCGCGCGGCCAGGGCCCGGACCGAAGGCAGCAGCGCGGATTGCGCAGGATCTTCGGGTGGCTGGTCCGTGGCGAGGATTGCCGCCACGATGGCCTCGTGCAGGCGTGCGGCCAGCGAGCGTGAAAACGGGGAGGGCGGGGAACCGGACACGGTGTTATGCTGGCATAATACACCCGTCTTGCGCAAACGCTCTTCTCATTTCTGCAATCATGCAGGGGGCTTGCGTGAAACGAATGCCCAGTTGGCGGGGGCTGGCGCGAATATTCGTTGCAAAGCCTGCCTTCCGCGGAATTAGCGCCTTTCCAAAGCGTGCAATCGCGTTAGTTTCCGCCGAAACTGAACAAGCCCGTAACCATTTCATGCGGGCCCTTGCGGAGCCCTTCCACGCATGACCGAGGCGACGACGCCCCCTTCTTCAGCCCCTCAGCCCGCCTCCTGGAACGATACCGGCTGGTTTGGTCATCCCCGCCAGCTCGCCCGGCTGTTCACCACCGAGATGTGGGAGCGCTTTGGTTTCTATGGCATGCGGGCGCTGCTCACGCTCTACCTGACCAAGCACTTCCTGTTCAGCGACACCACCACCAATGGTCTTTACGGCGGCTTTGCCGCGCTGGTCTATCTCACCCCGCTGATCGGCGGGCTGATCGCCGACCGCGTGCTCGGCTCCAAGCGCTCGGTCAAGTATGGCGCGATCCTGATGTCGCTGGGCTATTTCGTGCTCTGCTTCGGGGGCCAGACCGCGCGGCCCCATGCCGATATTGCCGGGCAGCACTATGAAGTCATCAGCGAGAACGCGGTGGACCGGCCGACGTCGAGCGGGCTGGAAAAGCGCTATATCGTCGATCATGGCCAGCGTTTGCAGATCAAGGGCAACGAGGATGGCAGCGTGGCCCTGCTCGCGCCCGACGGGCATGTCGCGCGCACGGTGCCCGGCGACCAGTTCACCACCGGGGGCACGCGTTCGTCGGCCTATGTCCTGCTGATGCTGCTGGGCCTGAGCCTGGTTGCGGTGGGCAACGGGTTCTTCAAGCCCAATCTGGCGACCGTGGTGGGCGAACTCTATGCCCCCGGCGACCGCCGCCGCGATGCGGGCTTCACGATCTTCTACATGGGGATCAACCTGGGCTCGCTGTTCTCGCAGCTGTTATGTCCGTGGCTGGCCGATACGGTCGGCTGGTGGGCCGGGTTCCTGCTGGCTGCCATCGGCATGGCGGTGGCCTGGACGCTGATCCAGTTCGATGGCGGGCGCCTCGCCGGTTATGGTGAGCCGCCGGTCCAGAAGGGCCGCGACCTGACGGTCCCGATCTATCTGGGGGCGCTGGTCGCGGTGGGCGCGGTCATCCTGCTGTTCCAGAACCTGATCGATGCCCGGCCCGTGGCAGCCGGATCGAATATCCTGGCCTATGTCATCGCGTTGCCGCTGCTGGGCAAGATCCTGTTTGCCAGCTTCCTGATCGGGGTGCCTGCGATCCTCGTCTATGCATGGCGCAGTGGCAGCCGCGCCGAATTCCAGATGATGGTGGCAGCGATGATCCTGACCACCTTCAACACCGTGTTCTGGACCCTGTTCGAACAGGCGGGCTCCTCGCTCACGCTGTTTGCCGACCGCAACACCGATCTGTCGGTCTTCGGCCTGTTCAGCATGTCGGCGGGGCAGATGCAGTTCTTCAATGCACTGTTCATCGTCACGCTGGCGCCGCTGCTGACGATTTTGTGGGGCAAGCTGGCCTCGCGCGGGCTCGAACCTTCGATTCCGATCAAGTTCGGCGTGGCGCTGATGGGCGTGGGCGCGGGCTTCTTGTTCCTCGTCTGGGGGACGCGCTTTGCCGGGCCGGATTTCAAGGTCTCGATCTGGTGGCTGGCCGGGCTCTACCTGATCCACTCGCTGGCCGAACTGTGCATCTCGCCGGTGGGCATGAGCATGATCACCAAGCTCTCGCTCACGCGGATCGTCGGGCTGATGATGGGGGTCTGGTACCTGTCGATTGCCATGGCGCAATATGTGGCCGGGATCGTGGCCCAGGTTGCCAGCGTGGCGACGGTGGGCGGCGAGGTGACGAACCTCAAGCTCAGCCTCGATACCTATACCGGCGTGTTCACCGTGATCGGCTGGATCGCCGTGGGGATCGGCGTGGTCCTGCTGGCGCTCTCGGGCGTGCTCAAGAAACTGATGCACGGCGTGCGCTGAGGAAGGACGAAGGGGGCAAGGCCCCCTTCCGGTTGCCATGCCCGGCCTGGCCAGTGGCACTGCCCCATCCAAAGATAATGGGGTGCAGGGGGCCCTGCCCCCTGCGGCAGCCCTTGTTTTCCGTTGTTTTGCGCCTTCAGGCGCGGGCTTCGTTCACACCCGCGCTGTTGTGGCGCAGGGCCTTGAGCACGGTGTCGACGATGTGCGGGGCGTTGAGGCCGGCTTCGTCGTACTGGGCCTCGGGCTTGTCGTGGTCCTGGAAGGTATCGGGCAGGCGCATCGTGCGGATTTTTAGGCCGGTGTCGGTCAGCCCCTCGTCGCTGGCCATCGTCAGCACATGGGCGCCAAGGCCGCCGATCGAGCCTTCCTCGATGGTGACCACCACTTC
>Ga0075011_10001321_pt1 | contig 13306 bp, 7 predicted proteins | sample TARM_MetaG_T_14_FD_72354 | JGI IMG/M metagenome (GOLD analysis project Ga0075011, IMG submission 72354) | Freshwater microbial communities from Pennsylvania, USA, analyzing microbe dynamics in response to fracking - TARM_MetaG_T_14 | ecosystem: Environmental > Aquatic > Freshwater > River...
TTCATAACCGGTTTCATAAAGCCTCACCTCGTGCCACTCGCCCTTTTCGTTCAGGTTTTTCACCGCATGGGCGAGCTCCACCAACCCCAGGGTGGTGCCCCTGGCCACCAGGGCGATGGCCAGTGTCAGGACCACAACGGCAATGGCGCTGATGGCCAGCATGACGTCGATATGCTTGTAGCCCGCATGCCCGATGAGCACGCTCCTGTCCTCGTAAGCAACGCCACCGATCACCGTCGCCGTCCCGCCGGCGTTCAGAGTAACACTTACGGGGGCATACGCCAGAAAATGATCCCGGTAGTGCGAAGCGATCTCCGTGCGGCCCACTGAGCGCAAAATATTCCTTTTGCCCGCCTGCACATCGGCCACGATCTGCCAGTAGCCTTCCGTATTTTCCGATGGCCGGAACGCTTCCGGAAAGCCTGGTCTGCCAAGCGTTCCCTGGAATGTGGAACGAATTTCCAGGGTCCGTAGCGGCCCGGAGGAGCTGGGGTCCGACTCGGATTGGAACAAAACCCACCCATGATAGTCAAAAAAATACGTATACCGCTGGAATTTGGGGTCGCGGGCAAAGGCGAAGACCGGAGACTTGCTGGAATCATACAAGGACAGGATGTTGCGAACGGTTTGCGCGTCCACTGCCAGGTATAAAAATCCCGTGATTCTTCCTTCAGAGTCGGCATGCGGAGTTATCATGCGCAGCGACTTCATAGCCACACGCCCAGCGGGATTCTCGGTGGAGGGAAAGGGGGCCTCCACTTCCCCAAAATCCGACAACCACACCTCCCCGAGTTTCAAAGCTCCGGCCTGTTCATGCAGGAGCGCCGGTCCCGGACGAATATCCCCGACCTCCGCTTCGCTCAAACGCCGGGTGACCCCGGCGCGAGAAACAAACACCATCGACTCGGATTGAATTCTGGGAATGTACCCGAATTCCGAAAATTCGAGTCCCTCCAGATCCCGCAAATCGGTCAAAAACTTTTCCATTCCATGCGCAGACAGCGGGTTGCGCGCCGTGAAAAGCAAATGCCTCCTGCACCTTTCGAACAGCGATTCGACGGCATGTGCGGTGGTTACGGCATGGAGCTTTGAATTGCGTTCCAGGGCAACGGCGATGAACTCCGAGGAAACCCAGTAGGTTGCGTAACCCATGAGGGCCAACACGATGAGCGAAGTCGGAATCAGGGTGATGATCAACCGGGTCCGCAATTTTCGCCGCACAGGACGAGACTGGTCACGCCTGACTCCAAACCTCATGAAACTGAAAGGAAATTTGAGCATCCACCCTCCCAAAGACAACTCCGCGCTTCTGAAATCCTCTTTACTTGCAACATAGCGCCTATCGAGCAAGAACTACAAGAAAAAATCACGACAAAAATGCAAAAAACCAGCATAAATTCAAGCAAAATATCTTTTCAGAATAAAACAGTCGGGCAAATTACAACCTTCGTGAAACTATTAACAATAATAAAACTATTATATTTCAAATAATTAACTAGCAATTCAAACTATCGTGCAAAAAAGTTGGCACAGAGTTTGTTAAGCAGAAACTGATCATTGCGGATTAAACCCAAGATTTTGAAAAATGCAATAACAGTAGCCGGTCATGAAGGTGGTGCACAATCTTCCAGCCCGGCCCAACCCCAAGGAGCGAATACACATGGAAGCACACGTTAAAGACTTCATGGTTCCCATCTCCAAGTTCCCCAGAATATCAGACACGGCAACATTTTCCGGGGCGGTCATGGCCCTGGAGCGCGCCCAGGATGAATATGTGTCCGGAAAACGCGAACAGCGCATTCTTCTGGTCACCGACAGCGAAAACAAAGTAGTCGGCAAGCTCTCACCCTTAGACGTGGTGCGCGGCCTGGAGCCGGACTACGAAAAGCTGGTCGACGAGCAGAGCAGCGCCTACGTGGGCAACTTCGACTACGTCATCCAGCCCATGAAGGATCAGGCCATGCTCTGGGCCAAACCTCTGGACGACCTGTGCACCAAGGCCAAGGACGTGCTGGTGCGCGATTTCATCCAGGCCCCCAAAGCGCATCAGGTCATTGACCAGGAAGCCACCCTCAACAGCGCCTTTCACCGTTTTGTCATGTTCAAGCACGATTCCCTTTTTGTGATGGACGGCAAGAAACTGGTCGGCCTGCTCCGCTTTTCCGATGTGTACCGGGAAATCGGACGCAAGATCAAAGACTCCTGCCGCCTTTGATGCGTCAGCGTCAGCAACGAGACGAGAACTGAAGCTCATTTGGACCAAACATTCTGAAAGACAAGGAGAACTTCCATGAGTGCACAAGACGTGCGTGATACTTCCCCCGACGAGCTCCTCATGCATGAAGAAGAGCCCCAGGGTCCGACCCAGTCCGGCAAGGCCATGATCATCAAAATCCTCATCGCCCTTGGTATCGGCCTCTTCATCATCATGCTGCCAAGGCCCGAAAACCTGCCGGTCGAAGGCCATCGCCTGGCCGCCATCCTGCTGCCCGTAGTCTTTCTCTGGGTTTCCGAAGCCATTCCCATCGGCATCACCGCCCTGCTGGCTACGGCGGCCATGATCGCCTTCAAAGTCACCAAGACGGCCGACGCCTGGTCACCCTACGCCAACCAGGCGGTCATGTTCGTCATGATGATCATCATGTTCGGCGTGGTCCTGAACGAGGTGGGACTTGCCAAGCGTCTCTTGTTCCTGATCCTCAAGGTCGCCGGCACCAACGTCAAGAAGCTGAGCTTCTTTGTCGCCGTCAGCAGCACCATACTGTCGTCGATATTTCATGACGCGACCATCACCATCATCATGCTCTTCGCCATCCTGCCCATTTTCACCGCCATGGGCATAACCCCGAACAAGAGCAACAACCTGAGCAAGTTCTTCATCATCCTGATCCCGCTATCCGCATCCGCCGGCGGCTTCGGAACACTGCTCGGCGGCGGTCGGTGCCCTCTGGCTGTTGACATCACCTCCAAGTATGTCCTGGATACCACTGGAGTGGCCCTGAACATCGGGTTCGTGAAGTACATGCTGATCAACTTCCCCTTGTGTATCTTCACTGCCATCGCCACTTGGGCGATCTGCTACCTGATCTTCAGGCCCAAGGAAGTTTCCCTGCCTGCAGAAGCCAAGATCGAGAACATGCCCAAGATGAGCACCGCCGAAATCGGCGTGACCCTGGTCTTCGGTGCGGCCTTCGTGCTCTGGTTCCTGGGCGATCTGACCGGCCTGCACCTGACCGTAGTCGCGGCCCTGGCCCTGGCCGGATTCTGCGCGCCGGGCTGGGTGTCTTTTAAGACCATCTGCGACAAGTTTCCCTGGGAATCCTGGATCGTCTTCGGTTCCGGAGTTTCGCTTGGCGCGGCCATGCTCAAGTCCGGCCTCGGACAATACCTGGCCGAATCCCTGCTGCCCATGCTGCAGGGCCACAACGCCTTCGTGACCTACTACGGAATGGGCATGTTCGGCTCCTTCCTGTCCAGCATGATGAGCAACTCCGCGGCCGTGGCCCTGAGCCTGCCCATCACCCTGCCCATGGCCAGCCTGATGAACATGAGCGTAGAGTCCGTGGGCATGCTCTCCCCCATCAGCACATCCTTCATCATGCTGGTCATCGGCTGCCCTCCGACAATCATCGCGTACAGCACTGGCTATTTCAACCAGGTGGAATTCTGCAAGGTTGCCATCCCCTGGTGTCTTACGCTGATGGCCATCGCCGTGTCGGGCATGCTGATCTACTGGCCGATGATCGGGTTTGGACAATAAGCAGACAGGGGCCGCAAGGCCCCGCCAAAAACGTTGAACTTTCGGTGACATTACTTTAGTTTAAACAGTATTAACTGCGAATCATCGATGACTGGTCGCCACCGTGCCCCGTCAGGCGAACTGCACAAGGAGGTTGAATTGATGGAAAATTTGCCAAGATTGCTTCTGGTCGACGACGAAGAACGCTTTCGCGACACCCTGGCCAAGCGCCTGAAGGAAACCGGCTACGAAGTCGAAGGTGCCGGGAGCGGAATGGAAGCCCTGGACATACTGTCCGCGCAGAAATTCGATATCGTAGTCATGGACATCCAGATGCCCGGACTGAGCGGCATCGAAACCCTGTCCGAGATACGCGCCAAACATATCGGAGTTGAAGTAATCATGCTGACCGGCCACGGCGACGTGTCCTCCGCCGTGGAAGGCATGCGCCTCGGGGCCTATGACTACCTCATGAAGCCCTATGAGTACGAATACCTGGTGGTCAAAATCCAGGAAGCCTACAAGATCAAGAAGGATCGGGACGAAAGATTGCGCAGGGCCGAAGAAAAAGCCATGCTCGACAAGATTCAGAAGAATCTGCGCCTCTAGCAGATTAGCGCAAATATACAATTCGTGCCGCTTCTCCGCCGGATGCTCTTCCGGCGGAGAAGCGATTTTGATATTTTATCAGGACCACGATGAAAAACGATTTCACCTATTCCGAGGACACGGCGCAAAGCAAAGCAACGCAGTCCAGCGATATTGCAACCGCGCCGCCACAACATGACCGGGGAAAGCCACTGCACAACCTGCCACGTGGAAAGGCCTGGAATCCTCCTATATTGAAAAAATGGTGGTTCTGGCCAGCCAGCATCGGCGCGCTCATCGCCTTAAATCTGGCTGTTACGTTATGGAATCGATTCTTCGGTCAATAAAAGGTAGGCCATCAGCCAGCAACGGGACTGGCGGAATGCCTCCTCGACAAGCCGATTCTGAACAGATACAATCTTCTCATGTAAACCTCGGACCCAGGCAGAACGCTCTCCAACCACGTGAATTTTTTCACTCGAGTTGTAACAGTACCGATGCGGCGTCTCCATGGCGGAAATAAAAATTTCGATTCTTTAACAGAAGTTTTGACCAGTTGAGTCGCTTGGTTGCTCTGGATGGATCCTGTTCTTGAAGATGCTCCGCAATCATCGCGTGAAGCGCCAAGACGGGACCGGGAGAGTTGCTCTGGATGGGAAGGCCGCGCATCGGCACCCGGGAGAGCTGAGTCGCCACACGATTCAGGTGATCAAAAGCCGGTCGGATTGAAATTCCGGCACCGGCATTTCCGCCGCGATTCTCTTGCGGGCGGGAATCATCGCGCCGGTTGCGTCCACCGCCACGCAACCGGAATCGCGCCAAGAGAGGCGGGGTTAACCTCCGGACGCACCGCGACAGGGCGCCCGGCATAACTCAAGGAGCTGAATATGGAAACAACGACTGTGCAGAGTTTAATGATCCCGGTCGAACTATTCCCCAGGATTTCCCAGGAGAAGACGTTCGGCGCGGCTGCGGACGCACTTGACCGCTGCCATACGGATTTCAAGGCAGGAAGCAGACCGACATGCATCCTGCTTGTCCATGACGAGCAAAACAGGGTCGTCGGCAAGATTTCCCCTGTGGATCTGCTGCGCGCCCTCGAACCTCAGTACACCAAGCTGCGCGGAACCATCGGCGAATATGCGCGCAGCATCTCCTACGACAAGATGATCGACAGCGCCCTGGACCGCGCCGCGTTATGGTCCAAACCCTTAAGTGAACTCTGCGTCAAATCGAACTCTCTGAAAATCAAAAATTTTATTTTGCACCCCGCGAGCGAACAAACGGTCAGCGTGACCGACAGCCTGGACAAGGCCTTGCACCGCTTTGTCATGGGTCGGCATGATTCGCTGTTCGTCATGGACGGGAAACGCCTGGCGGGCATGCTGCTCTTCAAGGACGTTTACGGCCATATCCTGTCGACCATCAAGGATTCCTGCACGTTGGAAGCATGATCATTCGCGACAAGTACAAAATTACAATAAAATAAAATTTCCGGAGCCATATAATGACCAGCGAAATTAAAGATTACAGGGAGCATCCAGAGGACGAACTCGTCATCGACGAGCACCCTGAGGCCCAGGAACAGTCCGGCCGCTCCATCATCATCAAGACCATCATCTCCCTGGCCATCGGCCTGGGCATTTACTTGTTGCCGACTCCGGCAAATCTGCCACCCGAGGGACATAAATTTCTGGCCCTGCTGATCACTGTCGTCCTCCTGTGGGTGACGGAAGCCATTCCCATCGGCGTTTCGGCCCTCTGCGCCGCCGCCGGCCTGATCCTTTTCGGCATCCAGAAGCCGGCTGACGCCTGGGCGCCCTTTGCCAGCCCGGCGGTCATGTTCGTACTCATGATTGTCATGTTCGGCGTAGTCTTAAACGAGGTGGGCCTGGCCAACCGCATCATGTACTACATCTTCAAAATGGCCGGAACAGGTGTCAAGAAGCTCAGCTTCATCCTGGCCGTGGGCTGCACCATGCTGGCCACGATATTTCATGACGCCACGGTCACGGTCATCATGATCTTCGCCATGGTCCCGGTCTTCATGGCCATGGGCATCACTCCGCAGAAAAGCAACAATCTCTCGAAATTCTTCATCATCCTCATTCCACTTGCGTCTTCCGCAGGCGGCTTCGGCACCCTTTTGGGCGGCGGCCGAAACCCCCTGGCCGTGGAAATCCTGCAGAACTTCACCGACGGCGCGGTCAACATCGGATTCATGGAATACATCATCATCATGTTCCCCATCTCCATCCTGACCGCCGTGGCCACCTGGGGGATCCTTTGGGTGATATTCAGGCCCAAGGAAAAGGAGTTGCCCGCCGAGGTCAAGATGGACAAGATGCCGCCCATGCGCGGCAAGGAACTGGGCGTTACCATCATCTTCTCCCTGACCTTTATTCTGTGGACCTTCTCGGACCTGACCGGCTGGCACGTCAGCGTTGTCGCAGCTTTTGCCCTGGCCGGATTCTGCGGACCCAAGTACGTGTCCTTCAAGACAATCTGCGACAAATTCCCCTGGGAATCCTGGATCGTCTTCGGAGCGGGCGTGTCCCTGGGCGGTGCCATGCTGAACTCCGGAGCCGGCAATTACCTGGCCGAAGCCATTCTGCCCCTCCTGGACGGACAGCCGGCCTTTATCGTCTATTACGGCATAGGATTCTTCGGCTCATTTCTGTCCAGTCTCATGAGCAACTCTGCTGCCGTGGCCCTGACCTTGCCCATCACCCTGCCCATGGCCGAGATGATGAACATGTCGCCCACGATGGTCGCCCTGCTCTCGCCCATGACCACATCCTTCATCATGCTGGTCATCGGCTGCCCGCCCACAATCATCGCCTACAGCACGGGCTACTTCTCGCAGGTGGACTTCATCAAGGCCGCGGTGCCGTGGTGCCTGGTGCTGCTCGTGGTCTGCACCCTCAGCGTGATGGTTTACTGGCCCCTGATCGGATTCAATTAAACGGGTCCAACTGGATCACCAAGCCGACACTGGACCGGGGGAACGCTTTCCCCCGGTCCATGCTCAAAAAACGCCTGCCTTCGTCACTCGTTCACAACAGGGGCACCAATGTTCAACATGCGCTTGGAACTCCAGAAAAAAAGACTGACCGCCACGCTTTTCTTCTCCTCCATTCTCCCCGCTGCTCTCATCGCTACATGCATTTTTCTGTACGCTCTGCTCATCGTCGACAAGGAATACAAAAGAGTCAGCGCACTGGAACTCGAAACCTTGTCCGTGGAATACAGGCAAAGAGTTCATACTAAAATCGAGTCCGCCGTGCGAGAGTTCGGGATTCTGCATGCACTGCAGGGTGAAAGGGCCTATTCGCGGGAGGACCTGGGCAACGCCTACGCCATCCTGAGCAGGTCGATGGAATGGCTGGACGGCATGGCCATGCTGACCGAAGAGGGAGAGGTGGCTGTCGAGACTGGCAAGACACATTCCAGGAACCTGCATGCCATTTCCACCATGTACAGGGAATTCGGGCAGACGCCTCCACTCGTCATGGTCACGGACGTTCAGCCCGGTTCCGACGGAATCCCCCATTTTTTCATTACCAAAAGGATACAGGCAGGCGGGAAAACCCTCATCGCGTGTCTTTCCGTCAACGCCCACCTCTTCAGCGCCATCCTCGACACGGTACGGATCGGCCGCACCGGGGAAACTTTCCTGATCAACGGCCAGGGCATTCTGCAGACCAGATCGGTGCTGCACGGCTCCATCCTGGACAGTGTCGATGCCACCCTGGCCCAAGACCTTCCGCAGGGAAACATTCTGGAGCGCGAGTGGCAGGAGACCCGCGTCTGGTACATTGTTCTGCCCATGGAAGCCAACCCAGACTGGCGTCTGGTCGTGCAGCGTGACGAACGGGAGATCCTGCAATCCCGCGACACACAGCTGGCCCGCTTCATTCTCCTCGGCGTACTGTGCCTTGGCGTGCTGATCGCCATCGCCCTGCGGACCGTCAGAAAGACAAGAAGCATGCAGACCAACATGGAGGAGGAATTACTCCACCTGACGGATTGCCACATCCAGGTCCAGAAACTCGACGCCATCAGCCAGCTTGGCGTGGGCATCGCCCACGAAGTCAACAACCCCCTGGCCATCATCGGCGAAGAGGTGGGCTGGATGCAGGACGTACTCAAGCGAGATTCGTTCAAGGAGCATCCCGACGCCGACGAACTGCGAGAATCCCTCCGTCAGATCGTCACCCAGACCGCCCGCAGCCGCGAAATCACCCACAAGCTGCTCAGCTTCGGCGGCAAGACCGACGGCATCATCCGCGACGTGGAGCTCAACACCCTGGTCACGGACATCGTCACCCTGCGCCGCCGAGAGGCATCAAACAGGAATATCGAAATCCGCACGGCGCTCGCGCCCAAGCTGCCCGTCATCCTCAGCGAGCCGGCCCTGCTGCGGCAGCTGCTCATCAATCTGATCAACAACGCCATGGACGCCATGCCCGAAGGTGGAATCATCACCATCACCACCAAGTATGATGAAAACGGAGGTGCCGCGCTGCTGGTTGAGGACACAGGCTTTGGAATACCCGAAGAAAACCTGAACAAGATTTTCGACCCGTTCTTCACCACCAAGGCCCCGGGCAAAGGGGCGGGGCTGGGGCTGTCCATCAGCCACGGCATCCTGCAACGCATCGGCGGACAAATTTTTGCCGACAGCCGTCCGGGTCAAGGGTCAACCTTCACGGTCCGCCTTCCCCGGGAGGCGCGGTCAAAAACGGCATGACCCAAAGCAGGAACAGCGCAAAATGACGCAGCACACGCCGCACAGCCAGTCCGGGAATACGCCGGACACACATGGGGAACTGGAACGCAAATACCATTTCTTCAAGAGCCTGCTCGCACGCAATAATCTTGTGCTGGAGCAGATGACGTCCATGGAGCGCATGATCTACGAAGGCCGCTCATTTACCCAGGAAGATGTCGTCACCTTGACCGAAACCATGGTCGCGCATTGCCGCGCCCTGGTCGATGATTTGAACGTTCTGTGCGGAGGGGAGTTCCAGGAACTCGCCGAACGCATCGACTCCATTGGTCGCAGCGCCCTGAGCGCGCTGACCCGGCAACGTTCTTTCGACTACTCCACGCTCATCCTGCCGCTGGAGGAGATCACCCTGGCCCGCCTGGAAGAGGTCGGCGGCAAGGCAGCGAATCTGGGCGAAATCCGCAACAAGGTAGGCCTTCCCACCCCCAGCGGCTTTGCCGTCACGGCCTCGGCGGCATCCCTTTTTCTGGAGCACTCTGGCCTGCTCGACATATTCCGGCAACAGTTGGCTGACATGGACCTTTCGGACATCGCGGCCCTGGAAAAGGTCTGCGCCAAGGCCAGTGAACGAATCATGGTTTCGCAGCTCCCCCACGCCTTGGAACATGAACTCATGGAGAAGACGCGCGAAATCATCGCCCGCTTCGGCCCAAAAGTCCGCTTGGCCGTGCGCTCGTCGGCCGTGTGCGAAGACTCGGATGCATCCTTTGCCGGCCAACACGCTTCGGTTCTCGGGGCTTCCCCGGCTACCCTGGCCCGTGCCTGGAGCGCCGTCGTAGCCAGCGCCTTCACCACCCGCGCGGTGTTCTACCGGCGCACCAAGGGCTATTCCGAGCAGGACGTGATGATGAGCGTGCTAGTCCTGACCATGATCGAATCCAAGGCCAGCGGCGTCATCTATACCGTGGACCCTAATTCATCGTGCAACGACGACCTGCTCCTGGCTGCAGCCTGGGGGTTGGGCGTCAGCGTGGTCGACGGGTCCTCGAACGCGGATTTCTGGCGTATCAGACGCGGTGACAGGAAAATGCTTCAAGCCGACATCGCCTGCAAGGAATCGCAATTCGTGCTGCTGACTCAAGGCGGCATCGTTTCACGGCCCGTCCCGGAGGACCTCCGCAACCTGGCCTGCCTGACTCCGGAGCAGGTCAGGACCCTGACGGATTACGCGCTGCGCCTGGAAGCCCATTACGGAATGCCGCTGGATATCGAATGGGCGCTGGACGAAAACGACGAACTGTTCATCCTCCAGGCCAGGCCCCTGCAGCGTGCCGAAGGGCTGGAACGGGCCGACTGCTGCGAACTCGTGCAGGGACGGGTCCCCATCCTGTTCGGCGGCCAGCCCGCGGCCCTCGGAGTGGCTTCAGGCAAGGTGCATGTGGCGCACTCCGACCATGAACTGAACACCATTCCCCAAGGAGCCATCCTGGTCGCCAAGCAGACCTCGCCCGCCTATGTCGCGGTCATGGGCAAGGTCGCGGGCATCATCACCGACGTAGGCAGCCCCAACGGCCACATGGCCTCCGTGGCGCGGGAGTTCGGCATCCCGACCCTGGTCGGCGTCGGCAAGGCCACCCACACCCTGACCCAGGACACGGAGATCACCCTCGATGCCACCAACCAGGTCGTCTACGCAGGCCGGATCTGCGAAATCCTCTCGGAGCGCAAACCCGTCAATCTGATGAAGGACAGCCCTGTCTACAAATCCTTGCAGGAAGCCATGAAGTTCATCACCCCCCTCAATCTGGTGGACCCCAGATTGCCGGAATTTTCGGTTCAAGGGTGCCTCAGCTTGCACGACGTCATCCGTTTTGCGCATGAAATGGCCATGCAGGAAATGTTTCTGCTTTCTGACGGACTCTCTTCACACAAGGGCGTGGCCCGCGAACTGAACGCGGACCTGCCTTTTCGCGTCGTACTCGTGGACCTTGGCGGAGGCATCTCGGCCCAGGGAGATTCTCCCCGGGTGGACCAGGAGGATCTGCGCTGCGCCCCGCTCATCGCCCTGCTCCAGGGCATGGCTCACCCGCACATCCCGAGAGCTCCAGGGGCTGCACCCTACGCCTCCCCCGAAGAAGCCACCTGCTACGCCGTCATCTCCGACCGGTACGTGAATTTCAGCGGGCGTCTGGGCAACCACTTCGCGACCATTGACTCCTATTCCGGCCCGGTCATCAACGACAACTACATCACCTTCTCCTTCAAGGGCGGGGCCGCGCAGTACGAACAGCGTGTCCGCAGGGCCCTGGTGCTGGCCGGAATCCTGCGCCGCCTGGGCTTCAGGGTCGCCCAGACCGGAGATTCCCTCAAGGCCGAGATACGCAAGTACGATGAACGGCGCTTTCTGGAACGGCTGGACACCCTGGGACGCCTGCTTGCAGCCGTGCGCGCCCTGGACTGGCGGCTTGACGACGACGACCAGATCGTCCGCTATGTGGACGCGTTCATGAGCGGAGAATATTCCTTCCGCCTGGACTGACCTCCCCCGCACTGTTCCGAACTGGAGGGCAGTGCCTGGTTGCCTGGACACACCGGTCTGTGTCACTATTCGTCAACGAGACACCCCGAAACACTTCGGCCCACGCCGTGCGCGAATATCGCGGAGCACGCATGAACCTGATCGATCGCGTCAAAAGTCTTTTTTCCCATCCCACTCCGGCCTTGACGCAGGACAGCGGGCAGGAAGACCTGTTCAAGGCCAGATACCAGGCCTTTCGCAGGCTGTTGTCCGCGAACAACGGGGCTCTGGATTTTATGACGGAACTGGAAGAAGCGGCGTTGGGGCACCGCCATTTCGGCATGCATTTCGTCAGATCGCGGGCCACGGGGGCGGCCGCCAAGGTCTACAACATCGTCGAAAATTTGCTCTACCTCGCCCCGGGAAAGTATCTGGGCCTGCGCGACTCCCTGCGCTCCATCCAGGACCAGATCCAGCTGGAACTTGCATCCAGGCAGTCCAGCCGTCGGCAGGACCTCGTCCTGGACCTGTGTCAAATTACGGCCCAGGATATGGACGATGTGGGGGGCAAAATGGCCAACCTGGGAGAGCTGGGCAACAGCCTCAAGGTCCCCGTGCCCTCGGGTTTTGCCATCACTGCAGAGGCCTACATGGCCTTCATGCGGCAAAACAGCCTGTGGGATGAAATCAATTGCCTTGTGCTCGGACACCCCATGGCCGCCCATTTCGGAGCCAGTGCGCCCTCCGGCCTTGATCCCGAAGAGGAAGAAGAACTCGGAGCCGATCAACCCATCGCCCTGCTTGAGCTATGCGCCAAGATTCGCGGCATGATCCTGGCGGCCGAGATTCCGACTGAACTGGAGGACGCCATCCTCTCCGCCTACGATCGCCTCTGCGAACGCGAAGGACGGCAGGTCCATGTCGCACTGCGCTCCAGCGCACTGGGCGAGGACAGCGCGGGCGCATCCTTTGCAGGGCAGCACCGTTCCCTGCTCAATCTTGACCGCGAAAGTCTCCTGGACGGCTACAAAGAGGTCGTGGCCAGCAAATATTCGGCCCATGCCATGACCTACCGCTACATGCTCGGCATCCGGGACGATGACGTGCTCATGTGCGTGGGCTGCCTGAGCATGGTCACCTCCAGGGCCGGAGGCGTGGCGTACACGAGCAACCCCCTCAATACCGGGGACAACCGCATCCAGATCACTTCCGCATGGGGCGTGGCCAAGGGCGTGGTCGACGGCACGGCCTCTTCAGACCGTTTTCTGGTGGAAAAAGGCCCGCCGCTGCGCATAGTCGAACGCTCGGTACCGCGTAAAGATTCAGCCATTGTCTGTTCGCAGAGCGAAGGCGTACGCAGAATCCTCGTCGATCCCCTCCAGGCGGACAAACCGACCCTGGATGACGGGCAGATCATTGAACTGGCGACCATGGCTGAGCGCATCGAGACGCATTACGGCACCCCCCAGGACATCGAGTGGGCCTACACCCCCGAAGGACGGCTGTTCCTGCTTCAGACACGCCCCCTGGACATCCGCCAGTCAGAACCCGCGCCGGAGCTGCTTCCCGGCATCGAACCGCTGATTCAGGGCGGGCAGACCGCCAGTTCGGGCACGGCCCACGGGGTGATCCACATCGTCAAAAAAGACGTGGACATTCTCATGCTCCCCGCCAAAGCGATCATGGTCTGCGTGGAGGCGGCCCCGAAATGGGCGGCCGTGCTGAACAG
>Ga0075011_10001324_pt1 | contig 13297 bp, 9 predicted proteins | sample TARM_MetaG_T_14_FD_72354 | JGI IMG/M metagenome (GOLD analysis project Ga0075011, IMG submission 72354) | Freshwater microbial communities from Pennsylvania, USA, analyzing microbe dynamics in response to fracking - TARM_MetaG_T_14 | ecosystem: Environmental > Aquatic > Freshwater > River...
AGTAACTGCCCTGTAGTGATATGGGGGGTTATGCGACATATTTCAAGTAACGAATTTAATAAAGTGATGCCCGGCAAATTGAGCTCTCTAAATTCAGGGAATTCAGGTAACCCATAGGCAACACTCGGATGCTGTAATAAAAGAGAAACCGCCAGGCGCATCGGGGTTACCTTCTGTTTTTTATTGTTGCTCTCTACTTTTTGTGCATCAGGCAGCAGTTTTTTTAGGCCGTCTTCATCAACCCCTAATAAAACAACTAAGCGTTCTTTCATCATCTGCCTGAAGACGCTTTCGGGTAATTTGCTAATTAACGGGATAGCAAGCTGTGCCAGTTTTGTTTTGCTGTCACGGTTACCCATATCAACCTGTGCTAACAGGTGTTGGAAAAGAAAATCAGATAATGGCAGCGCTTGTTCAATTAATAATTCGAACGCTTGCTTACCTTTTTTTTGTACTAAGCTATCTGGATCTTCGCCGTCAGGGAGAAACATAAAGCGTAATGTCCGTCCGTCTTGAAGATAGGGAAGGGCATTTTCTAAGGCCCGCCAGGCGGCGTCTCTGCCTGCTTTATCCCCATCAAAACAGCAAACCACTTCGCTGCTGTGGCGGAAAAGAATGTGAATATGATCGGCTGTTGTACTGGTGCCCAGTGATGCGACGGCATAATTTATGCCGAATTGTGCGAGCGCAACCACATCCATATAGCCTTCAACCACTAAAATGCGCTTAATTTCTTTATAGGCTTGTTTGACTTGATATAAGCCGTAAAGTTCTTTGCCTTTATGAAAAATAGGGGTTTCAGGCGAATTTAGGTATTTGGGCTCGTCATCGCCTAATACTCTCCCGCCAAAACCTATCACCCGTCCGCGCCGATCGTGAATAGGGAACATCAGGCGATCACGGAAACGATCATAGCTGCCACTTGTTTCTTTGGCGATGAGCATGCCCGCTTCGACGAGCTGATTTTCTAATCCAGGAGAAATAGCAAAGCGTTTACGTAATTGATCCCAGCCATCGGGCGCATAACCTATCTTAAAGTGTTTAACTGTCTCGCCGGATAAACCGCGACCTTTAAGATAAGTGATAACTTGCTGACTGTTTTTATGCTGACGTAACTGCTGCTGATAGAAAACGGTTATCTCCGCCATTAACTGGTAAAGATCTTTACGGTCGATATATGTGCCTGGTTGCACACTTCCCGCGGCACTCTCTTCGCGCGGCACTTCTATGGATAATTGCTCGGCAAGCGTTTCAATGGCGTCGACGAATTCAATGCCATCATATTCCATAATAAAGGTCAGTACATTGCCGCTGGCGCCGCAGTTAAAGCAATGATAAAACTGTTTTTCACTGCTCACTGAAAATGAGGAATTATTATTACCGTTATGGAAAGGGCAGCAGGCGCGATAGTCTTTGCCTTTCTTTTTTAGTTTTACACGGCTATCAATAAAATCGACAATATCGGTACGCGCGATAAGATCATCAATAAAATTTCGAGGAATGCGTCCAGCCATGTAGTAAACCATTTATTAAATTAGTTATTAATCGGATTGTGTAAATCAAGTGTAGGAAACAAAAAAGCCCCAAACTTACAACTAAGCATGGGGCTTTTTTATTTAACGAGCGATTAGTTTAAGCCAAAGCAGCTCTTACAAGCTTGCTGACTTCTCCCATATCTGCTCGTCCTTGAATATCTTTTGTGAGTAACCCCATCACTTTGCCCATATCTTGCATCCCCTTTGCATCAGAAGATGCAACAGCTTGTTCGATTAAAGTTTTCACTTCATCAGAGGTCAGTGGTTGTGGAAGAAACTCCTGCAATATAGCAAGCTCTATTTTTTCTATATCAGCAAGATCAGTTCGATTCGCTTTTTCAAATTGAGTGATTGAATCTTTACGCTGTTTTACTGATTTAATAATAACAGCCATAACGCCATCATCATTTAGCTCAATTTTATCGTCGATCTCAATTTGTTTAACAGCAGCAAGAAGCATGCGGATAGTGCCTAAACGGACCTTATCCTTTGCTTTCATTGCAGTTATCTGCTCTTCTTTTAATCTTGCTTTTAAAGACATAAAAAACCTTTATCTAATAATTAGTAAAGGCGAACGCGACGTGCGTTTTCACGAGAAAGTTTTTTCAAGTGACGTTTAACTGCAGCTGCTTTAGCGCGTTTGCGTACTGTAGTAGGTTTCTCAAAGTATTCACGTTTACGTGTTTCTGCTAAGATACCTGCTTTTTCGCAAGAGCGTTTAAAACGGCGAAGTGCTACGTCAAATGGTTCGTTTTCACGAAGTTTAATTACTGGCATGTGCCTATTACCTTTATGGTTACGGTCGTATATTGACCAGTTCATTTAAAATGGTGCGAGATTTTAATCCTATTTGGGCCTAAAAGTAAAGGATTAGTGTGTTAAATATAGTTAAAAAAGAGCAAAGATCTTCAAGATCTTCTTTTTCTCTAAGCGGCATTGCCCTATGAATCAGAAGCCGATGAAAAAAAACACTGCTAATAATCTATTTACGTTAAACTAACGCGTTATTTTCTGCTATTAATCCGTTTTGGTTTTTGGATGTGGGCATTTATAGCATCTTAAAATAATCACTTATTTAGTATGATTGGTATTATTATCACTTTCGTAAAGGAGCATTTGTCATATGCGTATTTTAGGTATCGAGACCTCATGTGATGAAACGGGGATTGCGGTTTATGATGATCAACTAGGTCTTCTGTCACATCAGCTGTACAGCCAGGTGGCACTGCATGCGGATTATGGCGGCGTCGTACCTGAGCTTGCATCGCGCGATCATGTGCGCAAAACCATCCCGTTAATTAAAGAGGCGTTAGCTGCGGCGAACTGCACTAAAGATGATATCGACGGCATTGCTTTTACCGCAGGGCCTGGTTTAGTTGGGACGCTATTGGTCGGGGCGTGTATCGGGCGCAGTCTAGCCTATGCATGGAATAAACCGGCCGTTGCCGTTCATCATATGGAGGGGCATTTACTGGCGCCTATGCTGGAGGAAAAACGTCCTGAATTTCCATTTCTGGCTTTACTGGTCTCGGGCGGTCACACCTTGATGGTGCGGGTGGATGATATTGGTGAATATAAGGTTTTAGGAGAAAGTATTGATGATGCGGCGGGTGAGGCATTTGATAAAACTGCAAAACTACTTGGCCTTGATTATCCCGGCGGTCCTCGTTTAGCCAAGCTTGCTGAACAAGGTGTTGCGGGGCGGTTTGTTTTTCCACGGCCCATGACCACTAAACCGGGACTCGATTTCAGCTTTAGCGGATTAAAAACCTTTGCTGCAAATACTATTCATGCTCAGGGAAATGATGCGCAGACACAGGCGGACATCGCTTTAGCCTTTCAGGATGCAGTGATTGACACCCTTGCCATTAAATGTAAACGTGCACTAAAAGAGAGCGGATTAAAACGTTTAGTGGTGGCGGGAGGGGTGAGTGCTAATCAGTCTCTTCGCGAGCAGCTGGCGCTACTCATGCGCGCTTTAGGCGGTCAGGTATTTTATCCGCGCAATGAATTTTGTACCGATAACGGCGCAATGATAGCTTATGCCGGTATGCAGCGTTTAAAAGCGGGGCACTTTGAAACGTTAGCGATTCAGGCAAAACCGCGCTGGCCCCTGGAGCAATTACTCAGCGTAAAATATGCGCTTTAACATTTTATTGATGTAAATTTCTCTTATTGACTAAAAAACAGGAAAACTAAGCGTTACTTTTCCGTTAAACAAAAAAGGCGCCATTAAATTGCGCCTTTTTTGTTGCTCTTCTACTTGTGCTTAGCCGGCACGCAATAGTTTAGCTGCCGCCACCATATTGCTTAGGGCCGGTTTTACCTCATGCCACGCTCTGGTTTTCAGGCCGCAATCCGGATTTACCCATAACTGCTCTGCGGGAATGCGCTGCCCCGCTTTTTTCATTAACGCCACCATCTGCTCGACACTAGGTATGTTAGGAGAGTGGATATCATAAACCCCCGGACCGATGGCATTGGGATAATTAAACTCTTCAAATATATCCAGTAATTCCATATCCGATCGTGATGTTTCAATGGTTATCACATCTGCATCCATCGCTGCGATTGCTGCAATAATATCGTTAAATTCGGAATAGCACATATGTGTATGGATCTGGGTTTTATCTGCAACCCCGTTGGCTGTGATACGAAAGGCCTGGATTGCCCAGTCGAGGTATTCAGACCATTTAGAGCGATGCAGCGGTAACTTTTCACGCAGGGCCGCTTCATCAATTTGAATAATGTTAATGCCCGCTTTTTCCAGATCCAGAACTTCATCGCGGATTGCCAGTGCAATTTGATTACAAGTTGTCTGCAGCGTCTGATCATCGCGCACAAACGACCAGTTTAAAATAGTCACAGGGCCGGTTAACATGCCCTTTACCTGTTTTTGGGTTAAGGATTGCGCGTAGTTGGCCCACTCAACTGTCATCGCCTGCGCACGGGAAACATCGCCAAACAATACCGGGGGTTTAACGCAGCGCGAGCCGTAGGACTGCACCCAGCCGAACTGCGTAAAAGCAAAACCATCGAGCAGCTCACCAAAGTATTCGACCATGTCGTTGCGCTCAGCTTCACCATGAACCAGCACATCAAGGCCAATGGCATGTTGCTCGTTAATACAAAGTTCAATCGACTGTTGCATGCTCTCTTTGTATTGTATTTCGCTGATTTCACCTAAACGTCTGGCTTTGCGCGTTGCGCGAATATCATTGGTTTGCGGAAATGAGCCTATGGTGGTGGTCGGGTAGCTTGGCAGATTCAGATAGGACTGCTGAATGGCGGCGCGCTGTGTAAAGTCATTTTTGCGCTCACCGAGGGTACTGCTGATAGCCGCGACCCGTAATTGCACTTGCGGGTTATTAACGCGCGTGCTGTTGTTGCGTGCCTGCAGTGCTAAGCGATTCTCTTCAAGGTAGCGCTGAACCGTTTCTTCGCCCTGGTTTAACGCACCGCCTAAGACCTTTAATTCCTGCAGTTTCTGGGTGGCAAAGGCGAGCCATGATTTGATTTCACTGTCGAGTTTCTCTTCGCTATTGAGATCTACCGGCACATGCAGTAATGATGAACTGGGGGCAATCCATAAACGCTCTTTTAAGCGCTTATGGATAGGTGTCAGCCAGGCTAATGTGGCATTAAGATCGGTTTTCCAGATGTTACAGCCGTTGATCACCCCCAGAGATAAGATTTTATCCTGACTTAAATAGGTAATGGCGGGTTCAACTTCATGGCGTGCGTTGACCGCGTCAAGGTGTAATCCTGCCACAGGCAGTTCACAGGCCAGCTGCAGATTGTCTTTCAGCTCACCAAAGTAAGTGGTTAATAATAGTTTAAGCTTTGATGTTGCGAGCTTTTGATATGCATGCTGCAGCGCGCTCTGCCAGTTTTTATCTATTTCCAGTACTAAAACAGGCTCATCAATTTGCAGCCATTCAATGCCTTTCTCTTCGAGCTGGGTGAAAAGCTGCGCATAAATCTCTAATAACGCAGGCAGCAAATCTAACTTATTGCTCTGATCTTTTTCTTTACCCAGCCACAGGTAAGTAACAGGGCCGATAATAACGGGTTTGACATTTTTGTTTAGCTGCTGCAGTTCTGCAATCTGCCCGAGCAGATTTTCCGCGTTTAAGGTAAAGGTCGTTTGCGCATCAAATTCAGGCACTATGTAATGATAATTGGTATTAAACCACTTAGTCATTTCTCCCGCCTGCGTTTCACCGCTATTGCTATGAATTGCCGAACAGCAGTTTTTTCTCTGCGATCGTCCGCGTGCCACGCGAAAGTAGTTGTCCAGAGAGTTATCATCTGCACTTTGTTTGGCTCGCGTTGGAATATTACCCACTAAAAAGCTGCAGTCGAGGACCTGATCGTACAGTGAAAAATCACCCACTGTGTGCAGATTTAAGGATAAATCTTGCTGGGCAAGCCAGTTGTTTTGGCGCAGCTCGGCGGCAGTTGCTGCGAGTTGTGATTCTGTGATTTCAGCAGACCAAAATTGTTCTTGAGCAAATTTCAGCTGACGTTTGTTGCCGATGCGTGGAAATCCTAAGTGATGTAGTTGTGCCATTTTTTATCTCTTAATAGTTGCGGTTGAAGTAGGAACTTATTATGGGTACTATCAATTATGAAAAATAATGATGTTTTATCCGTAACCCATGAGGTTTATTCATAATGATCGAGCCGTCGCACCTTAAAATAATGATTGCCCTGCATGAAACAGGCACATTAACGCAGGCCGCTGATGCACTTTGTTTAACGCAATCTGCGCTGTCTCACCAAATTCGCTATTTAGAGAAAAAACTGAATGTGAAGTTATGGCAACGTTTTGGCCGGCGTCTGCGTTTAACTGCAGCGGGAGAGTTGCTGCTGCAAACCGCGAAAAAAGTGATGCCTGCGTTATTGCAAACCGAGCAGGCGTTAAAAGCGATGGGAGATGGGGTACAGGGACTGCTGCGCATCGGTGTCGAGTGTTTTCCATGCAATGAGTGGCTGACACAGGTGGTGGCACACTCTTTACAGCGCCAGCCGAATGTCGATATTGATATCATCCGACAATTTCATTTTTCCGGTATTGAGGGGCTGATCAATCATCATGTGGATTTACTGATAACGCCGGATAAGATAGAGCATAAGCTGTTGCAGTACCATCCGTTGTTTGATTATGAGCAGGTTTTGGTGGTTTCAGCGAAGCATCCATTGGCCAAACAGACGCATGTTTTAGCGGCACAGCTGCACAGCGAAGTGCTCTTTACTTTTCCTATTGAAAAGCAACGTTTGGATATTTATCAGCAATTTTTATGGCCTGAAAAAGTGCAGCCCAAAGGGCACAAGCAGATAGAGTCATTGGCGATTATGTTACAGATGGTTGAATATCAGCGTGGTGTCTGCGTGCTGCCTGAGTGGCTGGCGGACAGTTCCAGTGAACAGTACAGTGTCAAAAAATTACGCTTGGGCAAAAAAGGCATTTATAAAACCTTATATGCTATGGTTAAAAAGCAGGATCAGCACATTCCATATATCAATAAGTTTATTGAGCTGGGGAAAGAAAGTGCATTCGCTGCGCGATCTATTGAATAGTATCCCTTTTTTCTTTGGCAAATACAGCGAGATCTTTAAGTGACAAAGGTTTGGAGAAATAATAACCCTGAAAAACATCACAGCCAGCTTCTTTTAAGATCTCAACTTGCCTTTTATCTTCAACCCCCTCTGCCAAAACTAACAGCCCTAAGTTTTTACCCATGCCGATAATACTTTTTACCATCGCTTTATCGCTGTTGTTTTTGGCAATATGATCAATAAAGCTTTTATCTATTTTTAGCTCATCAATAGGCAGCTCCTTAAGCATACTTAGCGAGGAGTAACCCGTCCCAAAGTCATCTAACGAAAGCGAGATGTAGTTGGCTTTCATTTTATGAAAAATGGGTAATAACGCATCGAGGCTTTCAATAAACAGGCTCTCTGTTATTTCAATGGTGATGGCAATTTGTGCACTGCTGTATTTTTTACAGGCATCCATCAGTTTGTCAATGAAATCTATCTGTATAAACTGACGCACAGAAACATTAATGGATAATTTAAAGTGTAAATCTTCGCGTATCTGTAAGCTTGATATCTCCTGCATTGCTTTGTGCATGATATAGAGCCCGAGTTTGGGCATTAAACCTATCTCTTCTGCAATCGGAATAAATAGATTGGGTGGAACGTTGCCAAGTTTCTTGCTATTCCATCTGACTAAGGCTTCAACTCCGAACAGTTTTTGATTGCGATCTAATTGCGGCTGATAGACAAGAGTTATCTCATCATGGATAAGAGCATGGTGAAGTGCCTGCTCAATCTCGATATTACGCATTAACTGATGATGGACACTTTTAGAAAAAAACAGGTACTGATTTTTTTTCTTTTTAGCCATAAACATGCTGTTATCGGCATAACTGAGCAGGGTTTCTATATCGGTTGCATCATCGGGAAAACAGGCGATGCCTATCGAGGAGCTGATTTTAAAAACATCCTGGTTGATTAAATAGGGTAGTGAGGCGCCTTTCAGTAAAGATTGTGCATATGCAGCAATTTCCGCTTTATCCCCAGATTCAAGAAAAATAACAAATTCATCACCGCTGTAACGGGCGGCCAGCCCGTGATGGCTGGCTAAACTCTGTACAATACGCTTCGCTACTTCGATCAGAATAAGATCACCATAACTGTGACCAAAGGTATCGTTAATGTTTTTAAAGTGATCTAAATCTAAATATAACAAAGCAAAAGGTTTTTCTGTTTTGCGCTGCAATTGGCGAAAGTGTTTTTTAATCACAGTGCGGTTAGCGAGTCCTGTTAATGCATCGTGCTCCGCTTTATAGCTCAGCTCATCGATTTTGGACTTTTCTATTTTAACTATCCAAGAGACTAAGCTAAAGACAATGATAATTAAGAGCAGGTAAAAAACAGAATAGGTAAAGCTGTGGCGGTAGAGTTTCTGCAATACCAATTGGTATGGGGTTTCTGCTGAAATCCAGAAACGGAAACGTTCATTATAGGCGATAGTGTAAATTACTTTTCCTGTTTCCAGCAGCGCCAGATCTTGTATAAAAGAAGCTGTATTTTGGCCGTTTTTAACTGTTAATCGCGTTTTTAATTGAGAGAGAGTCTGGTTAAATAAGATATTGTCAGGCTGTGACTTATCATAATAATGCGGGTAATTATCGAGCGATAAATTAGTACGTAAAATGCGAAAAGCACCATGGTCTAGTGTTGCCTGCATAGTACTTTGATGATTGTTTTCTTCGTACCATCGCTGAGTAAGCATGGCTAAGTCAATCCCGGTGGAGATAACGGCGAGAGTCTCACCTTGAGAGTCTGTGATTTTTTTACGAATGGGCAGAATCCATTTATTAATGGCTTGTAGCAGATAAGGCTTACCAATAACCATACGTTCAGTATCGAGTGTTTCCTGAAACCATGGTCGAGTATGGCTGTTTTCTAGCAGGTTAGTCCGGGAGTTTGCAACAGGGAAGAGCGTTGAAAGTTGCAGATCACCCTGTTTAGAAAAAATCGCTATATCAAGTAAGAGTGGATTTAGCTTGAGTACATTGGCAAATGTTTTGCGGTTAAAATTGGGATCCTTTAGATATTCATTGCCAATTAAATTATGTAGGATTTCATGCTCAGTGAATAATGCATTAAGGTGATTGTGGTAAATTTTAGTCAGATAGAGCTGGTCGTGTTTTGTTTCGTTTAAGATCTCTTCATGTTTGATATAAACTGTGCTGGCAAGCAGGGTAGTTCCGATAAAAACAACAAGATAAAAAAGTAACCAAATATTTTTTTTAAAGTGAAACATGGCGAAATTTATGACCTAAATGGTATTTGCGGAAGATGAATAGCGCACAGAGTAATGCAAGTTATAATTAAAATCTTGTTTGATAGCACAGAACCAAGTTATTTGACTTCCCCTCTGGAGGTGAAAAATAGGTGAATTTTTTACCAATTTAACGATTGGGTTCTCTTGGGGGTACAATGTCAACGGTTCGAAAATTCAACCTCTTCCCGTATAAAAAAGCATTGACTGGCGAGCCGTTTACTTACTTTTATTTTTTGAGTCGCAAATGCATCTTGTCATATATATACCTCTATTTTAATCTGCTTTTTGGCAGATTTTAAAAAAAAGTTACAGAAAGTGATGCAAATCAAACTGCCCCCCCACTGGAAAAAGGTAAATTACCCCCCATTGTGATCGATGTAACAAAAACTTTCGTCTATAATGCTGTCTGAAAAAGAGTGTGAGCAGAGAAATGCTTAAATTTAGAAGATAGTGTGGTAGCTTCACTTAAATGAATATTCATGCAGTGAATCCAGAATTCTGTAATTTTTAAATTAAATGAGAGGGCACATCATGTCAGTAAAAAAAATGGTTGATTTAGATTTAGCCGGTAAACGTGTATTTATTCGTCAAGATCTTAATGTTCCAATTAAAGATGGCAAAGTAACATCTGATGCACGTATTCGTGCTTCTATCCCAACAATCAAATTAGCATTAGAAAAAGGTGCTAAAGTGATGATCACATCTCACTTAGGTCGCCCTGTTGAAGGCGGCACTGCAGAAGAAAATGCAGCGGCAACTTTACAACCTGTTGTGGATTACTTAAACGAAGCGTTAGATGTGCCAGTACGTTTAGCTACTGACTACTTAAACGGTGTAGAAGTTAACGAAGGCGAGGTTGTTGTACTTGAAAATGTGCGCTTTAACAAAGGCGAGAAAAAAGACGATGAAGTGTTAAGCAAACAGCTTGCTGCGCTTTGTGACGTTTATGTGATGGATGCATTTGGTACGGCTCACCGTGCACAGGCATCTACTCATGGTATCGCTAAATTTGCTGACGTTGCCTGTGCGGGTCCATTACTTGCGGCTGAGCTTGAAGCGCTAGGTAAAGCGATGGATAATCCTGCTCGTCCATTAGTGGCAATCGTTGGTGGTTCTAAAGTATCAACTAAACTCACTGTACTTGAGTCTTTATCTAAAATTGCTGACCAACTGGTTGTTGGTGGCGGTATTGCAAATACATTTATTGCAGCACAAGGCCATAATGTTGGTAAATCATTATATGAAGCTGATCTGGTTGAAACAGCTAAAGAATTAATGGTTTCTTGTGCGATTCCTGTGGCAACTGATGTTGCATGTGCAAAAGCATTTGATGAAAATGCTGAAGCTGAAATCAAAAATGTTGAAGACGTGCAGGATGACGACATGATCTTCGATTTAGGTCCTAAATCAACAGCAGCGCTTGCAGAAATCCTTAAAGGTGCAAAAACGATTCTTTGGAATGGCCCAGTTGGCGTATTTGAATTCAAAAACTTCGAAGCGGGTACTGCCGGTATCGCTAAAGCGATTGCACAATCATCTGCGTTCTCTGTTGCCGGTGGTGGCGATACATTGGCTGCTATTGATAAATTCGGTATCACAGCAGATGTTTCTTACATCTCTACAGGTGGCGGCGCGTTCCTTGAGTTCGTTGAAGGTAAAGTATTACCTGCTGTGGCAATGTTAGAGTCACGTGCAAACAATTAATAAAGCAAGTGAAGCGAGATAGTATCTCGCTTTTTTTTTTGGACTTTTATTCGTGTGTTTTTTACCACCTTATTGTGGTATATTGTGCCCGAAATTTAGCAGTATTTAATTTAACTACATAGGATTATCCTCATGACTAAGATTTTAGACGTTGTAAAACCTGGTGTTATCACTGGTGATGACTTACAGAAAGTATTTGCAGTTGCAAAAGAAAACAAATTTGCACTTCCAGCGGTAAACGTTGTTGGCAGCGATTCAATCAATGCAGTACTTGAAGCAGCAGCTAAAGTTAAAGCGCCAGTTGTTATTCAGTTCTCTAACGGCGGTGCAGTATTTAACGCAGGTAAAGGTCTTAAACTTGAAGGTCAAGAAGCTGCTATTATTGGTGCGGTTTCTGGTGCTAAACACGTTCACGCAATGGCTGCCGCTTACGGTGTTCCAGTTATTCTTCATACTGACCATGCAGCTAAAAAATTGCTTCCTTGGATCGACGGACTGCTTACTGCAAGTGAAGCTCACTATGCAGAAACAGGTAAACCTCTTTTCTCTTCACACATGTTGGATCTTTCTGAAGAGCCACTAGAAGAAAATATCGCAACTTGTGCTAAATACTTAGCACGTATGGCTAAAATGGGTATGACACTAGAGATTGAACTAGGTTGTACTGGTGGCGAAGAAGATGGTGTTGATAACTCTGATATGGATGCATCTTTACTTTACACGCAACCTTCAGAAGTTGATTACGCATTTACTGAACTTTCTAAAATTAGTCCACGTTTTACTATCGCGGCTTCTTTTGGTAACGTACACGGTGTCTACAAACCTGGTAACGTTAAACTAACGCCAACTATTTTACGTGATTCACAAGCGTATGTTTCTGAAAAACACGGTCTTCCAGCTAACAGCTTAAACTTCGTATTCCACGGTGGTTCTGGTTCAACTGAAGCTGAAATCCAAGAGTCTATCGGTTACGGTGTTATCAAAATGAACATTGATACAGATACACAATGGGCATGTTGGGATGGTATCCGCGCTTATGAAGCGAAAAACCATGATTTCTTACAAGGTCAAATCGGTAACCCAACGGGTGAAGATGCGCCTAACAAGAAATACTATGATCCACGTGTATGGTTACGTGCTGGTCAAGAGTCTATGGTTGCCCGTCTTGAGAAAGCATTTGCTGACCTTAACGCGATCGACGTACTATAATTTAATTGCTCTGCACACCGGCAGGGACTTTAAATTCAGAGAGCCGACTTAACAGTCGGCTTTTTTTTAAGCAAAAAACTGTGCTGTACATTCACCTATGAGAGAATCTGCTATGCGTTATTACCAATATTTATTAGTTGCTGTTATTTCTGCTTTTTGTGTTCCCAGTTTAGCTAACTCATTGCCCGATGACCCGCATATTTCGGTGACCGGAAGCGCTGAACTTGAGGTGGCCCCGGATCAGGTTGTTGTTGTGTTTCATGCCTCAGCTTTAGAGGCCAGTGGTGCGCTTGCTAAAAACAGAGTTGATCAACAGGTATCTGGCTTACTGAGCGATTTGAATAAAGCCGGTTTTAACAGTGAAAAACTAGAAAGTGCAGATCTTTATATTCGCGCAGAATATGATTACCAGAAAGAGAAACGTACCTTGCTGGGTGTCCGTGCAACACGTGATTTAACTTACCTGTTGACGGATATCAATAAGGTCAGTCAGTTTTTAGATGTGCTATTAGGCGCAAAGATTGATGCTATCGATCCGCTGCAATACGGGCTGCAATCACCGGAGCAATGGCAGCTTAAAGTACGCCTGATGGCGGTGAAAGATTCAATGCAAAATGCAGCTGTGTTAGCACAGGCTTACAAATCGCAATTAGGGAAAATCTATTCAGTGAATCACTCTGATTCCTCTGCCCGTCCTGTCATGATGAGAGCGATGCAAAGTGAAATGACAATGACAAGTTATCAGGTAAAAACAATTAAATTAAGCGATCGTGTGCAGGCTGTCTTTTTATTAAAGCCTTAACCTGGCCGGGGGTGAGAGGCTTATCTGTAAACTGCTGTTAGCCTCTTTATTAAAAAACATTAAGTTACTTTGTAATGGCTGAAATAAAGCCAGAAGGTGGCTTATAAAAGGTTGCATGACTTGTATGGAAAAGCTGCTTTCTAAACTTAAATAGGTGCTTAACTTCTCCGGGGTGATATGAATGGT
>Ga0075011_10001326_pt1 | contig 13290 bp, 9 predicted proteins | sample TARM_MetaG_T_14_FD_72354 | JGI IMG/M metagenome (GOLD analysis project Ga0075011, IMG submission 72354) | Freshwater microbial communities from Pennsylvania, USA, analyzing microbe dynamics in response to fracking - TARM_MetaG_T_14 | ecosystem: Environmental > Aquatic > Freshwater > River...
AAGGTTCCGAAGCACCAGCTGTATGTCCGGCCTGTAAACATGCCCAGGCTTATTTTGAACTATTTGCTGAAACCTATTAGAAAAATTTAGCTAAGATAAACAAAAAAGAAACGGCTTTGAGGGCGTTCAACTTAGGGATTTAAGAAAACAAATAAATTTTTGACCGACTCTCTTCAAGCGGAGGGCACAAGTAAAGACCACACCGAAGGATAATACCTTTTGTGTGGTCTTTCGCATTATGTATTTATTACTTCTTCGATTATTTGTTTAACTTTTTTATTACTTAACTGTGTATGGAATGAGACCATATAACCATCAATGGTTAACTGCTTAAAGAATGCCTCAGCACATTTAATTTTGGCATTTTCTATACCTCGTAGAGTAGATTTGTTTTCTACAAGTTTAGTCTCAACTACAATATTTAATTCTTTAGTACCATCGCTTTTTTTCACCACGTACATAAAATCAGGGCTGTAGTTTTCTCCAACAATTGTAGGAATGGAAATACTCGATTTTGGAATTTTACCGTATACCACGACCTCATCAATTCCTGTTCCTGTCATCAAAATATTGTCTTTTTCCAATGGTGAATCAAAAGCGATCTTGTCATATAGATATTTCTCTGAAGGAGTGCCCTCAACAAACATAGTGCCGATAGTTCCCTGTTTTATCATTTCTCTAGGAGACCCATCTTTATAAGTTAATGCAGTTCCATTAACAGGTTGTGTCGAACGAGCATAGCGAAATCTAGTCTGTGTTTCTTGAATTCGCCAATCTGTAAAACTCCGAATAATATTAGCAGCTGAATAATCATTTATATGTTCTGGAAGTACTGTTTTTTCTGCAGCCAATTTGCACATGGCATCATGAATGACCGTAATCGGAATACTTGTTTGACTATTGATTCTTTTGATAAATTCATGATACGCTAACGGTTTCTTTAAAGAATAGGAAACTCCAGAAACTTCCTGCAAGCACATCTTTTTACCATCAGTGGTCATTTCATCCCGTTGGCTATAAACAGTTATATTTCCAAATACATCATTTTTCCTAAGTATGTCATGCAACGCTTGTGTTATTTCATATTCCAAATCCGATTCATAAAAAAGATAGTATTTTTGATTAATTGTTTCCCAAAGTTCTTTAAGCTCAGGATATACAGCTTTTCTGATTTTAATTTGCTGTGATTTGTTCTTATTATTATCGGTTACCTTGTTGCTATTTACACCGCTTGTAAACTCTGGATACTCAGCAAAGAAAGCATCTCTATTCTCAGAACGAATTTCGTAATTCCTGTTTATATACTTTTTGAGTAACAACTCAGTAAACAAGTCATCTGGATCAACATCTCTTGCTTTTGCAACTTTATCCAAATCATCAGTGTTCAATACTAATGTTATTGGTAATTCACCGTTGATTTCGTCAACTAATTTTTGTGCAAAATCAGCTTCTGTAAAATCCACGATATAATTTAGCTTAAACTCTTCATTGGATATACGGTTTCCGTTTTCATCAACTGGAAGGCGCAATCCTCGTCCTACTTCTTGTAGCTTACTGTTTTCACTGCCACTTGAACGCAATTTTGCAATGGTAAACACATTAGGATTATCCCATCCTTCTTTCAACGTCCACTTAGAAAATAAGAATCTCCTTGTGTTGTATGTTCCGTCTTCATTATAAAGAGATATTAGCCCCTTCTTATTATGAAGAATCTCATCAACTTCCTGGGCTATTGCCTCATCAGAATCATTATTGTCCTGTGAAAAATATCCTGCATGGCAGGCACTTATATTTGCAGCACTGGCTTTTAAATATTCTCTGTATTCATTCTCGCTGTCCGGCAATTCCCCTATCAATGAATTCAGCCTTTCAAGTAGCAAGCGTTCAAACATTTCTTTGAGGTACGGCATCTTGCCGTCATCAGATTCTCTATAGGAGGCAATATCATCAATAAAGAATAACACCAGTGTTTTTATCTTGAACTGCCGGCCGGAGAAATTCTGACGTTCCGTTTCGAAGTGACGCTGAATTGCCAATTTTACCATCTGCTCCTGATATGAAGAAGAGTAAATATCAGTATTGAATTCTTCACCCATAAATTTCACCTGCCCGTTGGTAAGCTCAATAAAATTCTTTCCAATAGCTGAGATAGTAATTCCTTCGAATACCGGGTCTATGATAGATAAGGAATCACCACTTGAAAGCGTGAATGTTTTTGTATCTACGTCACGTTTTTTGAAATGAAAAGTGGCCGAAGTCTTGGATACAACGGTTGTTAATTTTACTTTTTCTTCTTTCTGTGAAAGTGGCTCGAAATGTTCCTTTGCCACCCCCTTTATTAAGTTCTGATTAAAAGAGTCACAGGCACTTAATTCATACACTAGATTATTTAAATCTTTGTAGGTGACCTTATTGCGCCCACGACCCTCCGACACTTCTGGAAATGTTGCACCGAAGCGAATAATCATCTGAGGCTGTAATTCTTCAGCAATAGCTTTATAAGCTTTTTGGTCTCTTGCAAACCTATGTGGTTCATCAATAATGACAATTGATTTTGTAGCCTTGAGGGCATCAAATGGTCTATAAAAACCCTCTACAAGATAATCATAATCGGAACGAGTGAGCATATTACCATTGGTCAGTAAGTGCATATTAACGAGTAACACGTAAATTTTATTTGCATTCTGGCAAGAACCGGTTACGAAATCACGAATTGGGGAAGGCATAGCAAGAAAGCCTTTTTTCCTTTGCTTTGCGCTTTCCAATAGACCTAATTCAATATCACAGTTGTACCCGCAAGCATCGGAAAAATGATGTTTTACATAGCTATCAGATATAAATTGCTTTGTGCCTGCCTTTATTGCTAAAGAGGGAACAGCAATAATAAACTTATTAAAGCCATATTGTTTATGCATCTCATAGATCGTTTGAGTATACACATAGGTCTTTCCCGTTCCAGTCTCCATTTTTACATCAAGATTAAGGTATTCACCTTCATCACGACGACCACGGTAATCGCCACGGATATTATTTTGTATTTCCATAATATTATGGATCAAGCGAAGGTCTTTATTGTCAAAGGTAGGATTCTCATATGCAAGAAGCGGTTTTGTGATTCCCACGCCTTCAAATGCAGAAACCAAAGTATCAACAGCTTTCTGCTGATGTGCTAATTCTCTTTCTAGTATTAGTTCCAAAATCCGTACCTCCTTAGTATCTGATGTCGAGATTGATTTTTAAGTTTTTCTCTGAATCACGGAGTATTTTGACATTCGTCTTTAAATTCTCCATCTCAACATAGTTAAAACTGTATCCGAAAAGAATTAAATTTTGCGGATTAAAGCTCCCCTGTGAATTATATTTTTCTACGAGAGCCTTAATTGCATCTTCAGTCAAGCCAGGATTTATGAAATACAAATGATTACGGCACCAATATGCAGCATAACCTGCAAAGTCAACCCTCTCCATATCATTGTTAAATCCGTATCCATCACGCACAAGCCATGTTGTCAAAACAGTTTTGGCCCCAAATTCGTCGTACACCGTTGTATCGGTAACAAATCCGCTGTTATCAAAGGTCTCCATCTTATCTAATGTTGCCGGGTTCACTTCTTGTAATGTGTAGTGTTTAAAACCGAGGTCAGCAGTAGTGTCAGGGTATTTTTCTTTAATGTTCTTTGAAGCTCGAAGAATTCGTTCCTGTCCAACTTCATCAAGAGAATGCCTTTTACCTATTGAATCTAAAAAATCAAGAACCTTCTGTACTTTTGGCTTTTCTGTTTTTGCGGTCAGTTCTAATTTATGATCAAGGTCTTCTGGTAATTGAATAGCTATTATTTTTCGATTGCCATTATCTACTGCATTCAGTGTCATTAGAGCCTCTGTTGAAGTTGCAGAACCAGAGAAAAAGTCAACAAAAATCGCATTACTATCTCCACCGATTTGCATTACTTTCTTTAGCAAATAAGTTGGCTTTGGAAAATCAAATGCATCTGCCATTTCATAAACACCCAGTTCCTTAGAACCTTGCTCCGTAATAACACCTGTTTCTTCCCAAATATCATCATCTTCATCAGCCAAATCACCGACTAAATTATCTTCATACCAAATGGTTTTTGCCTTATAAGTTCCTTTTCTATATTTTTCATAGCATCCATATTCTCCAGTTGATTTCAATTTTGCAACAACATCACTATCCATTGAGGATTCCGGGATATTATTGTTATTGAATTTAGTTTGACCCCAACGCCAACAACTTTCTCCGCCTTCGCTGTTATATGGTAATATTTCTACGTTAAAATCCTCATTCTTTTCGAGTGATACTGGGTAATATCCGCAATTATCTTTTTTATTAGGATTCGCATATATTGGATAGAATAAATTCGCACGATTGAAACGACCAAATTTAGGATTCCTATTTCTAAGTTCTCGTTCTTCAAATTCACCAATATTATCTTGTTTGTTAAATGAACCAGCACCCTTTTGTAGCTCATTAAGGATGACATTTTCGTTTTTTATATAAACTAGCAAATACTCATGGGTTTTTGCTAATTGCTTGTATGTTTGACCTCTCTTATTAGACTGTACTATGATGCAAGCGATAAAATTATTTTCGCCAAAAATATCATCACACAAAAGCTTTAAATTATCCTTCTCATTATCATCAATTGAAATAAATATTACACCATTATCATTCATCAAATCCCTTGCCAACTGCAATCGAGGATACATAAACATGAGCCATGCCGAATGAGAAGCACTACCTCTTTGTGTTAAGTCAAGAATACGCTGTGCTTGATCTTCATCAATGCTTAATTTAGTAACAAGATCATCGACCGTAAAATTAAATTTATCATTATATATAAAGCCGTCTGAACCAGTGTTGTACGGTGGGTCAATATAGATACACTTAACCTGTCCTGCATAGGATTTTAGCAGGTGTTTCAAACCATCAAGGTTGTCACCGCTAATATAAACATTTTCACTATTTGAATTTTCCGGAAGTGAATTATGAGCATCATCAGGTACTACAACTGTTTCAGTATCCAGTGACGCAAGCATTTTTGCGTAGCTTTTTCCGAGGAATTTCAATTCATATCCCTCATGTGAAATATCAATTTTATCTTTCAAATATTCTGAAAAGCGAACCATATCAAACGATCCATCTGCTCTAAAGCATGATGGAAAGGTTTCTTTTAAAACCGTTATTTCTTTTTGGTTAAGGGTCACCCTTTCATTAGCGGCTATTACATCTTTTATCATTATCTTTCCCTCCATCTTGCATCCCATCGGGTACAAATTCTAAAATATCATCAACCTTGCTTGTCTAAGACTCTGCAAATGGTTTCTATGCTCTCCAAAGACACATAGCTTTTGGTCTATTTTAATTCTTATTCTTAATTTTTGTTTCTGCCAACCTTTTATTAGCACGATATTTCCGCTGCCTTGCTGCATTATGTGCCCTTTGGCATTCGACTTTTTTACAGTAAAGTTGACGATTGTTATCACGAATGAAAGCTTCTGCACAGTGCAAGCAGGTAATGAGCGCACCTTCTTTTAGTTCCCTTGTTCGTCCGCCTTCTTCCGGTGGGCCGAAGTCAACAATCATACGAGCAAGAGTGTACCAACAAATATCAAAGACAGAATGAACATCGGCAGCAAAGACTACTTGATTATTCCTCGGATTGATTTTCAATCTCATGTGAAAATCCGGTATCATATCCATCAACTGATCCCGTAGTTCCTCATAATAGTCGAATGGCTCACGAGCAAACCAAGTAACCTCTTTATGCTCTTGATGTTTTGACTTTTTCCGCTCAGCAATCATTTCATCAAGCAATTGCTGAGAAGTGATATCTGCTTTTTTTAACGTGTGTTCTTGAAAGCATTCTTCACGCTTATATTTTTCAAAATACGGCAGACCTTCAAAGAACTTGCCTTCTTGTGCTAATTCAAAAGCGTCGTCACCGTCACCTGCACATACCTTTTTTAACGCAAAATAAAACTGTGTGGCTATATAGAAGCTTTCAAGGTCACGCATAAAATTGGCGAGACTGAACAAAGACTCCCTCTCAATCATTTCACCATCATCTGCAATGTCAAACTGTTTATCTGCCATCAAGGAATAGACCGTATCGATATAGTACGGATGGGCAACACCCTTACAGAATTCAATAACCAAATCAACATACGACGTTTTTTCCGAAAAGTCGTTTATTTTCCTGCCCAAATTATATAATTCCCGGAACAATTCCTTTCCGGAGAATCCGTTTGTCTTATCTAAATCCGGTTCCAGACCTTTATAGACGATCGGTTTTAGGTACGATGATTCGCCGGCACCTTCTTCAAATTCATAATCTTTAAATCTGAATGTATGGTATATCAACTGACCGATACCGCCAACATCCCCAAAGCCGATGACATCAGAAGTGTTGTCAGCTTTTGATTCGATATAATTTCCCATCCCATCGTATGGCATAAGTGACACCTCCGTAACATTAAGAGTAACATTTGGTTTTTTGCTTTCTGTTATATCATACAGTACAATGACATTAAATACAAGAGCAAATTGTAAAACGCCTTGTTTTGGGGTTCATTGACAACTAAATAGTCCGCCCGCAAATAATACTTTTGCAGTACTGCCGCCACGATGGTAAAAACCGGAGCGCACCAACTGACATTGCATACGAGGAGACCACGAACAGGTGGCTACCTTAGGAATGATAGCGAATGGTGGATGTAGAAACCAAAACAAATATCAGATCAGGAGGAAAGAGCAATGGAAAAAACAACCATGAGTGTGCAGGAGTTGTCGGCCCAGATGGGCATAAGTTTACCGAAAGCCTACGAACTCGCAAAATCGCCGGGATTCCCAACTATACGAATTGGCACGAGGATTTTAATTCCGGTTGATGCCTATAAGGAATGGCTACTCAAAAACGCAGCACACAGATAATGAAACAAAAATTTTATGGGGAGGAGGTGAACGAGATGAAAAATGCAATGCTGGAACTGATGGACAAGAAGATATGGTTTCTCTGGCGTAAGGAAATGGACGGTGACCGTATCAATAAAATTCCCTTTTCTGCCAGTGGCGGTGCGACTGGTACAAATGAAAAGTACCGGCATACGTGGGTAACTTACGACGAAGCCGACACCGCGATGAAAAAACTAAGTGCTGCCGGTGTCGGCTTTGTAATACCGCTGGGTTACTTCTTTCTTGACATTGACCACAAGCCTATCACAGACCCATTCGTGCAGGTGTTGCTTGAACGTTTTAATGCCTATACCGAGCGTTCCGTCAGCGGCGGCGGTATCCATATTTACGGCAAATGCAATTTGGACAAATTGCCAACATATAAAGATAAAAACAGCAATCTCAGACTGGATAAAGCCTTTTATATGAAAAATCCAAATAATCACTTGGAATTGTATGTCGGTGGTCTGACAAATCGCTTCGCAGCTTTTACTGGTGATGTGATTTTAAATGAGCCGCTTAGAGAAAGCACTGCTGCGGTTCTACTTACTCTCGATAAAAATATGCGAAAAGCGGAGAAAACAAAATACAGTGAAAAACGTGACGGTGACCGCGCCAGCTTTGATATTGTCTGTAATCTCCGCAAACAGAAAAACGGCGAGAAGTTCAAAAAACTATATGATGATGGCGATATCTCCGGGTATGGCTCGCCGTCAGAAGCAGATGCTGCGTTATGTGCCTTGATCGCCTTTCGCACCGGGCCTGATCCTGCCGCTATTGATGATATTTTCCGCAGCTCTGCTCTTTATCGCGAAAAATGGGAGCGCGATGATTACAGAGAGGCTACCATCGCTACCGGGATTGAAGCCTGTCATGGCACTTTCCATCAATCCAAGATGGATCATCCGCATTTTATCAAGTTTAACGAGCCGACCGGCGAAGCTTATGTCAGTGTACCGCTCCTTGCAAAGTACGTGCGAGAACACCTCTGCTATGCGCTTGTAAGGGATAACGGCAAGCAGGGTCTTATGAAATATGTCTATGAAAATGGCTGCTATCGGCTTTATGCCGACAATATGCTGATGGGCATTATCAAACAGTACATTGCCGATTATGATGAAGAACTTGTCAAAATGGGAAAGGTCAATGAAACCCTGCAGCATATCACCACCGATCTGAATTATGTCAGTCAGGAGGATTTGAATGCCGATGAGGATTTGATTAATTTCAGCAATGGTTTACTCCGCATCACTGAGAATGATGTCATTCTTGTGCCACATAGCCCGGAAATCCTCTCTACGATACAAATCCCATGTAATTGGACGGGAACAGAAATGCCCACACTGGTGTTTGACCGCTATATGCATACCCTCACGGGCGGCGATAGGGCCATTGAGCAACTGCTCCTTGAGTTTATCGGTGTATGCATTTCCAACATCAAAGGGTGGAGGCTGAAAAAGGCACTTTTTCTTGTTGGCGATGGTGATACCGGCAAATCTCAGTTAAAGAGCCTTGTCGAACGCTTGCTGGGTAAAGGAAATTTTATCGGCATTGACCTTAAAGAAATGGAAGCCCGATTCGGCACCGGCGCAGTTTACGGCACCCGCCTTGCTGGTAGCTCAGATATGAGCTTTCTGTCAGTAGATGAACTGAAAACCTTTAAGAAAATTACTGGCGGCGACAGCCTGTATGCCGAATTCAAAGGGCAACAAGCTTTTGAGTTTACCTATAACGGTCTACTCTGGTTTTGCATGAACAGACTGCCCAAATTTGGCGGTGATGATGGCAAATGGGTCTATGACCGCATTATGGTAGTCCGTTGTCTTAACGTCATTCCAAAAAACAAGCAGGATAAAACGCTCCTTGACAAAATGTATGCCGAGCGTGATGGTATCGTCTATAAGGCGATTAAGGCTCTGCAACAGGTTATTGTCAACGGCTACCGGTTCTCCGAACCAGGCATCGTCAGCCTCGCACGAGAAAAATATATGATGGAAAACAATACGGTCATCTCCTTTTATGAGGAGTGTTTGGGTGAATGGCCAGATGGAAAAATAAACAGGCACTGCACCACTGGCCGCATCTACAAGGTTTATCAAGGCTGGTGCCGCGAAAACAATAACGGCTTTTCAAAAACAGCAAAGGAGTTTCGGGAGGCTCTTGCTTCATACCTGGGAGCAGATTACGCCACAATCACCACCCGGCAGAATGGCAATACCTACTACCGGGATTATTCGCTCACATTCGAAGCAAAAGCGCAGTTTTCAAGGGAATATGGTTATGACGAGACTGAATTCTTATAAAAATGGTAGCAGTAGTAGCAGTACCGGTAGCAGTAAAAAACACAACTGCTACCACGTGAAATGCCCACAGAACTGGCTTTCAAGGTTATTGGTAGCAGTTGTAGCAGTTCTTTTCACTTCTTGGCAAAATTTCTTAAAAGTTGGTAAAGAAGAATAAAAGGATGTAAAGATTATCTGGTGTGTGGATATTAAAACGCCCAGTACTGCTACTTCTGCTACCAACCCCTCGAAAACGGTGATATAACAAGCTTTTTTGCAGTAGCAGCAGCCAAAAACACTGCTACCAGTTCTGCTACCACTGCTACTAAATTTAAATGCGAAGGAGGATCGGAAAAAGACGGTTCATAAAAAATGTTTCAGAAAAAGACCCCACAACAATAATTCTAGGAGGAATTCAAACATGGCAAACTATCCACTTATAAAAATGAACAAAGAAGGAACGCTCCTTCGACCGCAACACTCATATTACTCTGATGAATATGCAGCGAATTGGTGTGATTTATTCCTTGCTGATTGCATCACAGCGGATCGGCAAGGAAAACTGCACAAGTATTATCGTCTTCATGCAAAACAGGATCATACTATGGAAATGGCTTTTGCTTACGATATTCATTGCCCGGATTGCAAAAGTGCTATGCTTAAGCCAATCAGTGCACCAATCAATTATAACGAACTGGGGCTTTACCGATGCCCTGTTTGTGACAAGAAATAAGGAGGAACAACTTATGAGCACTTACACTGAAAGATTACCTTTTACCGGTTCTCCGGAATATGACAAACATTTTTGGAATGCAATGCGTGGCCATGACAGCAGTTACGATAAACTCGCAAAGGGTCTCAGCGCCGGAACCAGTCTGTATACAATGCCCAATACATCGGATAATAAATATATGGCTGCCCTTGAAAAAGAAAGCCTGTTTCGTACTATCGGTACGGTCATAAAGGCTTACGGCTCCGGCTACCGTATCTTTGCAAAGGACAGTAGTGATCTTGCCCAATGGGTAGCGGAAAATGAAGCCATCCCTATTTATGACGGCCTTGAAGATTTCACTATCAGTACCGTAAACAGTTGGAAACTGGCTGCTCTGGTAAAAATGGATGATGCCTTTATCCGTGATGTCAGCTTCAATCTTGAAAACCATCTAATAAATCGTTTTGCCAGAAACTTCGGCAGGGCCGAGGATAATGCCTTTATCAACGGCAACGGAAATGAAATGCCCACAGGGATTCTAAATGCCACCGGTGGAGCGGAAGTCGCTGCGACTATTGATGCAATCAGCTATGACAGTGTTATTGACTTGTACTTCTCGGTAAAGCCGGAGTATCGTAAAAACGGCCTATGGCTCATGAATGATAAAACGGCTCTAGTTCTGCGCACCCTTAAGGACAGTGCCGGGAACTACCTCTGGCGTGACAGTGATGATACCATTCTAGGTAAGAAAGTAATCTTCTCCGAATTTATGCCGGATACAGAGCCAGGTTCAAAGCCTATCGCTTTCGGTGACTTTAGTTATTACTGGGTTATCGGCAGAAGGCCCATCGGTGTTCGCACCCTGTCCGAAAAGTTCGCAACACTCGATCAGCTTGGGTATTTGGCCTATGAGTTCCTTGATGGAAAACTTGTCCGCCCGGAAACCATAAAGGTAATTCAGATGAATACCGAAACCAACGGTTAAAAAAAGTGAAAAGGCACAGTGGAATAGTCTGCTGTGCTTATTTTCTTTAAAAATATGCTTTTTCAAGATACAATTCACACAGCATTTAGCACCATTATATCCATTTTATCGGGATTAAATTTTTAATACCCCCTTTGAAACCGCGAACTTTTACGCGTTACCCCCAACCCGTTGACCAGGTAAAAAGGTACAGAGATCAGACCACCCCCACACCCCCAAAGGCAGAAAGGAGGAATCCCTATGGATGAAAAAACAATCTGTGTTACCCAAAAAGTAATTGGTGACACGCTCTACATTATCGAATCGGCTGTCAGCAGCACTGCCAAAGAAACGGCTTACGACAAGCTAAAACGTATGATCCTAAATGCTCCGGCAAACCTTGTAATAAAAAAAGCTTCTTAGCCCAATTTCAGTTGACTTCTTCGCAGTAGTACGGGAATATAGGGTACCGCTTGAAGACTGTCGGAGAGGAGGTAAACATGAAAAACAGACAGTCATCTACTGCTGTGAAGAATAATGATAAAATAACCGCTCTGTACTGTCGCCTTTCTCGTGATGACGAGTCTCAGGGTGATTCTAACAGCATTAAAAACCAAAAGACTATTTTACAGAAGTACGCCGATGACAACGGTTTTGGAAACACAAAGTTCTTTGTTGATGATGGCTACAGTGGTACGAATTTTGACCGCCCGGACTGGCAGCACCTTATTTCCCAGTTAGAAGAAGGTTCCGTCAGCACCGTCATTGTAAAGGACATGAGCCGTCTCGGTAGAGATTACCTTAAAGTCGGCTACTACACTGAAGTGTTATTTCCCGGTGCTGATATTCGCTTTATCGCCATTAACAACAACGTGGACAGTGCCAATCAGCAGGACAGCGATTTTACGCCGTTCCTTAATATCATCAACGAGTGGTATGCCAAGGATACGAGCAAAAAAATCCGCTCGGTTTTTAAGTCAAAAGGTCAGTCCGGCAAGTCACTGTGCACGAATCTGCCTTATGGTTATATCAAACACCCTGAAGACAAGACCCATTGGATTGTCGATGAAAATGCCGCCAAAGTGGTAAAAGAAGCTTTTCAACTGTGTATACAAGGCTATGGCCCGACACAGATAGCGAAAGAGTTCAGCAAACGCCGGATAATGAATCCGACGGCTCATGCCAAGGCAAATGGAATCAATATTCCAGACAACAGAGGTCATGATGATGATTATATCTGGCGAAGTGCCACTGTTGTTACTATTCTCTCAAGGCAGGAGTATTTAGGACACACGGTTAATTTTAAAACTTATAATAAGTCCTATAAGAATAAAAAGAAAATGAAGAATGACCCCTCAGATTGGCAGATTTTTGAGAATACCCACGAAGCGATTATTGATGCGCCAATATTCGACATCGTGCAAAAAATTCGCGATGGCAGACGCAGGTTTACACCGATGGGTGAAATGCCAATACTTTCCGGTATGCTTTTCTGTGCCGACTGCGGTGCCAAGCTGTACCAAGTGCGTCATCGAGGTTGGGAGCATGACAAGGAGCATTTTGTGTGTGCTACCTACCGAAAGATTAAAGGCGGTTGTAGTTCTCACCAGATACGCAATGTGATCGTTGAGGAATTGCTCCTTGAAGGCATTCGCCGGATAACCGCTTATGCCAGAGACCACGAGGATGAATTTGTGCAGATGGTTACCATGAAAACGAGGAAAGACCTCGATAAAAGTTTGCGTGACGACAAACGGGAATTAGAGCAGTCACTGGCTCGCGTCAGCAAGCTGGATGATATTATTCAAAGGCTCTATGAAGACAATATTGAGGGTAAAATTTCTGATGAGCGTTTTGCCAAGATGACCTTAAACTATGAAGCTGAGCAGCAGACCCTCGAAAGCCGCGTGGCAGAACTGAAATCTACCATGACTGTCAAAAAGGACAGTGCATTGGGTGTTGACCACTTCCTCACTTTGGTGAGAAAGTACACCGATATAAAAGAACTCACAGCCGCAATTATCCGCGAGTTCATTGAAAAAATCTATGTTTACAAAGCAGAGCACGTTGATGGCAGACGAGTCCAGCGTATCAAAATCGTTTATAACTGTATTGGTGGGTTTGAGCCACCGGTTTCTACATCCACCACCGAACAAGAAAAATCGGCATAGCCGGTAATACATACCAAACTATGCCGATATTTTTCCGGGATTAAAAATCCCTAAGACACACCCACTTGACGCCGTTTCTTTTTTGTTATCATCGTTATCTAATTATTTTTCAAATGGGAAGTGGTACTGATCTAAACCCAGCTCCGCCTTGATGTCGAGGATATCTTTAATTAAAGCATCATTGA
>Ga0075011_10001329_pt1 | contig 13280 bp, 13 predicted proteins | sample TARM_MetaG_T_14_FD_72354 | JGI IMG/M metagenome (GOLD analysis project Ga0075011, IMG submission 72354) | Freshwater microbial communities from Pennsylvania, USA, analyzing microbe dynamics in response to fracking - TARM_MetaG_T_14 | ecosystem: Environmental > Aquatic > Freshwater > River...
AAAAACCAAGCCATCGCCGTGCGTTCGTTTTTGAACCTTGCTAAGGAAAAGGCGTGGACGTACAACATCATCGAAGCCTTTGACCAGCCGTGGAAAGGGGCCGACGAGGGCAATGTTGGACAGTATTGGGGCATTTTTGATTCGGAGCGTGGGTTGAAGTTTAGCTTGCATGAAGAGATTATTCAGCTTGATAAACACTGGAAATACCAGATGATAGGGGCGGTGTTGATTGGGGTGCTGTTGACCTTGTTTGGGTTAAAAAACCAACGCCTCAACATCAACCATGCTCTTGCTTACGCGGTGACGGCTCAGGGGATGGCCTTTGGGATTGTCATGGCGGCAACGTATCCGTTTGTGAATTACATGAACGGGGGCATGTGGGTGATGTGGGGCATGGGAACGATGCTTATGATTCCTTTGGTGGTCATCACCCTTGCCAAGGCCAACGAGCTTTTTGGCTGTTCCATCGGTGAGCCGCCAACGCGGTTGGTGCCTATAAATTTAACTTCGCAAAACATTCCTCTTGTTTCTATCCATGTGCCTGCGTACAAAGAGCAACCCCACGTGCTTGAAGAGACGTTGCGCTCTTTGTCACAACTGCGGTACCCCAATTTTGAAGTGCTCGTCATCATCAACAATACCCCTGAAGAATACTACTGGAAGCCCATCGAGGCTTTGTGTCAAGAACTAGGAGAGCGGTTCGTGTTTTTAAACATTACATGTACAGGGTTTAAAGCGGGCGCGCTTAACAAGGCGCTGGAGTTTACCCACCCTGAGGCGGAGATTATCGCGGTGATTGACGCGGACTATGTGGTGAAAGGGCCGTGGCTTGTGGATTTGGTGCCGCTGTTTGATAACCCAAAAGTCGCCATCGTCCAAGCGCCCCAAGACCACCGTGATGGGAACGAGAGCATCGTCAAGGCGGCCATGAACGCCGAATACGCAGGGTTTTTTGACATCGGGATGATTGACCGCAACGAAGAAAACGCCATCGTCGTACACGGCACCATGGTGATGGTACGCCGCAGTGCCATGATGGAAGTGGGCGGGTGGGGCACAGACACCATCGTCGAAGACAGTGAGCTAGGACTTCGGCTCTTTGAGGCGGGCTATGTGGCCCACTACACCAACCGCCGTTACGGGTACGGGCTTTTGCCTGACACCATTGAAGCCTTTAAAACCCAACGCCACCGCTGGGCTTATGGGGCGATTCAGATTTTGAAAAAGCATTGGCGCGAATTTAAGCTCTCAGCTACCTCGCTTACTCCTGCCCAAAAGCACAAATTTGTGACAGGGTGGTTTTTTTGGCTCAGCGATGCCATGGGCCCACTCATGGCGATGATGAACATCCTCTGGGTGCCCGTGATTTTGTTCGTGGGGGTAACCATTCCGACCATCGCTTTGACGATTCCCATCATCACGGCGTTTTTGGTAAACATCTTGCATACCTTCATTCTCTACCGCTTGCGGGTAAAGACGAGTTTTAAAAACACGCTCCTTAGTGCCATCGCCTCCATGAGTTTGCAACTCATCATCTTCAAAGCCGTGTACGATGGGTTTGTGAAAGACAGCCTACCCTTTAAGCGCACGGAAAAAGGGGGAAACAGCAAAAAACGCACCCAAAATCCCGTCAAATATGAGATGATGCTAGGAGCCGCTTTGATTGTTTCTTGCGTCGCACTCATCGCGCACAACACCAGTGGCATCACCGAAATCTACGTCTACGCCGTCACGCTTGTTATCCAAAGCATCCCGTACCTTTCAGCCGTGGTGATGTGGGGCTTGGAAAAACGCTCTTCGTAGGAGGCTTGTAGCGTCTTTGTGGACAAAAAAAGTACAACAAAAGAGGAGATTTAGATGCCTGCGAACAAGAACTTTTAGAAAGTGTTGAAAATGGGGTGGCGTATCAAAATTTCATCCAAATCATAATACACCAATTCATGGCCAATCTGTCGCTAGCGTACCTTAAGTCGTAGGCTTTAAATTATTTAACTTTGCAAGCATGCTCTCATCCCATAAAATATACGCCCTTGCGCCAGTTGATTTTGTGGTTCCACCCGCTTGTTTTCCTTCTTGCGTTAGGTGAAAGTCTTTGTTTTTCTTTTCCAAATACCCAAGTGAAACCAATTTTTTATTTAGCTCATTTGTTTTTATTTCCAGTTTTGTTGCTAATTTTGAGGTTGTCAGCTTTGTTGCATCTTTTTGTTTTTTTGGATTTTTTGGTTTTGTATTTTCCATCTCACGCCTTTTGTTGTTTGGGGCCATTATATCTTAATTTGGGGCGCGAAAATAAGATATTTTTAGGATGTTTTTAGAAAATAGAGAAAGTAGTATCAGGTGTTTACTTTTTACCAAAAAACACTTCTTTTGCTTACTTTTTCCCATACTTTAGCGCCTTATGCCACCCCGCCAAGCGTTCTGATGAAAACCCAAGGGCGTAGAGGGTGAAGAGAACGCGGTTGCGAACAAATAGGGGTCAGGTCTAAACTATAAACTTTTTGAGGATTTTCGCTACTCCAGCGCCACTTAAACCTAAAACTCTTCCTATCTCACTCTTTTTATAGCCATCTTCGTGGGCAGATTTTATGGCTTCATCTCTTTGCGTTTTATCTTTTACATGTAAGAAATATTGCTCTAAGCTTTTTTGCTTTACATGTACAATTTGACCCTCTTCTAGCTTATATCTTTGTTGATGAAATTTACCTATATTTTCTAATTCATTTGGGTTAAGGGGTATGTCTAGCATATCAAAAAGCTCCCCAGTATGATAATCGCGCAAAACAAAAGAGTTTTGTAAAAATGGCGGCACGGCATCTCTTTTGATGCAATAGGTAGCACAATATTTATATTCACCTATCTTTTTACACATCTTAGCTTTGAGCGGATTTGATTCGATGTAGCGAAAGAGTGTAAAAAGGTATGTTTCATCGAGCACATACCATGACTTGTACCTATCTTGCCACAGATGGCCTACTCTTTGATGGCGTTTGTTAAAATAACTTGCATACCCAGAGTTGAGTTGGCGCATACCCGCAGAGAGGTTTTCTCTTCTGTTTTCTACCAAAAGATGGTAGTGGTTATCCATAAGACAGAATGAATGGATGTCGAATTTGTATTCTTTGCAAACACTGGAGAGAATTTCGATAAATTTTACTTTATCGTATTCGTCCAAAAAGATACTGTTTTTTGCAACACCACGGTTGTAAACATGGTGATAACCACAATTTTCTACGCGTAATCTTCTTGGCATGCCATCTCCTTTGGGAAAATTATACCAAAAAGTTTAGAGTTTAGACCTGACCCCTTTTATTCTGTAGACCTGACCCCTTTTATTCTGATTTGCTAGCTACCTTGTTGCGGATATATAAAATTATAAGGTGAGTTCCTCTCTATCCATGCTCCAGCCTCATCTCCAATTCGCTTAACTTCATTAAATAAAGGTTGTAACTTAAGCTCAAACTTATCAGTATTTCTTGTTTCTGAAATAAAAATAAGTTCATCTAATAGAAGTAATCTTTTAACTCTTTTTGCATCTACATTCATGAAGTCATAGCCTGTTCTATTTTGTAATACAACTTCAAGTAAGGTACTGGAGTCGGTACCCACCCAATTATCTATTCTTTCATCGAAATGCTCCACATTATCTCTTGCATTTCTTGGTAATACTTCTGAATTACTCTCGATATTTAGAGCTTCTTGTAATAAATTCATTCGTTCTGCTTTAACATCGCGAGGCGATATAGGAGACACGAGTTTTGAAATCATAGCAGCATGTGAAAGAAAAGAAGTTAAATGAAACCAAACAGTTCTCGTCTGCCTTGTTTCTTCATTGTTTACCGCTTCCAAAAAGTTCTTAAAGTCAATTTCTGCTCCTAGCGCATGCATAGATATCTCTTGCATGTACCAAGTAAGTTCGTGATTGTTCATAATTTTCCTTAGAAACAGCAAAAAAGGGTCAGGTCTAAACTCTAAACTTTTTTAAATCTTTTAAAGAGTTTTATCTAGTTTGTCTAAAATCTGCAATCCTCTTTCGGCACTACCTCTTGAGGCTTTTATGTCAAATCTTGTTTTTGCATCAAACTGTGCTAGTGCTACTGTCGCAAATTCCTCAAAAAGCTTGTTTAGGCTAATTCCTTGCTCTTTGGCATACTGCTTTAATCTTTCATGTTTAGAGTCTGGTATTCTTAGTGTGATTGTACTCATGGCATCTCCTTTATAAAATCTTCTGGCGTTATAATCTTATGTTTAAAGATTAACTCCGCACTTTTAAAGTCTTTGACATTGTAAGTGATGATAGCTTCTGCTCCACTAGCAACCGCCAACTCTACTATAAAGTTATCATTTTCATCTTGTAAATTTGGTCGCCACATGTAGTAAATCTCATTCCATTTACAAGTAGACAGATAAGCTTCGAAGAGTTCGTTTTGCTCTTCTAGACTCAAGGGTGTTAATTCTTGAATCTTTTTTCTTTTCATGACATCTTCATACTCTCTAAAAAGAGTTTCGCTCATTTGCGGAGAGAGCTTTGCTTGAAAAATCAACCTTATTAGCTCTCTTGCTTTACTATCTCTTTTGATAAGTGCTGAAATCCATACGCTTGTGTCTATTACTATTTTCATAAAATTATGATAGCATATACGCATTCACAAATCAAGCTCATTTAGTTTCTAAAGCTTTTGAAATCATTTCATTAGAGACGCCTACTACGCTAAAATTAGCATTTTACCAAAAATACTTCTTTGCTCACTTTTTGCCATATTTTAACGCCCGATACCATCGCGCCAAGCGTTCAGAGGAAACTCCAAGAGCATAGAGCGTGGAGAGTGTGCGGTTGCGTAGAGTGGTGTAAAAAAGCCCTTCTTTGTGCCAGCGACGTGCCGAGGTGGTGACGCGCGCGTTTAAAAGAGCGAGGCGAAAACCTTGGCGTTTGAGGGTTTTCATGATGGCGACGTCTTCCATGATGGGGATGGTTGGGTATTTGCCTAGTTTTTCAAAAACGCTTGCTTTGAAAAAGTGGGCTTGGTCGCCATAGGGCGTGCCAAAAAGCCGTGCGCGCCAGTTGGTGGCCCACGCCACAAACCCAAGCCATGCCAAGGGCGAATCGATGTGCAAATCAAACGCTCCCGCATCCTTTACATGTAAGGCTTCTTGGACGAGGGCATCCCAGTGTTTTGGGAGCAGGGTATCCGCGTGTAAAAAGAGCACCACTTCGCCGCGCGCTAGGTCAAAACCCGCGTTGAGTTGGTTGGCTCTGCCTCTATGCGCGGTGTGGAGGCGCACGGGATTTTTAAAATGCAGTGCGTCGATGCAGGTGCGTTCATGGGTGTCGACGACGATGACTTCAATGTCCTTATTGTTAGCATTCTCAAAAGCATGAGCGATGGTTTGCACGGCGCTTTCATCTTCAAAAAAAACAGGCATGATGAGGCTAATACGCGGGAGTTTTTCTAGGATTGGCTTGGCGGTTTTGGCTAATACATGGGCTGAAAAATCCGCAAAAAACTGGCGCAAATCCCCTAGCGTGTCGATGTCTTCAAGCACTTCCCCTTGCTTTACATGTAAAGGTTCTAGCGCCTTACATGTAAGCGCGTAAACATTGGCATTATCGAAAATAGCGTTCTCAAAAGCTTTACATGTAAAGCGTGCTTTGTTAAACCCAATGAGATAATACCCGCCATCTTTGGTGGATGAAAGCACCGCGTCATGCGAATCTAAAGCTTCAAGGGCGTTTTTTAAAATCACGCTATCAATGCACGGAATATCAGCCCCCACTAAAACCACTTGGCTAAAACCCGCATCAAAAAGGTGCAAAAATGCGTTTTTCATCCGCGCGCCCAAGCCTTCGCCCTCTTGAGCAAAACGGGGCAGGTGGGCAGGGATGAAATCCTCACTCCCGCTGTACGCCACAAACGCCTTTACATGTAAGGGGGTGGAGAAAAGATTTTTTAGTAAAACTGCGTAGATAGCTAAAGCATTTTCTTCGCCAATGGTACGCGCGAGGCGTGTTTTGACCTTGCCCTTTTGCGGGGCTTTGCAAAAGTAAATGACCGCTTTCATGGGAGTATTTTCAGGAGCGCATCAAGGGTGCGGATGCCCCTAAACTCCTCAATGAGCCGATGAGAAAGCGCGTCCATGTGTGCGTACGCCTCCTCTTTGTGTGCCAAAGATTCAAGGGCGGGAGATTTGGCAGGTACTACCAAACGCCGCGCGATTTCGACGCCGCAAAACCCCACACTTTGGGAGAAAATAGCTTCTAGCTCTTTACATGTAAGCTTGGAGTGTTGGACAAAGCTCTCCCAAAAAACCTCTAGTGCCATGCTGGGCGAAAGCTCCCGCCCAAAACCGTCCATGATGATGTGGGCAAAGAGATTGCCAATGTCAAAGGAAATCGGCCCAAAGAAGGCAAATTCCGCGTCAATCACCGCGATTTCCTCACCACGCACCAGCACCGAACCCGTGTGCAAATCACCGTGAATGAGGTGAGGCGAGGGGGTGCGAAAAAGGGTTTTTAAAAAAGCCACGTTTCCCAACAGGCGCGCGGATTTGGGGCGCGGAGTAAACCACGGATGGGGCATGGTTTTGTCTGAGTTCTCCAAAAAAGCGATGGTAAAAACGTATTCATTGGTGATGGCTTTTAGCTCTTGGTTTTCATAAAAACTTTTCGGTTTTTTGGGTGGTTTGTTTGCGCAGAGTGCGCCTATGAAGTGGCCAAGCTTTACATAGACTTTAGGGTTAAATACCTCTAAAATATGGGCTTCGCGAAGAGTTATAAAATCTTTTTTGTACTCTAAAATCATGAAAAAATTGGCTTCGTCTTTGTATAAAACCGATGGAGTTACATGGGGTGCAATAGAACCAAAATATTCTAGCGCATGCATCTCTACACGAATGCGCTCTTGAGATAACGGAACACTAGGCCCAAGCAGATGCAAATACGGCGGCGCGTATTTTACCACCACTTCATTGTCTAAGCTGTCTTGCATCAAAAACACCGCATTCATGTTGCCACCACTAAGAGGTTTACATGTAAGGGGCTGTGTTAGCAGTGGACAGGTTTTTAGTAGCATTTGCGGGGTCATTTTCCATCCTCAAAAAGGGCGATTATAGCTAAAAAGTGTATAATGCCCTTTTAAATCCCATCCTATGAAGAGTGTTATGGAACCCCTTTTTATCGCAGAAATTATTGGTACGATTGCCTTTGCTTTGAGTGGCTTTTATGTGGCCGCTAAAGACCGTTTGGATTTTTTGGGCGTGTTTATCGCGGCGTTTTTAACGGCCCTTGGCGGTGGTTTAACGCGCGATGCCATCGTTGGTCGCGACCCGTACACCTTTACGCACCTGCTTCCGGGGCTTTTGGTGGTGGGCGTGTTGTTTTTTGCCATTGTTTTTAAGCTGCACAAACACGACAAGGTGGAGCAAAAATTCATTTTTGTCATGAGCGACACCTTGGGGCTTGTCTCTTTTTCCATCACGGGCGCGTTGGTAGCCATGCAAAGCGAGTTGAATTTTTTTGGCGTGGTGCTCTTGGCGCTCACCACCGCCGTGGGTGGCGGTGTCATGCGCGATATTTTGCTCAACAAAGTCCCACTCATTTTAAGTACAGGCTTGTACGGTACGGTGGCGCTAGCTGTGGGGTCGTTGTTGTTTGTGCTAGAATTTGTGGGCTTTTTAAACCCTTTGAGTATCTTGGCTTGCGCTTTTGTGGGCCTTGCCTTACGTCTAGCGGCTTACTACCGCGGGTGGCATTTGCCTGTGCTAGAGTAGCTTCTTTTAAAAACAGCAATGATTAGGTACCCATTAACCCACTTGCGCTATAATAATCCCTTTTAACCTCCCCAAAAGGCCTTTACATGTACGAAGCCATGGACAAATCCTACGTCATGCAGACGTATCCTAGAAATTATGTAAACTTCAAAAAAGGCGAAAACGCCACCTTGTTTGATGAAAATGGAAAAGACTACATCGATTTTACCAGTGGCATTGGTGTGGTGAGTGTGGGGCATGGGAACTTGCGCTTAGCCCACGCGCTGTTTGACCAAGCGTCCAATCTTATCCATACCTCCAACTTGTTTCTCATTGAACCCCAAGCCAAACTGGCTAAACGCATGTGTGAACTTAGCGGTTACGACATGGCGGTTTTCTTTGCCAATTCGGGCGCTGAGGCTAATGAGGGCGCCATTAAACTTGCACGCAAATACGGCTTGCAAACCTTTCCTAAAAAACGCTTCAAAGTCCTTACCCTAGAGCACTCCTTTCACGGGCGCACCATTACCACTGTCAAAGCCACAGGTCAAACAAGTTTCCATAAAGAAGCCTTTGCCCCGTACCCTGAGGGCTTTAGTTTTCACGAACAAATCCGCGCCCTCATCGAAGCCATCGATGAAGAAACGGTGGCGGTGATGATAGAACTCGTCCAAGGGGAGGGTGGGGTACAGCCCCTAGATAAAGCCGCCGTGCAAGAGCTTGCCGCCTTTTTAAAAGAGCGCCAATTGCTGCTCATTATTGACGAGGTGCAAACGGGCGTGTTTCGCAGTGGGGAGTTTTTGGCTTCGCAACTTTATGGCATCACCCCAGACATCATCACTCTGGCTAAAGGTTTGGCCGGAGGCGTGCCCATTGGGGCCATCATGACCACCCACAAAACCTTGTTTGAAGTGGGGGACCATGGTAGTACCTTTGGGGGCAATTTTCTTTCCACGCGCGCAGGCCTTGAAGTATTGGACATTTTGGAGTCTTATAAACAAAGCGGGCTTTTGGACGAGGCCTTTTTATTTTTTGAAGCACAGTTGCGCCGTATCGCTCAAGCCTATCCCCAGTATTTTGAAAAAGAGCTCGGCCTTGGTCTCATGCGCGGGCTTCGCTGTAAGGGCGAAGAGACGTTGCCTCACCTGATTAAATCGGCCTTTGAGGCGGGTGTATTGGTGTTGCGTTCAGGCAGAAATACCTTGCGCTTTTTGCCACCGCTCACCATTTCCAAAGAAGAGATACAAGAAGGATTTAGGAGGCTTGAAGATGCGATTGCTACTTTGTCTTAGTTTGAGCGCTGGCGTTTTGTTCGCCAATGAAAGCTTACTTTCGACGCTCAAACAAGAACAACTCCGCCTAGAGCGCGAGCAAAATGAACTAAACAGTGACATACTTAAATACCAGTGGCTTAGTCCCATCGAGGGAGCGTGGAACTGGACAAAAACAGAAGATTCGCTCAATAGTGACCGCGAAACGGGGACGTTCTCTGTTTCGTTGAACCAACCCATCTTCAAAAGTGGCGGAATCTATTTTGCCATGCGTTATGCGGACGCTAATCGCGCTTTTTTGCGCCTTTCAACACAGCTTGAAACCCAAACACTCATCAAAGACGCCATGAGTCTTGCGTTACGCTACCAAAAAGCCCAACTGCAAAAGCAACGCACCCAGTTTCAAATCGACAATGCTTTGATTGACATCGTGCGCAAAAAAGAGCAATTTGAGAGTGGCTTTGTAGACAGCAGTGATCTTGACCAAGCGTTGCTCTCTAAAAACACTTTGCAGCACACGCTTTTAGAGTTAGAGCGCACCAGCATGGAGTTTGTTAAAGCCTTCCAAAGCATCAGTGATGCTAGGCTAGAGGAGCTTACGTTGCCCGTGTTTGAAATGGTAAATGAGGAAACGTATCTTGCTAGCTCTTTACATGTAAAGCAGCAAGCAGGGGCGTATGAGCGGAGTAAGTGGCTTCAAAGGGCGAACGTTTCGACCTTTTTGCCTACAGTTTCTTTGAACGCGGCATACTACAACACTAAGCGCTACGACGATAACAGCGAACGCGACGAGTACCAAACCTACGGCGTGCGGATTTCTATGCCCCTTTATGACATCAACCGCGCGCGTTCTTTGGAGCTTAAGCGCGTAGAAACCTTGCAAGCGGGTGTTAAGCTCCAAGATATCAAGCGCAGTGAGACAAAAGTGTTTGAGCGCGTCCACGAAGAAGTACAGTTCTTGAACCAAAAGCGCGAGATTTCTTTGGAAAATTTCACCCTTTATGGGGAACTTCTGGCCTCAGCTAAAGAACTCGCAGAGGCAGGAGAAAAGACTGTTTATGATGTGCAAACGCTAGAAAATTCCCGCGAAACCATGCGCCTTGATGCCCAGATTTACGCGCTGGATGCACAGCTTTCCTTGTTAGATTTGTACGCAAAGATGCAGGGTGAAATTTAGCCAGTACATGCACGCGTGGCTGTACGGTCCGCAGGGGTATTACAAAACGACTGACGTGGGAAAAAAAGGGGATTTTTACACTTCGGTAAGCACGTCGATGTTTTTTGGTGGGACCCTTGGGAAGCTTGTGGTGGAACGCGTGCGTAGTGGGGCGCTCTCGCCTCGGGCACACATCGTGGAGGTTGGCGCCCATCAGGGGCATATGATGGCAGATATGATTCAGTTTATCTATTCGCTAGAGCCCACGCTCATAAAAAGCTTGCGCTTTACCATCATTGAACCCCTCGAATCGTTGCGCCTTGTCCAAGAAAAAAACCTCAAAGCAGCCTTTGGAGAAGCTGTACATGTAAGCATTTTTCCCTCGCTGGAAGCCTTTACATGTAAAGAAGCGCTGGTGTTTGCCAACGAGCTTTTTGACGCCTTTGCGTGCGAAGTGATCATGGAAGATACCATGTTGCACATAGAAAACCACGTGCCAGTTTTTGTGCCCATAGAGCCAGCCTTGCGTGAAAAAGCGCGGCTTTTGGGCGTGGAAAAAGGAGAGATTACTTGTGGATTGGAAGCCTTTGCTTTGGCGCTTAGGGCCTCGTGTGAAAAGTGTGAATGCATTGCCTTTGATTATGGCGAGGTTTTGCCTCGCAATGACATCTCCTTGCGTGTGTATCAAAACCATCAAAGCACGCCTTTTTTTGAGCTTACATGTAAAGCGGGGCCTAAGGAGTATTTGGCGGAGTATTTTGCCAAAGCCGACCTCACCTACGACGTGCATTTTGGGCACGTGCAACAAGCGATGGAAGCGGCAGGATTCACCCACCAAGAAACCAAAACCCAAGCCAGTGCCTTGGTAGCGTTTGGTTTGATGGAGTTGCTTGAAATGCTTCAGCAAAACGTCGATGAAGCAACGTACCGTGCGGAACTTGAAAAAGCAAAACAACTCATACTGCCCGCTTTTTTAGGAGAGCGGTTTAAAATGATTCGATTTACAAAGTGAGGAAAAGATGAACATTATCGTTAATGGCGAAGCCAAAGAGACCAAGTCCAGCACCCTATTGGCACTCATGCACGAACTTGGAATTGAGCCTAAAGTGATGGCTGCGGCTATCAACATGAATGTGGTCAAAAAAGAAGTATGGGAAACAACAGCTTTAAGTGAGGGCGATAAGGTGGAGTTATTGCACTTTGTGGGCGGTGGGTGAGTTGCTTTGGATGGAGACCACTGCAATGGCAAATCCCCCATCGTGGGCAATGCTTAAGGAGTGGTCGGTGATGTTAAAGTGTTCCAAAAGGTGCGTAGCAAGGGTGAAATGAGGCGCGCCTTTTTGGTCTTTATAGAGGGTGATGTCATGAAATCCGCACATCTGGCCAATGCCACACCCCAAAGCCTTAGAGATAGCTTCCTTGGCCGCCCAAAACCCCGCGCGCGTCGCGTCGCTTTTGGCCAGTTGTATCTCTTGGGGGTGTAGGTAACGTTTTAGGGCGTTCTCACCGTGTTTTTCATAAAACGCCGCGATACGAGAAATCGCGACGATATCCACACCGACCATTTTTACTGTACGACAAAGTCAGTAAAAAAGATATTGCGCACATGGCCATCGGCCAAGACTTCGTTGATGCGTGTTACAACTTCATCCTTAAGGCGCTCTTTTCCTTTGAACGTGCTCACTTCTTCAAAGGTTTTAGAAGAGAGAGTGCGAATGATGATGTCGCGCACCACAGAGCGTTTAGCATCCATCTCTGCAGCCAGTTTGCTGCTGCTAAGCTCGATATCTAAAGAGACTTTCAAATAACGGCTTCCGCTCTCGCTAAGCAAGTTTACAATGAATGCATCCATGGGGTAAACCGGTCCAATGGAGAGCAAGTTGGTTGAGCGTGTCGCGCCTGCGCTTGAACCGCCACCTGCTGATTGTGCTTGCTGTGTTTGAGGCTGAGGAGAATCGCCCGAACCTAGCAATAAATACGCGGCCAAGCCACCACCTGCTAGTAAAAGCACCAACAGTGCTACTATGATAATGAGCACCATGTTGCCGCCAGATTTTTTTTCTGTGCCTTCAGTTTTTTCTTCTGCCATTATGTTGTCCTTTTGGTAAGCTTCTTACTTAAATTAGTTTGCGCAAGAAGTTTTGTGTATATCGCTAAAAATAGGATTGTCTTTAGGGTAAATCCCCTAAAAAAGCCAAAACTACATCCATTCGATCACCTTGGAAACTTCATCCACCACAAAACATTTCACCCCACTTGGAGTTTCAAGGGGCTTAGAGGGGACAAGTGCCTTGGAAAAGTGCTGTGTTTTCGCTTCCTTAAGACGTGCATCCAGATGGAACACATCGCGCACATCCCCGATTAAACTCACCTCCCCTAAAAAGATAGTGTCTTTGCTGATGGGACGGTTGCGAAAACTGCTAATAATCGCCGCGATAATCGCCAAATCTGCTGCGGTTTCCCCGACTTTAATGCCTCCAGCAATGTTAATAAAAACATCGTATTGGTTAAACGGCAGGTCGAGTTTGCGCTCCAAGAGTGCTAAAAGCATCGTAAGGCGATTAAGCTCATAGCCTGTGGAACTGCGTTTGGGGTTAGGGTAACTGCTCTCGCTTACAAGCGCTTGTACCTCTAGGACGATGGGCCGACTCCCCTCCATGATTACCGTAATGGCCGAACCCGCCTGAGGCGTGCCACGGGTAAAGAATTTCTTTGAAATGTCTGTGGCGCTCATGAGCCCTGTTTTGGTCATCTCAAAAATCCCCACTTCACTGGTGGAGCCAAAACGGTTTTTAAACCCCCGCAACAAGCGAAGTTCGCGGTTGTTGTCCCCCTCGAAATAGAGCACCGTATCTACCATGTGTTCCAAAATGCGAGGCCCTGCGATGGAACCTTCTTTGGTGATGTGTCCGATGATGAAAATGGCAAGGTTGTGTTCTTTGCCATAGCGCATTAGCTCAAACGTAATCTCCCGTACTTGCGACACACTGCCAGGGGCTGCGGTGAGTTTTTCACTGTAAAGGGTTTGGATGGAATCCACAATCAATGCATCAAAAGGGGTAGTTTGGAGTTCGTTTATGATGGCTTCAAGGCGAATTTCAGGAAGCAAA
>Ga0075011_10001331_pt1 | contig 13271 bp, 15 predicted proteins | sample TARM_MetaG_T_14_FD_72354 | JGI IMG/M metagenome (GOLD analysis project Ga0075011, IMG submission 72354) | Freshwater microbial communities from Pennsylvania, USA, analyzing microbe dynamics in response to fracking - TARM_MetaG_T_14 | ecosystem: Environmental > Aquatic > Freshwater > River...
ATTACATCCTCCCTCAAATGGCTTCCATCATCCAGGAGTCTCTTGAACAGGTTTTCATAGCCTGATAGGTTTATCCAGCCATCCCTTATCTCAGGTTTAGTCTTCAGGTTTATCAATTTCCCATTCCTTGACAGCCCATCCAGCTCCATGCCGCATGGAAAATTCAACCCAAGATGGACTCCAACCCTATCAATAAGCTGACCCATGCTTATATCAAGACTCCCTCCCACAACTTCTGTCAAAAGGTTTTCCTTGGTATTATGGGTTATTACGGTCTCTGTTGTACCTCCCGACAGATGAATGGAGAGAAAATCTTCATCAGCATAATTCTCCAATAGGCAGGTTCCGATGTGTCCTTCCTGATGGGAGAATCTTTTCATGGGTATTTTCAAGGATTTGGACAGAATTCTTCCTACATTCTCTCCAGCTAGAAACACAGGCATATATGATCCTTCAATATTTCTGGGCCTTGTGCTTACACCAATGGCTCTTATCTGTGAAAGATCCGTGGAAATCTCTTCAACAAGCTGAGGCAAGTTCTTTATATGCTGAAATAGGGCCTCCTGCTGTCGGAGCCCCTTTTTCCCCTTCTCAACTACAAGGGACTTTCTTCTATCTTCAATTATCCTTCCACTTCGGTCCACTATGGCAAGGGATGTTGTGTAATTGCTTGTATCTATACCAAGGTAAAGATCATTCATCCTTGTTCAGGGACCTTACAAATCCACCTAAAACTCCATTCACATACTTATATGAATCATCCGTACTGAATTTCTTGGCAATTTCGATTGCTTCGTTTATGGAAACCTCAACAGGTATGTCCTCCATGAATTGAATCTCAAATATTGCCAACCTAAGGGTTGCTAGGTCAACCCTTGCTATCCTTTCCAACGACCACCCCTGCAGATTATCCTTAATGGATTGGTCAATCCCTTCCCTGTTATCCATAACACCTTCCACAACTGTTCTAATGTAGTCACTTTCTCCCTTGTCATATTCAAAATTCTCCAGGAAAGTCTGAAGGGTTTCCCTTGTGAAATCCTCATTGCTGGACATCTGGAACAGCAGCTGCATGGCTCCTTCTCTTGCTTGTTTTCTTCCCATTTTTTACTCCTTAGAATGTATTTCCATTATATTCTGGAATCCGTTTCATCGTTTTTAGTGCGGTTTATTCCTTCAATATGAACGTTTACTGCCTTGACGGTCAGGTCTGTCATGGTTTCAATTGCTCTCTTGGTCTCCTCCTGAACCTTGTAGCCAACGTCATTAAGCTTTGCTCCATATTCCAGGGTCAGATGCATCTCCACAGTGACTTCCTTGTCACGGATCTCTACCTTGACTCCCTTACCGGGATTTTTCTTGCCCAGGAGCTCTGAAATACCCCCTGCCAGATTACTGCTCATGCCAACCACACCTTCAACCTCCATTGCAGCGGTTCCAGCTATGGTTGCTATCACTTCATTTGATATCTGTATGCTTCCATTTTCAATGTATTCCATGTGGTCCTTTTCAGACATATCAACACCCCTATTCAATAGTACATATACCATATTATAACAAAGCAGCCTGCCCATTACAATACGGGCCTATTCCAGAGAAAAAGCCTAAAGCTAAGCTTTAGGCATCTGATTATTCCTCGTCACTGTCCTCATCACTGTCTTCATCCTCGAACAATTCCTCATCCTCGTCATGACCCTTGTAGCAATTGCAGCCTTCATCGTCACAACAGTCATCAAAATCATCGAAATCAAAATCCTCGTCAAAGTAGAAGTCTTCCTCATCGCCGTAGACGTCATCCTCTACGTCTGCAAGGTCCTCATCGATAAAGTTAACATACTCTTCAAGATCGATCTGGTCCTCAACAACTTCCTCCATAACCTCGGCAAATTCCTCAAGCGTTTCAACGATTGCCATTAGAAGCTTGCCTTCCTTGGTCGACTCATCAATTCCCAGGCCGTCTGCAAGACCCTTTAGATAAGATACCTTCTGAAATAAATATTCCATTTTAACCCCTCCTTTAAACTCTGGACAGATACTCTCCGGTCCTTGTGTCAATTTTTATTACATCACCTGTGTTCACGAACAGAGGAACATAGATGGTAACACCAGTTTCACATACAGCTGCCTTGGTTGCTCCCTGTGCAGTGTCTCCCTTGACTCCAGGCTCTGTTTCAGTAACCTCAAGCTCAACAAAGTTCGGTGGGGATACGTCAAAGGCCTTGCCCTGATAGAATCTTATTGTGGCAATGTCATTCTCCCTAAGGTACATGATTGCCTCTTCAACAGAATCCCTTTCCAAGGGAATCTGCTCATAGGTCTCATTGTCCATGAAGTAGTACAGTTCACCGTCTGAGTAAAGATACTGCATCTCCTTTGTCTCTATTACAGCCTTTTCGAATTTTTCAGATGGGCTGAAGGTAACCTCCTTGAAGCCACCATTTATAACGTTCCTAAGCTTGGTTCTTACAAATGCTGCTCCCTTTCCCGGTTTTACGTGCTGGAAATCAACTATCTGAAAAACCTGACCATCCATTACGAATGTTATTCCATTTCTAAAATCTCCCGCTTGAATCAATCTATTCCCTCCTGTTCCATATTTCAAAATTGAAAGATCAAAATCCCCCGTATAGTATTCATTATACCAGTATAGGAGGACTGTAACAAGCTAAAATTAGTCCATATGCATACTTTATGGACTTCTAGCCTTCCTATCGTATGGAATCAATTGTGGGACTTACAAAGCCAGGGAGAAACCTTGACATCAGTCTCATGTATTCAGGATCATATTCTATCTGTATCCCAGAATCAGGAGCTCCGTAGCCGTTCATTATAACCTTTCCATATATGATTACCTCACCGTCACCTTCCTTGATTATATTGCCATTGTTGAGTATTATGATCCCTCCAAATCTCATGTTTCCAGAAATAACAAGATCTCCTTCTTCCAGATAGATCACTCCCATGAGAAATCCATATGTAAGGCTATCAGGAAGCTCCTCAAGTCTTACAAAATCCCTGTTGAATCCATCATACTCCTTGAAGACGACAACTTTCCCATTTTTGGATATGTAATTGTATGAATGATTTTCACCAATGATGCTGATGTACCTATCTCCGTAGGATTTGGCCTTTATAGAAAGACTGTTTTCAAGGTAATTTTGAGCTAGAAAATAACTTGAATCAATTGCATCAGGATTGAATGAATTTCTCATATGGTTCAATGCTTTGTCAAGTTCTTCAACATATTCCAAAGACTTGTTCTGAAGTGTCACAAGCCCCTCCTCACAATGGTCAACAGCTGGATTGTATACATGACCTTTTACTGTTATTTTATCCACTACGCTGTTTCTTGTACCCTCGATATCCAATTTGTAATTAAGCCTTCCTTCATCACAATAGGAAAGCTTGATAATGCCCTCAGCATCCTCCATTCCTTCTATTGGTATTGGAAAGGTGGATGGCTTATATACTTCTGGCTTATTATTGTAAACAACATCCTTAACCAGATTATGTGCATCTTCAGAACTGACAACAAGTTCAGCCACCTTGCCCTCCAGGGACATCTCCGCCTGAACATTGTCATACCTGTTCATGACTATTCTAATCTGCATTATTATAGTATCCATGGCAAACCAAGCAGCTGTTATGCAGACTGCACTTACAATTAATACAAGCATTATGATACTTCCATCTCTTTTCATTCGTCAACTCCATTCAGTGGTTACCAAGGTATTTGGTTTCCATTGATTTGTACTCAATATTGTTAACAGGGTCTCTTGTTATTATCTCAACAAATATAAGTCTATCAGCAGAAGAGTAATTGCTGTGCCCTATCGATAGGACATTCCTTGCAAGAGCATTATGACCACCATTGGTTGGAGCATTGTCAGGCATATATGTGTTGTGGCTGAAGGTACTTCTGAAAATCACATCTCCAGTGAGTCTGTAATATATGTACTTATACTTAAAGGTTTTGTCATAGTCCTTTTCGTCCATATTTTCACCACTATTGTGATTGATAAGGATAAAGCCCAGGTAATCCCCTTGGTAAATCCCCTCCGGCTGATATTGGTCAATGCTTATGATCTCATCTGCCAGCATTACATCCTCTATTATGTACTCGGTTGCATATCGACCATTCAGCATAAAATCATCAAACCTCTGAATCCTTGTAGCTGACGCTTCGGAGAATCTTAAAATCGAGAAAAACATGGTAATTGCGATACCAGTAAATCCAATTGCAATAATTATCTCAACTGCAGTAAATCCCTTCCTACTTGAGGATCCTGGTGGCAGAAAGGCTAACATTGGTATCCTCCCCTCTTACCATGACTGTATACTGCTGTAGCTTTTCATTCTCATAATCAAGCCTTACCAAGGCATCCATGTCTTCAGGCAAATATGAACAGGGATAATGGACAAAACCATCATCATATGTCACAGCCGCAAAAAAATCATTGTTACCCTCATTGGGAACCTTTAGGGTTTCTACAATCCTTTGACAATTGTCGATAAGGGCTGCCCTGTTTTCTATTGACCCGATCCCTCTTGCTGATGAAATTATTGAGGTCTGCACAACCAGTGCAAGCAATCCCAAAAGGCCAAGACCAAGAATAATATCAATAAGAAAAAATCCCTTTCTTTTCAAGCTATTGTACCTCCCGAAGAGTTATTTCTGTTGTGTTTACTCCTATGGCAAGATGGTAGGTAGTTCCGTCTGATCTTTTCAATGTGACGGTATTTGAATTCCCCACCCTCCCACTTCCATTGAACCTGAATGTAGCTGAGTCCGCATAAAAAATCCCCAGCCCCGAAGTAAGCCTTTGAACCTTGATTTTTTCACTTTCGCTGTACTGTATTATGTACATGTTCCCATCAACATAAAATGATACTTCAACTGTCCTATTCTCAAGGATGGCTCTTGTTCTTGCCTGTCTCAGATCCTTTTCAATCATTCGAAGCTCATGTCTTTCGTTTAAATTTCTGATCAACGATGAACTGGGCAGAGTTATTGAAAGCAGCAAAGAAAAAAGAGCTACAACCACAATCAATTCGATCAGGGTGTAGCCCTTTCCATAGCCTTCCTTATCTATCAGTACCGCCATTGATTGAGAACATATAGCATATAAGCCACCTCTGCCCTGGTGATCTTATTATTTATATTGTCAAAGCTCGGTGACCTGTAGGCCTTTTCATACATCATCTGTGTTGCCAATGCATTCCAGCTGAAGCCGTAGCTTCCCTGTACTCTTCCCATAATAAGCTGTACCTCATAATATGAAATTGGATTGTGTGGTCTGAAGGTTCCATCTGTGTAGCCTATAACATAACCCTTTGACAGGGCATAGCTTATGATCCTGTCATACTGGGCAAATTGAGCATGGTCCTTGAAATGTGTTGCATTTACAATGTAATTGGGTAGGGTCCAGTTTTCAATCCTGCTTAGAAGAATAAGGAATTCTGCCCTTGTTATTCCCTGTGATGGTTTGAAGGTTCCATCAAGATGGGTATGGCCCGGATAGCCTGTAATGATGTTTCTTCTTACCATGGTCTCTATCTCCGGCTTAGCCCAGTGGTCCCTGACATCGGTCAGGACTCTCATGTTCTCATCCATAAATACCGCATAGGTCCCTTCCCTGTTTGACATGGTGCTTGGAAGAACCTCAGCATATATGGTATCTCCATCAAACTCACTTGGAATGTATTGCCATCTTTCATCTATAAGCTTGTATATTCCAGCCTTGTACTGATCACCATAGTATGGAAAAGCAATTGTTATCATCTTATCATCGTCAAGGGTCCCTGCTGGGTTATCCAGCTTGACGGAGTATATCTCAGAAGCCCTGATATAGGATCCAAACCTGAAATAGCTCGTATTCTGCTGATTGATTGTCACATACACAGGCATATAGAAGGTTCCTGGTTCTACCATAAGTCCAATCCCCTCAGCAGCAACCACTTCGCCTCCTGCGGCTGGAATTTGGGTTGACTCCAATGCAGCCATGGACCTGTCCTGGTGAAGTGACCTGAAGGTTTCGTTGTAGGTTATCTGGTACTGCTTTTTGAAGCCCTCAACAAAGGCATCCTGGTACTCATTTGTTCCAAGCTGGAGTCTGTATCTATCACCAATATCTGAATCTCTCGGAAGATCTCTTTCATAGTCCATGGAGTTTCCAAGCATGTAGTCCCTTTCAGCAAAGCTTGCTCCCACTGCTTCTCCAGCGACCTGGCCATCATCAAGTCCCTGGGACATACTTTCCATTGGTGGACTCAGAAGAGCTTGAGCGAACTCATCCTCGTAGCCTGTCTTAAAGCCAGCCTTGAATTCAGATATGAAGCTGTCTTCGTAGCTTTCGCTCATCCTATCCAGGTCAAACATCCTGCTGATGTTCCTGTCACTTGGCAAGGAATCTGCCCAATCCGAGTCATTGCCATCATAATAGTCAGTTAAGGCAGCGGTTCTTCCCAGGCTTTCCCCTAGGCTCTTGGCATCTGCAGTATTTACATCATCATTCTTTGCATCATCATAGCCCTTTGCAAAGCCATCCTTGAACTCCTCATACTCTATCCCTGTAAGGCCATAAATCTTATCATAAGTCTCTGGCTCTTCTTCCTCAATATAATCAAAATAATCATCCAGGGCATCATCACCTTCCTCATAAGAAGGGTCAACTGAATAATAGGACTGGCCCTGATCATACCCGAAATCATATCCATTGACATCCGATTCAACCTCTGTAGCCAAGGCTCCTCCTGAAAGAAGGAGAGTTATAACTATTGTCATCACTATTGTAAGCTTTGTTCTGTTCATATATATCTCTCCCCCTATCTTTTCACCAGTACCAGTATCTTGCCCACAGGGAGAACATCTCCCGGTTGTATATCGTTGTTTTCCATAATCTCATTTTTGTATTCCATGGTTCCGTAAACTTCCCTTGAGATGGTTGAGACGGATTCTCCCGGTTTAACCTCGTAGAATATGGTGTCCGGTTCATTTGCAGTACCTTCATATGCCGTTTCAACATGATGAGGATAGATAGCCTCAAGCTTGTCAAATACAAGCACTCCAAAATCGTCTCTGCCCTCTGCCATTTCGTAATATATGTGTGTTATCTTGATTGGGTATTCCGCTACACTTCCAGGAAGATTTATTCTGGTTCTTCCCCATCCAAGCCATGAAATTCCTTCATTAACAGGTATGTCCTGTTCATTTCCATCCTGGTCTATTATCCTTACCCCAACTGTGCCTGGAGCATAGGTGAATGAATATGTGTGCAGGCTAAGCTCAGTCGGTGGAAATTTAAGCTCAATATCTTGGCTGCTTATATCAACCATTGCCCTGTTCTCTTCCTCTGTACCGAGAATGTTGTACTCAAGCCTCATGGCATATTTACCATCAAGTGCTATTGTAGTAGGCTCTGCCTGTCCTCTCACAAGTGGATGGCTTGGAACAAAATCGTAGTTTCTCCATTCAAAGCTATGGAGTACATCACCATTTACATCAGAACCTCCATTGACACCGGTACCGCCATCAACCCCGGTTCCTCCGCCAGAAGTTCCTCCAGCTCCAGCAGTTCCACCTCCATCGGTAGCTCCTGATCCTCCACTTGTTCCATTTCCAGTGGACCCAACAAAGCCGTCAAAGCTTGAGAAAAGCGTACCCTGATTAGGATTCTCTGCTGTTTCCACAAAAATAACTTCCTCTTCTTCCATTTCTGCAAGCCCCTCAAGGGAGTAGACCTTAATGCTCATGGAACCTGAGAGCTCATTGTCGGCGCTTCTATCCAACGATAGACTATCCACCATCATCCTTCTTGGGCTTAACTCTATGGACCTTACCATTTCCTCTATCCCTGAATAGTCACCGCTGAAAGGCACTGAAATACCCATATTGTATACATCCATCTCAGACAGCTTTTCAGAAGCCGGTCTTGAGAAGTTCAGATCAGCAACTTCAACCTGGTCCTCAGGAAGAAGATCATTTAACAGATAAATTATCTGTGCCTGGTCAAGAGTTGGGAAATAGTAAGAAAGTATCTGGTTTCTCTCCCTGTGGAGCATCTCCCACTCCTTCTTTATGTCATCCTCTCTCCTAAGTGTTGCATTCATCTCCATGATTTTTGCATCCAGTTCATACTTTTCAACCTCAAGGGCCTGTATCTTCTCATCCTGAGGAACCAATACATACTGGTTTCCAAGAAATGCTATCCCTACAATAGCAAGAAGGGTAAGAAGAATCTTTTCACTCTTTGTTAGGGGTCTGGTCTTAATGCTGCTGAACATTGACTTTAACTTAGTTGACATCTACCAGCACCTCCTCCAGTGTAAGGTCAAGATTGAATCTGTAGTAGCTCTCCACTGCGGATATATTTGATACAAATGCCTTTGATGCCTCAGGTATAGTCTCAAGTCCCTTGGCAAACTCTGCGATTGAATACCTGTCCTCAGCAAAGCCGGCAATCCTAATCTCCCTTCCACTTACACTCAGATTGCCCAGGAATACACCATCTGGAAGCTTTGAGTTGATGTCATCAAGCAAGGCCTCCCCAATAACATCCCTGGCCTGGATGTTCTTATCCAGGGTACGTATCCTTTCAACCTCCTGTCTGAACTGGGCAGTCTCCTCCTCGAAGGCCTGGATCTCAGCAACCCTTGCAACTGTCTGAGGGTCTTCTGCAACCTGTCTAAGGCTATTAACCTCTTTCTGTAGAGCACTGATCTGCAGCTGATTCATTGCAATCATCACTCCAAGTCCAATAATAACAATAAATAATAGTCCATATAAAAGCAGCATCTTATTGAAGGCGAACTGTTTCTTTTCTATGAAGGGATCAAAAAAGTTTAAATCTCTCATTTCTTCTTCACCTCTTTCAGCCTGACAAGACCACCGATAGCATTGGCATATTGGCTCAGGTCACAGCTTGTATTTACATTCTCCAGTGACCTGAGCCGCATTACCTCCATTTCAAAAAAATCATGAAAGAGTCTGTCTATTCCATTTATTTTGGAAAGTCCTCCCTGTAGAAGAACCAAATCTATTTCATTGCTTACTTCCCTGGTTTTATAGTATCTGAATATCATTTCTATCATGTCCAGTATTCCATAAATGCTATCCCTTAAGGACTCGGTCAGTATTACCTCATCATCAAGACCTGTCTTCTTCTGGGAGATATCATCGATTCGGTCCATATACTCAATAATCTGTTCATCCTCAAGATGTGGCAGTTTTCTTTTAATTTCCTCGATTACAAAATCCATTCCCCTTTCAACTACTCTGGCAACCTTGATTACCCCATCCTCTACTAATGAGACGCTTGTATGGTTGGATCCCATATCAACACATGCCAAATTCTGGAGATTCTTGTAGGAACCATTAATTTCTCCACCTTCTCGAATAAGCTTTGCAATTGCATTTCCATGGTAATCAAGTACGGTAGGCTTAAGATTGACATTCTTAAGCAGTGTAAGGTGGGCTTGAATTGTTGTCCTTGGAATTCCAATCAGGAGCAGGGTAACCTTTTCGATACCATCCTCCACAACGCTTCCAAGATCAAGGTATTTGACGATATAGTCTTCAGGATTGATGGGTATGTAATCCTCAAGCTGATAGTTTATGATTGCTTCTATTTCCTCGTGTGTGGCCTTGGGCAGGCTGATTTCACGCATGACAACAGAGGACGCATTGAATACGCCGTGTGTCTCCAGCTGTCCAACATTGTTTTCAGATAATCCGGTCCTTAAAAGATAGGTCATCTGGTCAAGGTCAGTAATCTCACCATCCACATAAAGCCCCTTTGGCAGATCAATTTTAAAGCAATTGTCAACCTGAATACCCTTTCCAGAATATTTGCCCTCTATTCCTTTTATGCTGTCGGAACCGAATTCCAGACTAAGGATTTTGCTTTTGCCAATGATTCCCATAAGCCTCTCTCCTCTCGTGTTCGCTTAAGTATATAATAAACCAAAATGGAATTATTTACTAGATTAAAATGTTGAAATACCAACTTAAAAGGTCATTCCCCATAAAAAGTGTAATGAAAAACCCCATTATTATAAATGGACCAAAGGGAATTGGATCCTTTCTGGTCTTAATCCTTGTTGCCAGAAGGAAAATTGATATCACTGCTCCAAGAATGAAGGACAGGAAAATGTTTAGAAATATCAGCCTGACTCCAAGAATAAAGCCAAGGGCTCCGATCAGGGTAACATCCCCTCCACCCATTCCACCACCTGAGAAGAAGACTATAAGAAGAAAGATCCATCCTGCTATTAGTAGGCCCAGGATACTGTTCATCAGCGGAAAGGTAATTCCGTCCAAATAGTGGGCAAGTCCCTTTTGAATAATGGAAAGGCCAAGCACCGTAAGAACAAGTGAATCTGGTATTATCTGTTCCTTAAGGTCAATAAAAGCAATGGTTACTAGTACAGATGAAATCATTGCATAGAAGACAAAATCAAGCTTTGATCCAGAATAGAAGGATAAGAATAGAAGAATGTAAATAATTGCATTTGTAGCCTCCACAACCGGATACTGGATGCTGATCTTATCTCTGCAATAACGGCATCTTCCCCTTAGAAATATGTATGAAAACAATGGAATATTGTCATACCAACTAAGCTTGTGCCCACAGGATGTGCAGTGGGATCCAGGCCAGGCAATGTTTTCATCCCTGGGTATTCTGTAGATAAGTACATTTAAAAATGAACCTATTATCAGTCCGTATAGACCAATTATTACTGTCAGTAGAATCATATTATTCCTCTCAAGTCTTCAGGCCTTTAATTCACTAGCATACATAGTGTAATTATACCGTAGAAATATGTAATTGTCACACTTTTTTTGGGTTTTTATTAGTATTTTTGAACTATTTTGTCAATTTGGATAAAATTAAAGTCAATTCCAAAAATATAGGAATTGACTAGATATAAACTTTAAACTATTTACTGTTGAGACGCTGATTGTGGATCTATATTTTATTGCTTCGTTTATCACAATCGCTCTATAATGCTTTTAGAAATACCTGTTACCCTGGATATTTGCCTTATACTTATTCCTCTTGTCTTTTTCAAGGCTCTGATATGGTCATTTCTTCTGCCCTTTTCTAATTTCTGCAGTTCACTAGTATTACTGATACCCATATCATATAGCTTCTTTAGTACTTCAGCATCAGTTAAGCTAATATTATCTTCAAATTCTGGGAAAATATCCTCATTTTCTTGGTTCATAAAATCTATAAATAGATCTACAGCCTTTTCCTTGTCAAGTGACAATATGCTTAGGCACATTTCTGTATCTATTATTATTGGCTCTGTTATGTACTCCCTGTAGCTTGTCCATTTATACTCCAGCAGTTCCTTGCAAAGCCCGGCACTTAAGGGATTCTGATGGATGTATCTTAGAACCATCAGAAAATGATTGTCATTCTCTACAGGTTGACTCTTGAACCTCTCCTGGAACAAATGACCGGATCTCTCATATTTCTTGTTGTACCACAATACATAACTTGAGCAGATTCTCTTCATTACATTGGAAATATCATCTTCCAATTCCTGTATAAGCATATGGATGTGATTATCCATAAAGCAGTAGCCATACAAAACAAAGGAATTCGCATCTATCAACCTTTTCAGAGTCGATAAAAACTGGTACCTGTCATCTTCAGACTCAAATATTATCTGCCTATTGATTCCCCTTAACATAACATGGTAAAGTCCACTTTCACTTCTTCTACGCGGTCCTCTAGGCATTTTATCTCCCCCATAAGATTGATATATTTCTTTCATTATATCATCATGGGGTATATTGGACAATCTGAAAATGAGTTATGGACACATTTGTTGGTGCCTTTAATAACCGCAAGACCAGTAAGACAGTGTTACTGTCCCTCTGTCACACACTTAGGTTTCCTATCCTATCAGAAACCTATAGTATACCATCAGCGAAAAGTAGCTAACTAACGGGATCCATGATAATTTTATCAACACATTCCCTATTCTGTCCTTATGCTGCCAAAGTGCCACTAATACCAGAGGTACGAGCATCAATTTCACCACTGGGAACTCATATGTTCCAATCATAGGTGCAAGAATTGGATTAGCTTCATAGAATCCCAGAGCCAGGAATTCAAATGTCAGCAGATAATCTACAATATTGAATACTCCAATTCCCAACAATTGTAAAAACAATAATCTGCGTTGGTCAATAGTCACACAAATCACCCCAAATAAAAAACCGGCTGTTTAAGCCGGTTACGCCACTGGATCACAGCAGTTTAAGCGTCCATCTTTACCTGCTGGTCAAATCCTCTTTATTAATTATCCTCAGTAATATGATACCACTACACTATTGGGTATAAACAATCATGCAAACTTTCTCTTTTTATGTTTCTTAAATAGAAAAGACACCGTAATGGCGCCTTATTCATAAGACATAGTTCCTGCCTCTTCGTCTCCTATTCGGTCATTTTCTCTATTTTCATTCGGTCACTTTTCTACCTCATCATATCCAGGTGATATATGTTTTCATAAATTACACCACTGTTATTCGGGTTATTAAGCTATAAAGCTATCAACAATGGTCACAAAAGCTGTATTTTGAGCAAATTAAAAGCTGCGATCAAGAGATTTTTCCCTCGACCGCAGCCTAATAATCATTTAACGATAAGACAGTGTCCCTGTCCCTCTGTCACGTGTATGATAGTCATCTAACGATGAGACAGTGTTCCTGTCCCTCTGTCTTGCGGGGCCACTACCCGTAATGGCAAGGGCACCTCCATGGAGACCTTCCTTCGTATCTGTGGTGATTATGGCAGGACCTCAAGACCTGAGACCATAGGGATCAAGTCAAATGGAAACGGCTCAGCACCCTCAGAGGATGTAGCTAGACTTGCTGGTGCAAGATTTGTCAATATCAGTGAGCCTGATAAGAAACTGACCTTAAGTGCAGCTCTTCTTAAGACCTTGACAGGAAGCGATACCATCAATGCCAGATTCCTACATGAGAACAGCTTTGACTTTAAACCGCAATTCAAAATCTTCACCAACACCAATCACCTGCCAACGGTGACAGACCTTACCCTTCTCACCAGTGGACGCGTTAAGATCATCCCTTTTGAAAGACACTTTGAACCTCATGAAAGAGACCATGGTCTAAAGCATGAGTTCTTCCGTCAGGAGAACCTCAGCGGTATCCTAAACTGGGTTCTGGAAGGCTACCAGAAGCTTTGTAAGACTGGTCTTGATATGCCAAAGTCTGTACAGGATGCTACCCT
>Ga0075011_10001333_pt1 | contig 13263 bp, 8 predicted proteins | sample TARM_MetaG_T_14_FD_72354 | JGI IMG/M metagenome (GOLD analysis project Ga0075011, IMG submission 72354) | Freshwater microbial communities from Pennsylvania, USA, analyzing microbe dynamics in response to fracking - TARM_MetaG_T_14 | ecosystem: Environmental > Aquatic > Freshwater > River...
GACCCAGAGGTGGAAGCAGGCCCTGAACGCCTTCGACATCACCTTCGACGGGCGCCTCAGCGCGCACCGCCGCTAACCATCACAAATCACCCAGATACACCGAAAACTTGACAGACCCGTGATTGAGGCCCCCTCTCCGCAACTGAGGGAGTGTTTCGCCTGGTGGCGCGGGGAAACCGGCGGGCGTTTCGCGGGCCACCGCCAGACCTGATGACGCGGGTTGGATTCCCGTTGTCCGCTCGCTCGCCCGCGGCAGGTAGACTGTGGGCGTTTTGCGTCCCGCCGACCGGCGGATGGCGCGTCAGGGTTGAGTACCGCTAAACCGTTGTGACGGCGGAGGTCCCCTGGCGCGGGCGACGCGCTACCACCTTGAGGTGCACGCCTTGGCTATCGCCACAGTGTCTTCGGACACCCGTGAACCGACGGCTGCCAACGCCCTGCAGGGCGAACAACAGCCGCCGGCGAGTGATGAGCTCGACCGCCCGATCACCACGCGGTGGCTGATGCGGTTCACGGGCCCGACCGTCTTCTCCTTCCTGCTGTTCAGCGTGTTCTCCATGGTTGACGGCATCTTCGCCGCACGTCTGATCGACCCCATCGCGCTGGCTGCCGTCAACATCGCCTGGCCGTTCATCGGCTTTGCGATGGCCGTGACGTTCATGCTGTCCACGGGCGGGGCCGCACTGGTGGGCAAGAAGCTCGGCGAGGGGAAGCCCGACGAGGCGCGTTCCGACTTCACCTTCCTGACGGCTGTCGCCGTGCTCGTCGCCTTCGGGCTCGCCGCATTCGCCTGGTTCTTCCCGGACGCCCTGCTGGCCGTCCTGGGCGCGGATGCGCAGATGGCCCCGCTGGTCAACGAGTATCTGCGTCCGATGGTCTTGCTGTCGCCGCTGGCTATGCTGGGCTTCTACTTCCAGCAGTTCTTTGTCACCGAGGGCAGGCCCAACATGGGCCTGTACGTCACGGCCGTCGGTGGTGTGATCAACATCGTCTTCAACTGGCTGTTCATCGGTGAGCTCGGGTGGGGGCTTCGCGGCGCGGCCCTGGCCACCGGCATCGGCTGGGTGGTACCCGCGGCGATCGGTCTGTGGTTCTTCTGGCACTCGCGCAAGGGCCGCCTGCTGTGCTTCAGCAGGATGAACGCGAGCTGGCGGGTGCTGGGCACCTCCGCGTTCAACGGCGTCTCCGAGATGATCACGATGGTGGCCGCGGCCGTCATCGTGGTGATGATGAACAACATCGTCATCCGGTTGGTCGGCCCCGCCGGGGTGTCCGCTGTCGCGATCATGTTCGTGGTCACCGGCCTGGTGATCCAGATGCTCCTGGGGTTCGCCTACGGGGTGGCCCCGATCATCTCGTTCAACCTAGGGGCCGGCCGCCGCGACCGGTTGCGGAAGGTCGTCCGCCGATCGCTCGTGATCATGACGACGGGGGCGGTCGTCTTCACGGCGCTGGGCTGGCTCATCGCCAGCCCGCTCGCGCGCATCTATGTGGACCGCGGCACCGACGTCTACGAGATGGCGGTGCACGGCATCCGGGTCACGCTGGTCGGCCTGGTGCTCATCTCGGTCAATGCCTACGGCACCGTGCTGTTCACGGCCCTGAACAACGGTTTCGTCTCCGGCCTGCTCGCGGTCATGCGCACCGTGGTGTTCTCCGTCGCGACGCTCGCGTTGCTGCCCCAGTGGTTCGGCATGGAAGGCGTGTGGTGGGCCTGGCCGGCGTCCGAGGTGCTGGCCCTGGTGCTCACGGTCTTCTTCCTCTTGCGCAAGGCACAGCGGTACGGCTACGCGTAGCACCGGTACGCGTAGCACCGGCGATCGATAGGGCCAGTCGATGACATCCATTGAGACATCCTGGCTAAGTGGACCCCACCGTCGTATGGTGCCGTCACACCCGATGGAGAGGATCACCATGGCCCGCATCTACGACGACGCCACCCGGCTGATCGGTGGCACGCCGCTCGTGCGCCTCAACAAGCTGACGGACGGTCTCGGCGCCACCGTGCTCGCGAAGCTCGAGTACTACAACCCCGCCAGCTCGGTCAAGGACCGCATCGGCGTCGCGATCGTCGACGCGGCCGAGGCCTCGGGTGAACTGAAGCCGGGCGGGACGATCGTCGAGGCGACGTCGGGGAACACCGGCATCGCCCTGGCCTGGGTGGCGGCCGCCCGCGGCTATGCGGCCGTCTTCGCGATGCCGGAGACGATGTCGAAGGAGCGCCGCGCCCTGCTGCGCGCCTTCGGTGCCGAGCTGGTCCTGACCCCGGGCGCCGACGGAATGAAGGGCGCCGTCGCCGAGGCCGAGCGCCTCGTCGCGGAGCGCCCCGGGGCCGTCCTGGCCCGCCAGTTCGCCAACGAGGCCAACCCGGCCATCCACCGCCGCACGACGGCCGAGGAGATCTGGGCCGACACCGACGGCGCCGTCGACGTCCTCGTCGCCGGCATCGGTACGGGCGGCACCATCACGGGCGTCGGCCAGGTCCTCAAGGAGCGCAAGCCCGAGGTCACGGTCGTCGCGGTCGAGCCGGAGGAGTCCGCGATCCTCAACGGCGGCGCCCCCGGCCCGCACAAGATCCAGGGCATCGGCGCGAACTTCGTACCCGAGATCCTCGACACGAAGGTCTACGACGAGGTCATCGACGTCAACGCCGAGACCGCCATGGACTTCGCCCGTCGTGCCGCCAAGGAGGAGGGCCTGCTCGTGGGGATCTCGTCCGGTGCCGCGCTGGCCGCGGCCGTGCAGCTCGCGGGCCGTCCCGAGCACGCGGGCAAGACGATCGTCGTCGTCGTCCCCGACTTCGGCGAGCGCTACCTCACCACCCTGCTGTACGCAGACCTGATGGACTGAGCACCGCATGACCGACCTGCGCGCCGTACGCGCCGAGACGATGGCCGGCGGGCCCGACGATCCCGAGCACGCGCTGCCCCCCGGCCACCGTCCCGGCCTGCGTCACCTGCTCGAGATCCTGCTCGAGGACCTGGACGCGGCGCATGCGCACGACCCTGCGGCGCGCACGCGCATCGAGGTGGCACTCGCGTACCCCGGCGTGCACGCCCTCTGGATGCACCGTCTGAGCCACCGGATGTGGCATGCCCGGCTGCGACTGCCGGCCCGCCTGCTGTCCCAGATGACGCGGTTCGCGACGGGCATCGAGATCCACCCGGGCGCGATCATCGGCCGGCGGCTCTTCATCGACCACGGGATGGGGGTTGTCATCGGCCAGACGGCGGAGATCGGTGACGACTGCATCCTCTTCCACGGCTCGACGCTCGGCGGGCGCTCGATGACCACGGGCAAGCGTCACCCCACGCTGGGAGACCGGGTCATGGTCGGGGCGGGCGCCAAGGTGCTCGGTCCCATCAAGCTCGGCGACGACGCGCAGATCGGCGCCAACGCCGTCGTCGTGCACGACGTCCCGGCGGGTGCCGTCGCGGTCGGCGTGCCTGCCGAGGTCAAGTACCCGAAGCTGACGCCGAGCGAGCGCCCGCGCAACGAGGACGCGTCGATGCTGATCGAGTACGTCATCTGACCGGCTGACCTCCCGGCTCAGCGGAGCCCGGCCAGCCGGCCTGCCCGAGCCCCAGCCGCCGCGCGAGGAATGTCCACGCGAGCGCCGCCATGTGCGCGGCCTGCGCGTTGGTCGCCGCTCCGCCGTGCCCGCCCTCGACGTTCTCGTAGTAGGTGACGTCCGCGCCCACGGCATCGAGCAGCGCCGCCGCCTTGCGAGCGTGCCCCGGGTGGACGCGGTCGTCGCGCGTGGAGGTCAGGAGCAGGGTCGGCGGGTAGTCGACGTCGTCGCGGATGCAGTGGTACGGCGAGTACTCGCGCAGGAACCTCCACTGCTCGGGGTCATCGGGGTCGCCGTACTCGGCCGTCCACGAGGCGCCCGCGAGCAGGTGCGAGAACCGCTTCATGTCCAGCAGCGGCACCTGGATGACGAGCGCGCCGAAGAGCCGGGGGTAGCGCGTGAGCATGTTGCCCACGAGCAGCCCGCCGTTCGAGCCGCCCTGCGCCCCGAGGTGCGCGGGAGTGGTGATGCCGCGCTGGACGAGGTCGCGCGCGACGGCGGCGAAGTCCTCGTAGGCCCGGTGGCGGTGCCGCTGGAGCGCGGCCTGGTGCCAGGTGGGCCCGTACTCGCCGCCGCCGCGGATGTTCGCCACGGCGTACACTCCGCCGCGCTCGAGCCAGGCGCGACCGACCGTCCCGGAGTAGGCGGGGGTCAGCGAGACCTCGAAGCCGCCGTAGCCGGAGAGCAGCGTGGGGGCGGGGGAGCCGGGCTCGGTGAGGCGCCGTCGCAGCACCTCCTCACGGCCGACGACGAAGTACGGCACGCGGGTGCCGTCGTCGGAGGTGGCGAAGTGCTGCTCGGCCACCAGCCCCTGGGCGTCGAAGAACGCGGGCGCCGACTTGAGCGGCTCGATGCCGACCGCCGCACCACCGCCACCGCCACCGCCACCGCCACCGCCACCGCCACCGCCACCGCCGTCGCCGTCGCCGTCGACGGGACCGACGCTGCCGAGCGAGAGCGTCGACGGGGTGAGGTAGCCGCTGGAGACGACCCAGACGTCGTCGCTCTCGACAGGGTCGACGGCCCGGGTCGCCACGGTGGTGACGGGGTCACCGGTGGGCAGCTCGGCGCGGGTCCAGGCGTGCCGACCGGCGGCGCGCGCGTCGGTTCCCGGCGGGGTCAGCACGAGCACGCGGTTCACCACGTCGTCGAGCACCGTGACGACCAGGTGGTGTCGCGTCCAGGTTGCGCCGGCGAGCGACGTCGTCGCGCTCGGCTCGAAGAGCACGGTGAGCATCCGGGAGCCGGCGAGGAAGTCGTCGACCGGCGCTGCGAGCAGCGATCCGGCGCGGTAGGTCGCAGCGCCGAGGGCCCAGTCCTCGCGCAGCTCGATCAGCAGCCACTCGCGGTGGAAGCCGACATCGGCCGACTCCGGCACGTCGATGCGGGTCAGTTGCTGCTCGGGCGTGCCGACGCCGGAGACCAGGAAGGTCTCCGAGCGGTAGAACTCGATCGACCGATGCACGACGTCACGCTCGAAACCGGGTGTGCGCGAGCGGCGGCCGGAGATGTAGAGGTCGTCCGCCTTGCCCTCGTAGACCACCGGTGCCTCGGCGAGCGGGGTCCCGCGCCGCCACAGTCGCACCGTGCGCGGGTAGCCCGAGGTCGTCGTCGTGCCGGGCCCGAGGTCGGTGAAGACGTACACCGTGTCCTCGTCGGCCCAGGTGAGACCACCTTTCGCCTCGGGTCGTTCAAAGCCCTCCGGAGCAGGGACGAAGCGCTTGTCCACCAGGTCGAACTCGCGCGTGACGTCGGCGTCGGAGCCCGCGACGGAGAGGTCGACCAGCGCGCGCCGCCACGGGGCGCCTGCGGCGAGCTCCTGCGGTGCGGGGCGCAGCACGGTCGCGCCGTGCCAGACCCAACTCTTCCCTTCCTCTGCGGCCAGGGCGTCGAGGTCCAGCACGGTCTCCCACTCGGGTTCCGCCGTGCGGTACGACTCGAGGCTGGTTCGGCGCCACACGCCGCGCTCCTGAGCGGCGTCGCGCCAGAAGTTGTACAGGTGCCCGCCGATGCGGGAGACGTCCGGAATCCGCTCGTCGGAGTCGAGCACCTCGAGGATGGCGTCCCGAGTCGCCTCGAATGGCGCGCTGTCGGCCAGCGCGCGCCGCGTCCTGCCGTTCTGGGAGCGCACCCAGGCGAGGGCCGCCGGTCCCTCCACCTCCTCCAGCCAGGCAAAGGGATCGATCACGTCGGGATCGAGCGGAGTGCGAGGAACCGGCGCGTGATCTGGTGCGACACCCATGCCCGCACCCTAGCCGGACGGCTCCGGACCCAGGGCTCCGGCTCCGTCGGACCGGGGCGCGATCGGAGCCGTGAGCCGCACCGGGGGTCGCGTCGGTCACACTCTTCGCGCCACTCTCTTGTGGTCTGACCACTTGCGTGAAAGGCTTCACAAGCAACAGGGACAACCAGGACCCACGAAGGTCCCTCTGAAGGAGAAACTGTGAGCCCCACGAAGAAGACGAAGGAGACCGCCGAGGTGGCAGCCCCCGTCGAGGCCGTCGTCGCACCGGCCCCGGTCTACGACCCCGCCATCGAGGTGGACGCGCTCGTCCAGCGCGGCCTGAAGGCGCTCAAGGCATACGCGGACTTCACGCAGGAGCAGATCGACAACATCGTCAAGAAGGCGTCGATCGCAGCTCTGCACGAGCACGGCAACCTCGCCAAGATGGCGGTCGACGAGACCGGCCGCGGCATATTCGAGGACAAGGCCACCAAGAACATCTTCGCCTGCGAGCACGTCACGCACTCGCTCGCGGACCTCAAGACCGTCGGCATCATCGGCCGCGACGAGCTCAAGGGCATTGTCGAGATCGCCGAGCCCGTCGGTGTGGTCGCCGGTGTCACCCCGGTCACCAACCCCACCTCGACCACGATCTTCAAGAGCCTCATCGCCCTGAAGACCCGCAACCCGATCATCTTCGGCTTCCACCCGAGCGCCCAGCAGTGCTCGGTCGCGGCCGCCAAGATCGTGCGCGACGCCGCGATCGCGGCCGGCGCCCCCGACGACTGCATCCAGTGGGTCGAGAAGCCGTCGATCGCCGCGACCGGCGAGCTCATGAACCACCCGGGCGTCTCGCTCGTGCTGGCCACCGGTGGCAACGCCATGGTCCGCGCCGCCTACTCGACCGGCAAGCCCGCCCTCGGCGTCGGCGCCGGCAACGTCCCGGCCTTCATCGCCCGCGACGCCAAGATCCGCCGCGCGGTCAACGACATCGTCCTGTCCAAGGGCTTCGACAACGGTGTGGTCTGCGCCTCGGAGCAGGCCGCCATCATCGACACCGAGATCTACGACGAGGTGCTTGCGGAGTTCCGCAAGATGCACGCCTACCTCGTCAGTGCCGAGGAGAAGACGAAGCTCGAGGAGTACTTCTTCGGCGTCACCGCCAACTCCGAGAACTGTGCCGGTGCCAAGCTCAACTCCGACGTCGTCGGCAAGTCGGCCGTCTGGCTGGCCGAGCAGGCCGGCTTCACGGTGCCCGCCGACACCTCGATCCTGCTCGCCGAGATCGACTCGGTCGGGCCGCAGGAGCCGCTGAGCCGCGAGAAGCTCTCGCCGCTGCTGGCCGTGCTCCGCTCCCGTAGCGCCGAGGAGGGCATCCGCCTCTCCGAGCAGATGGTGGAGTTCGACGGCCTCGGTCACTCGGCCGCCATCCACACCGAGGACAAGGAGCTCTCGGAGGAGTTCGGCCGCCGCGTCAAGGCCGTTCGCATCCTGTGGAACCAGCCGTCCGCGCTCGGTGGCATCGGTGACATCTACAACGCGCTGATCCCGTCGTTGACCCTGGGCTGTGGCTCCTACGGCCGCAACTCGGTCTCCAACAACGTGTCGGCCATCAACCTGATCAACGTCAAGCGTGTCGCGAGGCGGAACAACAACATGCAATGGTTCAAGGTCCCGCCGAAGACGTACTTCGAGCCGAACTCGATCCAGTACCTGGCCGAGATGCGCGGCGTCGAGCGCGTCACCATCGTCACCGACCGCGTCATGAGCCAGATCGGCATCGTGGACAAGGTCCTCGACGTCCTGCACCGCCGCGCGAACCTGGTCACCGTCCAGATCATCGACACGGTGGAGCCGGAGCCGAGCGTCGGCACCGTCCTGCGTGGCGCCGAGCTCATGCGTGAGCACCGCCCCGACACGATCATCGCGATCGGTGGCGGCTCGCCGATGGACGCCTCCAAGGTCATGTGGCTCAAGTACGAGCACCCGGAGATCGAGTTCGCCGACCTGCGCGAGAAGTTCTTCGACGTCCGCAAGCGCGCCTTCCAGTACCCGACCCTGGGTCAGAAGGCCCAGCTCGTCTGCATCCCGACCTCGTCGGGCACGGGCGCCGAGGTCACGCCGTTCGCGGTCATCTCCGACCCGGAGACCGGCTACAAGTACCCGCTGGCCGACTACGCGCTGACCCCCTCGGTCGCCATCGTCGACCCGGTCCTGACCGCGACGATGCCGGCGAAGCTGGCCGCGGACTCCGGTATGGACGCCCTGACGCACGCCACCGAGGCGTTCGTGTCGGTCTACGCCAACGACTTCACCGACGGCCTGGCCCTGCACGCCATCAAGCTGGTCTTCGAGAACATCGAGAAGTCCGTGATCGAGGGCGGCGAGGCCGTCGAGGCCCGCGAGAAGATGCACAACGCCGCGACGATCGCCGGTATGGCCTTCGGCAATGCCTTCCTCGGCATCGTCCACGCGATGTCGCACACCGTGGGCGCGACGCACCAGCTCATCCACGGACGCACCAACGCCATGTTCCTGCCCTACGCGATCCGGTACAACGGTCAGCTCCCGGGCAAGGTCACCGGCTGGCCGAAGGCGGAGAAGTACGTCGCCCCGGAGCGCTTCCAGGTCATCGCGAAGCACCTCGGTCTGCCGGCCTCGACGCCGGAGGAGGCCGTGGAGTCGTACGCCAACGCGTGCCGCGACCTCGCGAGCCGCATCGGTATCGAGTCCTCGTTCGAGGCCCAGGGCGTGGACGAGCGCGAGTACATCGACGGCCTCGACGCCATGGCGATGCGTGCCTACGAGGACCAGTGCGCCCCGGCGAACCCGCGTCTGCCGATGCTCCAGGACATGAAGGACATCATGGTCGCGGCCTACTACGGCCTGTCCCGCGAGGAGGTCGCTTCCAAGCGACAGGACGGCGTGTCGTACCTGGACATGAACCCGGCCAAGGCCTGAGTTCGTCTCCGAGCTCCCGCTGCGCGCTCTCTCCTTCGGCGCGCAGCGGACACCACCCGGAATCGTGACCCGGGTGAGCACCCTTCGGGTGCTTCCCGATCCGGAGTTCGTGGCTCCGGGGAGGGGACCTGTGTGAGCGGGATCGTGGCCCCGCTCGCGCCGACGCCGGTCCTGACCGGCGGTGGACCAAGGGATCGTGGCCCCTTGGTCCGACGAGGCCCGGTGGCATTCGCCGCCGGGCCTCGTCCCGTTCCCGCTCGCACGGCGGGTGCCGGGGGTGCCGGGCCCGCACACCACCTCGTCCGTGTCGGTCCCGTGGTCCAGGATGAACCCGTGAGCGAGAAGACGACGGACCTGGCCGCGGCCCAGCTCGACGAGGCCGCGGCCCAGCGCCGGTGGGCCGAGCTGCGCACCCTGATCGAGGCGGACCAGCGCGCGTACTACGAGGACGACGCGCCGCTGGTCTCCGACGCCGAGTACGACGCCCGCCTGCGCGAGCTCGCCGCGCTGGAGGCCGCCCACCCCGGCCTGCAGACCCCGGAGTCGCCGACGCAGCGGGTTGGCGGCGCCGCGGCCGCCGGCTTCGCGACGGTCGAGCACGTCGAGCCGATGCTCTCGCTCGACAACGTGTTCTCCCTCGCGGAGCTGCGCGCCTGGGATGCCCGGGTCGCGCGCGACCTGGGCCGCGCCCGCCCAGCGCCGGATCCCGCGACTGCGACCGCGTCCGCGACCGACGACGATGCCGCGCACGCTCCGGCCGAAGAGACGCCCGCGGCACCTGTCGGCTACCTCTCCGAGGTCAAGATCGACGGCCTCGCCATCGCCCTGCTGTACGAGAACGGCCGGCTGACCCGTGGGGCGACCCGGGGCGACGGCCGCACGGGCGAGGACGTGACCGCCAACCTCAAGGAGATCGCCGACGTCCCGCATCGGTTCACGGGGGAGGGCCACCCCGCGCTTGTCGAGGTGCGTGGCGAGATCTTCATCCCGACGGCGTCCTTCACCCGGCTCAACGAGCTCCAGGTCGAGCTGCGTGACCGCGCGGTGACGGAGGCACGCGATCGGGCGGGCGCCCGCCGCGCTGCCTTCGACGAGGCACGTACCCGCCTCGCGGCCGAGCGTCGGTTCCCCACCTTCGCGAACGCGCGCAACGCCGCCGCGGGCGGCCTGCGTCAGCAGCTCGACAAGAAGTCGGGCCTCGAGCTCGAGGGGGGCCTGGCTCGCATGCGTGCGCTGCGCCTCTACGTCCACGGCATCGGCGCGCTGCACTGGTCACAGGGGGAGCACGCGCAGCTCGACCGCCAGTCCGACGCGTACGCCCTGTTCGAGGCGTGGGGCCTGCCGGTCTCGCCGCACAACCGGGTGGTCGAGACCATCGACGACGTCGCCCGGATGATCGAGCACTTCGGCGCGCACCGCCACGACATCGAGCACGAGCTCGACGGCATCGTCGTCAAGGTTGACGCCCTCGCCGACCAGGGGCGCCTGGGCGTCACCTCGCGCGCCCCGCGCTGGGCGATCGCCTACAAGTACCCGCCCGAGGAGGTCACCACCCGCCTCCTGGCGATCCAGGTCGGCGTCGGCCGCACGGGCCGCGCGACGCCTTACGCGGTCATGGAGCCGGTGCTCGTCGCGGGCTCGACCGTCCGCCAGGCCACGCTGCACAACCGGGACGTGGTCCGGGCGAAGGGCGTGCGCATCGGCGACGTGGTGGTGCTGCGCAAGGCGGGCGACGTCATCCCGGAGATCCTCGGCCCCGTCACGGCCCTGGCTGACGACGGCCATCCGCGCCACGACTTCGTCATGCCCGCGGAGTGCCCGGAGTGCGGCACGCTGCTGCGTCCGATGAAGGAGGGCGACGTCGACCTGCGCTGCCCGAACGCCCGCTCGTGCCCCGCGCAGGTCCGCGGCCGCGTCGAGCACATCGGCTCGCGCGGCGGGCTCGACATCGAGGCGCTCGGCGAGGTCACGGCGGCGGCCCTCACGCACCCGCTCGAGCCGGCGGAGCCGCCGCTGGTCACCGAGGCTGGCCTCTTCGACCTCACGGTCGAGCAGCTCCAGCCCATCCGCGCGGTGGTCACGGACCCCGAGACCGGTCTGCCCCGCCCGTACGACGGCGTGGGGGAGTCGGCCGAGCTCGACCTCGGTGACGGCGCCACCTTCACCGCCAAGGTCGTCCGCCCATTCCAACGCCTCGTCGAGCGCACCTATCCGCCGGGCACCGAGCACCTGACCCCGGCCGAGCGCCGCAGGCAGGGCATCCGCAAGGATCACCCCGTCTACGGCCCGGCCAAGTCCGCGCAGACGCTGCTCGACGAGCTCGAGAAGGCGAAGACGAAGGAGCTCTGGCGCCAGCTCGTCGCCCTCAACATCCGTCACGTCGGGCCGGTCGCGGCCCGCGCCCTTGCCGACTGGTTCGGCTCTCTCGACGCGATCCGCGAGGCCTCCCTCGCAGACCTCTCCGCGGTGGAGGGCGTGGGGCCGGTCATCGGCGCGGAGCTGCTGGCGTGGTTCGAGGTCGACTGGCACGTCGAGATCGTCGAGGCCTGGAAGTGCGCGGGCGTCCGGTTCGCGACCCCAGCGCATCCGGGACCCGAGGCCATGGCGGCCAAGGCAGCCTCGGGCGCCGAGCCCACGGGCCCGCTCGCCGGTCTCACGGTCGTCGTCACGGGCTCGCTCGAGAACTACACGCGCGACGGTGCCAAGGAGGCGATCATCGCCGCGGGCGGTAAGGCGGCGGGCTCCGTCTCCAAGAAGACGGACTTCGTCGTCGTCGGCGAGAACGCCGGGTCCAAAGCCGCCAAGGCGGAGGAGCTCGGCCTGCCGATCCTGGAGGAGGCCCAGTTCACCGTCCTCCTCGAGGGTGGCCCGGCTGCGCTGGAGCAGTAGCCGGGGCTGCCCCGAGCACCGGGTGCCTCCCGTGCGGGACTCGGGGCGGCCGGGCACCCTGGGCCCATGCACCCGCACCTCGAGACCGCCGTGGAGCGGACGGCCGACGCCGCACAGGACCTGATGAGGGGGCTGGCGGACGCCGTTGCCGCCGTCGGCTGGCACGTGGCGACCGCGGAGTCGCTCACCGCGGGCACGATCGCGACCGTGCTCGCTGCGACACCGTCCGCCACGACCTGGCTCCGGGGCTCGCTGGTCGCCTACTCACCCGAGGTGAAGTTCGGGCTCGGCGTCCCCCGGGGGCCCGTGGTCACCGAGGAGTGCGCGCTGATCCTGGCCCGACGCACGGCGGAACTGCTCGACGCAGACCTCTGCGTGGCCGTCACGGGCGTGGGCGGCCCGGAGCCCGACGAGGGAGAGGCCCCCGGGACCGTGTGGTTCGCCGTGGTCTCGCCGGCGGGCGAGACCACCGTCAAGGCGGTGTTCCCTGGCGACCCGCCGCAGGTCCTCGTCGCGACGACGGAGCGCGCCATCGCCCTGCTGACCGCCGCGGCTGGCGGACAGGGGTCAGCAGGAACCGACTGACCGGAGACCGCCGGACGACGGCGGCCCCAGGGTTCGTCGTCACGCTGGATCCCGCCGTCCGCGTCCGTCGCCGCGGGCATCGTGACGCGGGACCCTTGCACGGTGGCTCAGTACTCGCTGCCGCACTGCCCCGCTGGACTGGCTGCCGCGCTCGGTGCTAGAGCGCATCGTCGCGGTCGGCGTCCTCGTCGTCGAGGGTGGCCTCATCGCCACCCTCGCCCGTCGAGGTCGACGCCGTGGGGCTGTTGCCGGGTGCCGCGCCTCCGGACTCCGACCACTGGCCGATGCTGTTGACGCCGGTCGGCGGATCCTGCTCGTGGGCGTCCCCGCCCGAAGTGCGCTCGCTCATGGTCGTCTCCTCGGTGGGCCGCTCGGTCGCCGGCCTTCTCCGACGGTAGGCCCGCCCGCCCGATGACGCCCGGCGCCGGATCGGACCGGGCCGCGGGCGCCGTAGCCGGCGAAGCAGGAGGGTGTGAGGTGGGCGGCCACATGTCGTGCGACTTCGTCCCGGGGATCTGGGGCGGGCAGGCGAGGGGAAAGGTGAGGGCAGCGAGCCAGGCGACGTGGGCCGTCTCGCGGGCCTGAGCAGGGCGGATGGCCACACGGCCGGGGAATGGGCTCACGGGGGGACGTAGCGCCTCAGGAGTGTGGGCGCCGTCACCGCGATCCTGGTTGTCGCGGCCCGCTCGAGCGTGTAATCTTCACGGACGTCAGCCCGACAGGCAGCAGGACTCGCAAGAGGCCGCGCCGGGGACTGGAACTCACATCGACGATTTTCGGGTGGCTCAGTGCGCCCCAAAGATCGGATAGCGTGGGGGCCCTGGAGATGAATTCTAGGCCGGTCCGTATCTCGAAATCCTCGAGAAACACGGATTAGCCAGAGCGAAAATCATCTGCTAGGTTTAAGACATCAGCCCCGGACGGGCGGAGAGCAGATGTGGCTTTCGGTTCGGATGGTGTGCGTCGGTTGTTTGAGAACTCAACAGTGCGTTTGATAGTCAATGCCAAATTTTAACCCTGGCCGTGCCCGTTT
>Ga0075011_10001334_pt1 | contig 13251 bp, 14 predicted proteins | sample TARM_MetaG_T_14_FD_72354 | JGI IMG/M metagenome (GOLD analysis project Ga0075011, IMG submission 72354) | Freshwater microbial communities from Pennsylvania, USA, analyzing microbe dynamics in response to fracking - TARM_MetaG_T_14 | ecosystem: Environmental > Aquatic > Freshwater > River...
TAATACATTCAAAACCAAGATCGACCGTCTTAACAGACGGTTCGCTATCCATCCACCACCAAACGGTGACTAACCAACCTCACCGATTGGAAGTGGAATTTCGCGGAATTAAGTTAAAGAGCTCAGAGAGTATCTGGATGATAGAAGAATAGAGGTCAAACTGGACTTCCAAAAGTGTTTTGGTTACAAGCCCAGCAAACAGTTGGTTGAGATAGCAAAAAAAGAATTTTTCCCAGGATAAGAAAGGGGCCAGATTACTGGCCCCTTCTTCAAAATCATTTCAGTCTGTCGAGCAATGGCTTCTCTCTAACGCGATGTGCCAACATGATGATCGCATCTTCGAAGGTGTCGGCCCAGACATCTAGCGACATATCGTGGGCCAGGTAGAACCCCCTTGGCTTCGATTTATCCTTCACTGCGACACAGACCTCCAGACCGACTACTGTTTTTGTGTTTTTCTTTGCGTCTTTGCTGGTTTTTCCTGTTTTTGGATTGACCACATCCACATGCACCTCCAAGCCTTCTTGCAGAACTGAGAGTGGGCTACCCTTGAATCTTTGGATCTCTACGTTGAAGTAGGGGTGTGCCAGGAGATAGTCCCATGCTTCGATCATTGTATTCATTGCTAATTCCTTTTTTGTGAGCCAGGGTGTTCTGGCGATGTGTGTACTCTAACTCACATTTTTTGGTGTTTCAGAAATAGCATAAAAAAGCCGCCTCGAAAGGCGGCGAATAACAGACGGGGAGCTTAATCATCGTCTGTCGCATGATCAATAGCTGCTGCTGTGGTTCCTGCAACAGTAGCTACTATCACACCTGCTGTGGTGATGGTGCCTACGGCCCCCATGATAGGGAGCGCAGTTATGCCCGCAGCGACCATGAGTGTGCTCTCTACAGCATCTGACAAGAAATCTTTAAACGACATAAAAAATAACTCTCTTTGATATGTCAATATAACTATAGAACACAGGAAAATAGAGGGAGATATTTTTTAATCCATTGATTTTAAATGTTATTTAACCTTCATTTTTTGGATCATAAAACTCTTTGTATTCGTTATAGAAATCGTTCCAGATCTTATCTTCTTCTTCGGAAATTGAAAATCCATCTGAAATAAGATTATGCTTTAAAAGCAATAAATCCTTGCTTCTATTTTCGTAATAAATCATATCCATCGGGTGATTAATATCAAATCCAGCATGAACTAAGCCATTCATCGGAAGACCAAGCCGAGTCAAAAGGGATAGCTTTCTTTCTGATTTGTCTGTTGATATTAAATGTATTACATCATCAAGATCAAAACCAAGCCCATTAATTTTCTTGTCGATATTGCTGGAGATGTCGGGATTGATATTTTCCATGTCATGGAAAGAAATATGATTAAGCATTCCATTAGACATAAATCCAATTAATGCAAAAATTACTGATAAATCATCGCCGATCTTCGCTTTGTTTTGATACACAGACATGCGGTGACCCATGCAAAAAACCTGGTCAAGGCTGCAATATGATTGCATTGAATGAACTCTTCTTTCCTTGAAATCGAAAACAATAAGCCCATAGTCCACTGGAGCAAGAACCGAATTTCGTGAACAGTAATCCCCATCAAAGCCCAAATATCTTTTATCGGTAAAGTCCTTAGACAGCCTTATGGCATCATTGTTTAGATCCCTGGTCGCAATCAGCCGACCGATCAAGTCACTGTCTTCTTGCATCATTTTCGGATTAACGAAAAAAGCTGGCACGATGTTTGTCCACAAACGCATTTTCTGAATAGCGCCATTTGAGCGTCTAATTACTACAGATACATGTCCACCCATAACAACCTCTTGATGATAATCTACCCCAGTTATTATCACACAAAATAATTGTCACAAAAAGTAATTTTTGGTAGATTAGCTGTACTTATCGCAAAGCGGGGCATTAGCATGAAAATTACAGATTTTTTCTCAAGCAGGATGGCTGGAGCCATATATATTCTTCTTTATGCATTAATTGGCTATGCATTTTTTAACTTGGTGTTTATGAATGAGGCCCCAAAAGAGGGGAGGGAACAGCTATATTGGCTTGGGATGTTGCTTACACCAAGCATTATTGTACTTTTCACGAGAAGAAAAGAGATAAGCTTAAAGGTAATTAAGACTCGGATTTTGGATTTGGTTGCTATGCATAGCGCAAAAATATTCAAGCTAGCATTTCTTTCTGTTTTCTTTGTTGCTACGTTCGAACACTACTCAAACATAAAAATCGATAAGTCATTGCTAGCAATAAATGATTTTTTGAATTTTTCGCTTACATGCCTCTTTGTCTTTATTCTTTTTTCAATGGGTGCGGGACGTTCAATAAATGGTGAAAAAATAAGACAGAATGAAAAGCTGATTTTTGCATTTAGCTTGGTAGAGTTCTTTTATTATTCTTATGTTATTTCATACGCAATAAAAGTATTTGGAAGTGATATTCTAAAGTTTATTGATGCTAATGGTTCTGCCGTTATCTTTTGTCTTATTTTGCTGGTTTTGATTGTAAAGATTCAAGGTAATTTATTTCCGCCAAGAACTTATAGTGGCAGCGGTGAAGATTTAACATCAGGGACGGCCAGAAAAATTCATGTAATTGATAAAAAAACTACCGCTGTGCATGAGGCTGGTCATGCAATGGCTATGGCTGCATTAGGGTTCGTTCCTGTTGGCTATAAGCTTGTTGTTCTTGATGAGATTATGAATGATGGAACATATGGCTTTGTATCTGGCATACAATCAAGCTCAGCCCTAAGAGATAAGGATTTTATGGAGTGGCACATGCTTATGCTGTTGAGTGGAATTGCTGCTGAAAAAGCAATTTTTGGTAAGTGTTGCTCTGGAGGAATTAGTGATTATGAACAATGGCAGGCTGTTGCTAATGCCTACTGCATAAATCAGTTTGCAGGTTATTATGAAATAATCCCGCAGAATAGAGAGATACTAATCAATCAGAAATTTATTAAATCAACCCTCCAAGAGCGTCATTTCTTTGTGCTCAAAGAGTTTTTTGAAATAAATAGGGCTGTCCTGGAAGATCTATCAGAAAGAGCAATCCAAAACAAGACATTAACAGACTCGGACATTGCTGAAATTTTGAAGGATGTTGTTGTTACCAATTCTTTTGTTATGCCGTTTGGTAGAGATATTGAGTTCTCAACAACACCTGAGAATAAGCACGGAATCACCATTATGTGATTATTGATATTCAACCCCTTTGCCATGCTGGCTTAGGGGTTTATTTATATCCAGTTTCTCTCCTTCCTATTTGCTACTTATGTTATTTATAGAAGGTTATATTCATTAGTTCGACTGAAAATACTTGCTGCGCATATCAACCGCTGTTATTATTCACAAAAATAAAAACAGGGCAAAATAATAATGAGCGTAGTTCCATTTGTTCGTGAAAAAACTCCACTAGCCGACAAAACCTTTCTGTCATTTAGTGATGGAAAATTCATTTCATCAGAGGTAGGCATTACATTTGCTGAGGCTGCCACCAACGTGATTGCCCTCGGCGGAACAGGCTCGGGCAAGACCACTGGCGTCCTGATGCCTGCGCTCTACAACCTTATGATCAACCGTTGCCCTGGCCTTGTCATGGATGCAAAGAACGAGCTGACCAGCTTCTGTATTGAGCATGCACAAGAGGATCAGCTGTATCTGATCGGGGGCTCCAACCAGTGCTCGCCTATTAATATCCTTGAAGGTATTACGAGCGAGTGCTTTAGGGCATTTCTAAACGACATCTCCGTCATAAAATCAGATAACAATAGCTTTTGGGGAACTGGCGCAGTTCGTGATGGAATGTTGGTCTTTTATTATTATAAGGCAGCATACAATAGAACCGTCACTCTTGCTGAGTTATATCATATAATAAAAAATCCAATGTATTTTTGCGAGGAGCTTATTAAATGGGTTCAAGCGCAAGAAAAAATTGAAGAGCGGTTGCTCATGTCATTAAAAGAAGTAGATTCGTCATCATTTAGCATGTTCGATCTTTGCTCTATTTCTTTCGAGAGAAAAGACTTTATTCTTGACAAAAGTGACAACAAAACCATTAACGAACAATATGCGTGGCATTCTCAAAATATCATTCGCTCATTAAGTCCTTTTGCTACCAACAAGTTACTTCGTGATAATTTATCATCTATTGACAAGAATGCAGTTGATTTTGAGGAGTTAATTTACGACAAGAAGATGGTTGTCGCCTTGGATATGCCAGCTGCCATTTATGCAGAGTCAGCATATGTTGTATCTCGATTGATTCGAGATCGGTTTTATACCTCCGTACTTAAAACCCCCTTATCAAAAAGAAAAAAGCTTGGATTTGGTGTTGATAGATACACGTTTATGATTGTGGATGAGTACCACAACATCATGAGGGTAGCATCTGACGCGGCATCACATGGACTGATAGATGACAACGTATGGCTTTCTCAATCAAGGGGCTTTGATCATATTAATGTTTTTGCTACGCAGGGCATTTCATCACTTTATGTTAATTCAAGAAAAAATTCAGAGAGCCATGCTCTTTTGCAAAACATCAGGAGTACAATTTTCTTATCAACAAGTGATATATCGACAATCTCCTACATTAAATCAATAATGCCAGATTATGAAAAGGTGGTTGGCGAATTACTCACTCCTAAAGAACAAGGGAAAATGCTTTTTCACAAGGGTCTTTGCCCTGGAGCATGCTTGACTACCTTAAATACTGGTCGCAGTAGCTTGCCATTCATGAATATGTTTATTGGAAGTCAAATTACGGAAAGAACCGATTATGATACAGATGAAATCATGGTTGATAACGACTATGTAAAAATCGAACAAAAAGAACCAGAGCCGGAACAAGAAGGTCTTGAAGACGCGAAGCCCAACTTTTTTGATGCTGATAATGAAGAACAAAAATTGATTACATTGTCTAATTTGTTTGTTAATGTCGAGCTTCCCAATAAAAAGGAGGTCACTGATTCTAATTTAAGCAAGCTAGAGGAAGATTTCAATAATATAATTTCTGAATCTGAATTTGAATCTGAATTTGAATCTGAAAAAGATACGGATGAGACGAAAGGAAGCAAAAAGGACGAATAGCAGTTAATTTAAGGCACTCTCAAGGGTGCCTTAAATTATGAATTCGCCAATGCGCCAGGCATGGTTGCATCACATGATTTGACATCCTCCCCGACCTAAAGGACGAGGCTTCCCGCAAGTCTCTGGTGAGCAAAAACGTGGATATGGCGGCCAACATGGTCTTTCTCATCGGTCTTCTCTTGTACTACCATCAGCATCAACCAGCTTTAGATCTTCCATAGTAAGTCCAGTCTGCTCCATCCACATTGCAGTGCCGATGTCGCCAGCTCGCATAATGAAAAAAGAGGATGCCCCACAGCAGGGGCATCCTTGATTGCCATCAGAATTAAACTTCACTCTGCATGGTAGGCATACGCGCAATTGATGCATTTTTTGCCTATCAGTTAATGTGTTTAATTAGGGTGTTTCGGATGTAATTAGTGCCAATCTCACCGATTGCACCCATCACATCAGCAGTGTTGCCCTGGCTGCTGTTGCGGCGATTCTGTGGCTTGTAAACATTGCCTGCAATCGACTTGACGTTGGCTTGGCCGGAAGGGAACACATCTATGCCGATCATTTGAGTTAGTTGATTGATGGACACAATTTCATAGGTGCCAGATGCATCATTGTTAGAGACGTATGCAGCCGCGATAGCGCCACCTCGATTTGCATTCTCGACATAGACTGCCTTGTACATCGCATTCGGCACAGGAACGCCGCTACGAAGCTTCCTGGTTGTCCCTGAGTAGATGCCACCAGTAACCACCTGAATGCGGCCATACTTCATTGCCATGCCTCGCACAGCCGTTTCAATGCCGAGCCAGATGCCAGCATTATGCTTGTGAAGCTGGGGAACCATGTTTGCCATGGAGAAAGACTCATATTGAGACTGAGGATCTCCGAAGTCTTTGTTCGGGGCCAGATGACCTCGATCAAGCATTGAGCCACGATAGTCACTTTCATCGACCCTGTACTGAGAGGGGATGTTGGGGTCGTCATGGAAGCTGTCAAACCGATCAAGGCTTCGAGCATCCAGTACGTTTTTCTTTGTCAGTGTTTGAGCTGCATAGAGTGCCGACTTAGAGCGATAATTGTACCCAATAGAATACCTTGAGTAACAGACCTCCTTGTTCATCTCGATAGGGACATTAATTTTAGGGGCTTTACCTCCCAGGTAGAACTGAGGGCAGTCCGTGGCGAATGCCATAGAAGAAGAAAGAAGCAGGCCAGCTGCAAGCAAAATTGTTTTTTTCATAAGACCCCAAAAGTAGTTAAGATGTGCCGCAACACAGCACCTTAAAATCAGCCAAGTTCAACGAAGTTTTCTTCTTCGCCATCAATAGAAGACAGATTGTAATCAGCGTCCGTTTCATTGCTATTCGACTTTTTTGGCAATGACTCACCGCAAGCAATCAAAAGATGATGCTCGGCCAAGATTGGCCCAATGTACTCCTTGCCTGAACGGGCGTTATTCATAGCCTCTCGTTCATCGAAATCAGAGAATGAGATCCACACATCCGATGAACGCAGCAGCCTGCAAAACTCATAGTCGCAGCCGCCAGGAAAGGCCCGCTTGTCTGGAACAAACTGGTAGTTTGACTCAACATTTCTTAGCAGTAGTTCACCATCTTTTCGCTCAATGACAGTAAAAATCTCACCGCAAAACAGATAGGTGTGGAACACCTCTCGATCAATGGTAACACCATGCATCAGTGTGCGGTTGGCCTTGTTCACAAGGTCACTTCCGCTTAGCACTTTGGTGTTTGCATCATAGATGCACTGCAATTCATGCTCAGTCATGACTCTCTCACAAAGAATTAAAAACAAGCAAAATAATACCAGAAGTAACCATAAAAGCAAATATTTAGGCGATAAAAAACGCTGATATTTGTGGTAAAATAAAGCCCCTTTGAGAGGGCTTTGCTTTTGACATCCTCCCCGACCTAAAGGACGAGACTTCCCGCAAGTCTCTGGTGAAGAACATCAGTCTGGAGTGGGGAGGTGGTCGGTATAGCCACGGTCTCTTAGCCAGTGGCGGATTTCGGTCTCAGCGTCCTGATCGCCCATTCTCGAACGTACAAAACCATCAACTGATTGAGAGATCTCACTTCGAGCCAGCGGAAACAACCGGAGGCAGAGTATCCTCATAGTTGTGATCGATGAGCCATGATTTAATCATCGACTCTGCATCCTTTTCATTGGCATGGAATAGCTCAGGCCAGTCCTGCTTGATAAATTTATTGCAGAAAAACTGACCGAGACGATAGGATGCACCATGAGCAACCTTTTGATTTTCATGCTGTTTCTTGATTTTTTGCAAGGCAATCATTCTTAGCTCTCCCTGTTAAAGTTCGTTGCGAATCTGCTCGATTTTTTTCTTTGCTCTGGCAGTGCGATCATAATGCTCCTCTAACCACAGATCATCGCAGCAAAGGCTTTCCGCCAAGTCTAGCAATAAGTGTACCTTCCTCTCCATCTCTATAGAGACAGCGATAACTGATGAAACATCCAGATCCTGCAACATTGTATCACTGACCCCTTCACACGCCTCAAGGCATAGCTTGGTTCGATTAGCAATAGAGTTATCGACAGGCAACAACTCTGGCGCTTTTTTGCCAAGAGCCTGTCTAAGTTGTTCTTCAATTTGGCTCATAAGCCCTCCCAAATTCCAATGAGATTAATATATCATAAAATAAATAACATGACAATAACTACTCATCCGAAGCCATAAATTGACTATTCATGGCAAGCAACCTAAGAAGATCATTGCCAACATCAGTCATGCAACCAATGGCATCGACAGAAGATATGGCATTCAATGCGATTTTGGCCCGATTAGGGGCAAAACGGGTTAAATAAAGCAGTTCTCCTTTGAAATATTTATTGAAAACCCTCCCTTTTCTTGTAATGGAAAACTGAAGGACTTTTGTGACTCCTATGCACGAGGATTGAAGCATCAAATCACCAATTTTCCCATTCTTGATTATTTCATCGGCATCCCGAACCTTAAGATAAAAACCTGGCTCAGATGACTTTTTCTTGGCAGTTACCGCAATGTAAAAAGTATTTTGCTCTGCGCCTCTTTTGATTTGCCCCCAGGCTCTATTCAGAAGAAGCGAGCATGCCTCGCTTTTCATGACTGCTCTTAATATTTCTGAGTTTTCCTCGTTGCCTTCCGAAAACACAGGGATATTTGAGTTGTTTGAAATTGCGACATCACTAATATACCTAGTGTAATCAATGCGCTTCAAAAAGATGAATGGGCTAGGATGATTGTACGAGAATATGTTTCTTACCACCCTTGAGATACCAAATACTTCATTTTTACCACCAGAGGCATCAAGAGCATTGAGATTTATATTTATGAATTTTTTCAGGAATTCATAACCATTATTTAGTTGAGGCTTTCCGTATATAGCAAGATGCATAAAACCACCCTTTATTCCTACAACTCGATATGGAACAGATTGAGGGGTTTCTCTAATTTTATCACTTTGCTCAAAATCAAGATAAATAATGTCTCCAGCGCCTAAAGCGACCCCTTCAATCTCTTTGATTTTCAACCCTTTTGATGAGATGTCGATTGTATATGAAGAAAACCGCTGTTTTGGTTTTTTATCTGTTCTTACAACAAGGTTGAATTTGTAATCAAATCGAGGCTCTACTCGTTGATCATTTATTTCATTCCTGGCAAAGAAGAAGTTCTCGCCATGCATTGATCTGAGTGGAATGAACTTAAGAAGGTCTGATTTGCAAATGCTTATCTCTGGCTTCTCGGATAGAGTTCTGATATCACAAAGAAGGTGAGATTCGTCAGTTATGACAACGAGCCGCTCATATCCAGAAACGGTGAGTCTTGCCCTGGCGTTTGGCGGCCTGTTTTCTATGGATACCTGCTGATCATAGCTATCAGGCAGGGAAGTTGGGATGTAGTGCTCCTGCTCTGGATTCGCACTCATCAAATCAAGCCTCAGCAAGTAGAAGGAGCCGTCACTCTTGGCATAAGCCATTCTGGCTACGTTGAGCGCCAGTTCGTCTGATGATAACGCATCAACAGGTATAATCATTATGTTTGAATGATGGCTGGAGCTTATTACGTGTGACGCCAAAACATAAAATGAATCTCTTTTATTGTTTGATAACCTAGATTGAATGCAGTCAAGACCTACCACATCATTAAACATGCAGCGACCATCATCAGAATGAAATATAGAAGATACAAATTCATTCCCACTCGTAAGAAATGCTGACTCTGCTGCCCATACTCCATCAATAAATCTTAAATACAAAGGCAACGAAGAAAGTTTTTCTATTGCATATTGTTCGTATCCCTTCACCATTACGGCTTCAAAGGTGTTTTCTATTGGTACTTTGTATCTTCTTGACTGCGTAAATATGTACTTTGACAAATGCTCATGAAATTCATCAACAGCACTTCCTGAGTTTGAGCCATCAAACTCTGCCTTATAGTAAAAAAACTCGTTTTTCTCAACAACCCCAGCAATCTTGTATTTGAATACAAGGGGAAATGAAAATGAAAACTCAGATTCAAACCCACAAAACCTGACATATACAAACTCAGTGTTTTCTGGCAGGGAGTTTTTCATTTTTATGCACAGACCTTCGATTGAAATGTCTGTGGAAATAGCATCTTCTGATGCAGGCAGATCTCTTGATTTATTTCTCTTTGATGGGTCTTTAAGAAATACTTTTAGCTTTGAAACGCAGAATAATCTTTGATTTCTTCTTTTATGAAACCCTGTCACTGAAAAGAAATTTGCATCAGGCAGAAAAGCACCAGCATGGGTCTTTTGATTTGTCTGCTTTATTTTTTTCATGGTATTCATCACAGATTCATAAACACCATTCGTATAGCCTTTAAACATCTTGATGTTGTTCACAAGAATGCTTTTGGCCTGATTGTTCAGGTAGTGCTTAACTCCATGCATGTCAAAGAGCTTACAGTCAGGATAAGTATCTCTTAGATCGATCACCCTGGAGCAGGGCTTGAAAAGCCTGGCAATCTCCATTTTGATGATAAAGCGGCTTGAAAGGCTCTCTTTCTCAGCAAACTGAGCAAGCTTTGCATCAAGCTCTGAGGGCGGGGTAAAAACAAGCTGTTTCAGTATGGAGATCTGAGAGTCCGTTAGCTGTGTTGCCTGTTGAGATACCGAGAAATCCTGCATTTGCGCTCCCTGAAACTGCGTTCAATAATTATTTTGGCGATAATTATATCAAAAAATACACAAAATGGAAGATCGTTTTTTGTTCTAATATGGTTTTGATTAGGTATCGTTTTGATGCTTGTGTTGGCGGAGCATGATAATCCATGCTAAAATATTTAAAAAAGAGGGTTTTATATGAGTTATTCAAAGTTCGCTCAAGGCATTGTTGATGTGGCAAAGAGCACTCGCTCAAAAGATGCGATTAGAGAAGAAATCGAACGAGTGAAGAATGTCTGTGAAAGTAAGCAAGAATATATCCTTTCTATGGGATATGCGGTTCATTATGCCGACAACAAAACAGATGACAAACATGCAAAAGATTGCATCACTCATATCTTTGGCGCAATGAAATTCAGCAAGGATGTTGGTCATGCAACTGAAATTGCAGCAAATGCCAATGGCTGCCGTATTAACACACTTGCCCCTCATATTAAGGATATGATTGCCAGAAACAACGATGTGGATGCATTGGTTAATGAGCTGATGGGTGCAGTATATTATGCAAATACTAGCCATGAGCAGTCACTCATTCTTAGGCTGACTGAATCAGGCACCAGGAGCATGGCACAGCAAAAAAGCGCAGATAAAGAAATAGAACAGTAATTATTTGCCTAATGAAAAAACGATGGTAAAATAAATAAAAGAACAATAGAGAGAAAAAACATGAGCTATAACCTTTTTGAAAAAATGAAAGAGCTGATTACTCAGGCTCAAAAAGAAACTGCTGGCACAGATAGGCCGCTTTTTACGTCATACCAAAATGACTTTCATGAACATGATCATGATGAGATTAATTTTGATGCCCAGCATGGTGATAACTACATTTGGATCATCAAGGAGAATGGATGCGGAACCAGGCTTCTGATGGCTGGTTCAGAGTATGCTCAAAACTCCCTGAAAACATTTGATGATCTGTCTCGTATTTTTCATATTAAGGTTGATGGCCCTAATTCAGGTGAGATTAAGCAGATTGATAAGAAGCGAGCGACTGAGCTTATCAATAACTGTGTGATCCCTGAGAATCGAGTTCCAAGGCGTGTGTCTTTTGTTGATCAGCTTAATAAGCTCATTTATCCTGGCGAAGATCACTCATCCACCAGCGTCTCAAATACACTGCTGATGAGCGAGCTTTCTCCGAAGAAGGGCGACAAGTCAGCACTCAGGATTAAACTTGATGCTCCGTCAAGAATGCTCTCTGTAGAGGTTGTCAGAACCAAAATTGCTCCAGCAGGGAAGTATGAGGTTAGAAGTGGTAAAGATCACGAGGTCTACAGGTTTAACGCCTCTCTCGGTGCTCTTATGGAATACAGAGATAAGCCGAAGTGCGTACTCTTGGACTCAAAGTTCCAGCATTATGCGGAAGTGACTGAGATCACTGATAAAGCCTTCCAAAAGGCAGTAAAGAATCTTGAAACCAAGAAGCAAAAAGAGAAAGAACTAGATCTGTAAGAAGAGAGAAGGGCTGCATCGCAGCCCTTCTTTTTAGATTGACGGAATGGATAGGGTGAATGTCCCATCGCCCATGTCTTTTAGTACGGAAATTACAGTGAATGCTGAGTCAAACTCTCGATATCTCACGATAATTTCATCATTCTCCTTAAAAGAGACGACTTCGGCAAAGCCCATTTTTTTGTAATGGTTGTCAATGCAGTCAGCCAGTCCGCCCATTGCAGTCCTGTACTTGGCAGAGATCTCTTCGTACATCTCTACGGTAAAGTTGGCGTATTTTTTCAGAAGGTCGTCTTGAGCAGCCTCGCAAAACTTGATTACTTCGCTCTCAAGCAACTCAATGCCTACATCCTTTTTTTCAGCAGAAAGCCTGATGAAGCCAAAGATGCTGCGTTTTTTGCCCCTGGTAATGTCGATGTAGCGGCCATTAAGGCCGCTAATGGAACAGGCCACATGAGTGAGTACACTCATCATTTCGGCCATGTTTGTGTGAGTTTCTTGAAATCTCATGAAGACCCCTTTTATATTGTCTTTTTTTGAAGGCAGATAATAACACGACCACTGCCCCCCATATAAATTTCGTGACCAATCCTATTGGTCTTAGGCAATAGTCCATAATCCTCTAGTTCGAAAACGCTGTGTGCATAGCTGACTCAATCCTTTGCACTACACCGAGCAAAGGCAGCCTTTGCAGCACCATGATTGGCTGGGTGAACTACTCGCAACTAAAGCAGCGAGCTTCCAAGGGTGCAACCCGTAGTAGCAACCTTTTCTTTTTTGACGCTTCGCTGGGAGTCGCTGACTGAGTTTTTGACTCTGCCAGTCTTACATTTCCCTCCACGCCCAATATCAGCGGCGGCTGTTAACACATCAGTCGCTGATAACTCCGTTCCAGAGTCTAAAATTAACATAATGGCCCGCTTTTTTATTACCAACGATGCGTTGTGATCTGCATTGTCAGTATTTCCACACTTGCCGCACACAAAAAGACTCTGTGATACGCGGTTAGCGGGGTGAATGTAGCCGCACACGGCACATTCCTGACTGGTATAAGCAGCGGATATTTTAAAAAACGCTTTTCCTGCCTGATAGGCTTTGTACTTGGTGAAGCTTTCCAGTATGTGCCAGCCAGAATGCAAAATGGCTTTGTTCAGCCCCGCCTTCTGTTTGGCTTTATTCGGCAAGAAATGTCCTGACTCATCTTGCTTGGCCTTTGGCCGCCGTGTCATTTGCGCCGTGCGTAGCGCCTCAAACACGAAAATCTTGGCAGGGCTATTGATCAGCGCCCTGCTTGTTTGATGATTAAAATCGCGGCGGATATTGCCTTTTTTGCCATGACAGCAGGAGATCCGGCGCTTGGTTCTGGTGCGGCGGTTAGACCCCTTCTGCTGTCTTGCCAGTTTACGCTGGAGTCGTTGGAGATAGAGATCTGCCTTACTCATGTGGCGTTTCTGGCTGGCCGAGAAGTCGAAGCTCAACTCCCC
>Ga0075011_10001335_pt1 | contig 13244 bp, 13 predicted proteins | sample TARM_MetaG_T_14_FD_72354 | JGI IMG/M metagenome (GOLD analysis project Ga0075011, IMG submission 72354) | Freshwater microbial communities from Pennsylvania, USA, analyzing microbe dynamics in response to fracking - TARM_MetaG_T_14 | ecosystem: Environmental > Aquatic > Freshwater > River...
CGTTTACAACTATCTGTCGCAAAGTAATCTATCTATTGTGAAGCCTATCTTCACAATAATAAAGAAAGTGACAATTTTACACTCTTTTTGTCGATTTACCGAGAAGATTCGTTCTTCTGAATGCAAAAAAGTAACAAATAAGCTAACAAAAACAACCAGATGAAAGAAACTGAGCTATATAACTGCGAAGCATCTTTTCCTATATAGCAAGGTTCTAACTGACTTTGCCTTCTCCATTTTACCTTTGCAACCGAAACCGATTCAGGTTCGAGGTTAGCTACCTCAATGTTGAATTTTTAAATGCACATGTTTATGGCAAAAAAAGAAATTGAATTACTGGAGAAGCGCATTGAATTGTTGGAGATGCAGCTCAAGGAATTGCAGACAGTTCAGCCTGCAGTGATTAACGAACGTCTCAAGTCTATCGAAGAGACGCTCTATTCTACCAAGGATATATTGAACATGAAGGAGGTATGTCAGTATCTTGACATTTCCCAGAGCCTTCTGTACAAGCTTACCTGCAGTGGCGAAATCCCTCATTTCAAGCCACGCGGCAAGATGATCTTCTTTGAGAAGGAAGAACTTGTCAAGTGGATTAAGACCAATCGAGATTGTGGCTTAGGTGAAAATCACGAGCCATCTGATACAGAATCTAACGAGTCCAGCAATAATGAAGAAGATACCGAAGAAGAATAGTATTGATGGCGATCATCTTCCAGACTCACGCCTGGTAGAACTTCTTGACCGATGTGCAATCTCTGTCAAGGGTATCAAAACTCAAAATAAGAAAAAGAAGAAAGATGGAACACAACAAAAAAAATAAGAAGGAACAGGAGAGTCAGCAGAATCAGTTGGATCAGTCACTTGAGGTGTCAATGCTCAATAAGGACTGCTTCAGTGATGAGGAGCTTGAGTCTTATTTGAATAAAGGCGAGATCAAGGCTACCGAAAAGGTTACTGTTCCTCCTCAGATTCTCTTTGTTGGTGATTGCACCATTGCCACCTTTGGAAATTTCAGTGCATCCACAGGTAAGGCAAAGAGTAAGAAGACATTCAATATCTCTGCGATGGTTGCAGCAGCAGTAGTGAATGGTGTAGTCCTGAACTATCGTGCCAGTCTTCTTGAAGGCAAGCGCAATATCCTCTACTTCGATACTGAGCAGAGCAAGTATCATTGCCACACAGTCCTTGAGCGCATCTATAAGCTCTCTGGTCTGTCCTTGAGTGAGGACGATCCTCGACTAATGTTCTGGGGACTCCGTGAATATACTCCAAAGCTTCGTATAGCTGTCATTGACTATGCCTTACGTAAGTATGACGGTGTAGGTCTTGTCATTATCGATGGACTTAGAGACCTTATGGCAGCTATGACATTCCAAAGTGGTCATTGCCTTACATCATCAATGGTGATCCAAGCGGTCTGAGCGACAAGGAGCAGGAGCTGGTTGACAACTTCCTGAAGGAGAAGTTCCCTGATGGATTCATCCCAGAGGTAGAAGAAGGTCAGGATAAGGAGTTCAATCTCTATCCAGCCTTTGGCGAGAGAAACGAGAATGCTCTGACTAACAGAGGCGAATCTCCATATCTTGCTGTTGAAACTGTTTCTGTCAAGTTCAATCAGGCTGGCTACATGGAGAGTCTTCCTGAAGGCAAGGATGATGGCTACAACTATGAGACCGTGGTTGATAACACCAAGGAGCAGACTGCAGCCAAGATGTCACCTAAGCAGGACGAACAGCAGGAAGAAGTGCATTTCCATCGAGGTCGATAACGACTTTCGGTTGGTATCATGAATTGAGGGAACCTACTTGATATGAGTGGGTTCTCTCTTTTGTTCGCCCAGCACGAACATTCTCTACTCGGTGCAAGTCCGTAACATACCCGATAGCGGGAAGTGTATAGCCAATAGCAAGGGTGTCCGCCGTGAGACGGAATCTGAAGGAAGCTTGAGGCAAACATATGGCCTGACGAATAGAAACTTGATATAAGGCTGGTGGGTACGGATAAGATTATAAAACAAATCAAAGTCCAATAGCTATACGGAAATACCCTAAGTAAATCAAGCAGGTATAATATGGAAAGAGGATGTCCATAACTGGGGAGGTCTTATGGACGTGTGGATATATTATTTTTAGAAGCACGGAGTAAAGCTTGCCATAAGAAGTCAGCTGAGGTCATAGTACCCGAGATTAAATCTACTCGTCTTGGGGAAGGACTGAACCAAAGTCAATTGAGCAGTAAATGAATGTTACTTTATGAAGGAATGAATGCAGAAAATATCGAATTTTAGAGATAGCCGGCCTCAAAAGAATAGCACAGACTGCGAAGGCTATGAGGGGGTGCAGACCTTCATGAAGATAATTGAAAACAACCTCAAGGAAGTGCAATTTGAACGAGGAGATTTACTTGAGTTCATCCTCTCGCCAGCCAACCTTAACAAAGCATATCTGCAAGTCAAGCGTAATCATGGCAGTGGTGGAGTAGATGGATTGTCAACGGCCCAACTGTTAGACTATCTAAAAGAGCACAAAGAAGAACTCATAGACTCCTTAAAAATCGGGCAGATACCGTCCGAATCCCGTCCGTCGCGTAGAAATACCGAAGGACAATGGTAAGAAACGTCTACTGGGTATCCCCACGGTGGTAGACAGAGTAATCCAACAATCAATCAGCCAGATACTGAGTCCTATATATGAACGTCAGTTCAGTGACAATAGTTTTGGCTTCCGCCCTCACCGGAGCTGTCATAAGGCACTAAGGAGAGCGCAAGATTACATAACCGATGGTTATAAGTACTGTGCATCCTTAGACCTTGAACGTTTCTTTGATACGGTCAACCATAGCAAACTGATAGAGGTGTTATCTCGCACAATACGTGATAGACGAGTGATAGCACTTATCCACAAATACCTCACGGCAGGAGTTATGGTAAGACAGAACTATGAGGAAAGTACCGAAGGTGTCCCACAAGGAGGTCCTTTAGGTCCGTTGTTGGCGAACATCATGCTCAACGAGCTCGACAAGGAACTCATTCGAAGAGGCCACAAGTTTATCCGTTATGCTGATGATTGTATGATACTATGCAGAAGCAAGCGGGCTGCTGAACGAGTACGAGATAGCATAACAATCTTTATCGAATCAAAACTTCATTTAAAGGTGAATCGAGATAAGACGGAGGTGGATTATGTAAGTAGGTTAAAGTATTTAGGTTACTCCTTTTATGTGATGAATGGTAAGTGTCGCCTTCGCTTGCATGCCAAGACCGTAGCTAAGATGAAAGCTAAATTCAAAGAGCTGACATCACGAAGCAATGGTTGGGGATATGCAAAGTTGAAATTCAAACTCAACCAATTCGTCCATGGGTGGATGAACTACTTTAAGCTGGCTGATATGCATAACCTGTTAATAGAAACGGACAAGTGGCTTCGCCACAGACTCCGCAGTTATATATGGAAATGTTGGAAGAAGGTTAGTACTAAGTTTAAGAATCTGATGAAGTGTGGCATTGACAAGTGGAGGGCTTGGCCTTGGGCTAATACCCGTGGTGGTTATTGGAATACGGCTGAGAGCCCGATACTACAAAGCGCCATTAGTAATGAGATTCTCAAACGGCAGGGCTACCCTTGCCTTGTGGACTTGTATGTCAAATTGCATCAGAACTAAGGAACCGCCGTATGCCGAACGGCACGTACGGTGGTGTGAGAGGTCGAAAACAAAAGTAGGAGAAAACTACTTTTGTTTTCTCCTACTCGATTTATTTGTATAATCTCATGTTTTGTGCAATTTATTGAAATATTTGTCAATAAATTGCATCTATATTGCAAATTATTAATAGGATCTGTTATTATATCATTATTTCTTTTTATTTTTGTGGAGTCAAACAAACATAATGAATATGGTTCAGAATATTAATCGCATCAAGGTGATGCTTGCAGAGAAAAACAAGTCTAATAAATGGCTTGCAGAACAATTACAGAAAGATCCTGCAACGGTTTCCAAGTGGTGTAAAAATAAGTTGCAACCAGGCTTGCAAACCTTATTGGAAATTGCAAATCTTCTCGAGGTTGATATCAAGGAGCTCCTTAATTCCTCTAGGGAAGACGTGACTTATATTCAAATAAACAAATAGCAATTCTGTTATTACGAACAAAGTGTTCGTATGTACGGACTAACTTTGCAAAGGAATTATTAATTGAATTGGAAATGCAAAGATTCGTAGAAGTAAGCTCAGAGCAATATGAAGAAATGAGAAAACAACCTCTATTCTTCGTTAAATTCTATAAGAGGGTTTTCACAGACAATGAAGGGAATGAGCATGACAATTCCGAGTGGCAGTCTGTGGATCGAGACTTGAATATTGATTTTCCTGCAGGTGATTTCGGCAATCGTGATTACGGATATTCCCTATGTATTATAGAGAAAGCTGTGCCAAGCAAGGATTCTAAGGGGGAACCAAAGGAAGGTAGAGTTGATATGTATTTTCATGATGCATCGCCATCTAATGTACATGATTATCTTACCATTCTTAATAATAGTATTGTACGTAGTTATGATAAAGATGATAAGTATACCTTTGTTGAATTACTTTGGTTCCTTGATAAGCAAAACGTAAAATTGGATGTTTTGTCTAATGCTATTGGGCAATTTGATAGTCAAACGATATCTTGGTTATTAGGCTATTTAAAACACATCGCAAGATGCTTATCCTTCACCAAGCAGAATATCATTAAGTCTTTATTTGAATCTCTTGGAGGAAAGTATGTTATATATATGCCTGGTCTCATAACTGATGCAGTTCAGTTATGCAATCCATCGCTAAATAGAAGTAATCTGAATTTATTTCAGCTTGTTGACGAGGTTGTCGGCAATGATTCTACCAAATCACTTGCAGAACAAGAACTTAATAGCAATAACATGTTGTTGCTATTAAAGCAATGGCTACATTCCGAAAATGCTCTTGAAGACTATTCAATTTTAAAACCATTGTTCTCAATGGTTGCAGAACCTATTAGGCTAGAAATTGTGAAGCGCTATTTCCATGATATTAGGCTTGGAAATACAACTCTTGATACAAAGTTGTTAGTGCAGTTCAAAGATAATCATTTTGGAGAGTTTATTAGATTTAGATATGTCACAGAGACACCTGCAGAACGAATTGTATTAACTCTACCTTTGCTCTGTGATAATATCCTGACCTTACTTAATTCAAAAGGTAGTACTTTCCAATCGTTTGATGGAATACTTGATTTTGCTATGACCAACTGTGATAAAGCGCATCCTGGTATTGATTTCAAGTTGAATAGATTCATTCCAACATGTGTTAATGGAGCTGTCTACAACAGTAGCGAATTTAAAGGTTTTATTGATTACCAACTTATTAGAAAAATCAATAAGGACTTGATGACGGATTCTTCTTTGATAGATTGTATTCGTCAGGTTCTTGATAGATATGGTAGAAGGCAACAATTTCCAGTTTGTAAATATGGGGATGGCACAAAAATAGAAGACAGTCAGTTTGCTAAGTGTTCACACGTGTTTACTTCAAGGAAAAATCCTCGTTTAACCTCAAAGCTTGAATGCTATTCTTATCGTAATTACGAGGATAGATGGTGGGTTTACGGAAATGAAAGAAATATATTGGTGCTTAATAGTTTCCTAGCAGAAAATGTAAGGGAAACCAATAATAATCTGTCTATTGATCTCAGCATGATTTCTTTAGATGTATTCCGTGATTATATACTATCACTGCCATCAAAGTTTGAAGAAATCGGTAATGAAGAATTCCTTGTTCATTCATATAAGAGCAGTTCTCGGACATATAATCTTATGCTTGTTGAACTATATTCTGACATTCTTAGAATGAGGATTTTACCACAGAAAGGTGCGCTTGTAAGTAGACGGTTTGACGTTTTTGGACTTTGGAAGAAACAAAAGGAGACTTTGACACCAGAACAGGCAAGCAATAGTAATTCGTCAGAATATAAAGCAGCTTATGAGCGTTATTTAGTTGATGAAATTAAGGAAGTTAATACTCGTACCATTGAGTCTCTCAAGAAGGAACTGAAAATTCAAGAATATAACGGTTCGTATTTTGAGGTATCCTTTCAAAGATCTCTTCTTGTTAAGATTATCAACAAGTATTACTTTAAGGAGACCTTCGCCGATGACGAGGATCTAACCAAGCATGAGTTTTTGACTCCGTCTTATTTACAAGGTGAGTTTAAACCATATTGTGCACCAAAATTAAGTGAAGCCAATAATCCTGCCATTGACCTTCCTTATTTTTGGTGTAGGGGAAAGGAGTGTTTCCATAATAATCTTGATAAGCAAACTCTCTCGGAAACAGATGACTGGCATGAATATTCTCTTTATCATCTTATAGAGATCATCGGCTATCCTAAGCTTCATTCAACAACAGCAGGTAACGAACCTGATCCTGTGGTATGGAATTTTATTGCGGTTACAAATAAGGCCATGCAAAAATTCCGTAGATTGAAGTGTCGTAGTTGTGGTCATTTGATGTTCACAGACCATAGCAGTGGGTTCAATAGGTATAACTATTATTCTTGTATCAACCCCAACTGCTCAGAGTTTAATAAACCTGTGTATCTCAGCTATTGCTATAAATGCAAAAAGGGTCTTATAGACTCACGTGATACGAAACAATGTCCAAACAAATGGCATATATGCCCTACATGTTTAGCTTGTTGTGATGATGCACAGTATGAGAGACAGGCACAACGATATATATTGTCAAATCGCCCAGTCCCTGACAGAATCCAAAGAATGCTTGGACTTGGTCACAATGACAAGGGTGATTATTTCTGTCCTGATTGTGGATCACATATAGAGATGATTGAGGATGAGCACGGAGAAAGTTTCCGTGGATGCCCATCTTGTCATAAGAATTTTGATGAACACCCAGATGACTATTATAATTATTAGAAACTATGCCAGCAAATAAGAATGCTATGACAAGATATAAGATATTGGACGAGCTCTTAAGCAGCCGATATCATAATTACTCTCTTGACGATTTGACGGAAGAAGTGAGTAATCGTTTGTCTGAGATGTATCCAGACACAAATGGCGTTGTGCGTCGAACCATAGAAAAAGACATCTATTATTTAGAATATGAAGGTCCATTCATGGTTGAGATTGAACGATATACTGTACCTGGTTATAATAAGGAGAAACAGAAATCATATATGAAGCAATGTCTTCGATATGCTCGTCCATCATTCTCTATATTCAAGAAAGATATGACTGATGATGAAGAGTATCTGTTGAAAGAGGCTTTGGGACTTCTTGGTCAGTTTGAGGGTCTTCCCAACCTTGATGCTCTTGAAGGTTTACGTCTTGGCTTGGGCGTCGGTAAGGAAAGGCGTCAGATAATATCTTTTACCAAGAATCCATTGGAAAATTCCAATCTTATAGGTGAGTTGTTTACTACAATTTCTCAACGACAGGTTATTAAATTGTGTTATCATCGATTTGATAGTCCTGGTGAAGAACGCAGTTTAAATGTACATCCTTATTTATTAAAGGAGTATAATCACAGATGGTTTTTGTTATGTCAGTTAGAAACGGGTAGCAAAATACTATGCTTCAGCTTAGATAGAATAGATAAGGTTGAGCCGCTTCCTTCTCATAAGTATATGGATTGTGAAGAAGATATCAAAACTGTGTTTGAGGATATTATTGGTGTTACTCTAATAGAAGGTTCTCCTGTTCATCATATAATATTTTGGGTTAGCAGAGTTTCCAAGGATTACGTGTTGACTAAGCCTTTACATGATTCTCAAGTTCATATTCAAGGCGATTTAGCAATGGAGTTGAATGACAAATATCCATTGGGCGAAGGTGAATTCTTCAGCATCGATTGCAAGTACAATTATGAATTGGAGAGAGAACTATCATCATTTGGAAAAGAGTTGGTAGTTCTTGAACCATCAGAGATTCAAGATAGAATCTGGGAAAGAATTATGGGTATGAATGAAAATTATCAAAAGCTACGAATAAAGAGTTCGTAGCCGTGCCGTAACTTTGCAGCGTAATATTAAAGTAGAACCAAAAATTCAAGAATATGCGTACACAGCAGTACAGTAAGATTGAGGCTCTCGTAGCCAAGTACAAAACCCTTGCATCTGATACCGACATGGTGAAGGAAGCAGAGAAAAGGATTGATAGTGATCCTAACTTCTTTGCACCTGATTTGAATGATCTTGCTCGCGTCAATTTTGGTGAGCAACTTCTTGGAAGAGTCTATTCTCTGAAAGCTGGTAATTCTGCCAATTCCGAGGTGCTTAAGCATTATTCTCTGTCGACATCCTGCTATATTAAGGGATTGTTGACAGATGTTGAAGAACAGTATCTTGTTGATCAATTCGACGAGTTTGTTGATTATGCTTTTGATCATTTCAATCTTTCGATTGATTTGTCTTGGACATTCGATTCAATATCAGAATGGAGCAGCCTTTCATCTTACCTGCTTGAGAACAAATCGGGCAAAGTATTTGTTCCAAATTCAAATAAGGGTAGAGAGTTTGTAGGCTTAAATAATTGTGAACTAACAGTGGGTGCTGAGTTTACAGATGCTGCTATTCGTTCTTTGGCATGTGGATTCAGCGTGGACAAGTATGAGTTCTTGAACGACGACACTCAGCTTCTGTCTGGTTTAGATGATGGACAATTCGACGCAGTCATTGCAAGCATTTGTAACCAGAATGACGAAATACAGGATTCCTTTAACGCTCTTTTCCGCGTTGTAAAAGATGGTGGAGACTTACTTTTATGTGTAGCCAAAGAGGTTGCTTTAAGTAAGGGAACTGCAGAGATCCGTAATCAGATTATTCAAAGCCGAACTTTGCAGGAAGTCATTCAGCTTCCTTCTGGAAATATACTTCTCCATATCGTTAAGAAGCCACATGATACCATAGTCATGTGTGATGCTTCTGCACTCACCCTAAGAAGTAATGATAAGGTCATCGATATAGATGCCTTTATCAAGGAGGTAGAGATGGCAAATCAGCCAGAACGTGACGATAATCCTATCATGCGACGCTACTCGTATGAAAAGGTTAATGAACATGTTTTGTTACCTCAATATTACCTTAGCTTCCCTGAGTCGGGAACGCCTATGGAAGCATTGGTTAGTATCGCTAAAGAGATGATTCTCACAGACGAATGTCATACTGACGACAAGGTAGTAACTGTCAATCATCTATCTAATGTGTTTACTAAAGGTGCGTTTAAGGTGGCAGATCTTGCAAGTCCAAAACTCGATCGTTTAAGACGTTATTATAAGGTTTCTGGACCTGCTGTAATCATGGCTGTTTCTGATCAGAATATTGCCATTGGCTATACTACTGAGGACAAATCGTTTTTGGTTCCTCGTAATCTTTATGCTCTACTGCCTAAGGAAGGAATTGGCGTCAGATACTTAGCTTGTATGCTGTTTGATGAGTCCGTCAGAAGTCAGCTTACAAAGTTGGTATATGGAAAAGGTATGTCTGCTAGACTCGCATATCATTGGACGGATTTAATCCTAGCTGAAGAACATCCTGCTACAGAACAGCAGAAGTTGGTTCAAGATGCGATCTTGAGAGATTATGCTGAGCAGGAAGACTATGTCGCTCTCCAGGAAAAAGGCTTTAAGCATGCAATTCGTTTGCGTAAGCATGCTCTATCACAGAACATCTCTTCTTTTGATAGTATGTTCCGTACATTAGAACACTGTATGAAGGAACATAAGGGGTGCCTCAATTCGAGCGATCAGCTCTCTCCAGTAAGCCCGATGACTGTTGCTGATGCGATGTCTATTCTTCACTCAGATCTGGAAGTCATTTGTGAAAGAGTGGCGCACCTTACTGATGAACAGGATTGGGGAGCATGTGAGGCGATAGAACCTCAGCAGTTCATAGAAAACTTCGAGGCACAGCATAATAATCTTGGTTTTCGTTTCGATCATCTTTGGGAGGATTTTGAAACAAACTGCTTTGCGAAGGATGTTTTCGACAAGCAAACTGGCAAATTGCTGTTCCATGAGGGTGAATCAATGAACACTGCATGGTTTCCTAAGAAAGCTTTACTCCAGGTGTTCGAGAACATTGTTTCCAATGCACGTGAGCATGGCTTTACCGATAAGAGTAGACAGGACTATGTTGTTCAGAGTAGCTGGACCACTGACGGGCTTAATATGCTTATTAAGATTTCGAACAATGGAACTCCATTGCCAGCAGACGTTAACGCAGGCTTGGTTTTAGAGTATGGTTATACAACAGCTTTGAACCAAAGAGGACATGGTGGCATTGGTGGAGGAGAGATATCCGAGATCATGCATAAGTTCGGTGGTGATGTCACTGTTATTTCAACTCCGGAAAATAAATTTACGGTGACATATGTCCTGACTTTGCCTCTTACAAGTCTTTATTAGAAGTTGAACCTGAGGCAGATGGGCACTAACTGTCTGCCTCATAAGAAATAGAAATATGAACGAGAATTATATTCAAGTATTATGGGTAGAAGATGATCCCCAGATTACACTTACATACCCACTTGAGGCTGCACAATATGGAATTCAATTGGTGCCATACTGCTGTTGGGAAGATGCTGAAAAGGCTTTGGTATCTGATTTTAAAAGATGGTCAGCTATCGTGCTTGACGCTAAATGCAAATATAAGCATGATAGTCATGATAATGCTGCTGTGTTTTTAACCCAAGCTATTCATGCTATCGATACCATCTGTGCTAGCCATCATAGAATTCTTCCTTGGTACGTTCTCTCAGGTGGCAGTGAAGAAGAACTGAATGATCTCATTATTGATAGTCGTGAAGAGTGGGATGGCGACTGGAACCAGAAGAAATACTATAGTAAGACAACTGATCGTGATATTCTTTTCCATCGTATTCCGTATCATGCTAGAGTTTCTCCAGAAATGCAGATACGTCTAGTTTACTATCCTGACGTGTTTAAGGCTATACAGAATGCAGGATTAGATGTCGATGTTGAGAATTATATGGAGGAGCTGTTGCTTCCTATCCATACTCACAACTATTCTGGTAAGGAATACAACAACAAGATGACTCTTGTTCGAAAATGTATAGAGCTCATATTTCAATCAATGGCACAGCATGGACTGCTTCCAAATAAGAAGCAAGGAGATCGTTTGGTTATGCATGATATTCTTGTGGATAGACGTGGAGGCATTAATTTAACGTGGTGCAGTATGATCATAGCTGGTGTTGATATCAAGGATAGCAAAAGTGACAGAGTCAAAATTCATAGTTCAAATATTCTACCTAATGTCCTGAAAGAAAGTTTCCAGCGTCTTATTGAAATAGCTGCAGCCTTCGAGCATACTGATAATAAGTTGGCTACTGATGAGCAGCAAGCAAACTCTCGGCACACTGCTTCATTCCTGGATGAAATCGATAATGCTCCTTACTTGCTTAGAAGTATGGTTATGGAACTATGCAATATCATTCTATGGTATGATAGATACTTGGATATCCATGATGATGAAGAGATAAATGCATTAAATTGGGATGTTTTGTAGGTCTCATTGAAATCATAAAAACTGTTGTAAAGTTAACATATGGCTATGCATATTATTACAGGCATTATCGTCTTCCTTATTTGTTACTTCTTGTACAATAGAGAGCAAGAACGAAAAACAGAAAAGGAAATGGATTCTATTATGGAAAGAGTGAATCAGCAAGAAACAGATAGTAATGAAAATAATATGATAGAGAATAAAGATAAGATTGCAACCAAAGATTTACTGTTAGAGGTTCTCAATGATATTGGCTGCGAAAAAGAAGAAATGGATGATGGGCATATTCGGTTTGCTTATCAAGGAATTAGTTTCCTTGCATATACTGGTGGTGACTATCCATTTGTCAATCTCATTTGGCCATGGTGCCATAGCTTCTCTTCATTTGATATTGATGAATTTGCAAGGGTAAGAAAAATAGTGAATGAACTCAACCTTAATACAGATTGCACTCTTTGTTATTCAAACAACAAGGAATCTGATGAGATAGCGGTTCATATAAGATATTCTATACTATTTATCACTCAAATTCCACAGTTGAGTGATTACTTCAGAAGTAAACTTAATCAATTCTTCGCAACTCAAAGAGAACTTATGCTTAGAATTGAAAAAGAAAAGATACAGGAAAAAACGTATAATGCATAAACAATAGAGCAATGACAACTAAATTTGATATAATAAAATTAAAAGCGCAGGCTGCACTTGGAAATGCCGAGGCTTTGTACAAGCTTGGTGTGAACTATCTCTATGGTATCAGCCTTGATGTCGATATTGAGAAGGCACATGATTTTCTTGTAAAATCCGCAGAAAAGGATTTTGAATCTGCAAAGACGTTGTTGAAAAATGTTTTTGCCAATAACGGTATGTCATCAGAGATAGAGCCAGATTTCAAGGAGAATGGCTATGATCTCTGTTTGAAAGAGACTTTTAGTGTTGCTCAGTTTATTATTAGGTTATGAAGAGGGGAGAAGCGGTCTTCAATGAACACCTCTTTCAGTTAAAAGAGAAATTGATCATTGGAATCAGCTGATGTTAGTTTATGGTTTACGTTTATCCATGTATATATACATGCCACTTTAAATTGATTAAGTAAACTCATTGTATCATGATTGACGTTTACCATACCTTATTATATATATAAGAGAATCTAAACTTAAACCTAAACTTGCGTTTGTTCCGTAAGCTGTTTCTCTTTTAACTGAAACAGATTGTTGACTAAAAAAGGGACTTTATGCTGCTTGTTTTGCAAGAAACAAACACATTCTGCATGAAAAACGTGAAAAATGCACGAAACATTTGGAAAATTAAAAACCAATCGCTAATTCTGCAAACAAAGTTTGCAGAATGTGTATGAAGAGATTATGACTCTGTATTGCATCTGCATAAATAGGAAACAATGGTCTTACGAAATGTTTACCAACTTAATGTTGACCAAGCAAAAGTTCGACCTCAAAACTCATAAGAATATGAACATAAACAGAGTAACATAGCTTATTTTCCTCGCAAAATCCTGTTATCAACGTGCAGAATATGCAGAATGTGTCGGATTCCGCATATGATATGTTGGCCAAGACTTGCGTAACTCGCTAATACTCAGCGCCACCTAGCCGCGGCGCAGGCAGCCATTGAAGAATGATTTATCCTTAAATTTAAGTTTTTTATATCAAAAAATGGGGCTGCTTTTTAGGC